>Ga0137395_10000768_pt1 | contig 14065 bp, 7 predicted proteins | sample czobulk216metaG_FD_108283 | JGI IMG/M metagenome (GOLD analysis project Ga0137395, IMG submission 108283) | Vadose zone soil microbial communities from Angelo Coast Range Reserve, California, USA - czobulk2.16 metaG | ecosystem: Environmental > Terrestrial > Soil > Vadose zone | place: USA...
CCTCAGAGTGACATAAATCTCCCGCACATCCGTTCCGCCCTCCTCCTTTGCGAAGAATCGATTCACAAGTAGCTCTTCAGCTGGGTCAAATTCTCCGGCCTCGGCCAGTAATCGCACCAACCGGAACACAAGAGCAGAGGGGGCGGACTGCAGCCCAGGGAAACTTTGGAGCGTGCGGGCCCTCTCGATGGCTGGCCGCCCAGATTTATCCATCGCCTCTTCCAGCCCGAGAATCAAGTCGACGTTATGAGAATCGTAGCTCATCCCTTCGCGGAAATATTCAATCGCCCGTTCGGGTGATCCCCCGGATCGAAGCACCGTGTATCCCATATTGCGGTGCAGTGTCGGGGTGGCCGGCAATATGCGACGCACCGCCTCCCATTCCTGCATCGCGGGCCCGGTCATGCCTCCCGAGAGGTAGAGTGAGCCCAGCAGCAAGTGAGCCGTGGTATCGTCCGGATAGATTTCGATGGCGCGGCGCAATACGGGAAAGGATTCCGCCCGGTTGGGAAAGACAAAACTGGTGGGCATCCTGGAACCGGCCTCAAAGTCAGCACGGCCGTCCTTTCCGAGAGCGTAGCGGCAATGGCCGCGGTAGTAAGCAATCAAAGGATACGAACTAGGATGGAGAGCACCAGGCTCGCTAACCACTTCTGAGCCAGAGGTGTATTGCCGCGAGAGCACATCGAGTGCATCTTCGTAAAGACCGAAGCGCATGTAATCGGCAGCGATCTCAAGAATCCGCTCGGGGTCCCCAGCCAGGTGCGCTAGCAAGGCCGGATCGTTCGCGCCCAACCGCAGGGCTTCATAACGAAGCAAGGAACAGGTCGGATCTTTCTGCCTCCAGAATCCGAGACGCTTGCGAGCCTCGGCTTGACGCCGCAGTGCGCGCAAGAGCGCAACCTCCATGCCACCCGCCTGGATCAAGTCGGGCCGGTTGCTGACAAGCTCCTGGACAATCCTCAGAGCTCGCTCGCGCTGGCCCTCGCGTGATTCCAGCGCGGCCAATGCCATCATCGCCGCCGCGTGGTAGCTGCCAGATTGCTGGGCAAACTCCCAGTGGATTCGAGCCGCTCGGTCGTCTCCTTCGGCCGCCAGCGCCTGGCCCAGGTAATAGGCGGCCTCATGATCGCTGCTCACCCGGGCCAGTGCCTTCGAAAGATGCTGCACGGCAACCCGGTTCTCTTTGAGGGCTACTTCAAGACGCCCGGCCGCGCGGTTAAGAGCAATGCTGTCCGGAAATTGGACGAGTCCGCGCTCATAGGTCTTCAACGCAGCCAGCAGTTCACCATTGCCCTCCTGGTCAGTGGCTAGGATGAGGAAGTCGTCGGCGCCAAAAGTCGCTTCCGGCGCGCGTTCGTGGGTCGGTTGCTTGCCTGTCTGAATGTTTTCACCACTGGCAAAGTCGTACTTGCCTTCGGTGTGCTGCAGGAGTATTTCGCCCAGTTCGTTCCGCAGCTCGATCGTGTAGGTTGCACTTGAGGGAAGGCCGGAAAAAATCTTACGGAAGGCTTTTCGCGGTGAGAGCGAGGCTCGTGCGAATGCGATCGTTCGCAGGCCCTCCAGAACACTCACCCGCGCATTCCGCAATTCACGAGTCACGTTGAGAATGACCTCGAGCGCTACCGTGTCCGCGCTCACAGCCCGGCGGTGCAGATTGAGCACCGCGTCCCGGTTGGCTCGAGAAACCCCGCCAAGCTCGCGAATGGGAATCCAGCATTCAGTGAAAGAGCGCGACTCTTGCGGTTCCAGGAACCCGTAGGTTTCCTGATCCCGGAATAATCCGGCTTGAACCTCTACGTAGGCACTGTTGTTATCCGACAGGGCAGCCCGCCAGTCCAGCCCGTCTTCGTCGCTCCCCCACGACCAAATCTTTTTCGTAGGAAGATCCAAAGGCGACGAGTAGTGCACGACTCCCGATTGGGTCCGCGGATGATACACCGCCATGTATGGTTCGCGGCTCGCGTAACTAAAGCGGGAAACCGGACCGTACTTTTGATTCCCGACAATGCTCAGATCCACACCGGCCAAATTCACCGGCCAGGTATCGATGTCCGCGAATCCATGTCCGGCAGTGAATTCCATGGGATAGAGGATGCGGCTGTCGTCCCAGACTTCAACGGCGGCATTGGTCCACCAGTAGAAACGGTGACGAGTGTTGCTGCGGTTGTAAAGTGCCGTCTTCTGCTCCAGGTAGGCGCAGCCCGGATGCAGAGTGAGCTGCACGCGCCACTGCATGCCGTAGACGCGATCGATATTGCCGACCCATATCGAGCCGCCTCCGTTGCGTTCTCGCTTCATGGCGAAGTCTACGGGTGAAACCGTCATCCAATTGTGCGAAACGGGAAAGTTGAACTCGATGCCCAGCGCGGCCCACATTCCGCGATATGCAACTCGCGCATACTTGATGCTGGGGTTGGCATAAAATATCGAAGCCCCGTTGATCTTGTCGATGCACGTATAGACGTGGCCTCCAAGGTCAGGCAAAACAATGCATTTCAGATATTCGTTTTCTAGATTAAGCGTTCGCCACTTGCGGGGAACGCGATGATCGGCCAAATTGTGGCGCAAGGTGTAGGGGTAGTTATGGAACCTGCCGGTGTTGAAAAGATCGAAGGGCGGATTCGGATCGGGGAGTCCCTCTTCGGAGGTGGGGATCACCATGGAGTCTTTCCAGACGCGCACGCGCGGTGCTGGCCTACGCATGATTCGTCCCTATAGCCCCACGCGGCAAAGCGTAAGCGCCAACGCAGCGATAGCGCTATTCCGGCGGCTTATTTTCTGTTGACCAGACATGAATCTCGCGTATCCCGGTATTCAGCCCTCTTGGGTCCGCGGGTCAATTGCGGCACAGATTCATTTTTGTGCCTGACCTGCACTGGCTTCGATCAACTGCTGTACCGGTGCAACCACCATGAGCAGGAGGTTGGCTTTTGGTGTTTTGGACCGCTCGATCAAAGTGAGCTGCTGCGTCCTCCAGGACTCCGAGGAAGATTCGGATTTATCGAGATAATCCAGCGCCTGCAAGCCCGCAGCACCGAGGGCGGAAAGGTCTTGCGACAAGGGCGTGACTTCGAGCAGGAGAAAAGATCGCTGCAGCAGCGGATATAGATTCATATCGTTATCGCGCCAGGTTGTGAGCAACGTCCGAATCTGGGCTTCAGCGGTTTGATCTTTGTAGCCGCTTTGGATGTAGGCCTGCACCTGATCGCGAAAATGACGTGCCGCATCGCTCTCCGGGCTCACGGCGTCGATCAGGTGGTTCAGCGGAGCTCGAAAGTCCCAAGGGCCTTTCACATTGGCAAAGCGGGTGTAGTCCTTCACAGGCTCGACCACGTCGGAAAGCGTGCGCAGGGCGGAGATGTCTTCAGTTCCAGCCATGCGGTGAAGCATCTGAAACCTGCCGGTTCGGTGCGTTAGGCCTAACCAGTCGAGCCGCCAATTGAGTTCGGCGAGTCTGGCGTACATCGAGCCGACATCTGTAACTTCCTGCGGAGACCACAAGCGCTCGGCAATTGCGGCGGTTCGCGGCCACACGCGGGAATCGAGGATCTCGGGCGTCACCCATTCCGTCCACATGCACGCCTCGCCGCCGAGGATGCGGCTCTTCTCTTCGGGGCTCAACGTTGCTGCGGCGTCGCTCATCGGATCGACGGCGTAGTGCCGCGCAGCCGGCCACATCAAGTCGATGTAATAACCAAAGGAGAGCAGGCCGCTGTAGCCTTGCTTCGCCGCCGTGGCCAGCGATTCCTGGCCGCGCCAGGAATGAATGACGATGGTCTTGGGCAAATCAGGATGCACTATCTCATCCCACCCCACCATCAGCTTGTGGTGCTTCGTCAGGATCTTCTGCAGGCGCTGATTGAAGTAGGCTTGCAGATCCTGGTTATTCTTCATGCCGTGCGAGTGGATGAACGCCTGGATCTTCGGATTGGCGTCCCAGTGCTTTCCATCGACCTCGTCTCCGCCGATGTGAAAGTAGGCGTCGGGGAAAACCTTGGCCATCTCGTCGACGAACTTGTCGAGGAATTTATAAGTCCCTTCCTGCGTGGGATCAGTAACGGAATCGGGTCCCTCTGGATCGACCTTGTAAGGACCGGGGTTGCTGGCCAGTTCTGGATATCCGACAAACCAAGACCGGCTGTGGCCGGGCGTATCGAACTCAGGAAGGACGCGGATGCCGCGATCGTGCGCGTAGGCCACAAAGTCGCGGAGCTCGCCTTGCGTGTAATACATGCCATCGGATCCCATCTCGTGAAGCTTAGGAAAGCGCTTGCTCTCGACGCGAAAGCCTTGGTCATCGGAGAGGTGCAGGTGCAGAACGTTCAACTTTACCGCGGCCATCCCATCCACGTTACGTTTGAGCACATCGAGCGGAATGAAGTGACGGCTGACGTCGATGAGCAGTCCGCGCCAAGGGAAGCGGGGCTGGTCTTTTATGGTGACCGCAGGCACGGCGAAGCCGGCCGGAGTGTTTTCGACGAGTTGAAGGAAAGTTTGGAGTCCATGAAGGATGCCCAGGGGGGTTGGCGCGGTGAGCTTGGCTCCGGAATCCGTAATTGCAAGCTCGTAGGACTCATCCTCGCCAAGCTTTTGCACTGGCTCGCGGCCGTGGTCGGCGTGAATGGAAAGGGTTGGGCTGGCATCGACTGGTTTGCGCTTGAAGAGCATTCCCGTTTGATGGGAAAGCCCGGCAACAAACCTCTGTACGCTGCGTCCAAGTGTTGCATCCTGAAAACCCGTGACCGCGGCGGAAAAGGATTGATCAATCGCAAGTTGTCCAGCTCCAAGCTGAACAGAGGACGGCATAGGCATGAGGTTGAGCTCGCGCTGCCTTTGTGCTGCAGTAATAGGTGCAAGTAAGAAAACCGCGCTAAGGATCAGCAGGATTCGCATAGGTCCATTGCCACCGTCTACTTTTAATTGCGAATGCGGCCTCATTTCAACAACTTGAGTGCATTGTCTCGATATACTTGGCTCAAAACTTCATCGGGCAAGTACAGCCCATAGATGTTCCATCGCCCTTGACGCGAGGCATGCGACGGGTACTCGAAGTACTCATCGGCAGTCTCCAGAAATCGAAAGTGCAGTCGGTACATCCCCCTCTCTGGCACAAGGTCTGTGCCAAAAAGGATGCGATTGGCGTACTTCAAGAAGAATTTGCGGGCCGAATAAGGTTGCCGGCCGAGCTCTGCCGTGCGCGCTCCTATGTCCACGTAAACGTTTGGATAGGCATCGAGCAGTTGGTTCACATAAGACAGATTCTCGGGCCGCTCGGCCAGGTGGGCGGCGATGAACGTCGTACGAGGATGGCGGGCAAAGACGCGGTCGCGCTGTCCGAGCAGTTCCTCCTTGGAATATTCTGACCCGTGAAAACTCCAATCGGGATGCGCCGCAAGCTCTTCATAGCGTTCATTGAAACGATCGATGGGGAGAAAAAACGCATCCGGATCGGCGGAATGAAACATGACTGGAATACCCAGGTCTGCGGCTTTCTCAAAAAGAGGCGCTAGCTGATAATCATCCACCCGCATCAGTTTGCCATGTGAGTCACGGAGAGTCAGGCCAAGATCCTTCCAAAACTTGATTCCGCAAGCACCCTTCGCAACTAGTTTTTCGAGGCGCTCCACAGCACGTGTAAAAAAACCGGGCTTCTGCAGATCGGTCCAGTCCATCCACGCGATGGTGGCGAAACGATCGGGAGCAACGCTCTGGAAGCGATTCATAATCTCGAGCGCCTCATCGCCAACACGCATCGTGATGTTGACGATTCGTTCGACGCCACACTCATCCATCACCTTCAAGATCTCCTTCGGCTCTTGCGCATCGAGGTGATTGTGATAATCAATCACTGGAAATCTCGCCTTCTTCACCTCGTGTACGGGGGTGGCTATCATGGCGTGCGGCTCAAAATCACACAGCCGTAATTCCGTTTCAGCCTTGGCGCTGACCATGGCGATGAACTTGTCTGTGGAAGGAGCCTTCTCTGTCATGATTCCCTATCTTTCTGTTGCAATAGGCGCTTGAGCATCTCACGCAAATCTGCGAAACCGCGCAGTGTAACCACCAAAGTGATGACGGCAAACGACGTACCCGCTATTACGAGGCTTACCGTCCAAAACCACTGCCAGTACTTCATAGTGTCCTCGGTGTCGTCGAGACAAGATTTGAAGGATCCTTCCTGCCCGGGCCCGGAGGTCCTACAAGCGACCCGACCACCAACCCCGTTGCCGCCAACCCGAAAGCCGCAAAGCCGGTGACGTTTTCACTCCAGTGCAAGAAGAAAAAAGGGATAATCGCGCCGGCTGCTCCCATCAGCATCGCCAGATAACCGCCCGTGGTGTTCACGGGCTTCCAATAGAGCCCGCCAACTACACAAACAAATGCGCCCGCCAGGAAGATCGTGCCCGTAATATTGAGGTACAGGTAGACGGCTCCCGGAGGCGTGTAATACAGTCCCCAGAACATGAGGAATAGTCCCACGAAGAGATTGGCAAGGCGATTCACCCAAATCTGTCCTGTCGTGCTGAGCGGCGGCTTACCCAGGATCTGCCGTGTCGGAAAGATCACGTCCTGCGAAATCACCGCACTCCAACCCAAGAGGTAGGAACTGTTCACAGACATCGTCGCCGCCAGCATCCCGGCGATCACAATTCCTTTCACCCCGGGGCCAAGCATGCTCGCCAGCATTGCCGGCATTGCGTCGATTGGAGTCAGCGTCACTCCATTGACCACCGGTAGCGGGATACCTTTTTCCAGAGCTCCCACTCCAAAAAGCGTTAAAGCTGCGATCCCCCAGAGCATGGGCAGCATTCCGCGCCCCAAAAAGATGAAGCCCGTCCAGGTCATCACACGCTTGGATGTTTCTGGACTCGTCGTCGAAAACATACGCATCGCAGTAGTTTGCCAACAGGTGTGGATTGAGAACCAAAGGAGGATCTGCCATACGATGAATGTCACACCAAATTTGGGATTGGCAATAGGATTGAACCCTGGCGCGCCCATGGTCACGCTCACTTTTTGGATGATGTTGGCCCACCCCACGTGATGCACTGCGTAGACTGAGACCAAAATCGTAGCCACCGACAGCAGTACATACTGAATGAAGTCCGTAATCACCACGGCGACCATCCCGCCCAGTACCGTGTATAACAATTCCAGCACAAGGATCACGGTCATGACCGCAATGAGATATTTGGCATCGATCCCGCTGACGATCGTCAAGAACTCGCCTTCGATCTTTAGGAAGACACCCATGTTCAGGATCCCACCGAGTGCCACAAGGACTCCGGTGACGAGCCGCAACCCCCGGCTGTATTTCACCTCGAAAAACTCCGGAACGGTCATCAGTTTCAGTTGTCGGAGGCGGCTTATGACGAACCCGGTCCGGCCAATGATAATCATCACGAAGCCAGAGATCAGTGCTGCCGCGAAAGCGGAAAATCCGTATTTGTAACCAAGTTCAGCGTTATACATGAAGGTGATCGTGCCAATCTCTGTCGCAGCCAGGGTCGCGATCCCTATATATGTTCCGAGTTCTCGGCCGGCAACCAAGTAGTGCGCAACGTTTCCGATGTACTTCTTACCGAGCAATCCGACGGCGAGAGACACGACCAGATAGCCTGAAACAATCGCCCAATCTAGAATCGTGAAGTTCATTGGTTTTCCGCACGCGGCCCGTTTCTAGAACAGTTCGTCGAGCAGCCCTTGAATTTGCATCGCTGACGAACCAATGAGGGCCACGTCCCTGACGAGGTTCTCTTTCATCGAGCCCAGAATCGCATATTCCGGGAGCCGTTTTCTCGGCGGCGATACGCCCAAAATTACCCGCACATCGGCAAACGGCCTTTCTTGTGTTCGGAGGCAGAAAGCCGTGGTCTTTCTAGCGAACTGTCAAAAGGTGCTGCCAAACTCCGGAAAATTACGTTGGTAATCGTAACAAAGCGTAAGCCCGACCGTCGAGAGAGAGTCCAGCTAGCTGCTGTTGGTCGAAGCGCGTCAAGTCGAATCTGCGTATCTGAAGTTTACGGTTGAGCAGAAGAGGAATTTTGTCGCGAGCGGGACACGACCAGCAAGCGATGTCTCAAGCTTAGGTCACGAGGCAGAAGATAGGAACGCACATTTCCTTTGTGAACTCGGCGTAGGTAGCAGTTTGTCGAGTGGTGGCCGGGATTTATGACGACTTGCTTTTTGGCCAGTCGAAAGCATCTGCCATTTTGCCAACGGCTGAGAGCAATCGAGAACTCGCATTGATTCCATCGAAAGAATCGTTTTGACAGCGCCTCAGGCGCTGCCTCTAATGATTGCCTATTGGGTCTTTCTCTCCTGTTCGAAGCAAGGGGTGAATATGCGAAACGTCTTCATGAGCCTGCTCGGCATCTTCCTAGGAACACTTAGCTGTTGCGCACAATCCACAACATCCTTGCGCGGGGTCATCACCGATCCTTCCGGCGGCGTTATTCCGGACGCGACCGTTAGCATAATCAACGGGGACAACGGTTTCTTGCGCCGAAACGTTAGCGATGCCAGCGGCGAGTACAAATTCCTCCAAATTGCTCCTGGAACCTACAAGGTCATGGCGGAGAAAGAGGGATTCGCCACGATGACACGAAGCGACGTCAAGCTCCTGGTGAATACGCCTACGACGCTCGATTTGGCCATGGCGGTCAGTGCCACCGGCGAGGTGGTGAATGTGGCGTCGGAAATCTCCCAAGTGAATACGACAGATGCCAGCATGGGCAATCCGTTCAGCGAGATGCAGGTGAGACAAATCCCGCTGCAAACGCGAAATGTCGTGGAACTGCTGAGCGTGCAGCCAGGCGTGACTTCCAATGGAGAAGTGCTGGGGGCGCGCCGCGACCAGAACAACGTCACTTTGGACGGCGCGGATGTAAACAATAACCAGAATTCCGGTTTGGCGGCGCAGACGACGGCAACCGGCATGGGCGGGTACCAGGGATCAAACGCCAATGGGGCGAATATCAATTCCGGCTTTAATGCGGTGCTGCCAATTCCGCTGGATTCCGTCCAGGAATTCCGCGTGACCGTGGCCGGAGAAGGCCCCAATCAGGGGAGATCGTCCGGCGGACAGGTTACGCTAGTGACGAAGAGCGGGACAAATCAACTCCATGGCTCCTTGTATGAATACAACCGCAATACCGCAACAGCCGCCAACACGTGGTTCAACAATCAGGCCGGCGTGCCCCGGCAACCGCTGGTAAGGAATCAGTTCGGTGGTTCCGCTGGCGGCAAGATCGTGCGCGACCGTGCCTTCTATTTCTTCAATTACGAGCAGCGACAGGATGGCAGCGGCGTCGCGCAGGTTCGCGCAGTACCATCGGATACTCTGCGCCAAGGTCTCTTTAAGTATACGATGTGTAACAACCCCACCGGCCTCAACGGCATTTGTGATCCGACCAAAGACACAATTTTTGTTCAAACTATCTCGGCGAGCGACATCAAGTCAGTGGATCCGCTGAACCAGGGAGTCAACGCCAGCATCCTTCCCGTCTTGAACCAATATCCTCAAGGCAACGCTCCGTCATTTGGCGAGGACGGAGGGCTAAACTTTAGCGGCTATCGGTTTAATGCGCCGAGTCATCGCAGCGATCATGCAATCGTCGGCAAGATCGATGTGCACCTGGATAGAGCCGCCAAGCACACTCTGAGCGTGCGCGGAACGCTCGCGGACAATACCGACGATCAGATCCTGGCACAGTTCCCCGGGCAAAGTCCGGCATCAACGCTGCGCGACAACAGCAAAGGCTTTGCGGCGCAGTACACGGCGGTCCTTAGAACAAATCTGATCAATGTTTTGAATATGAGTTACACGCGATTTGGCCAGGCCTTGTCCGGGGTGACGGGGCCGCTTCTATTCCAAACGAGTCTAGATCCGCTTCTGAATCCCTACGCACGTCCGTTCGCTCAGACCCTGCCCACACTGAATCCGAATGATGACGTCACGTGGAGCAAGGGGCCGCACACGATCACGGCGGGCTTTTCTGCCCGGATCATTCACAACAACACGAGCTCGTATGCCAATTCTTTCCCGCGTTACGGTTACGGCGCCACCGAATTGATCGGCCTGGGGGCGGATATTGATAATGCGCTCACGAATTTCATGTCGTCCAATCCCGGGCGGTTCGGGGCGAATCCGGGGCTTGCCGATACGGCCTCGGTCACGAATGGAATGGGGGCCATCCTTGGACTGGTGAACGACGATTTTCATACCAACCAGTTCGACCGTAGCGGCAACCCTCTGGCGCTGGGTGCGCCGCAGGTGCGTTCTTTCATCGAACACGATTATGCGCTTTACGCTGGGGATACGTTTCGCGTAAACCGCAGTCTAACGCTGACTTTTGGTTTGCGCTGGGAGGATTACCGGCCGCCGTACGAGGCACACGGATTGCAGTCGACATCGACAGTTCCTCTGACGCAATACTTCGCGGAGCGCGATCGTCTTCAGAGCCAGGGCGTGCCACAAAATGGGATGCCTAACGCTACCCTGAGTTGGGCACTGAATGGCCCGGCGAATGGCAAACCAACTTGGTGGAAGCCTTCCAATCTGAATTTCGGACCGCGCTTCGGATTGGCTTACGCTCCGACCGGCCGAGGCGGTTGGCTCGGGAAGGTGTTCGGAAAAAGTGGAGCGTTCCGAGCTGGAGCCAGCATGGTCTATGATCGCTTTGGCAGCGACCTGATCACGCAGTACGATCAGAACGGCTCGCTGGGCGTGGCCAATAAAGAGAATCTCCCGGATTCGTACAGCTTCAGCACTAGCGGGCGCTACACCGGCGCCGCGCCGACGTTACCAACTCCTCCGCAAGAGACGTTCCCCTATACGCCACCTCAGATTGCTGCGATCGCCGGTGACTTCGAGGGCATTTCGCCAAATCTGAAGCCGCCATACGCGTATGTTCTGAATGCCAGCTTCGCGCGGGAAATTCCCGGCGGGATGACGATCGAGGTCGGCTACGCCGGGCGCCTTTCTCATCGGCTCCTGATGGAAGGAGATGTCTACACTCCGCTCGAGTATTTCAAAGATCCGAAGTCTGGAGTTACTTGGGAACAGAACGCGGCCAAGGTGAGAGCTTTGTTTGATTCCGGCTTGACTGTGAACCAGGTAAAGGCCAATCCGAGCCTGGTGCCAACGCTGCCGTTCGTCGAGAACATGTGGCCCACGCTGGCGAATGTGGATGTCGCAGGGAGTGCCTCAGCGAACTATTTTATGTGCGTATATCAGGACTATGGCGGGAGCTATCTCGACTGTCTCCATGCCTTGGATCGCAACGTCACGAGCTCCTACTTCCCCGGCAAGTGCCTGTCGGCGACTGGGTGCTATACGTTCTTCCCGCAGCAGGGCAGTTCGATGCCGACGTGGATGAATAGCGGCACGGCCGCGTATCACGCTTTAACCGTGTCGCTGCGGCGCAGGTTTTCCAGGGGCTTGTCTTTCGATTTTAACTACACCTGGTCGCACTCGATCGATGATGGATCGGCCGCGGAGTCTGGAGCTGGAGAACAGGGTGCGGCGATTCAGAACATATACAATACGAGGGAATTCCGTGGTTCATCCGATTTCGATATGCGGCACAACATCACCGGCAATGTGCTCTACCAGTTGCCGTTCGGCAAGGGCAAGGCCATGTTCCACGACGCTCCCGGGTGGATGGACGCGATCGTCGGTGGGTGGCAGGTGTCCGGCTTGACGCGGTTTCGCACAGGGCTGCCTACCACGGTGGCGGGCGGTCTGGAATACAACGCCAATTACTGGCTAAGCTCGCTCGCGATCGTCACGGGACCTGTCAAGACCGGGCGGCACATCGATCAGAACGGGAATCCCAGCATCTTTGCGAATACGAGCGCCTCGAACTCCTTTGCGGACGAGCTTCCAGGGCACACAGGGCAGCGCGCAGCCGTACGACTGGCTTCTTTTTTTAACACCGATATGGCGGTGACAAAGGGATTCAAGTTGCCTCGGGAAAACCAGCGGATTCAGTTCCGGGCGGAGGCCTTCAACGTGTTTAATAACGTCAACTTCACAAACCCGAGCTTGGCGTTAACTGCGCCGTCGACCTTTGGCGAATTCCAGGGTGTGATGGACCCGCGCGTGATGCAGTTCGCGCTGCGATACGAATTCTGAGGGGGTTTTGGCGCGCAAGTGCGCGCCATTGCTAATGTTAGCTATGTAAGTCCTATTTTGGAGGACCTACATTGGGTTTTTGCCGAGGGAAAGTGATTCTAAGCGCTTACGCAGTTGCGAAGGTGGCGCCGTCGGGTTCGCGGGTACACCCGGAGGCGTAATCGAGGCGCATCACGAGAGTGGATATCTGAACTTCGGGACAAAGCTCGGGGACGGGCAGCTCCAGTGCTATGCGGGAGCCTTGGTCCGGTGCTTCCTTGGCCAGAACGATCACGCGAGAACTCAAATACAAGGCCTCTTGTGTATTGTGGGTCACGAAAAGAACCGTAATTCCGGTGTCGCGCCAGAGCTGGCGAATCAGGCGTTGCATGTCCTTGCGCGTGCCTGGATCGAGCGCGCTGAACGCTTCGTCCAAGAGCAGAATCCTGGGATTGTTGATGAGGGCTTGGGCGATGGCAACCCGCTGCTGCATGCCGCCGGAGAGTTGGTCCGGATATTTACCGGCGTCGGCAGTGTGCAAACCGAGCCGGCGGATATAGTGCATGGCTTCCTGCCGAAATTGGCGACGGCGACGGAAGTAACGCGGGGTCAGACGAGTGAGTAGATTGAATTCGTTGACCTCGGGCCCGAAGGTGATGTTGCCGAGAACGGTCCTATCGGGAAACAGCGAGTATTTCTGAGGCACGAAGCCGCAGGTGCGATCGGGCTGGCGGCGTTCGGCACCATCAATTAGGACGCGGCCAGCGGTTGGCTGTTCCGAGCCAAGGATGAGCCGCAAAAGCGTGGACTTACCACAACCGGTCTGACCCAGCAGACAGACGAATTCTCCCTCTTCGATGCTCAAATCGACGCCGCTCAATACCGGGCGAGACGGCGAACCGTAGGCGACAGAAACATTCTCGATGTGAATCAAAGCCATGCGTGTCAGGCCTCGTGGAACCAGGGGTGGAGCTTGCGATTGATAAGGCGCATCGCCAGGTCCACCAGGAAAAGCAGCAACGCCACCCACAATACATAGGGGATAATTACATCCATTCCCATGTGCCGGCGCAGCAAGGCGATCCGGTAGGCAAGCCCGTCGGTGGAAGCGATCATCTCTCCCGCAAACAGAAACAGCATGACCGCTTTCAGGTTGAGACGGATGCTGTTTAGCACGCGCGGCGTGATCTGCCGGAGGACGACACGGTAAGCAACGTCGAAATCGCCGGCGCCGAGCGTAAAGGCTTTGACGATTTGCTCACGGGGCACGCTGCGAGTCAGATTGCAGGTGTCCAGAATGATGGTCGGAGTTACGCCGATGACAATCAGCATGATTTTGGACAGTTCATCGATGCCGAAAGCGATGAACAGAATCGGCAAGAGCGAGAGAGCGACAATCTTGTCAAAGAAGAGCACAAAACGCGAAAAGAAAACTCCGACGTACGGGAACAGACCCATGTGGAGGCCAAGGATGACGGCGGGAATCAGCAGCAGCAAGCTATAGAAGAAGCGGCGCGAGGTAGCCTTGGTGTCCTTCCAAAGCATGCTTGCGAAAAAGCGTTTCGGCAAACTTGCATTTTCTGCGATGGATTGCTCGTCGTCCTCCGCGGGCTTGAACGCAGCATCGTAGGTACTGCGCGCCATTTGCGGGACGGTGGGCACGATGCGATCGTCGGTATTCTCCTGATGGCGCCTGTGGGCGGTCTGAAGGTAAAGCCCGATTCCCAGAGCGAACAGGAACCAGGAGAGAAGAATGGCCCAGGTCCGGCTGGGTATGGCGTGGACGAGTTGTAATTTATTCCCCATGGATCCTTCTTACAACTTGGCTTGCGAGGCCATCTCCATGTAAGCGGTCTCAAAACGCAAACGAACATGGTCGGCCTTGCCCTGTATGGAACCATCCGGATACCGAATCGCGACATCGTCGACGGAACCGGTTTTCTC
>Ga0137395_10000769_pt1 | contig 14064 bp, 9 predicted proteins | sample czobulk216metaG_FD_108283 | JGI IMG/M metagenome (GOLD analysis project Ga0137395, IMG submission 108283) | Vadose zone soil microbial communities from Angelo Coast Range Reserve, California, USA - czobulk2.16 metaG | ecosystem: Environmental > Terrestrial > Soil > Vadose zone | place: USA...
ATACGTTCATCGCCACAACCGAGGCCATCTCCCAGGCGGGGGGACGCATCGCGTTCGTGGACATCAACGAACAAACCTACACGCTCGATCCCGGGAAATTGCTGGAATACCTCGAGAAGGATTGCGATTTCGATGCAAAGACCGGAAATTTGATCGAGCGTGCCTCCAAGGGCAAGGTCGCCGCCATCGTTCCGGTCCATCTTTATGGGCAGATGGCGGACATGGATCCGATCATGGACCTCGCCGCGAAATACAATCTTCTCGTGATTGAAGATGCCTGCCAGGCACACGGCGCTGAGTATTTTTCAAGGAAATCCAATGCCTGGAAGAGGGCGGGCTCCATCGGCAAGGCGGCTGCGTTCAGCTTTTACCCTGGAAAGAATCTTGGCGCCTGCGGTGAAGGTGGCGCCATCACTACCGATGATGAAGCCATGGCTCAGCGCATGAAAATGATTCGCGACCACGGCCAGGCGAAGAGGTATTACCACGACATCGAAGGCTACAACGGCCGACTCGATTCCATCCAAGCCGGCTGGCTGTCCGTGAAGCTACGGCACCTTGCCAGGTGGAATGAGGCGCGCCGTGCGCTCGCAAACCGCTACCACGAACTGTTTGCAGACGCGGAGGATTTCGTTGTTGTCCCGGTGGAAGCAGCCTGGACCAAAGGCGTGTATCACCTATACGTGGTGCGTGTGCAAGATCGCGAGGGTCTGCAAGCTCACCTCGCCGAAGCCGGAATCGGCACCGGCATCCACTACCCGATTCCGCTTCATTTGCAGAAGGCCTACGAACACCTCGGATACAAGAAGGGCGCGTTCCCAGTGACCGAACATGTCGCCGCCGAAATCATTTCCCTGCCCATGTTCCCACAGATGACGTGCGAGCAGCAGGACGAAGTTGCGCAGCGCGTCACGGAGCTTGTGAGTGCGCGTGTCGGCGCGACCGATTAGGAACTTCGGGCAGCCTACAGCCCTTCGCTGGGTAATTTGATGGCTGCCCTCCCCTCTCTTCGAAAGTAAACCTTCGCGTTGGGATTCGAAAAAACGCGCAAGGCTGAGGTTCTCCTCCCATGTTACGTTTCGATCGATTCGCCACACTTTACTTCGGACACCCATTTGTCCAATTATTCGGGCCAAATGAACGCAATTGTGTGCCGGTTTTGATGTATCACAGCATTTCCGACAATTTATTCGGCAAGTCTCACCCGTACTTCCAGATCAATACGCTGCCGGAAGTCTTCGCAGAGCAGATGCGCTGGCTTCGCCACCATGGCTACCGGACCCTGGACACGGGCGAATTGGTTGTGGGCCTGGAGAATGGCGAAGACCTTTCCAAGACCGTGGTGATTACGTTTGACGATGGCTACCGCGATTTCTACACCGACGCCATGGACGTGCTGAAGCAGTGCGGTTTCACGGCCACGATTTATCTGGCAACGGATCGCATCAAGGATGAGTCGCTACGCATCGAAGGAGCCGACTATCTGACATGGCGGGAGGTACGCGAGTTACAGGGGGAAGGAATTTGCTTCGGCTCTCACACGGTGACGCATCCGGACCTGCGCTCGCTGGGGCCGAAACAGATTGAATACGAGCTTGGCTGCTCGAAGGAAGTCATCGAGGACAAATTGGGGGCGGCAGTTGAGTCCTTCGCCTACCCCTTTGCGTTTCCCGAGCAGGACAAGATCTTCATGCATTATCTGGAAGATGTCCTAACCAATTGTGGGTTTGAGAATGGGGTCTGTACCATGCTCGGGAGAGCTTCTCTCGCAAAAAACCGGTTTTTTCTACCGCGTATCCCGGTGAATTCCTGTGACGATGACCACTTCCTTCGAGCAAAGCTCGCGGGGGGATACGACTGGCTGCACTGGGCCCAGTCACTGAAAAAGTCGTTCGATCACAATCGGTCACTAATGCAGCGCGCCGGGGAGAATGAACACCAAAGACGCAGGCTTTGGGGCCGCTTGTCGCCGTGAAGTGAGCGGGGCCAGTTTCCGAGCCGCGAAGCTCCCTGTAACTTACAGACAGTACGTTGTTTACGTGGCAGTCTTGGTACAGGAAAAGGCCTGTACGCTTACTAGCCGTTGGTACAGCTATCGCTTCCTGGGTCCCCTGTTAGGATGTCAGCAGGTGGGGTACGCCCATGACGACGGAGCAACGGCGATGTTGACCACAGAGTTCGATCCCAGCGAGCTTCACGTAGCGAAAACAAAAGGTTGCTCTCTCACTCGCCACTTTATGAGTTTGATCCTCACGCAATGTATAGTTATTGTGTTGTTTTTGGCGAGCTCGCCGGCGGCTCGCGCAGAGAATTTCTACATCTCACAAAGCGGCGGCCCATTCTCTGGCGGGTCGGCCTGCAACGGGAAGAGCGCACAGACCGCCGCATGGTTCAACACCGCCGGAAATAACAGCTACCCCAAGGTGGCAGGAAAGATTGGCCCCGGAGACACCGTGTACGTCTGTGGCACTTGGAATCTTGGCGCCGGAGCAACGCTTTTCCAGCTTCAGGTTAGTGGCACCAACGCATCTCCCATCACGCTCAAGTTTGATACGGGTGCGCAGCTGCTTGCTCAGTATTGGTTCTGGAATAGCAACAACAGTTGCACGGACGGCGGCGCAATCAATTCCTGTGGGCAGAATTGGTGGGTCATTGACGGCGGAACGCTCTGCGGGTGGAGCGCAGCAACTCAAAGAGTCACTCCTTGTAACGGAACCATCCAGAACACTGCAATGGGGACTGGGCTGACTTATGTAACTCCCAGCACCACGGCAATCGCCATCACGGGGAGTACATCCAACCTCACCATCCAGAATCTCGACTGCCACAATATTTACCAGCGCAATGGAAATGGTTCTGAGGACAACAACCAGAACAGCCAAGATTGCGTTCGCATGGAAGGCAACAACAATTACATAACAATCAAGAACAGTGTTTTCCATGACGTGCCGTGGACCATCGTGGGCGGCACAGATTATATTACCGAGGGTCCGGGTCTTGAACTCTATAATTCAGACCACAACATTCAAGGCTCTGCACTGCACTTCTACATTTACGGCAACCACTTTCATGACTGGGCGGTTTGGGACAGTACAAATAACGCATACCACCACGATGCAATTCACTGCTACGGAAGCGGCGCTGTAACGCAGATGTTCATCTATAATAACTACTTCGATGGCAGCAGTGGAAACAACGCCGGGATGAGCTACTATCTACTGGAGGCGGGCGGCGTTGGTGGGTGCATGGGAAGAGGGGGTACGAACTACTTCTTTAATAACGTGGCCATCTCTAATCAAGGCGTTGGCTTTACCATGTTCAATTTTCAGGGGTTGGACTCCGGGTCGCTCGACAATGGTGACCTGGCCGTGAACAATCTCTTCATCGGGAGCGGTAGCAACACGCAGCAATATTTGGCTTTTTGGCAGGACACGCAAAACAACGTAGTTGAGAACAATGCCTGGTCAAACAGCCAAAAATTTAACAACGACCTCTCGCCTCGTACCTATGCGGTCTTTGACTACAATGCCTATCAAAGTTGCAATTCATCCGGCGCGTGCTGGTCGTGTTGCGGAATCAACACAGGCTCTTGGACCGCGTGGAAGGCCAATAATTGCACGGGGACTGCTGACTCTTGCGACCAACACGGCATCCAAAACATTGCATCCTCAAACTTCTTCAGCCTCCCTGCGGCTTGCATGGCAGGGTCGGTGGGCGCTAACTGTGCCCCTGCACCAAGCTCGCCTTTAATCAAAGCGGGAGGCAATCTGTCTGGATTATGCAACGGTCAGCCGAGACCAGGCCTAGGTGATCTCTGTTACGACATCACTGGAAGGCCCAGGCCTTCCAGTGGCAATGGTTTTTGGGATATCGGTCCGTTCCAATCGAACTCGTCGTCCTCGTCTTCAGTTAGTCCACCGTCCGGCTTAGCTGCTGTTGTACAGACCGTACCATAGCACGATCCGAGTCCACCGCTCATTCGGTTCATCATGAAACGCTCCCAACTAGCCATCTATAGCTCAGCTCTACGTGTCGTTGGTCTCGTGACAACGACGTTCATCGCATTTTTCATGATGCCGTTCGTCGTCCACCACCTTGGTGACCGGACCTACGGTTTCTGGGCGTTGATCGCGGCGGTTTTGGGTTATTACGGCATCTTGGATCTCGGCATTGTGACGGCCGTCCAGTACCATGTTGGCAAAGCCATCGGCGACGGAAACCCAGACGAAATTAATCGTTCCGTCTCAACTTCTTTCTATGCATTTGCAGCCCTTGGAATAGCCAGCTTTCTTCTCACCCTCATCGTTGTACTTCTGTCTGGCTTTTTCGTTCGAAACGACGCTGAGGTTTCTGTATTCAGAACCGTTCTAATAATGATGGGAGCCGGGTTCGCTGTCGGATTCCCTGGCAGAGCTTTCATTGGTGCGATCAGCGCTCACATGCGCTTTGATCTATCTGCGTCAGCAGGCATTCTAATCTTGCTTGTCCGGACAACCCTGATCCTCCTCGTTCTTGGAAACGGAGGGGGGATTATTGCGCTCGCAGGAATTTCCCTGATCACCGACGCCTTGAACTATACTGCCAACTACTTGATCCTCAGGAAGATTCGACCTGCCTTGCGCATATCGCGAAGGTTAGCCAGTCTTGCCAAGTTCAAAGAAATGTTTCGTTACAGTGGTTATGCCCTAGTTATTCAAATTAGTGACCAGTTGCGGTTCTCTATCGATGGTTGGATGGTGGGTGTCTTTGTGAGTGTGGCTGCTGTTACGCACTATTCGATCGGGGGCCGGCTATCGCAGACATTTTTGTCGTTGATCATTGCGATGCTGGGGATACTTTCTCCGTGGTTCAGTCAACTCCTTGGTAGTTCTGACTATGACGGAATCAGGCGAGTCTTTCTCATTGGAACAAAGGTCTCAGCCACTCTATCGACAATCGTTGCCGTTTCACTCATTCTGTATGGAAGAGAGTTTATTGGAAAATGGATGGGCTCGGCGTACGTTGATGCATATTGGCCCATGATGCTTCTCGTTCTGGGTGTTTTTTGTGACGTGTCGCAGCTTCCGTCAGTCTCTTACATGTTTGGGGTATCGAAACATCGATTTCTGGCTGCCATCACGCTTTCAGAAGGGATTGCAAATGTTCTGCTGAGTCTTTATTGGGCAAGAAAATATGGAATGATTGGCGTAGCCTTGGGCTCACTCGTTCCGATGGTCATCGTTAAGCTGCTGGTTCAGCCAGCATATGTGTGCAGGTCTCTCAACATCCCACTCTATAGATATTATCTCAAGTTGCTGGGGCGATCGATACTGCCGCCAGCGTTGGCTTCACTTCTTATCTGGTTCATTTGGGGGAGAAGGATCGATTTCCCCAATGTGCTGATGGTGTGCGCTGTAATTCTCCTTCAAGCGGCGATCGCGGGAGTTGTCTCGTTTTTCCTGGTTTTTGGGCGTCGAGAACAAAAGGAATTGCTTGCCAGACTAAATCCGGTCAAGAAACTAGAGTTATCGGGCTCTCAAGCTTGACGAGTGATCTGAGGAACCCTTGCCTAACATTTCGGTCATTATCCCCACATATAATCGAGCTCCGCTACTGGAATCCGCAATTCTTAGCGTACTCGCCCAGACCTATCGCGCGCACGAAATCATTGTGGTCGATGACGGGTCAACTGATAATACCGTCGAAGTTGTTCGTGAGGGGCAGCGCAAGGCTGCGCTAAAACAGGTCCCGCTCCGCCTTGTGCGCCAACAGCAAGGCGGGGCCGCAAGGGCACGCAACGCCGGCATGGCTGCGAGCACAGGGGATTGGATCGCTTTTCTCGATTCGGATGACAGATGGCTCCCTGAAAAGCTCGAATGCCAGGTGAATGCAGTGACTGAGACACATGCAAGCTCTTGCGCCTGTGTCACGGACGCCTCTTTTGTGAATAACTCTGAGCTAGGAAAAAGCGCGTTTCAATATGCTGGTTATGATACGAACGATGAATCGACTGTAATGGACGCGGCGACGAAGCGAATCGTGTATGGCTATCACGGCTTCTATTTGCAAACACTGCTCGTCAAGAAAAGAGAAGCGACTGAGCTAGGAGGATTTGACCCCAATTTCAAGACGTGTGAGGACGCAGACTTTTTTCTGCGTTTGTCGCTGAAAACGTCGATTGTGCGAGTGAATCGAATTCTGGTGGCAATAGACAGGACTCCCGACCGAGAGATCGGCTTAATCGAGATCGGAAGAAACGAGGCGAAAAGCTTCGAAACCCAAAAGCGCCTCTACGATAAGTGGCTTGTGCAACGACCGGGGCTTGAGATCCACGACAAGAAGCTCGTTCATAAGAGACTCCAGGAGATCCACTGTGGGATATCGAGCCTTTTACTTCTGGAAAATCGTTATGTAGAGGCTCGCCAGTCACTGAAAATCGCATTGAGCTACTACTGGACGGGAAAGGTAATGACTAAATGGCTTTTGGCGAGTATTGCGCCAGCTCTGGCGAAGGCTTTGGTCATCAGGCAACGCAGTGCTCGTCCCGAGGAGCCCTTGCTCTAGTGCAGGCAGCTTCAATCGGATGAAAATGTTTTCTTCAAGTAAGCCGTCTCAGAGCAAACTGTAATTTTAGTTCGGGAGCGCATTCAATTGAGAATCACTTTCTTAATGCCGTGCTATCCGTGGTCGCCCATGGGCGGCTTCAAGATTATCTACCAGTACGCGAATCACCTTGTGGAGAGAGGTCACGGCGTTTCGATCGTGCATCCACGGCGCTTGAAGTACTTACCACCGGAGGGGCTCTCCTTCCGCCGCCGGATCCGCAAGGGGATTGAAAAAATTCATTCGCTTCTGGGCGCGCCAAAGATCGAATGGCAGCGGATCGATCCGAGAGTTGTACTTCGGTTCGTCTCGGATTCAGACGCGCGCCATATTCCTCCTGGAGATGCGTTATTCGCTTCCGGGTGGCATACAGTGAATTCGGTACTTGCTTGTCCACCAGACCGCGGAGAGCCTTTTTACCTCATCCAACACTACGAAACGTGGCAAGGGGAGAAAGAAATGGTGGATGCGACGTGGCGGGCGCCGCTACACAAGGTGGTCATTGCGAAGTGGCTGCTTGAAGTCGGCCAGGAGCTGGGCTGTACTGACGTTGGCTACATCCCCAACGCGATTGACCATAATCAGTATCGCCTTATGAATCCAGTGGAGAAACGAGGGGATGTAGTTGCCATGATGTACTCTTCGGCTCAATTCAAAGGTGCGAAAGATGGACTCAGGGCGTTGGAAATCGTCAAGCAATCGATTCCCGATATGCAGGTAATCTTGTTCGGAACCTCGAGACTTTCGGAACTCATCCCATCCTGGGCGCGCTACCACCGCAATCCACCCCAGGACTTCATTGTGAACAATATTTACAACAAGGCCGCCATCTTCGTTAGTCCTAGCCTCTCGGAAGGATACGCTCTACCACCCGCGGAAGCTGCAAACTGCGGGTGCGCACTCGCCGTTACTGATAGCGGCGGCACACGCGAATATGTGGAGCACGGGAGCACAGGGCTCATGTCGGCCCCTGGAGATCCAGAGTCGCTGGCAAAGAACATTCTCCTGCTTCTTCAAAATCCTGACCTTCGGTTAAAGCTGGTGAGCGGCGCGAGAAAAGCAATTGCCAGTTTCGACTGGAGGAATAACGCGGACAAGTTTGAACGATTTATCTTAGAAAGAGTTTCGTGCCACAAATTGCAGGCTACAGGCACATTGCCCTAATGTGGCTCATTTTTTTCCATGATTAACTGATATGCCAGACGCAGTGCCACAATCCCATATTTTCGGAGGAGGTGTGACCGCCTCCGTCATGACTCCGGCGATTCTCGTTCTACTCCTAGTCCTTGGCCTTTTGATCCTTGTGCTGCCCCGGAAATTCGTCATAATTCCATTTCTAAGTGGAGCATTTCTTATCTGGTTGGGCGCTCAGTTCTATTTCGCTGGCGTTCATTGGCTGGCGCTTCGGGTCCTGGTTCTCATTACCGTGGCTCGCATGATAATTTCAAGGCCGAAAGAGGAGGACAAAGGTTCCCGTATCGTAGGCGGTTTGAACGAGATCGACCGTGCCTTCCTCTTTTGTGTTCTCACTCAGGCTATTTGTGTATTTCTTCTATTCCGACAAACGGAAGCGCTTGTGAACCAACTGGGGTTTCTTATCGATTTCCTGGGAGGCTACTTTGCGCTTCGCTTCCTCATTCGAGACGAAAGCGACCTTTATCGTGCATTGAAATGGCTTGCCATACTGAGCGTCGTCCTGGCAGTTGGCATGGTCATTGAACAGCTGAAGCTGATCAATTATTTCGCGCTCGTCGCTGGAGTTGCAAAGACGCCAGAGATTCGCGAAGGGAAAATTCGATCTCAGGGTGTTTTCCAACACTCTATCCCCGCGGGCACGGTGGCTGCAACCTGGATTCCCCTGTTCATCCTTCTGTGGAGGAATGGCAAGTCGAAAGTGATGGGAGGGCTGGGATTGATTGGGGCGACAGTGATGACAATCACTTCCCAATCCAGCACGCCCTTACTCGCCTATGCCGCTGGGTTTCTGGGAATCGGTTGCTGGTTTCTCAGAGAAAAGATGAAAGTCGTTCGCTGGGCGATCGTTTTGTCCCTCGCGGGACTTGGCGTGGTCATGAAGGCTCCGGTGTGGTTTGTTCTCGCTCATATTGACCTCACGGGTGGTTCCTCCGGATACCACCGGGCGGAACTGGTGGACCAATTCATTCGTCATTTTTGGGAATGGTGGCTGATTGGGGTCAAAGACACCTCCCAATGGGGATGGGATATGTGGGACGTTCAGAACCAATACATCGCTATTGGCGAAAGCGGCGGCTTGCTTGCCTTCTGCTTTTTTGTCGCTCTGGTGACGCGCTGTTATGTTCGATTGGGCAATGCGCGCAAGAAGATAGCCGGCGACAAGAACCAGGAATGGCTGCTCTGGTTCCTGGCTTGCGCGCTGTTCTCGAATACTTTGGCCTTCATTGGCGCCAATTATTTCGACCAATCGCGGATCAGCTGGTTTCTGACTATCGCCTGGATTTGCGCGGCGACTGCACCCATTCTACGGGAACACGCCGAAACAGTCACACCATTGAAACTGGCCTCGGCACAAACCCGAAGGGCCCGTCTATCGCCCTCTGCTGTTGCACAAGTGGACGCAGAGGTTCGGTGGCGCTAGCTTTGAAGTCGCCCATTCTCGTTATCATGTGTGAAAGCATAAATTAGGGGTAAGAGCTGAATGAAAGATCAAAACTCAATCAAGGTGAGCGTAGTCATACCGGCGTACAATGCAGAGGACACTTTACGCGCCACCTTGGAATCCGTGTTACGCCAAACGATTGCTCCCCATGAAATTCTAGTGATGGATGATGGAAGCACGGATCACACTCGAACGATCCTTGATTCTTATGGTTCGAGGCTGAAAGTCTTTTCGCAGAAAAACCAAGGCGTTGCGGAATCAAGAAACGTGCTGTGCCGTGCGGCTACAGGGGATATTATTGCTTTTATTGATTCAGACGATATCTGGCATCCGTCCTATCTTGAAATCCAATCCAGGCTTGTAAACGAATATCCAGAGGCAGCAGCAACCTTCGTGGGACACATCGATTTCCTTTCAGAAGATAAGCTGAGCTGGGAGCCTCAGGGCGATTTGCAAAATGCAAAGGTCGAGGTTTTCCCCTCGCGAAACTTCCTGAACCAATACGTTCGCAAACCTGGGAATTTTTATCCCAGCTTTTCCTGTATTCGCCGCTCGACGCTGAAACAATTGGGCGACAAGCCCTTCTGCTTTCGTCAAGCCGAAGACTTCTATTTCTTCACACACCTTCTATTGACCGGTCCCATGGTTTTCCATCCCGCCAAAATCGGAGCCTATCGGCGTCGTCCAGGGTCCCTTTCTTCTCACCGATTGCTAGTCGCCGAGTCGACAGTTCAAGCGCTTGAGGCGCTGGAATCCGAGTATCACCATACACCACTGCTAAAGGACTTCATGCACTTGTTTGCGATGAAGAGAAGTGCCTATGCCAAAGTTCTGCTGTACGTCGATGAGAGCCGAGAGGCTCGAAAGCAATTGAAGGAGGCCGTGTTGACGGATACCCGCATTGACGGCAAGCTTCGGGCGCTGATTTTCCTGTGTTCCAGCTATTTTCCAGCTCGGATACGACCAGATTGGCTCGCGAAATCCCCGGAGTGGAAAAGCTCCTGAATGCGTGCATTGATTTGGAAGCACAAGTGAGCTTTGTCATGGCCAACACTCAACTCAACTATGTCTTAATTACACCGGTGCGGGACGAACAGGAATTTCTGCCGCGGACGATAGCCAGCGTGGCAGCGCAGACGATTCTGCCGCGCGAATGGGTGATTGTGGATGACGGCTCCAAGGATAAAACTGGAGAAATCATCGCGGCGGCGGCGCGCCAGTACACGTGGATCCGTGGCGTAAGACGCCAGGACCGCGGCTACCGCAAGTGGGGCGCGGGCATCATCGAGACCTTCTACGACGGCTACAACGCACTGACTTTCAAGGATTGGGATTTCATGTGCAAGCTCGATGGCGATCTTTCCTTCGAGCCGGGCTATTTTGAAGCCACCTTTCGTAAGTTCGCTGAAAATCCGAAACTCGGGATCGGCGGCGGCATGCTCTACCACGTGGACAACGGAGTGAAGAAGCTGGAGACGCATCCTCTCTTCCACGTGCGCGGCGGCGCAAAAATCTACAAACGCGACTGCTGGGACGCAATGGGTGGGCTATGGGTGGGTCCAGGATCGGATACTCTGGACGAGGTGAAGGCCAATATGCTGGGTTGGGGCTCCGCCAGCTTTTCGGACATCCTGATGAATCATCATCGCTGGACGGGCGCCTCACTTGGAAAATGGGGCGGGATCGTCAAGAACGGTAAGACGGACTATGTTTCAGGCTATCATCCGATATTCCTGATCGCGAAGTGCGTCAAGAAATTGTTTGATCGTCCCTATATCCTGGGCTCGCTGGCACTGGCCTATGGATATGTCGCGGCACGCTGGGAGAAGATGCCGCAAGTCGATGACCCGAAGCTTATCGAGTACTTGCGAAGCCAGCAGATAGCCAAGCTGAGAGGCAAGGAAACAATCTGGAAGTGAGTAGATACTTGGGCTGATCAGCTTCCCCAAGACCACATTCTAATTGAACGAGTATACCGAATATATGGAACTCTCAATCATTTACGTGAACTGGAATTCGCTGGATTACTTACGAAATTCGATCGCCAGTGTATACGAATTTACGCGGGCTACAACGTTCGAAATCGTGGTGGTCGATAATGCGTCTCCAGAGGGCGGCATTGACTCCTTCCGTAACAGTTTTCCAGAAGCGATGGTAATCAAGAGTGATAGGAACCTGGGATTCGCAGGCGCAAACAACCTTGGCTTTCAGAATTCGCGTGGAGAGTACATCCTGCTCTTAAACCCGGACACGAGGCTTTTTGAGCCATCGATTGACGTGATGATGGGTTATATCAAGAAGCTGCCTGATGCGGGGATTGTCGGCTGCAAATTGTTGAACACGGATCTTTCCGTTCAGCTGAGCTCTATTCAGAAATTTCCGACCATTTTGAATCAGGTAGTGGATGCGGAATATCTTCGACACCGTTGGCCGCATTCGCCGCTCTGGGGCATTGCCCCACTCTTCGAGAAAAACATAACCTCCATTCCGGTCGAGGTGATTCCCGGGGCTTGCATGCTTTTGCGGCGTAAGGTCTTTGAGGAAGTTGGCTGCTATAGTGAAGACTACTTCATGTACGCGGAAGATATCGATCTGAATTTCAAAATCGCCAGTCACAGTTATAGAAACTACTACGTAGGAGAAACGGCTATCGTCCACCACGGCGGCGGTAGTAGCGCAAAGCAAGGTGCCAACCACTGGGCCACAATCATGAAATACAAGGCCATGGTGCTCTATTTCCGCAAGACGCGAGGTAGCTCTCACGAATGGCTTTACCGGGTGGCCGTTGGTTCCGTGGCTGTCTTGCGTGTGCTTTTGCTCACGGTGGTGATGCCGTTTGGAAATGTACTTTGGAAGAAGGAATCGCTGAGTTTTTCATTCAATAAGTGGAAGGCCGTTCTCAAATGGGCATTCGGGCAACAAAATGTAACCGCGGAAAACCGCTGAATACTAACAAAGTCAAGTGAGGATCGTGTGTGCGGAATCTGCGGCAAACTAAATTTTGATCGCGAGGCTCGGGTCGCTCCGGAACTTCTGAAAAAGATGGCCGACGCGATTGAACACCGCGGTCCCGATGACGAGGGATATTATGCATCCGGACCGGTCGGCTTTGGTTTTCGGCGGCTCTCGATCATTGACCTGAACACCGGCCACCAGCCACTCTCTAATGAGGACGGCTCCGTCTGGATTGAGTTCAACGGTGAGATTTACAACTATCGGGAACTGCGCGACCAACTGATAGCCAGGGGTCACATCTTGCAGTCGAAGACAGATACAGAAGTTATTGTCCACCTCTATGAAGAATTTGGTCCTGGCTGCGTGGAACAACTCCGAGGGATGTTTGCATTTGCCATCTGGGACGAACGCAAACAATTGTTGCTTCTCGCGCGCGATCGCGTCGGGATCAAGCCTCTCTACTATTGGAAAGGACCGAGATCGCTTATCTTCGGATCTGAGATCAAAGCGATTCTGGCGGATCCCGAATGCGCACCCGATGTCGACCCTCGAATGATCGATCGGTTTCTCTCGTTTTACTATGTACCCGGCGAAGAAACCCTGCACAAAGATTTATACAAGCTGGCCCCTGGTTCTTACATGGTAGTGCAAAACGGAATCGTAAAGATCACCCAATACTGGGATTTGAAGTTTTCACCCAAGGAGATTTCACTTTCGCAGGCAAAAGAGCAGCTGCTCTCCTTGCTTGAAGAATGTGTTCGGATGCACATGATCGCGGATGTGCCGGTTGGATTTCTTCTGAGCGGCGGCGTGGACTCAACGGCAATGCTGGGCTTCGCGGCTGGGAAAACCGATCGTAAACTCCGCAGTTTTACGCTTGGTTTCTCAGAACCAGGCATCATCGACGAGCGGCCCTACGCGCGACTGGCGGCAAAAACGTATGGTGCCGAACATCATGAAATGACTATTAGCGCCCAGGATTTCGCGGACTTTCTCCCGAATTTCGCGTGGCACATGGAGGAACCGGTTTGTGAACCGCAAGCCGTGGCGCTCTATTACGTTTCCCGACTGGCAAAGGCGCACGTCAAAGTGTTGATCTCGGGAGAAGGTGGTGACGAAGCTTTTGCCGGTTATCCCAACTATCGCAATCTGCTCTGGTTGGAACGCGTCAAGAACGTACTCGGTCCCTTGAAGGGCATTGCCTCTATGGGACTCGCCGGATTGAACTCCTTGATCCGGTCCGAGCGAGTCACGAAATACCAGCGACTTATGCCTGTCGCTTTCGAAGACTACTATTTCAGCCGGACTTCACATCCGAAACTGTACTTCACGCGGATGGCACAGGAACTGTACACACCCGATTACTGGCAGCATTTGAACAAGTCCTTTTCACTCGAAGCCGTGAAGCGCTATCTGCGCCAGAGTGCCGGGCACGGCCTTGTGAACCGGATGTTATACGTAGACACGAAGACTTCGCTGCCGGATGATCTCTTGCTTAAAGCCGACAAGATGACGATGGCGAACTCCTTGGAGCTTCGCGTCCCTTTGCTGGATCACAAAATGCTGGAATTTGCCGCGTCTCTACCTGAATCCCTGAAGGTGCATGGGACGAAGTCAAAATACATCGCGAAAGAAGCCCTGGCGGATCGGGTGCCGCAAGAAATTCTGCACCGGAAAAAAGCAGGGTTCCCGGTACCTTATGCCGCATGGCTTCGAACTGAACTCAAGGATTGGGTGCGGGGAGTGATCCTGGATCCGCAGGCAATTTCTCGCGGGTACTTTCAGAAAAGTAGCATCGAAAAGCTGATTCGAGATGACGCAACATTCCAGAACCGGCAGAAAGAGATTTTATCGCTGGTTTCTTTGGAATTGTGGCACCGCGCGTTCAC
>Ga0137395_10000770_pt1 | contig 14063 bp, 10 predicted proteins | sample czobulk216metaG_FD_108283 | JGI IMG/M metagenome (GOLD analysis project Ga0137395, IMG submission 108283) | Vadose zone soil microbial communities from Angelo Coast Range Reserve, California, USA - czobulk2.16 metaG | ecosystem: Environmental > Terrestrial > Soil > Vadose zone | place: USA...
GGATCTCGACGGGAAGATCGTCGGCGACACCGATCCGCATTTTGTGGGCCGCGTCGTCGTCCTGACCATCGGCGGGACCTGGTGCGCGAACTGCCACGACGAAGTGCCGTTCCTCGTCGAGCTCTACAGGGAATTCCACGCGAAAGGCCTCGAGGTTGCCGGCCTGTTCTTCGAGAACGACGCGACGCTGTCAGTCGCCCGGCCGCCCGTGCTCTCCTTCATCAGCCGCTACGGCGTCGAGTTTCCGATTTTCGTGGCGGGAACGAACGACGTCGCCGACGTTGCCGCGCGGCTGCCGCAATTGGTTAACTTCGCCGTCTTTCCCACCACGATCGTCCTTGGACGTGACGGGCGCGTCAGGCGCGTGCACGCCGGCTTCGCGAGCGCGGCGACTGGTGCAGAGCATGTGAGGTTGACGCGGGAAACGCACGACTTGATCGCGCGGCTTCTCAAAGAGCCGGGCCCCGTATGATCACGCCCGGAACCTTTACTCGTAGAACGCCGGCGCTTTTTTCAGCTTCGCATTCGCGGTGATGTCGTGCTCGATCCAGAGCTGCGCGCCGGTCTTCTTGAGAAAGACCTCCAGTTCGGCGCGCGACGCCGCGGTCTGATCCTTGTTGAACTCGGCGATCGGCAGGCGATTGAGCGTGCGCTCCTCCGGATAGTGATAGAGATCGCCGCTCAGCACGATCGGGCCCGTTTTCTTCAGCTTGAGGAACAGCACGTTGTGCCCCGGAGTGTGGCCGGGCGTCGACTTGATCACCACCGTACCGTCGCCGAACACGTCCCACTCGTCCTTGTCGAGGAGGATCGTCTTGCTGTTCTTGAGCTCGCTGTAGTTCTCGACGGGAGATCGCACGATCGGCTCTGCCGAGAACATGCGATCGCGTTCCACCTTCCGCACCAGCCATGTGGCGCTGGCAAACGAGTTCGCGTTGGCGACGTGGTCGCCGTGATAGTGCGACATCGACAGATACGTGATGTCGCCCGGCGCGTACCCGATGGCCGCCAGCTGCGGCAGCAGCGGTTTGTCCTGCGTGACGACACCCGCGCTCGCCCGGCCTCCGCCAGGAGGAAACGCGCGATCCGGGATATCGCCGTTGTCCCACATCAGCGTTCCTTTGGGATGGGCGATCAGGATGCACGGGATGGACATCTCAGTTGACGCCATCTCGTCTTTTTTCAATGCGTAGGCGTCGCCGTTGGCGGTGTGGATGACGCCGCAGTCGAAGATGTAAAGGCGAAGCGATCTTGGCGCCTTAGGCGCCTTGTGCACCTGAGCCTGTGCGGCACCTGCGCTCGCGAGCAGTGCCAGCACGGTAATCATTCGCGTCATCAGTGCTCTCCGCGCATGATGATGCGACAAAACTCACAAAGGATCCAGCTGCGCCCGGCTAGCTGCGCGGCGGTGCGCCGAGCCGCGCGATCGTAAACCCGTGACGGCGAAGCCCAAAGAAGCGATGGAACTGGCGGTCTTCGCTTCGGCAAAACGCATCGAGATAGGGCTCGAGGCGTTGGCGTTCGCGGGTCGTGTACGACACGATCACCGATCGTCCGAGCAGCAGCAGCTGTTCGAGGGCCTCTCGCGGGTTCGACACGTAGTAGAGCACTTCGACGGCAAGTACGAGGTCGAACGATTCACGGGCGTTGTATGTCTCGAGGGTGCGGCAGGTAAACGTCGCTTTCGGGACGCGCGTTCGTGCGCGGGCGATCGCGGTCGAACTCCCGTCGATCCCGACGACCGTCGTGGCGCTTCCGACGAGATACCGTGTGAGAGCGCCTTCACCACCTCGAACATGGTCGTCGCGTCCGCCTGTCGTTCCGTTGGCATGTCCACCTCCCACCGCGCAGTGCGCGTCATACCGGAATGCGGAACTGAGCCGTGATTCGGCTCACGCCCTGAAGGCAGGAGGCGAGGGAGGGGCTACTCGATGTTGACCAAGACTACCAGTCCACCAGAAACGTCTCGAAAAGTGGCGGTGATCTCTGCCTGCCCGGCGGCATAGGCGGTAACGAGGCCAGACGACGACACTGCCGCCACGTTTGGAGCGGACGAGGTCCACTTAGCGATCGATGTCACATCCGTGAGGACGCCGTCGCTGCGCACGCTCGCCGCGGCCAGCTGACTCGTCTGGCCTGCGGCCGTCATCACGGCATTTCCGGTAACGGCGACCGACAACAGCGTGGCGGTTGTCGGCGCGCCGACCGGCGCCAACATCACCACATAGCTGGCCTGCGGAACGGTCACCGAAGATGTGGAGTCGACGAATCCAGGCGCCCTCACCTCGAGCGTCGACGCGCCGGCGGCGAGACCCGCAAATGAAAACGCACCCGACCCGTCCGTTGTTGTCGTCACCGGCACGTCAGCCTGGAACACCGTGACCGCGGCAGACACGATCGGGGTCGACGTGCCGGCCCGGAGCGCCCGTCCCGTGAATGTCCCTGCCGGTACCGTGGGCGTCGGCGTGGTCGGCGGCGGCGACGGAGCGGAACCGTTCGGACTGCATGCCGTGGACGACACGATCAGAATCAGCGCCACAAGAAGTCCGTAAAGCTTTTCGTAAGACATGTGAACCGCACTACTGACGAACTGTCGCTTGAGAGGGACTTTCGACATCGGCGGATGACAACATCCGCATCGCGAACCCGTGTTCGCGGTCCGCAGTGCAATTCAGGAACCAAACTCAACCGGCCGCCTTCCCGTCGAGAAAACGGAGGACGGTTTGCCCTGCCTCGGGCGCGAGGAAAACATCGTAGTGCGTCCGGTCCGGCAGAATCGCGAGCCGGTTCTGCGACATGTGCTCGCGCATCCACCCGGCATCCTTCAGGCCGCCGCCGAGCAGCTGGTAGAACTCGACGACGTGTTCGGGCCTGAACATGTCGCTGTCGCCGTAGACGAGCAGGACCGGCATCGTGAGGTGCCTGACGTCCTGCGACCAGTCATATGGCTTGCGCATCAACTCGCCCATCCGGTCGAGCAGCCGGGGAAACTCCTGCGGGTTCGGCGCGATCGCGGCGTAGGACCGAAACATCGGCGTGTCCTTCATGACCTCCGCCATCGCGGCCCCCAGCTGGGCCTGCATTGGCAGCATCTCCGGGTAGAACCCGGCCTGCGAAAACGGCGTCGACAGGAGAGCCAGCCGGCGGACCAGCGCGGGATGCTGCACTGCCAGGCGAAGGGCCACGCCGCCGCCGAGCGAATAGCCAAATACGTCGACTCGCGTGTAGCCGAGCGTCCTCAGGATCACCGCCATGTCGTCGCCCATATCGATGAGATCGATGGCGCGGCTGCCGAGCCGCGTGCGGCCGTGGCCATGGAGCTCGACGGCGACCACTTGACGGCTCTGCGCCAGCAGCGGCAGATGGGGTTCGAACATCTCAATCGAGCCCAGGCCGCCGTGGAGCAGAAGGAGCGGTTCGCCTCTGCCGTGGATCTCGTAGTAGTAGCTGACGCCGTTGGCGTCGATATGCCCGCTCTTGACGGGCGCGGGGGTCGTTTCGGGTCCGGTCATGGCTGTCTCCCTTGTTCAAGTAGCATCTGATTACACGTCGAACGAGGAAGGTCGAAATCGACATGGCGCCAGTCATCCCTGATCGCCGGACGATCAAAAGCTTTCGCTCTCAAGCCGCCTTCGCGGCGTGGATGAGAGCGAACCATTCCCGCGAGACGGAGATCTGGCTGAAGATCCACAAGAAGGGCTCCGGCCTGCCGACGGTGACCAATGTGGAGGCACTCGATGTCGCCTTGTGCTGGGGGTGGATCGACGGCATTCGAAAGTCGTTCGACGCACGGTCTTTTCTCCAGCGTTATTCGCCGCGACGGGCGCGAAGTATCTGGAGCCAGATCAATCGAGATCATGTGGCGCGGCTGACCGCGGCCGGCCGCATGACGCCGCACGGCCAGCGGCAGGTGGATGCCGCGAAAGCCGATGGCCGGTGGGCCGCCGCCTATGCCCCTCAGCGAAGCACGAGCGTCGCGACCATCCCCGCGGATCTGCGCAAGGCCGTCGAGGCCGACCCGCGGGCGCGCAAGGCTTTACGCACGCTGGATCGCCGGAACCTGTTCGCGCTCGCGTTTCGGACGACGAACATGAAAACGCCGGCCGGGCGCGCGAGGAAGATCGCGGCGCTGGTCGCGATGCTGGCGCGCGGCGAGACAGTGTGATCTACCGCACGGGCGGCGGCCCCGGGATATCCGCTTTCCGGCTCGTCGGCTGCGCGCCGATGTGGTCCGCGAGCTGCGCGCCTGTGAAGTTGCCCGTTGCGCTCTCGTCCACCTCCGGCATCATCGTCGCATTCCACTCGAGCCACTTCGCGACGAGCCGGTCGTAGACGTCCGTCTGCCGATCCTTCAGGTTCGCGCGCTCCATCGGGTCGTCGGCCACGTTGAAGAGGAACGTGTTGTCGAGGATCTTGAGGAACTTCATGTCGCCGTCGCGGATAGCGCGTTGCGCGTTGGCTTTATAGCGCCAGTAGAGCGTGCGCGGCTGAACCGGCGCGGCGCCGGTCACGATCGGCAGCAGATTGATGCCGTCCGGCGGCAGCGCCGGATCGGGTGACGTTCCGGCAGCCGCGAGCAGCGTCGGCATCCAGTCCATCGAGATCGACACCTGATCGCTCGTCTTGCCCTGCGGAATCCGCGCGGGCCACGAGATGATCGAAGGAATCCGCAGCCCGCCCTCGAGCAGCTCGGTCTTCCGGCCGGTGAACGGCCACGTCAGCGCGAAGCGCTCGCCGCCGTTGTCGCTGGTGAAGATGACGATGGTGTTGTTGGTGAGGCGGTTGTCGTCGAGCGCCTTCAGGACGCGGCCGATTTGCGCGTCCATCGCCTCGATCATCTTCTGATAGGTCTTCTGCGATCCGCCGTCGTAGGCCGCGAGACCGCGGCCCTGGACGCGCAAGCGCTCCGACTCGGCCTGGTCGCCCGGCGCTTCCCACGGCCAGTGCGGCGCGTTGAAGTGCAAGCTGACGAAGAACGGCTGGCGCGCTTTCGCGTAGCCGTTGACGACGTCCACGGCCCGGTTCCCGAGCAGCTCCGTGAGGTACCCCATCTGGTGCACCTGCACATCGTCGTCCCAGAGATCCTCGTTGGGGCCGGCGCCCGGCGTGTGGCGGTAGTAGTCGACGCCGCCGCCTCGGAAGCCGTAGAAGTGGTCGTAGCCGCTCTTGAGCGGACTGAAGTTCGGAAGCTGGCCCAGATGCCATTTGCCGACGAGCGTCGTGCCGTAGCCCGCCTTCCGCAGGAGCGACGGCAGCGTCGGATGCTCGGGCGGCATTCCGATCATGTTGCCGCCGAGCGGCTCTTCGAGGCCGACGCGCAGTCGATACTGATAGCGGCCGGTGATGAGCGCCGTTCGGGTCGCGGAGCAGACTGCGGAGTTCGCGTAGCCCTGCAGAAACCGGACGCCGCGCGCTGCTATCCGATCGATGTTCGGCGTCTTGAGATCCGGTCGTCCGTAACAGCCGACGTCGGCGTAACCGAGGTCGTCGGCCATAATGTAGATGATGTTCGGCGGCGGCGTGCGATTCTGACCGAAGACGTCATTGTCCCCAGCCACGCCGGCGGCAAGGGCGAGCGATCCCAGTGCGGCGGTCTTGAGCACGTCCCGGCGTGTGTGCGACATGGCGGGAGTATAAGAGGTTGCGAATGCGTAGTCATCAGTCTCCGGTCTGCAGTCCCCGGTCCGACTCATGACGAACGACTGACGACTTGGGGACTGGAGGACTGGAGGACTGGAGACTACGTAGTTAGTCCATCGTCTGGCCGCCGCAGATGTTGTAGGTCTGCCCTGTGATGGCGGATGTGTCCGGCGACGCCAGAAACTTCACCAGCGTCGCAACCTCGTCGGGCTGAATGATGCGTCGGATCGGCACGCGGCCGATGGCCTGTTCGCGAAACTCTTCGACGGTGATGTTCATGGCCGCCGCGCCGGACGCCATGCCCTGCAGCGCCATCTCCGTTTCGACCCAGCCGGGACAAATCGCGTTGACCGTGATGCCCCGGCCGGCAAGCTCGAGCGCAAGCGCGCGCGTAAAGCCGATCACAGCATGTTTGGATGCGCAGTACGCCGTGTAGCCGGGAACGCCGAACCGGCCGAGGACCGAGGAGATGTTGATGACGCGGCCGCCGTCGTGAAGGAGAGGTACGGCCTGGCGCGTGACGAGAAATGTGCCCCAGACGTTCGTGTCGAGGACCCGGCGCCAGCTCGCCGTATCAGTCTTGTCGAGCGGCTTGCCGCCGCCGATGCCGGCGTTGTTGACCAGGACGTCGATGCCACCGCCGGCGTCGCTGACGATCTTGAAGGCCGCCGCCACAGAGCCTTCGTCTGTGACATCGACGGTCAGGATCAACGCCTTCGCGCCGCGCTTCTCGATGGCGGCGCCGGTTTCCTGAAGCTCTGAACGAGTACGTGAGGCGACGGCGACGGTCGATCCTGGCTCAGCGAACGCGAGGGCGACGGCGCGGCCGATCCCACGGCCGCCGCCGGTAACAAGGACTGTAGGCATCCGGAGATCCTAGCATCGCGCCTATTCGTACCGAATCGCGTCGATCGGGGAGAGGCGCGCAGCCTTGAGCGCGGGGTAGACGCCGAAGATCAGCCCGACCGCAATCGCCGCGCCCATGCTGACCACGAACGTCTGCCACGTGAAGGCGGCGTAGATCGGCGCGTTGGCGCGCCAGCGCATGAACGCGGTGATGCCCGTGGCGGCCGACAGGCCCACGATCGCGCCGAGGATGGAGCCCGCCATCGAGATCATCACCGACTCGGACAGGAACTGCACGATGATGTCGCGGCGCCTGGCGCCCGACGCCTTGCGCACGCCGATCTCGCGCGTGCGTTCGGCGACAGCCGCAAGCAGCACGTTCATGATGCCGATGCCGCCGACGACAAGCGAGATGGCGGCGAACGAGCCCATCAGCAGCTTGAAGATCAGCATGCCCTGATTCAGCTGGCGCAGGCGTTCAATGCCCTGGCTGTTGATCGTCACCTGCGAGTCTGTGCGCCACCGGGGATCGGTCGCGTCCGCCCACGATTCCACCTGTGCCTGGACGCCCAGCACGTCCTCGATGCGCGGCGCGCGCACCAGAATGCTTCGCACACCAGGCGCACGTGGCGCACCAGGCCCCTGAGAAAGCGACGCTGCCGGAATGCTGCCGAGCGGCACGAGGACGCCGAACGTTCGCACGTTGGCGATCTCGTCGAGCACGCCGACGATCGTCCACGGACGTCCCTGCAGCAGCAATGGCGTATTCAGCACGCTCGCCAGGGACCGATCGCCAGCCAGTTCGCGCGCGAGGTTGTTCGAGACAACGGCTACGGCGGCGACCGTGCCTTCTCCAGTCATCTCCTCTTCGCTGAAGAATCGCCCGTACGTCACGCCGAGGCCGCCAAGAAGCGCGTCCAGGGAGCCGTACACCCCGGTGACCGTCGCGGCCCGCGCGGGTCCGCCGGCACTCTTTACAAACGTGGCCGTGCCGCCGGTGGTCATCACCACTTTTGAAGTGGAACCGACGCGCGCCGACAGCGACCTCGCCTGCTCGATGGAGAAGGTCGGAAAACTCGCGCGTGGAATCGGAAGGCCGTCGACCATATCCGACGTCCTGGGGTTGACGCCGACAGCCTGCATGCCCAGCCGCTCGATCTGCCGGCGCGCAAGCTGCTCGGCACCGTCGCCGACCGACAGGACACCGACCAGGGAGGCGGCTCCCATGACGACGCCTAGAGTAGAGAGAAGCGTGCGGACCGGGTTGGCGCGCAGAGTCTGAAGCCCTACTTGTACGGACGGCAGCATCATGGAGGTATCGACTCGATACGAGCGGCGCCGCCCGGCGGTTCACGCCTTTAGCGAATCTGTTTCCTGACGCGCAGCGCCTCCACCACGTTGTCTGTGGTCAGGCCGACTGTCGCCGGGTGGCACAGCACGAACTGCAGACGCTGGGTCGTGACGTTCCACGGCACGACGGCAATGCCGTCCGCGGCGAAGGCGTCCAGCACGTCGGTGGAGAGCGGCGTGTCTTCCGGGGCAATGCAGTCGACGTCCACGCCGGCAAGCGCTCTGGCTCGCGCCACGTCGATCGGACCGTCGATTAACAGCCCGGTCTGAATGTCGTCGCGAATGGCGCGGATGTTTTCGAGCATCCCGGGATGGAACGAGGTCAGCAGCAGATCCTCAGGCGCCCACGCCGTGTCGTGGATGATCCTGAGCACATCCGCCTCGATGCCGGGATCTTTCAATTCGATATTCAGTGCGATACGCCGCCCGTACAGGTCGCGAAGGCATTCGTCCAGCGTCAGCAGCTGAGTCGGCGCCCAGCCTTTCTGCGCGGTCATGGTGTTCACGGCCGCCTGAAAGGCCAGAGCCGTGAGACCGCTGAGCAACTCCCGGGCAACATCGGCGTCGTGGTAAACCACCAGGGTGCCGTCCTGCAGCCGCCGGACGTCCATCTCGACCAGGTGCGCGCCGGCCTCGATGGCGTCGTGAAACGCCGGCAGCGTGTTCTGCGCAGCCTCTACGTGATTCCAGAGCCCGCGGTGCGCCGCCACGAAGTTGCGGGGAAGGCTCAAGGGCCGCAGACCGTTCCGGTGGTGGATCAGCCGATCGTTGTAGAAGAGCCGGAACCGTTCCGCGTACGTCGTACGGCTCAACGCCCACGTTCGCCGGAAGGCCTCCTGACGCGCCCATCGACGGAACACAGCCATCCAGCCTTCGACATGCGGATGATCCCAGTTCAGCTCGAGGTCGAGGTCGGCGTACACGTCTTCTATCAGTTGAATGAGCGCCGTGCAGATATAAAACTCGTCCCGGGGATCGAGCGGAGGGGTGCCGCCAGGAGGCAAGCCTTCGAACACGGCGTGGTCGATACCCACGAGCCGCGGCGACGTGCGAATGACTTCCATGATTTCCGAGTAGGTCTTCGTATGTTCCGTCGAGTGGGCCCCGACGGCGAGCGTCGGCGGATACCAGAACTTGTACAGCCGCTCGAACAGCTGATCGATCTCGTCGACAACAGCCGGGAAGCGGCAGAACGACTGTTCGGCCACGTGCATGCCGAGCTTCCGGTACGCCTCGAACTGGCTCTCGCTGAACCACTGGTCGGCGGTGCTCTCGTGCGGGAACGCCGGCACCAGCGCTCCGTACTCGGTCACATCATTCGGCTCGTCGCCGGTGATCGACGGCTTCAGGTAAATCAGATAGCCGACTTCGTGCGCGGGTTGATCGCGTTCCTTCAGCGGCCGTCCGTCTTCGTTGACCAACAGCCCCCGCCAGTTGCGCTTCGGAATGTTCAGGTAGTGGATCTTCCCTACGACGCAATGCGCGCGGCTACGGCCGTCGGTCGGACCTTTCCTGATGCGGTCGATCGAGATGTCGATGTCCACGCCGAAGTCGGTCCGGCAGCGGCGGACGAGATCTCCGAGATCTTCGCCGATGAGCTTGCCGTCCTGTCCGGCGTCGCAGGCGATGATGTAACGGCAGCCGCGCCGGATCAGTTCGTAGACGCCCAGGTTGTCGAAGTGGCCGCCGTCCGACACGTTGACGTAGTCGCTCTCGTCGTTGGTGTTGCCTGTGAGCTCGATCAGCGTGTAGCGCAGACCGAACGGCGGACCTGATTCGACGGCCGTCTTTGGATTTCGAGAGTTGCCGAGCCACCATCCAAGGCGTGCGTTGAACACAGTCATCAGGAAGGCCGACGCCGGGCTGGTTGCCCGGCCCATGTTCGGATTGGCGGCGGCGCCGGAAATCGCGGTGGCCATTCCCAGCAGCGGACCATCGCCGTCCCGGTAGAAATGCTGGGTAGGAAAGTACGCCTCAGTGCGTTGGCCGGCCGTCTTGCGGAATACGGCGCGATCGAGGTCGTAGCCGCAGTATTTCGGCGTGAACACGAACGACTCCGCTTTGCGCTCCTGCCACGCGAGATCTTTTCCGCCGACGAGATTCAACGCACCGTTGAGAATGGGATACGGACCGGGGTACTTCACCCTCTGACCAACCGACTGGTGATCGAACGCGGCCAGCCGCATGTCGTCGTCGGGATCGAATCCGGTGAACCAGTCGGCTTTGCGTTCGTCGGCTCGCGACGCGCCCAGGTAGCAGCGGACGAGCCGGTTTTTGTAGAAGTGATGCATCGAAAAGGCGTTGATGTCGACACGCCTGGCAAACAGCAGGCAGACACCAATGCACATGCCCCACGCGATCGGGAGCGCATTGCCGCGCGTCGTCTCCGTCGCGTAACGCCAGTAGACCGCCAGGCCCGTGAGCGCCGGGTCCGCATTGGCGTGGTAGATGGCGTCGATGAGCAGCGAGATGCCAATCACCAGGCCGACGATGAACACATACGGCGCCACGGTAGACACGAGGCGCGAAAGGACCCCGGATGTCGATGGCTGCGCGGACGCCGGCGCGTCGGCCGGGCCGCCCGACTGCGCCGAATGCCCGGCGCTGACACCGAAGTACGTGGACACCAGCCAGGTCAGGAGCCCGCCGGCACCGGTCCATCCGGCCCACGAAGCCTCGCGTAGCGTGTGAAACCCCCACGGCACCCACATCGCCGCGACAAACCAGGCGAGCCACGCGATCGCCTGCATGTGGATGTACGAGCGCAGGCGGCTCCACCACTCGCGATGCTCGTCGGGGAACTTGTTGCCGAGGAGGCCGAGCTGCACGACGATGACGAGCGAGAACGCCGCCATGAATGCGGGCGCGCCAAACGCCGCCGCGTGCCACGGCAGGCCATACCCGTCGTCGTAGGGGAACTGGTGGAAGATCCAGAGGATCACCCAGCTGAGCCCCGCCGCGGCGGCGCCGCTGACAACCGACGTGCCGTGAACGGCGAGACTTCCCCTGACACCGTCGCTCAGGCTCAGCGTACGTCCGTCGGTGCTCCAGCAGCGCCAGGTGCCGCCGACGAAGAGAATGAGCGTCAGGTAGAACGACACGGCAGCACCGACGCCAATCCACCGGACATCCGCGCCCGACATTCGAGCCCACTGATAGAGAGACACCACACCCCACGTGAGAAGGGCGGTGACCACGCCGTTCACGATGGCCGTAATCAGAATGGGGGCTCCGCCGGACGTGATGCCGGCAAATGTGAGCTGGCGTCCGCCTGCCCGCCACCGCCGGCGCGTTCGAGCATCGAGAAGAATGATCGCGATGTAGAGGAGGACGCCGGGGGCGAAACCGATCCACCGCCAGCTCGAGCCACCCGACTGGATGTAACCGCCGAACCGTTCCCAGACATCGGGATTTCCAATGCCGCGCGGGAGGAAGTACGCCGCAATGCTCGTCGCGATCATCCAGGGAGCGATCACAAACGCGTGGACGCTGCCCGGCCGCGCAAACCGCGGGACATCTGCGTCCGTTGGCGGCGTCGCTCCGGCCGGGTGGGCAGCCCGCGTCTCGGCTCCATTCGGATCCAGGCGCCGGAGATTGCGGACGAGCACGTAGCCGCCGAATCCGTACAACGCGGCAATAAGGGTGGGGACGGCGTTGTCGCCGAACCCCCTCCACAGCGGAAACACCAGGGCCATCAACCGGAAAATGATTCGCGGCAACAGGAGGAGGGCTGCGAAAAACGTCCCGAGAATCACCTGATTCAGCAGCGTATTCCGCAGGTAGATTCCCGCCATGGTCCAACTGTCGGCGCTGAGGAACCCGGTGCGCGGCGTCAGGTAGTTGCTGAACTCGCGGAGATACCGGATCGCCCGCACGCGGGCATCGAGAGGGTCTGGATGGCTCAGCGGCGAGAGGCGCCGGAAGATCTCCTTGAGCGCGTTTGGCGACCACGCGTCCGGCTGGGCCGGATTGGTTTCCTTCTCCACCTGCACCTGGCGATGCAGCCAGGCGGCAAACCAGCTCCCGATGTAGCCGCCGCCCGACACCGTGGACAGGTAATCGCATTTCCGAAGGACGCCGAGCGTGGCCAGCGACTGGAGGACGCCGAGATTGAACGTCGCGCTGCGGATGCCGCCGCCGGAAAAGGCGAGGCCGACGAGGTTTGCGTTGAAGGCCTTGCGGAGCGGCGACAGATGATCGCCGTCGCCGGCGCCGTCACACGGAGAAACCGGCGCGGCCGCGCCGCCCTGGGGCGGCGGCTGATCGGCTGCGTCCTCGTCGCGGCGCTTGATCTCCCGCGTGTCGAGAATCTGCCTGAGCTCGCCCTCGAGCGCGAGCGTAAACGGCACGGGCACTTTGAGATCTCGTGCGCGATTCGCAACAGCTTTCGGGTCGCGAAGAAGTCCGCGGATGACCGATGCCCGTTCGGCCGCCGGCGCCTCCCGCTCCTTCGCGTTGAGCAGGGTTGCGATGAAGTGCGGCGGGCCCGGCGTCAGGTTCATGATCTCGGACATGCCGCGAATCCGCGGCCATTCCGCCGGATCTTTCAACGTGTTGGCGAAGCGGACCACCGGATCGACGTCCATATCGGCCGCGAGCCCGGCCAGAGTCGTGCGCTTCCTGTCCCACTCATCCCTCAATTGCTTCTGCTTGGGGTTCCGAAGGCGTTTCCATTTCACAAGGACTGAGTCGGCGGCGGCCGAGAGTCGCAGACGGAAGCGCGAGCAGTACCACAACGCGTCCCAGACAGTGGCCGGGAGCTCGGGCGTTGCGTAAAAGCAGTGAACGACTTCGGCCAACCAGACGTGCGGGAACTGCGTGCGGAGAAAGCCTCTATCAATGAGGTCCTTCGCGGCGCCACGCACCTTTTCGGCGGATGCGCCGTCGGGAACGACGTACTGCGGGTGACACACGACCTCGAGCGCTTCGCGGACATCGGGATGTCCGGCCAACTCCGTCATGTAATCCATATGTACTGGGCGGCGATGTTGCTCCGCATCGCAACGACTCGCAAGCGAAAAAACAACCGGCCAGCAGGTTGGCCACGCCGGTCAACGGACGAGCGTCCGGATCCCCTCGCGCAGGTTCCGCTCGGTCTCGGCGGAAAAGCCGAGAATGAACTCGTTCGGGACGGATCTCGAGAAGTAATAGATGTCCGTGCTCGAGAGGCCAACACCGTGTCGCTCCGCGCGAGCCTGGAGATCGCCGGCGCCGGAAAACCTGACGGTCATGTGCAGTCCGGCCGCGTCGCCGCGGACGATCGCCCGGCGGCCGAAATGGCGATCGAGCGCCTCGAGCAACACGTCGCGGCGTCGTTTGTAAAGACGCCGCATCCGGCGAATGTGGCGCTCGAGATGTCCATCGTGAAGAAAGTCGGCGAGAGCGGCCTGCTCGACGAGCGGCGAGTGACGATCCGCCATCCACTTCGCGATGCGGAAGGGCTCGATGAGTTCTTTCGGGACCACGAGGTATCCGATTCGCAGGCCCCTGAACATCACGTTCGAGAAGGTACCTATATAAATGATGCCGGCGCCGTCCGCGAGGCTGTGCATCGCCGGTAGCGGCGGGCCGCTGTAACGGTACTCGCTGTCGTAGTCGTCTTCGAGCAGCACGGCACCGTGCGTGCGCGCCCACTCGATCCACTCCAGCCGCCGCGCGAGGGACATCGACACGCCGGTGGGGAACTGATGCGACGGCGTCATGTGCACCAGCTTTGTCAACGCCGACACGCCGTCGATCGCGATGCCGCTGTCTGTGACGGGTAGAGCCCTCAGCTTCGCGCCATGCGCCAGAAAGAGCTGCTTCGCGCCCGGATAGCCCGGTTCTTCGACGGCGGCTTCATCTCCGGGATCGAGGAGGAGCCGCGCGCAGAGGTCCAGCGCCTGCTGCGATCCGTTGACCACAATTACCTGATCGGGCTCGCAGCGGACGGCGCGGCCCGGCCGATGTACGAAACAATCGCGTCGCGCAGGGCATCGTAGCCAGTGGGGGAGGCCCGGTGGTCGAAGATTTCTGGACGCGTCTGCTTCAGATGCCGCGAGATGAGCCGACGCCAGAGCGCGAACGGAAAGCGCGAGAGATCGGGACTGACGTTCGACAGGTTGAGCTGATGCCGCGCCGGCGGCAACTGGCGAATGCGATCCAGCCGTGAGGCGTACGCCGACAGCCGGATCCGGCGCCCGGGCCTCGCGGCAGGCCTCGCCACGCGCATCGGCCGCAACGCGTCA
>Ga0137395_10000774_pt1 | contig 14036 bp, 9 predicted proteins | sample czobulk216metaG_FD_108283 | JGI IMG/M metagenome (GOLD analysis project Ga0137395, IMG submission 108283) | Vadose zone soil microbial communities from Angelo Coast Range Reserve, California, USA - czobulk2.16 metaG | ecosystem: Environmental > Terrestrial > Soil > Vadose zone | place: USA...
ACTCCAACTCCAACTCCAACACCAACGCCGACTCCCACGCCCACTCCAACACCAACGCCGGGCGGCATTACCGCGGTGAATCACATAATCTTCCTGCAGCAGGAGAACCGCAGCTTTGACAGTTACTTCGGAATGCTCAATCCCTACCGCAAGGCGCGGGGCTGGAACATCGGCGACGATCACAACCAGTATGACGTGGATGGAATCGATGACAAGCTGGCGACTATTTCCAACAAAAATGATGAGGGCCAGGTATTTCACCTCTTCCACACCACCAGCAGCTGCCTTGATGACATGAGCTCGGCCTGGCTGGAAAGCTTTGGTGACGTGAGCCGCTTTGACTTCACCACCACCCGGCCAATCCTGATGGATGGCTTCGTGCATACGGCGGAAGGCTTCGCCAAATCAGGCAGCGGCAGCGGAGCGTTTACGGATCTGGCCGGCCAGCGCTCCATGGCCTTCTATCAGGATACGAGCACGAGCGGCGCGGCCGAGCTGAACTACTACTACTTCATGGCCTCACAGTTTGCGCTCTCAGATCGCTGGTTCTCGCCTGTGGCCAGCAAGACGATTCCCAACCGCCTGGCCGCCATGTCCGGCGGCACCACGCAGGGATACGTCTTTGATCCCGGCAATGACGATCACGCGCCGCAGCTCACCGCCAAGACCATCTTCCAGTTGCTGGATGAGAACCACGTCTCATGGAAACTTTATTATTCCGCCACCAATGCCAACGGCAGCCCCCAAACCACCTTCACGTACTTCGGCTACAGCGGCAAATACATCTTCAGGAATGCCAACGGAACCGTTACCGTTGACGCAACCCATATCGCGCCCCTTAGCCAGTACTTCACTGATGTGCAGAACAAGACGCTTCCCGCGTTCTCTTATATTGAAGCCAATTTCGGCCACGGCGATGAGCACCCCGGCTCCGGCCAGTCGATTCTTGCCGGCCAGGCCCAGATTTCGAACATCATTAATTCGCTGATGTCCAGCCCCTCGTGGTCGGACTCGGTATTGTTCTTCAGCTTTGACGAGGGCGGCGGCCCCTACGATCACGTGCCGCCCGTCCCCGGTCACACTAACCAGAACACCAGCGCTTCCCTGGCAGGACTTGAAGGTGACATCGCGCCAATCGCTGTGAACCCTGATGGCTTCCTGCCCTGCCAGCCCACGACTGCGGGTGTTTTCACCAACCATTGCGATTTGCGTCCTTCCAGTCCGGGCGCGCACCCGGCGGATGCCGCCGCAGCCGGGCACTCGGGCTTTGGCGCTCAGCTCGGCTTCCGTGTGCCCAACTTTATCGTTTCACCCTTCGCCCGCCGTCATTTCGTGGGCCACACCGCCATGGACCATACTGCGGTGATCCATTTTGTGGAACAGCGGTTCAATTTGCCGGCGCTGACCAAACGTGACGCCGCTCAGCCCAACTTGCTCGACTTCTTTGATTTCACCGGCAAGCCCTGGGCCACGCCGCCGACGGGCATTCCTGCGCCGCCGGGCGTAGGCTCAACCTGCCACCCCGCAACCATGCAGTAATAAGTTTCGTTTGACTCGCTGTGTCCTCGAAGAAACAAGGATCAGGGCACTTTGGGTAAGCGCACCGTCGGCAGTTGGACCGGTTGCGACTTCCCGAGCGTCGCGGCAAATGACTGGATTGCTGCCTCATAGCCCGACGCCAGGTCCATTTCATTGTGATCTGCATTTTGCGCCCAGAAGGCATGCTTGGGCTCATTGGCCAGGTCAAACATCTTCTGTCCATGCCAGAAGGCAATCACTGAATCTCCACGGCTATGCATGATCAAGACCGGGCTGTGTACGTGCCGGATGTATTTGTAGTTGGGAAACTTGTCGAACGGCAGCAAAGGGACCCTGGTGAGTACGCGGAACGCCGACACAAAAGGGCTCTGCAGGATCAACCCGGCTGAAGGCCTTCTCGCCGCGATGTATGCGGCCGGCCCTGTACCCACCGATCGCCCAAAAATAATGATGTTATCGGGAGCTGTGTGCAAGTCAAGCGCAAGAAACTCATACGCAGCGGCTGCATCTTCGTAGACCGCTTTCTCTGTGGCCTTGCCTTCGCTTGTCCCGTAGCCTTCGTAATCATAGGCAAACACGTTAAAGCCCGCGTGCCGCAGATTGTCCAGCCAGTATCGGTCGTCCCCCAGGTCTTCAGCATTTCCGTGACTCACCAAGAGAGTGAACTTGGCGGACGGATTGGGGAGATAGACCGCGGAAATCTTCTTTCCACTGGCCGTAGTGATCTTTAGGACCTCCAGTGAATCTTTATAAGAAGAAGGATGCGGCAGGAAGATCATCCTGTCTGATAGAAAGACGGCAACCAGAAGGAGCCCGAGATAAAAAGCGAAAATGACCAGAAGCATTTTGTACAGGATTTTCTTCACTGAGATCGCCAGATCATAGCTGAGGAATGCCGGCTTCTGTTAATTTTGCGCCAGGAATTGCTCCCGGCCAATGATTTTGGCATTCAGGAGCATCCCTGCTCCAGCCCCGGCCTTCCAACACAATAGCCCCCCTGGTTGTGAGGACGGATAGTTATGCACTCGCGCCGGACGCTTGCGTCTTTTCTCCTTCTGACCGTCGTTTGTTTTTGTGCTGAGGCATTTGCCGCCGTTACGGTAACGGTGCACCCTGCCAGGGTGCCGCTTACTCTTACTGAGCCGCAGCAGTTCACGGCAACGGTGCTCAATACAACGAACCACTCGGTGATCTGGGCCGTCGACGGAATCACTGGCGGGAACTCGACTGTGGGCACCATCTCCACTTCGGGGTTTTACCGCCCGCCGGCCAGGCGCAGCATTCACAAGATCACCGCCAAGAGCGTGGCCCAGCCCACGGCGATCGGATCGGCCACGGTATGGGTCACCGATTATCCCGGAATGTTTACTTACCACGCTGACCGTTTTCGCAGCGGAGTAAATTTGCAGGAATTTGCCCTGACCTCGGCTACGGTCAAGCCCAGCACTTTTGGCAAACTCTTTTCCCGCGCCGTGGACGGCCAGATTTACGCACAGCCTTTGCACGTCGCCAATCTCACCATCGCCGGGGCCAAACACAATGTGGTGTACGTGGCCACTGAGCACAGCAGTGTCTACGCCTTTGATGCCGACGGCAAAACCACGGCGCCATTCTGGAAGCGCAGCTTCATCAATCCGGCAGCAGGCGTTACTACCATTGCCAAACCGGCCAACGCGCTGATCTCGCCGGAGATCAGCATCAGCAGCACACCGGTCATCGATCCTTCCACCGGTACACTTTATGTGGCCATCTCCACCAGCGAGAGCGGCAATATCGTTCATCGACTGCACGCGTTAAGCCTCACCACGGGCGCAGAAAAGTTTGGCGGGCCGATCGTGATTCAAGGTTCCGTTCCCGGCACCTATCCCGCACTGGCCGTCAACGGACGCTTGCCCTTTGTCCCCAAACAACATCTGCAACGCCCCGCGCTGCTGTTGCTCAACGGCAACGTTTACATCGCCTATGGCTCCAATGGCGACAAACTTCCTTACAACGGCTGGCTCTTTGCCTATAGCGCGCAAGGCACCGGCGTGCTGCACCAGATAGCCATTTTCTGCACCAGCCCCGATCAGGGCGCAAGCGCGATCTGGCAGAGTGGCGACGGGCCGGCTGCCGATCCTTCGGGCAACATCTACCTTGCTACCGGCAACGGCGCTTTTGACCTGAATACCGGCGGCCGGGATGCCGGCAACACCGTGCTGAAGCTGGCTTTGCAATCCGGAGCGTTGGTAAGGCTTGACTACTTCACACCGTTTAACACGGCTGACTTGACGACCAATGATCTGGATCTTGGCGCGGGTGGGCCGATCCTGCCTGCGACGCAAGCCGGCGCCGCTGCTCCCAACCTGGTATTGGTCGGGGGGAAAGATGGAAAGATCTACTCCATCAATCGCGACAACATGGGGAAATTCAATTCCACCACAAACAATGACGTGCAGACGTTGACGCTGGGTAATCCAGAACCCACCAATGGACTGTTTGCCACGCCTGCGGCTTTGGGATCTTCGATCTATTTCGGCGAGGTCAATGAGCCTCTGGGACTATTCACCTTCTCGAATGGACTGCTTTCCACTGCGCCTACCGCCCAGACCAGCACGGTTTTTCTCTATCCGGGCACTTCGCCGATGATTTCTACCAATGGAAGCAACTCCATAGTCTGGACGCTTGATTTGCACGCCTATGTGGGAGGCACTCCGAGCGGCGGCATTAACACGGCCGGCCCGGCAGTACTGCATGCGTATGCCGGATCGACCCTGCAGGAGCTTTACAACAGCACACAGGCAGGCACGCGTGACCAGGCCGGAAAAGCGCTTAAGTTCACTTCGCCGACCATTGCCAACGGTCACGTCTATGTAGGGGCGGCCAACGAGCTTGACGTGTACGGGCTGCTGCCTTAAGAGCTGCGCTAACTCTTACCGTTTCCCCACCGACATCTTTGCGTGGGCGGCGGCGGCCTGCTTCTGCTCGACGGAAGGCGCCGGCGGCTCTTGCACCAGGATATGTAAGCCCAGTTGTTTCCTCAGCTCTGCCTCGATCTTGGCGGCAATGTCTTTATTTTCTCTCAGGAATTGCTTTACGTTCTCGCGTCCCTGGCCAATGCGTTCGCCTTTGTAGCTGAACCAGGCCCCGGATTTCTCCACGATTTCCTTGGTCACGCCCAGGTCAAGCAAATCGCCTTCGCGAGAGATGCCTTCGCCATACATAATGTCGAATTCCGCTTCGCGAAAAGGGGCGGCCGTTTTGTTCTTCACTACCTTGATCTTGGTCCGATTGCCCACCACCATGTCTCCGTCTTTGATAGCGCCGATGCGGCGGATATCTACGCGCACGGACGAATAAAACTTGAGCGCCCGGCCGCCAGTGGTGGTTTCAGGATTGCCGAACATCACGCCGATCTTCTCGCGGATCTGGTTGATAAAGACCAGGCAGGTGCGCGACTTGGAGACAATGCCCGTCAGCTTGCGCAGCGCCTGCGACATCAACCGCGCCTGCAGTCCCATGTGGCTGTCTCCCATTTCACCTTCCAGTTCAGCCTTGGGGACCAGCGCCGCCACGGAGTCCACCACCAGCACGTCGATGGCGTTGGAGCGGACCAGCGCCTCGGCAATCTCCAGCGCTTGCTCGCCGTAGTCCGGCTGGGATACAAGCAGATTGTCCACGTCCACGCCCAGCTTACGCGCGTAAATGGGATCGAGCGCGTGTTCGGCGTCGACAAAAGCCGCCATGCCGCCCGTCTTCTGCGCTTCCGCAATCACTTGCAGCGCGACCGTGGTCTTGCCGCTCGACTCCGGCCCAAAGATCTCCACCACGCGCCCGCGCGGGAAGCCGCCCACGCCCAGCGCCGCGTCAAATGAGATGGAACCGGTTGAGATCACAGCAATGGGGACAATCGCTTCCTTGCTTCCCAGGCGCATGATCGAGCCTTTGCCAAACTGTTTTTCTATCTGGGCGAGCGCCAGATCGATTGCCCTGGTTTTTTCCTGTCTTTCATCAGCCATGATTTTCTCCATGTGGCGTATCCGTTCTTAAAGAGAGACTCCAGCCTTATTTATAGTGCTGGATTTCCCGTAAATCGGCGTCTGCAACATATATATTTCTATCATACGGCGAATAAAAGGGGAACTGTAATTCTTCGAGGCTGAAAAAAGCTCCCGGGCGGGAAACCCGGGAGCGGAGCCGACAGGAACAAGGGTTGCGTTTACCAGTATTTAAGAGTTACGTTGTCCAGCCAGGTCTTGTAAGCCACGTGGTTCCCTCTCATGTCCATCTGGAAAGCCACATTGAGCTCATTCACGCTGGAAGAGCGGGCCGGATAGCTACGGTTGACGTAATGTTTCACGCCGTCATAGGTCAGAGCGATATAGGTCACGTAGCCGCCGTTGCGTTTGAATTCCCAAGTCAAGTGGTGCCATTTGTAAGCCGTGGGCTGGTAGCAGGGGATTCCGGTAGAGATCCAGTTGCCCGCTGCGTTACCCCAGACGTCCCAATGGCCGCCGGCGATATTGCACTGCGTTCCAAAAATCCATCTCTTCTGACCATTGGCTTGATTGTTGTCAAACTCCAGCGCCTGTGAGTACTGGGGTGTTTGGATGTAGAAATAGACGTCGTAAACCAGGTTGGTAGCTCCGTTGGCGGCGCCCAGTTGCTTCCACCACAGGGCGTCGGCATAGGGCGAGCTGCTGGCGATCGAGAAAACTCTGGACTCGCCGCTCAGCGAAGGCGATGAGGTAAGGGCCGTATAAATGGACGCTCCGGGGCCGGCCGCGTTGATACCGGCGCAGGCGACGCAGCTTTGCCAGCCGCTCATCCTTTGGATCTGCGATTTAACTGTCTGGGCCGATGAAGAGACCGAAACGGCCGAAAACATGAACAGTGCGATTACGAGACCGAACAGGCCTTTGGTTGTGTTCTTTACCATCACTACTTTTACTCCAGGGGGTTTTTTGCCGACTCACTTTCCAACGGCGAAGCTGAGATTAACGACGCATCTACTCTGCTTCAACCGTTTTCGACGCGCTGCGCGAGAAAGCAGGAATCGCGGATTACTAGGTGATTAAGGCAGCTACTTAGTTCTGAAAGACGAAAGGAGCGGCCATTGCGCCGCTCCTTCAGTATCGTTGAATGTTAAACGCGATTCACATCGCGGCCCGATAGGAGGCAAGTTCCCTCTGAAATCGTAGTGTCTTAGTTCTACCAGTACGTGAGCGTTATTCTGTCCAGCCAGGTTGAGTAAGCGTGCATGGCATAGTCGCCGTCCATTTGGAAGGCCACATTCAGCTCGTGAGCGCTTGAACCCCGGGCGGGATAGCTGCGATTAACGTAGTGAGTCACGCCATCATAGGTGAAGCCGACAAAGATCACGTTCGTGGCCGTGCGCTGGAACTCCCAGGTCAGGTGGTGCCACTGGAAAGCCGTTGGCGCTGAGCAGGCAATTCCCGTCGAGATCCAGTTGCCGGCGGCGTTCCCCCACACGTCCCAATGGCCGCCCTTAATGTTGCATTGCGTGCCGTAGATGAATTTACGGACGCCGTTGGACTGATTGTTGTCAAACTCCAGCGCTTGTGCCACGCCAGGATTGGTAATGTAGAAGTCCAGGTCGTATTTGAGGTTAGTAGCGCTGTCAACCGCGCCCAACTGCTTCCACCACAGCGCGTCTGAGTAGGGCGTTGATCCGCTGATGCTGAACTTGACGGAATTTCCGTCAAGCGAAGGTGACGCCTGGTTCCCAACCATGGAGAAAGTGGCCACTGGACCAGCAGCGTTGGCGCCGGCGCAGACGGTGCAGCTCGCCCAGCCGGTCATCTGATCGATATTGCTCTTGACGATAGCGCCGGCCGGAGGCGCCGGCAAGCCTGGGCTTGGGGGCGGAGCAGCGCCGCTTACGGTGAGGTTCAGAGGCGCCTTGAAGACAGCCCCGGTTGAATCCCATGCCTGTACAACAACACTGTGACTCCCTGACGCGAGCGAGATTGACGTATCGAGCTTGCTCGCGGAGACCAGGTAAACGCTTACGTTGTCCACATAAATTCTCATGGCGGTGATCGGATTAGTAGAAGTTGCCGAAGCGACGAAGTGGACTGGGGATCCCGACGTGGATCCGGGTGTGGGAGAGCTAACCGTGACGCCCGCGAAGGAGGCGGTCGCCAGAATCAGAGTCGTGATCAATAACCGAATAGCGTTTTTCACTACATGTACTCCTTCAGAGGTAGGGTTCTGTTTGCTTGAGGAGGGAGGTTAAGGGTTCATCTACTCTGGATGTATCAGGAGAGCGCTTAATTCGGATAGATTTTGACTCTTAGCCAGGGTTACAGCGGGAGCATGCGCGCGCGCCGCCAAATATCAGCGGAGGCGCGATTTTCAGCGGGAAGGATTAGGGTAATCGCCGGGGAAAAAACGGCCCCGCGAGCGCGAGGCATGTGCAAAACAAATCTAAAAGTCTCTTTGCTTCCCTTAAGCCACTGAGTCTTCCACTTCAGCCAGCACCTTTTCCGGCTTATAGCGCAGTACACCATCAGGAACGGCCTGTGACCGATGCACCTTGTGTACCAGGTAAAGCGGCCGGCGGCGGACCTCATCGTAGATTCGGCCGATGTATTCGCCCAGTAATCCCATGCATATCAGCTGTATGCCGCCGAGAAACAGGATCGCCAGCATGGTGCCAATATGCCCTGATCCCGGAACCACGCCAAAATATTTGAGATGAAATACCGTGTTGCCAATGGCGACCACTGACAAGAACAGGCTGAACGCCAGCACTAATCCACCCAGCACCATTCCCAGCCGAAGCGGCTTATAGCTAAAGCTGAAAATCGCGTCCAAGGCGTACTTGAAGAGCTTGACCAGGGTCTGCTTAGGCTCACCCGCGGCGCGATCATGGCGTTCGTAATATACAAACGCCGTGGGAAATCCTACCCAGGCACGGAGGCCGGGAAGATAACGATTTCCCTCCTGCAGGTTGATAATGGCGTCAGCCGCCTGCCGGTCCAGCAGCCCAAAAATCCCCGCGTTCAGGGGAATGGGAAAGTCGGAGATGAAGCCCATCACTTTATAAAACAGCGGAAACAGCCGGCCGCGGATTCCTCTTTCGGCGCGGCTGGTCCGTTCCGCAATCACTACTTTGGCGCCGTTCTTCCACGCTTCCACCAGTTTGGGCAAGATCTCGGGCGGGTCCTGAAAATCGCCATCCATCAGCATGATGGCGTCACCTCTGGCAATCTGCAGTCCAGCCGTGAGGGCCGCCTGATGGCCGAAGTTGCGGGAAAATTCCACCACACTGACGTGCGGGTCCTGGCTCTGGATTTCCAGCAGCAGGGAGAGTGACCCGTCCCGGCTGCCGTCGTTCACATACACGATCTCCCAGGCATCGCGCAGGGCGCCCATTGCTGCCACCACGGCGCCGTGAAACGCGCTGATGTTTTCTTCTTCGTTAAATATGGGCACTACCACTGAAAGCATTTTCTACCCCAGAGCATTTATTGCTAAGCTGCTTCGTCCTGCTTTGCCGTCTTTGCAGCTTCTTTAAGCGCAGCCTTGATCGTTGCCGGCCGCTCGCCGGCAACATCAGGCCGGCCCACACTGTAATAGTTGAGTCCAACCGCCTCCATCATTGCTGGACTGAACAGGTTCCGCCCGTCTACGACAATGGGATAACGCAAAAGCTTCTTGACCCGCATCAGGTCCAGCGCGGCAAAGTCTTCCCACTCCGTCAACACCAGACAGGCGTCCGCTCCCTCCAGGGCTTCATAGGCGCTGCTCGCGAATTTGACGGGGCCATTGGGCCCAAATTCCTCCGCCGCCCGCTCCATGGCCGCGGGATCGTAAGCGGTAATCGAACATCCATCCTTCAGCAGAGCTTTGATAATGGCCACGGCCGGCGATTCACGCAGATCGTCAGTGCCGTTCTTGAACGCCAGTCCCAGCACCGCCAGCTTTTTGCCTTTGAGGGTCCACAGCGCTTTTCTCACTTTGCGCATGAAGCGGTTTCGCTGCTCTTCATTGACCCTGACGGTTTCATCCAGCAGGCCGAAGTGGCAGCCGTTTTCACGCGCCACCGATCGGAATGCAAGAAGGTCCTTGGGAAAACACGAACCGCCGTACCCGACTCCGGGAGAAAGAAAACGCCGCCCGATGCGCGAATCCGTTCCAATGCCTTCACGCACCTGCTCCACATCTGCGCCTACCGCTTCGCACACGCTGGCTACTGCGTTGATGAAAGATATTTTCATCGCCAGGAAGGCGTTGGAAGCGTGCTTGATCAACTCCGCGCTCTTGGCGCTGGTGCGGATCAAACGCGCCTTGAACGGACCTGCGACTGGGCCGGGAATGGCATCGGCTTTTTCGTAATAGCTGCCATCCACCAGCGGTTGATAAGCTGTGGCCACCATGTCCGCGCACCGATCGCTGTCCGCGCCCACCACAATGCGGTCAGGAAACAGAAAGTCTGCCACCGCCGTGCCTTCGCGCAGAAACTCTGGATTGGAAGCAACGTCAAAAAGCTCCGCCGGCGCGCCGTTGAGTAGCATGATCTTGCGCACCCAGCTGTTGGTATAGACCGGAACGGTGCTCTTTTCCACCACGACTTTATAGTCGTCAATGGCGCAGGCGATTCCCTGGGCCACAGATTCCACGTAAGAAAGGTCGGCGTCGCCGTCATCCTTGGGCGGTGTGCCCACGGCAATGAAGATCAGCTGGCTGCGGCGTACCGCGGCGGGCAGGTCACCGGTAAAGTCCAGCCGCTTTCCCTGGTGCCGTTCCAGCAGTTCGGGAAGAAATTTTTCATGGATTGGGCACTCGCCCCGTTTGAGTGCCGCAAGCTTGTGTTCATCGTTATCGACTAGCAGTACATCATGGCCCAATTCAGCAAAACAAGCGCCGGCAACAAGGCCAACGTAACCTGATCCCACTACAGCAATTCTCATCCTGGGTCCCCAAAATCTAAACGAAGTGTTGCTCTCCGCACCGGATGTTTTGAGTTCGGAAAGCAGCTAAACACGTCTGATGTCAGAACACCTGCTGAGGATGTCAAATCTAGGTAAATACAGGAAATCATAGGGGAAAGCGCCGCAACGGTGAATCCAGCCGGGGTTAAAAAAACACTCTCTGTTGCGACGGCAATTGTGAAATTTCCTCTAGGGCATTCGGGAAGAGACTCACTCGAACAAGCACGCTTAATATTTTTGGAGCAGTGAGGTCCGCGAAGCCCAACGGCGTCGCTCGCTGTAATGTTAGATGGTGCGAGTGGACCTAAAATTTGGCGAGGGCATCATTTTTTTAGGAAAAAATGCGGCGGCTAGAACTGACTGGCGGCATTCCTCGCAATATTCTCACCTGCCGTGGTATTGGATGGCGCCGGAGCAATCTCCCCTCGCGCGCAAAAGAACAGGTAGCTGAAGAAGATCACGGCCACCGCTCCGGCCATGGTGAACTTCCACTTCCATGGCAGAGCGGATGGCGAGATAAAGCCCTCGATCAGGCCGGCGACAATGAGAATGGGAACAATTCCCATCAGCAGGCGCACAGCTTCACCACCGGCCTTGGCCAGTGAATCCTGGCGCGATAGCAGTCCCGGGAAGAGCATGCCCTGGGCAATCCGCAGACCCGCACCGCCCGCAATAAAGATGGCGGGCAATTCCAGCACACCATGCGGGGCCACAAAACTCCAGAGGGAAAGGCTCATGTCGTTCAGCCAGCAGGCGGTCCCAATCACACCCATTAAGACGCCATTGAATACGAGCATAAATACCGTTCCCAGCCCGGCGGTGATTCCGTAGGCAAAGGCTGCGAAACACACGGAGATATTATTGGTCATGATGCCGCTTGAAGCAGCCGGCGCGATGCTGACCACTGAATCAGTCCACATCTTGTGACGCTCGATGGTTTCCATCATGTGCGGCCCGAGAAACAGGCGCATGTAATCCGGATGCGTCAGGGCCAGCAACATCCCCGCCGCGCCGCCCACGGCAAAGAGGAGAAGCGCCATAGCAATGAGCCGCAAGTTGTTGCGAAAAATCTGTGGATAAGTATGGCGATAGAAGTACACGATCCCGCGCGCACTCGATTTTTCCCCGGCATAGATGGTATTGTGAGCGCGGGAGAGGAGAAGATTCAAAGAGCGTGCGTACGACCTTCCTGTGGGATCTTCGCGCAGCGCGGAAAGATCGGCGGCCGCCTGCCGGTAGAGCAGCCCGAGTTCCTGCAACTCCAGCCGGGTCAGCGATCGCAGGCCGCTTGCCTTCACCTGGTCCAGCAGGTGCTCCAGGCGCTTCCAGTGGCTCTGACGCTTTTCCAGCCAATAGGTAGAGATCATCGTGGCGACTGACAAGCTTATCATCGATACTCCGGAGCAGGTCCACCTTGAATTTGTGCTGGCCGGCATCGGCAGCCGCTTTATGGCGGTCTTTCTCGATATCCTGATCGAGTTCCTTCTGTATCTGGTCTTGTTTCTGGTCAGCCTGATCTGGATCAGCGGCGGCTTCTTCAGCGCCGGTCGTTCCATATGGTGGCAAGCCATTGTCACCCTGGTGATCTTCTGCATTAACTGGGGTTATTACGCCATCTTTGAAGCGCTATGGAAGGGGCAAACTCCGGGAAAGAGGTGGGCGGGCATACGCGTGATCAAGGATTCGGGCCGGCCCATCAACACTTTTGAGGCCATCGCGCGCAATCTCGTCAGAGCCATCGATTTTCTGCCCGGCTTTTATGGCGTCGGTGTGGTCACCATGCTGCTGAACGCCAAGAACCGGCGCCTGGGAGATTATGTTGCTGGAACGCTTGTTGTTCATGAGACTTCTGACCGCGAATCCAGTCTCTTCTTCAATACTCCCACAAGGACAGAATTCACTTTGCACCAGGCCGCCGGCCTGACTGTCCAGGAAGCTGAGTTGATCGAAACTTTTCTGGCGCGGCGGCTGGAAATTCCGCCCGAAGTTCGACGCTTCAACGGCCAGCGCATTGCCGATATGGTCAGCGCCCGGCTGAATATCCCTCCGGAATCGCGTCCCCCGGACAATGAAAACTTTCTTGAGTTGATGGTCAGAGAATTCCGCAGCCGGGCCCAATATCGTTAGATCCTGTCGCTTCGCTCCACCCCGCTTAGGGATCTCGTCGCCTCAAACGTAATCTGCTCCCAATTCGCGCCGCTCGGCGCCACACGGGCCTCGCCGCGTATGTCGTATCGGGTACCTGCTTCTCCTGGGATTTGCCCATTGAGAGACGAACCTTTAAGGTAAATAACCGACATGCACTAACGATTCCCCCTTGCGGCTTGGGTTTCGCCGTTTTTCTGTGGTACTTTAGCCCCAATTGCACTCGTTGCGGTTTCCCACGGCATTGGAAAGGCTGCCCTTTTCGGTTCAACGATTTTTATGGCACTCGGGTTTGGTTTCAACAAGGCAAAGGTACTGGCGCAGGCGGAGAAGTTTGTCCAGCAGGGAAAGCTCGCGAACGCGATAGCGGAATACGAGAAGGTCATCAAGGAAGATCCCAAGGACCTGACCGTTCTGAATACCGTGGGCGATCTTTACCTCCGCATGGGCAGCAACGATCAGGCCACTCACTACTTCAAGCGGGTGGGCGACCAGTACGCCCAGAATGGCTTCACCCTGAAAGCCATTGCCATTTACAAGAAGCTCACCAAGATCAGCCCGTACACCGCTGAGAACACCACCAAACTTGCGGAACTTTACGGCCAGCAGGGCTTGTTCAATGACGCCCGTGTGCACTACATGCAGGTGGCTGATCAGCTTTTGAAATCGGGGGAAAACGCCCAGGCCGCGCGCGTCTTCCAGAAAATTCTGGAACTCGATCCGGAGAACGCTCACACCCAGTCCAAGCTCGCCGATCTCTATCAGAAGCTGGGAAAAAAAGACGAAGCGCGCAACATCTATTACAGCGCCGCTGAATCCCTCTATGCCCGCGGCTCCTATGCCGCGGCCGAGGAAGCCCTGGAAAAGGTGCTGACGCTCGATCCCAGAAATACCGGCGCACTAATGTTGCGCGGGCTGATTGCCGTGGACGCAGGAGACAGCCAGGCGGCGGTGACGTATCTGGAGCAGGTGTCCGACCTGGATTCGCGCCCTGACGGGCTGCGTGCGTTGCTTCGCGCCAGGCTCCACACCGGCAATGCTGAGGGAGTCGAGAGCATCGCCAACAAGCTGCTGACCACGCACGGTGATGTAACCGGGGTCACAACGCTTGCGCAATGGTACGTTACCAACAACCATCTGGAAAGCGCGCTCCGGCTCTATGAAGCCCACGCGGACCGCCTCTTCGCGGGCAACCAGCCGGCGCTGCAGGAGACGCTGCAACCGCTGATGAATCGCGCCCGGGAAAACCCCGCGGCGCTTGCGATCCTGAACCGCCTTCTGGGTCAGGCGGGTGATCACAGCCAGACCGCGGAGATGATCGAGATGCAGGCGCACGCCGCAGCCAAGAAGGGAAATTACGTTGAGGCGCGCGACCTCTACAAGAAACTCACAGAGATGGAGCCGGAGAATGCT
>Ga0137395_10000775_pt1 | contig 14036 bp, 7 predicted proteins | sample czobulk216metaG_FD_108283 | JGI IMG/M metagenome (GOLD analysis project Ga0137395, IMG submission 108283) | Vadose zone soil microbial communities from Angelo Coast Range Reserve, California, USA - czobulk2.16 metaG | ecosystem: Environmental > Terrestrial > Soil > Vadose zone | place: USA...
CTTCGCGACGCAGAACCCGATCGAGCTCGAAGGCACGTATCCGCTCCCCGAAGCCCAGCTCGACCGCTTCATGTTCCACATCGTCATCGAGCATCCGCCGGAAGACGAAGAGTTCGACGTCGTGCGGACGACGACCGCGATCGTGGATCCGAAATTCAACCGGCCGGTGACGGGCCCCGATCTGGTGGCGTTTCAGCGTCTCGTGAGGCGTGTGCCGGTCGCCGAGCCGGTGATGCGCTACGCGCTGCATCTCACCCGGACGAGCCGGCCGAAATCGAAGGACGCGCCGGAGTCGGTGAAGAAGTACGTCGAGTTCGGCGCCAGCGTGCGCGCGGCGCAGAACCTCGTGTTGGGCGCCAAGGCCAGGGCGCTCACGAGCGGCCGGTATCACGTGAGCTACGAGGACATCCGCGCCATGGCGCACCCGGTGCTGCGCCACCGCGTGCTCACCAACTTCCGCGCCGAGTCGGAAGGCATCACGACCGACGCGCTCATCGACGACTTGTTGTCGGCGGTGGCGATGCCGAAATCGGGAATGTGAATAATGTGAAGATGAATTTGATCATCTGGTCATTTGGTTATTTGGTCGTTTCATTTCAAATGACCAAATCAATGACCAAATAACCAAATGACCAGATGATCAAATTCAGGTAGACAGGTATGCAGCATAGTGCCGACGCGACCGTGATGCCGGGCGCCCGGTTTGTCGATCCCAAGATCCTCGCGCGGATCGGCAACCTGGAGCTGCTGGCGCGTACGGTGGTCGACGGGTTTATCAACGGCCTGCACCGGGCGCCGTATTTCGGCGCGTCGATCGACTTCGCCGAGCATCGCGGGTACGTGGCCGGCGACGACATCCGGCGCGTCGACTGGCGGCTGTTCGCGCGGACCGACCGCTTCTACGTCAAGCAGTACGAAGCCGACACCAACACCAACTTCTCGCTGCTGCTCGACATCTCGAAGTCGATGAGCTTCGGCAGCAAGGGGCTGACCAAGCTCGAGTACGCGAGCTACCTCGGCGCGTGCCTCGCGTACCTCGCGCAGCGCCAGCGCGACCGCGTCGGCATCATCACGTTCGACAGCGAAGAAGTGGCCTACGTGCCGCCTTCGGCCAAGCACTTCAACGTCCTGCTGCACACGCTCGACCGCGCCAGGGCTGGGCGCCGCGGCGATCTGATCAAGCCGCTCGCGAAGATGGCCGAGCACTTCAAGCGGCGAAGCATCCTCGTGCTGATTTCCGACTTCTACGAAGACCCGGATGCGATCCTCGAGGCCGTGAAACCGCTTCACTTCCAGGGCAACGAGCTGATCGTCTTTCACGTGCTCGATCCGGCCGAACTCGACTTCGGGTTCGAGGACGCCTCAAGCTTCGAGGATCTCGAGAGCGGCGAACAGATTCCCGTCGTGCCGCAGTCGTTCGCTAGCGAGTACCGCAAGCTGATCCAGGATCACATCGGCGCGCTGACGACCAAGTTCTCGGAGCACCGGATCGACTACAAGCTCGTGAACACCGCCGAACCGCTCGACCGGGCGCTCGTCAGCTATCTGGGGGCACGCGAAAGGTTGATGCGCGTTCGATGAGCTTTCTTGCGCCGCTCTTCCTCGTCGCCTCCGCCGCCATCGGCATTCCGATCTTCGTGCACCTGATTCAGCGGGAGCGGAAGCGGGTCATCCAGTTTCCGTCGCTGATGTTCGTCCAGCGGATTCCGTATCAATCGGTCAGGCGTCGGCGGATCCGGCACTGGGCGCTGCTCATGATGCGGTGCGCCGCGCTCCTCATGATCGTCGCCGCCTTCGCGCGGCCGTTCCTGAAGCAGGAGGCGGCGGCCGCGGCGGTCATCGGCGGCACGCGCGAAATCGTCGTGCTGCTCGATCACTCGGCCAGCATGGGCTACGGCGATCACTGGGACCGCGCGAAAGACGCCGCGCGCACCGCGATCCGATCGCTCGGCACCAGCGACAAGGCGACGCTCGTCCTCTTCAGCCGCAACGCGGAAGAGACCATGCGCGCGACCACCGACAAGGGCCGGCTCGAGGCGACCGTGAACGCCGCGAAGGTCGATGCCGACTCGACGCGCTACGGCCCGGCGCTGAAGCTCGCCGAAAGCATCCTCAGCCGATCGAGCGCGCGCCGCCGCGAGGCGGTGGTCATCAGCGACTTTCAGCGCGCGGGATGGACCGGCTCCGAGGACGTGCATTTTCCCGAAGGGTACGTGGTGAACGCGGTGTCGGTGGCCACGCCGGACGCGAACAACATCAGCGTGCCGTCGGTGACGTTCGCGCGCGCCGAGTTTTCCGGACAGGAGCGCGTGACCGTGTCGGCCGGCATCGCGAACAAGGGCAATGCGCCGGTGGCCGACGTCCCCGTCACGCTCGAGATGGAAGGCCATCAGGTGCAGACGCAGCACGTGAAGGTCGGCGCCAACGCCGCCGCGTCCGTCACCTTCACGCAGTTCACGCTCGACCGGCCGATCGTGAAAGGCACGGTGCGCGCCGGCACCGATCCCCTTCCCGCGGACAACGTCTTCCATTTCACCGTGTCGCCGGCGGCGCCCGTGTCGGTGCTCGTGATCGAGAGCGGAAACCGGGCTGAATCGTCGCTGTACCTGACCAAGGCGCTCGCCATCAGCACGTCGCCGCCGTTTCAGACCGAAGTCATGCCCGTGACGCGCGTCACGCCCAACAACTTCGAGAAGCGCTCGCTCATCATCCTGAACGACGCCGCGTTTCCCCCGGCGGCCGCCAACGGCGCGCTGAAAAAGTTCGTCGAGCGAGGCGGCGGCCTGCTCGTCGCCGCCGGCGAGCACACGACGTGGCCGCAGGGCGAAACCGAACTGCTGCCGGGCACGCTCGGCGCGACCGTCGACCGCACCGCGGGACGCGGCGCCACGCTCGGCTTCCTGGATCACAGCCACTTCGTGTTCGAAATCTTCAAGGCGCCGCGCAGCGGCGACTTCTCCGCCGCGCAGATCTACCGGTATCGCACGGTCACCACGACTGCCGCCGATCGCGTGCTCGCGCGGTTCGACGACGGCGCCGTGGCGGCGGCGGAACGGAAGGTCGGCCAGGGACGCGTGATCGTCTGGGCGTCCGCGCTCGACGATTCGTACAGCGACCTGCCGCGCCGGCCCGTGTACCTCCCGCTGGTGCACCAGCTCGTGAAATACCTCGCCCAGTTCGAGCCGTCACGCTCGTGGCAAACCGTGGGTCAGGTCGTGGATGTCACGTCGCTGACCAAGGCGCGGGCGAACTGGGTGGTGGTCACGCCGTCAGGCAAGCGCGTGACCCAGAACGGTCCGCTCGAGCTCGACGAGCAGGGCGTCTACGACGTGCGCCCCGCCGGCGGCGCCGTGGAGGGCACGCCGGCGCAGGCGATCGCCGTCAACATCGACCCCGCCGAAGCCGATCTGACACCGATCGATCCCGCCGAGCTGGTCGCGGCGGTTACCGGGCACGCCGCGCCCGTTGCGGCTCCGTCTCCCGCCGAAAACCCTGCGTTCGACGTCAAAGAAGCCGAGAAGCTGCAGGCGATCTGGTGGTACCTGCTGCTCGCCGGCCTGCTCCTCCTGGCGGCCGAAACGGTGGTATCGAATCGCCTCTCTCAGGGGGAGCGATTCTTGTAAACTTTGGGATTAAGAGGAGGTTAGAGGTTAGAGAGTAGGGGTCAGGTTCTTCCCTGACCCCTGACCTCCAACCTCTGACCTCTGTTTCGGAGGGTTTCCATGGACCGCAGAGCCGAACTCCTCGAAGTGATCCGGTCGGTGCGCAACCGTTGGCGACAGCGGTTGGCCGTGCGGGGCGTCGTCCTGGTCGTCGCCGGGACGCTGCTGGCGCTGTTCCTCTCGGCCTCGAGCCTCGAGGCGCTGCGATTCACCCCCAGCGCGATCATCGCCTTCCGCCTGATCGCGGCCTTCGTGTTCGCGGCGCTGGTCTGGATCTTCATGGTGCGGCCGATTCGACGCGAGGTCAGCAACACCCAGGTTGCGATGTACCTCGAAGAAAACGACCCGACGCTCGAGGCGGCCATCCTGAGCGCCATCGAGGCGACGTCGGGCTCGGTCATCGCACAGGATCACTCCCCGCATCTGGTCGATAAGCTGGTCCAGCAAGCCATCGCTCAGTGCCAGTCCGTCCAGCGCGGACATCACGTCGACAAGCAGGCGCTCAAGCGGCAGGCGATAGCCCTCATCGGCGTTACCGTCGCCGCGCTGCTGCTCGTGATTCTCGGCCCGGCGTATCTGCGTCACGGCCTGTCGGCGCTGCTGATCGTCACGCGCGCGGCCGCCAAGGCCAGCCCGTACGCGATCGAAGTGACGCCGGGCAACGCGAAAGTTCCGCGCGGATCGGATCAGGCCGTGACGGCGCGGCTGGTCGGCTTCACGTCGAAGGAAGCGACGCTCATGGCGCGCTCGTCGGCCGGCGCGCAGTTCGAGGCGATTCCTCTCGTCGCCGGCGCCAACCCCGCCGCGTTCGAAGGCATGCTCTTCCACCTCGACAAAGGCACCGAGTACTACATCAAGGCAAACGGCGTCAGCTCGTCGACGTACACGATGACGGTCCTCGACCTGCCGACCGTCGGCAAACTCGAGCTCGAGTACCACTTCCCCGCCTACACCGGCTTGCCCGTGCAGAAGATCGACGTCGGCGGCGACATCGCCGCGCTGCGAGGCACGGAAGTCTGGATGCGCATTACGCCGACGATGACGTCGCCGGGCGGGAAGATTCTGGTGAACGACGCGGCCAACGACATGCTGACGCAGCAGGCGGACGGCACGCTCACCGGCAAGTTCGTCGTGAAGGACGAAGGCTTCTACAAGATCGCGCTCACCGGACCGCATGGCGAGCAGGTCGACGCGTCGCCGAAGTACACGATCGACGTGCTGAAGGACCAGCCGCCGGTCATCGCGTTCACCAAGCCGGGGCGCGACAACTCCGCCAGCCCGGTCGAAGAAGTGTTCGTCGAGGCGAAGGCCAACGACGACTTCGGCATCACGCAGGTGCAGCTCTTCTACTCGGTGAACGGCGGCGCGGAAAAAACCGTTCCGCTCTTTGGCCCCGGGAAGACCCTGCAGGAAGTGCAGGCCGGCCACACGATCTACCTCGAGGAGCTCGGCGTGAAGCCGGGCGACTTCGTGTCGTACTACGCCAAGGCCACCGACAACAACGGCGCCGAAGGCAACAAGACGACGACGAGCGACATCTATTTCGTCAACGTGAAGCCGTTCAAGAAGGACTACAAAGCGGCGCCGTCGCAGGCCGGAGGCGGCGGCGGAGGCGGCGGCGAGGTCGGCCAGCTCTCCGAACAGCAGCGACAGATCGTCGCAGCGACCTTCAACGTCGTGCGCGACAAGCCGAAATTGACCGCCGAGAAGTTCCGCGAGAACGTCGTGTTCCTCAACCTCGCGCAGGCGAAGCTGCGTGGGCAGGTCGACGAGCTCGTCGGCAAGCTGCAGGCGCGCGTCGGTGTCGTCGATCCCGGATTCAAGGCGATCGCGGAAGCGCTGCCGAAGGCGTCGGCCGAAATGAAGACGGCTGAAGGGAACCTCAAGGCGCAGCAGGCGAAAGAGGCGCTGACGCCCGAGCAGCGCGCGTTGAAGCTGCTGCAGGACGCCGAGCAGAACTACGAGATGCAGGTGCGTCAGGGAGGCGGCGGCGGTGGCGGCGGAGCCCAGAGCCAGCTTTCCGAAGATCTCGCCGACCTTTTCGAGCTCGAGCTCGACAAGCTCTCGAACCAGTACGAGATGCAGAAGCGCGCCGAGCAGCAGGGCAACGACCGCCAGGTCGACGAGCTCGCGGAAAAGCTGAAGGAGCTTGCGCGGCGGCAGCAGCAGGAGATCGAGCGCCAGCGCAGGGCGTCGGCGTCGCAGCAGCAGCAAGGCGGCGGCGGTGGCGGCGCATCGCAGCGCCAGCTCGCCGACGAGCTCGAGCAGGAAGCGCGGCGGCTCGAGCAGCTTCAGCGCGAGCAGCAGCGGCCAGAGCTGAGCGAGGCGGCGCGTCAGATGCGGCAGGCGGCGGACGCGATGCGCCAGGCCGCGGCGAACGGATCGAAAGACGGCGGCGCTCAGGCGGCTGCGGCACTGAACAAGCTGCGCGAGGCGCAGAGCAAGCTCGAACGCAACCAGGGCGACCGCGCCCAGCGCGACATCCAGAACGCGCGCCGGCAGGCCGAAGAGCTCGCGAACGAGCAGAAGGACATCGCGTCGGAAGTCGGCGCCATGGGGCCTGCGCAGCCGAACCAGCAGGGCAAGGCGCGCGCGCTTGCCGATCGCAAAGAGGCGATGGACAAGAAGGTCGGCGCTCTCCAGAAGGATCTCGAGGGCCTCGCCAACGAGACGCGGCGCGAGCAGAAGGACGCCTCACGCAAGCTTGACGAAGCGGCGGGATCGATTCGCGACAAACGCGTCCGCGAGAAGATTCAGTATTCGCGCAGCCAGCTCGGCGGGTCGCCGAGCGATTACGCGAAGGCGATGGAAGACGACATCTCCGCGAATCTCGACGCGCTGCAACGCAAGATCGGCGAGGCTGAAGGGGCGCTGGGTAACCAGACAAAGAAGGACGCGCTCGGACGTGCCGCCGACAAGGCCGGCGACCTCGTGCGCGGCCTGCAGTCGTTTGGCGAACGGATGCGTCAGCAACAGCAACAGGCGCGCAACGGACAAAACTCGCAGGGCCAGCAGAACGGACAACAGCAGGGCCGGCAGGGACAGCAGAATCAGCAGGGCCAGGGCCAGCAAGGGCAGCAGCAGGGTCAACAAGGCCAGCAGGGTCAGGGCCAGCAGGCGCAGCAAGGCCAACAGGGCCAGGGTCAACAGGGCCAGGGCCAGCAAGGGCAACAGGGACAGAACGGCCAGGGCGGACAGGGTCAACAAGGACAACAGGGCGGCGCCAACGGCGGCAACCTTGCGGGGCCCTATGGCGGAGGCCCGCGGCTGGGCAACGAGCTGTCGACGTCCGGATATCGGCCGTTCGACGCGCGCCAGTTCGCACGCGACTTCCGCAACTGGCAGGGCGACGCCGAGCAGCTGCGCCGCGATCTGGCGGCGGCTGGCGTCCCGGCCCGCGACCTCGACGAGATCGTGAACCAGCTCCGGCAGCTCGGCGACGAGCGATCGTACGAACACCTGGAAGGCGTGGACAAGCTCCAGGCCGCGGCCCTCGAGAAGCTGCAGGCGTTCGAGTTCGGACTGCGGAAGAAAGCAAACCCCGATCAGGACACGCTGGCGCTCTCGGGCTCCGATGAAGTCCCGGCCGGCTTCCGCTCGCAGATCGAGGAGTACTACCGGCAGCTTGCCAAGAACAAGAAGTAGTACAGCCTGGGCACCGGGTCACCTACAGCTGAGCAATGAGCTACCAACCGGGCCGGCTAGACCATATCAAGCCGGCCCGAGCCCCCGCGATCTAGAGAGCTGCCGCAGGCATACAGGTTGCTCACCCCGGTCATTTTATGACTTGGGCAAACCATGCTTGAGCCGAGCAGCTTTCCGTCAGGCGCGCCCCCCAAAACTGCAGGACCTCACTCGATTCCTTCTCGTCCGGACCACCACGTTCATTTCTATGAGGACGACGCGTCGCTGTTGACGCTCGTCAGCCGGTTTCTGGTCGAGGGCCTCGCAGGCGGCCAGCCGATCATCGTCATCGCCACGCCGGAGCACCAGGACGCGTTCATTCGCGACGTCACGTCGAGAGGCTTCGACGTCGATGCAGCGCGGGATGCAGGCCAGCTGCTGCTGATGGACGCGGAAGAGACGCTGTCGCAATTCATGATCGACGGCATGCCGGACGAGAATCGCTTCGAAGCGACTCTCGGCGCTCTCATCGAGCAGAGGCTGCAGGGACAAAACGGCGCCACGCTCCGCGCATACGGCGAGATGGTGAACCTGCTGTGGAAAGAGGAACGCCGGACGGCGGCGATCCGCCTCGAAGAACAGTGGCACCGGCTCGCCGGCCGACATCCGTTTACGCTGCTTTGCGCGTACGCGATTGGACCGTTCTTCAATGTCGGCGACGCGGGGCCATCGCTGGACGACGTCTGCCGGGCCCACACCTACATCACCCCCACGTCTGCCCTGACGAATACCAGGCCGGCGGATCGCCAGCGGGTCGCCCGTACATTGCTCGAGCACCACGCACGCGCGCTCGAGACCGAGGTTGAACACCGGCGCCAGTTCGAGGCGGCACTCCGAAGCGTTCTCGCGGAGCGTGAATCCATCGACACGAAACTGCGCGAGGCCGAACAACAGCTCAGGGATTTCGTCGAAAACGCGGTCGACGGCATGCATTGGGTCGGCCCCGATGGGACGATCCTCTGGGCGAACGCGGCGGAGCTGAATCTGCTCGGCTACGCGCGCGACGAATACATCGGCCGCCACATCCGGGACTTTCATGCGGACCGCGCGACGAGCGACGACATCCTCGTCCGTCTCGAACGCAACGAAACGCTCCGCGATTATCCGGCGCGGCTGCGCTGCAAGGACGGATCGATCCGGGAAGTCCTGATCAACTCGAGCGCGTACTGGCGAAATGGTGAATTCGTTCACTCGCGCTGCATCATGCGCGACGTGACGGAACAGAAAGAGATGGACGGCCGGCGCCAGCGAGCCACACGGCAGCTCGCCGCCGAGCATGCCCTCGCGAGAATCTTTGCCGACGCGAGGTCGCTGGGCCAGCTCGCTCCTGCCCTGCTGAAAGCCACCGCCGAATTCGGCGACTGGCAGGTCGGCGCCTTGTGGATCGTCGACGAGGCAGCAGAACGGCTGTGCTGCCTCGATTTCTGGCACGCGCCGGACGTCGACGTCCCGGAGTTCGAAGCCGCCACGCGCGCGAGCACGTTCGCACGCGGCGTCGGATTGCCCGGCAGCGTGTGGTTGTCAGGCGGGCCGTGCTGGGTGGACGACGTCGTATACGACTCGAATTTCCCGCGAGCGCCGGTCGCCGAACGCGCAGGCCTGCACGGCGCCAGCAGCTGCGCCCTGCGCGCCAACGGGAAAATTATCGGCGTGCTCGAATTCTTCGCCCAGCGCTGCAGGCGGCAGGAACCGGAGCTCCTGCAGTTCATCCACGCCGTCAGCACACAACTCGGCCACTTCGTCGAACGGCGCGAGATCGACGAAGTCCGCGACCGCCTCTCCGCCCTTGTGGATTCTTCAGACGATGCCATCGTCGGCAAGACGCTGAACGGTGTGATCACCTCCTGGAATCGAGGCGCGGAAGCGATCTTCGGCTTCACCGCGAACGAAGCAGTGGGACGCCACATCTCGATCATCATTCCACCCGATCTCCTCGGCGAAGAAGACACGGTGCTCGAACGGATCCGGCGCGGCGAAAAAATCGATCACTACGAAACCGAGCGGCAGACAAAGGACGGCCGGCGCCTGAACATCTCGTTGACCGTGTCACCCATCCGAAATGGGGATGGGCGAATTGTCGGCGCATCCAAGGTGGCGCGCGATATCTCGCTACAGAAAAGGGATGCCCGGTCGCTCGCCGAATCCGAACGCCGGCTGCGCGAGGCCGATCGGCGCAAGGACGAGTTTCTCGCGCTGCTGGCGCACGAGCTGCGAAATCCTCTCGCGCCTATTCGCACGGGCCTCGAACTGATTCGCCTTTCGGGCGACAAGCGCGAAACCGTCCGCCGCGTCCGCCCGATGATGGAGCGGCAGGTGACCCAGATGGTGAGGCTGATCGACGACCTTCTCGACGTGTCGCGAATCACGTCCGGAAAGATCGTCCTCCAGCGCGTGCCCACGCCCGTCACGGAGCTCGTGCGGAGCGCGATCGACGCCCAGCGCGCCGCAATTGCCGGCGCCGGTCTCGAGCTCACGGTTCAACTGCCGAAACAGCCATGCGTTGTCGATGCCGACTCGACGCGCCTGGTGCAGGTGCTGTCGAACCTCCTGCACAATGCGTGGAAGTTCACGCCTCCCCCGGGAAAGATCACCGTCTCGGCCGAGGCTTCCGACGCGGAATTGACCATCGTCGTCGCAGACACCGGCATCGGGATTTCTGGCGACATGCTGGAACGCGTATTCGACCTGTTCGCCCAGGGCGACCAGCCGGCCGGTCGCCAGCACGACGGACTGGGAATCGGCCTCGCCCTCGCCAGACGCCTGGTCGAAATGCACGGCGGCCGGATTGGCGTGCACAGCGAGGGTCCGGACCGCGGCAGCAAGTTCGTCATCACGCTGCCGCTCGCCAAGACGGTGCTAAAGGGGCCGGAGAAACCGCAGGATTCCGCGAAGCGCATCACCAGCCGCATCCTCGTCGTCGACGACCACGAGGACGCCGCCAACTCGCTGGCGATGCTGGTCGAGGCGCTCGGTGGCACTGCCAGAACCGCGCACAACGCGCTCGCCGGACTGGAAGCGATGGCTGAGTTTCAGCCGGATGTGGTCATCCTCGATATCGGGATGCCGGGTGTTGACGGCTACGAAGCGTGCCGCCTGATCCGCCATGATCCCTCCAACCGCGACGTCGTGGTCGTGGCCTTGACCGGCTGGGGACATCCCGAGGACAAGCGCCGGGCAATCGAGATGGGGTTCGACGCGCACATGACCAAGCCGGTCGATCCGGGGGCCTTCGAAGAACTGCTGGCCGGCCGACCGGGAGCGAAACAGCCCACCTGAGATCGAGCACGTCTCGGCTATATGGTTCCGCTACAATGGCGCCACTGGAGGGCTTGCATGCGCGCAGTATTCGTCGGTCTTACCCTGGTTTTCGTGTCGTCGGTCGCCTTCGCCCAGCCACCCGCTGCGGCTCCGTCGGCCTCGGCGGCGCGGACGATGGTGTCGGCCGCGGATGTGGCGGCGATGATCGCCAAGGCGCGAGTGGATCGTAAGGAAGGTCAGGCGCTTCTGGCCCAGTCGATGATCCAGCTGGCGCCGTACAACGTCAGCCTCGAATACCGGTCAGCCGTCGCCAACGCGGCTGTTCATGAAACGGAAGCCGAGCTGTTCTACGTCATCGACGGATCGGCGATGCTCGTCACGGGCGGCAAGCTCAAGGAAGAGAAGCGGACGAACGCGGCCAACCTGAGCGGCACCGGGATCGACGGCGGGATGTCGCGGCACGTCTCGAAGGGCGACTTCATCATGGTGCCCGAAGGCACGCCGCACTGGTTCAGCTCCATCGACGGCACCGTGGTGCTGATGTCGCTGCACCTCCCGCGAGCGCCTAGGGCGACGCCGGCGCCATAGCTCGCCGAATCGACGTGCGTCTTCTCAGTTCCCGACAGACACTTTAATCAGCGCGCTCGTCCAGCAACACTGAAAACCGCCACCGCCGTCGCCGGATACGTCATTCGCTTGAAGCCGGACGACGTACTCACCAGGAGAACTGAAGGTTGCTATCGTCGTCGCCTTTCCGCCGGCAGCGGCGACCGCGGATTTTGGCGCGCTGAAGACGATGGCGCCGCCGGCCGGCGCTCGAAATTGCATCCAGCTCACGCTCAGCGGCGTCGCCCCGGCGGGGCGGCGCGGATCCGGGACGTTGTCGTCGGTCAATGATGCGGCGAGCGTGATGGCCTGTCCCGCTCTTGCAGCGATCGTCGCTGCGATTCCGCGCGGCGGACCTTGCAGCTTCGGACCTGCTCCGTCAATCTGCACCACCGGCGGCGTGTTGCCGAGCGCGGCGTCCTTCAGCGGGGCCACCTCATAGTCCTGGTGCAGAGTCATCGGCACGGTCATCGTCCGGCCGTGCGACACGAGCGTCCACGTCAGCTGCTTTTCAGGAAAATTCCCGGGCACGACGATGGTGAACACGCCCCAGTGCCGATGGACAAGGAAGTGCGTCGGCTGTCCACGATCGGGCCCGCCGGGATCGATGTGGTTGTCGGGACCGACGGGAACGTCGACCGTCTCGTTCAGATTGCGGTTGAAGTAGCCGACGAGCAGGCTGATCGTGCCATCGGCATTGCGGAACCAGCCCTCGTATGCCGGCGTGACGCTCTGGCCCGAATCGCGCAGCGGCTCCAGGGGAAGCTGCTGCGCGCCAACGCCGACGACGCCTGCCAGCAGCGCGACAGCAATCCCGTGAACCCAGCGTCTCAAGTGGTCTCCCGAACCCCTAACCCTAACCCCTAATCTCTGACCTCTATTTATTACTCGCCACCTGCCGTCCACGAGCCGCGATCGCAGCGAGGTAGTCCTCGTCGGACAGATAGGTAATGTTGACCCAGGCGTGGGCCATCTCATCGACCGTGCGCTCGCCCCAGCCCACCCACTGATTCGGATCCGGGTTCTGTTTGTTCGCCGTTGTGTTGTCGTGCCACGTGGTGAATTTCAAAACGGTTCCCTTCGGCAGAATCGGCGCCGCATCGTCCGCGTACACATAATTGAGGTGCCAGTTGAACTGGAAATTGTTCACGTAGCTGAGCGTGCGTGTGGAGCCGTCGGGCAGAATCGCCTCCATCAGCATGGCCTTGCCGCGAAGATGCATGTGTGGCTGGAAGTTCTCGATGCGGCCGGCGCGCTTCATCACGTGCGAGTCGGACGTGACGGCAACCGAGTTCGGCGGGATGTCGAGCGCTTCCTTGCCGCCCGCGATGGACTCGAAGCTGCCGAGCACGGTCCTGAACTTCGGCTCCTGCCCTTTCGGGTAGAAATAGATGCCGAGTTCCACCGAGTCGGTGATGTCTTCCCCGACCGCGTGGTAATGAATGTCGAAGATGATCTTCGAACCGGGCATCAGCAGCTTGCCTGTGTTGGGCCGCATCAGCTCGCCCTGTTTGCCGACAGCCCACTCCATGAACAGGCCGCCGGTTTCGAGGGCGGAGTCGCCGCCCGTTTTCAGCGGATCGCCGCCGTCGTCCTGCTGCAGTCGCGCGAGGGCGTGATGCGTGATGCGGCGGCCCTTCTTCGTCGACGGACGGATCTCGATGGCGCGAACCCAGCGCGGTTCCGTGATGCCTGTGGCGACCATCGGTTTGTACCACGCGTCCTGCGACTGCGCCGGCATGTGCCACGCCGGCGACTTGACGACGAGATCGGGCTGGCCGAACTGCTTCGCGAATTCCCACGTGTCGCCACTCGGCCACTTCACCAGCGGCGGCAGCTCTTTCATGTCGCCCGCGGCCGCGCCCTGGTCGACCCATTTGACGATCGTCTCGATCTGGCGATCCGAGAGCGACGCGTCGTTCTCGAAGTGTTGTATGCCGACGGTCTTGTCGATGTGCCACGGCGGCATCTGCCGCGCGACGACGCGTGTCTTGATCGAGCGCGCCCACGGACGGACGTCCTCATAGCTCACGAGCGACATCGGCGCGATTGAATCAGGCCGATGACACGCCTGACATTTCTGCTGGAGGATCGGCGCGACGTCGCGCGCAAAGGTCACTGGCGCCACGGCTGGTTCGGCCGCTAACGCTGACAGTACGGTGGCGGGAAGGCCGAGCAGCGCGAGCGCCACGCGAAACCGAACGCCCATAACACTCTCCATTCGTCATCCGTCAGCGCGTCATCCGGAGCCGACGGAACAGGCTATCGAATAGTAACGCCGTTCGCGCCTGTTCCCACGTTTTGGTCGCCGTGTTCAATGCTGTTACGGTACTGTCCGCGTGTGTCCTATTCTGCTCCATGCCTGCATTACGGCTCAGTTTCGTGATCTCGTAGAAGACATTTAATCACTGCGACTTACAGTCGTGAGACCACAAAGCAGCATCCTGCGCGTTTCAGGTATCTGTCTTGCTCTAAGGCACAGGTCGCTATATGTGTTCAATATCTTCCCGTCGATTCGTGAGTGGCTCCCTCGTCGTTGCGGCGGCGCTCGCGTGCGTGATGCCGGCGTCGGCCGAGGAGAACAGGCGGCTGTTTGGCTTTCTGCCGAATTACACGACGGTCGAAGAGCGACCGTCCGCGGAGGCGAGCTCGGATGTTCCTCCGCTTACGGTCAAGCATGCATTCAAGCTTGCCGACTTGAGTTCGTTCGACCCGATTGTTTTTCCATTCGTGGCTTTCAAAACCGCGCTCGGCCCGCGTGCGTCTGATTCGAACTTCGCGCATCACTATGCGACAGCGTTTGCGGACAATGCGTTGGGCAACTTC
>Ga0137395_10000776_pt1 | contig 14027 bp, 18 predicted proteins | sample czobulk216metaG_FD_108283 | JGI IMG/M metagenome (GOLD analysis project Ga0137395, IMG submission 108283) | Vadose zone soil microbial communities from Angelo Coast Range Reserve, California, USA - czobulk2.16 metaG | ecosystem: Environmental > Terrestrial > Soil > Vadose zone | place: USA...
AGCGGAATTTACTGACTTCATCCAAGGCGAATTCATCTAAAAACTGGAAGCCGTGACGCGCAGCAAAATCCACCATCTGACTCTCAAGTGTTTTGTATTTTCTTATCGTTTCGGGGTTGAGCTTGCGGGCCAGCATATCGGCGCGGTAATCCGCCCACGCATCATCAAGCTTCTTTCTTTCCGCCTTGACCTCTCTCCGGTCATTGGCTTCCCATTCCCTTACGATTTCTTGCGCCCGTTGCCAGTCACGCATCTTCAGCGACTCGCGCATTTCCTTCCCGCCAAGAAAACCGTCAACCCAAATAGGGCAGCCACAATGACGGTGCTCGCGGCCTTTATCGCGGTGCTTGCAAGATGTGCGATGTCTCCGGTAGATGATGAGCATTTAGTTCTTCTTGCGCTTTCCAAGATAATCGATGATTGCACGGCGTACTAATACCGTTACCGGAGCACCTGTTTCCAGCGACAGTTTTCGAAGTGCGTCACGTTGCTGCTTGCTGACGTAAATGACAGTGCGTATCATTCGCATGGCACCTATTGTGCCCAATAGGGTACAGTAATGTCAATTGGAATCGGCCAATCTACGGTAGACACGCGCCGCAATGGATTCGGGAATTCGCAGCGTCACGTAGCGCCGCTTGCGGCCCGATGTCCGAGCGCGAATTGTGAGCACACCTGGCTCATTCTCAAACAGATCACGAATAGCGTCAGTGCTCAACCCCCAAAGTTCTGCAAGGGTCTGCACCGAGAAATGTCGCTCCAGGATTTCTGGTAATGCAATATGTGTTGACACACTTAGCCTGTCGGATTTCGTTGCGCTTGAATCATGCTCGCGCTGCGATGGCATCGCTTCCGAGGAAGTACCGCTCAATGCTTCCCGGCTACAAGGCTCCTGCTGTTTGGCCACATCTTCACGCGGTCCTTTGCGCTATCCAGAGCCTCGGCCAGCGCCCGCGTGAGCCGCCTGTTTCTACTTGTCGAGCACAATTCTAGTTCGTTTTCATTTTTTGCGGAACGGCCCCGCGTACAGGCTGGAATCGCGGTTGGAATCGGGGACTGTGGAAAACCACCCTCTCCGCCACTTGCAGACTGTTGAAAAAGAACCGGTTATGTTTGCGTTCGACCGCCTCTTGTTACCAGCGAACGCAAAAAACTAGAGAGAAATCGCACAAAAGCCGCGCAAAACGTACATTTGTGGTAACGCGGTATGGACTATATTTCTGTGTGTAATCTGTACGTCAGTCCAGTTGCGGCGAATGAGAAAAGAGTTTATTTTGCCCATGACAATTTAGCTGCCGACTTCGTTCCCCCGCCGAAAGAAGCTACCCGGTAAGCAAAAAATCAGAGGTGTGTCATGTTGTACGTTGCTGACGTGATCCTTGACCCGCAGGATGCTTTCGAACGGGTGGACTGACATTGGGAACGGTGTAAGAAATGCCGCAAGGCAGGTGCGGAGCGGGCCAGGCTGAAGGATTTGTGCACCAAGGGCCGCGATCTTTCGCGTGCGTGGGACGAGAGTGAGCGGATTTATGAAACGGCGGAAGCTGCATGACGAGAGTGGTGGGCAGCCGGGAAATTTCAAGAATTATTTTCATCGGGAATGCAGATTTCTCTTGTTTCTCATCAAGTAATATGCTAGAATATGTCTTGAGTAAATAGCTGGCCCGCCTTCCGCTTCCCCATGGAAAGAACATGAGGGGATAGGTGTGCCCGGCGAAGCAGGAAGCGGCGTGAGCCGCAGAAAAAGGAACAAAAGGAAGAAGAGAAAAATATCAAGTATGGTCACCCAAATTTCTGAATGCATCACGAAGAAGAAGTGCTTTCCCTCAAGAGAAGCGGCAGAGCAATTTGCTGCCAATCTGAAAAGCACCTATCCCGAGCGAACCCAACAATATGCCTACGGCTGCGAGGACTGTCCCAACTGGCACCTTTCAACCCTGTCGCCAGAGGCATACGAATTATCCAAATCTCGTCCGACTCCCATGGTTCCTCCAGCAGATCGCAAGGACACAAAACGCGAACAAATTCTCGATCTGAAGCGGCAGGGTCTTAGCATTAACAAGATCGCCAGACAGACAGGAGTTGCTTATCAAACGGCGTACCATCATTGCATAAATGCAGGTTTGCACGTTCCCACTTCCTTGGGCACTTCCTCAGGCACACGACCTTCAATTAAGCCCGCCCTTACGGTTGAGTCCCTTTCGGCGGAAGAGCGGGAATTGCAGACAAGGCTTGACGAGATTCAACGCAAGAGGCAACAACTGATTGAAGCCAAGGCTTTGAAAATCGGTCCCTGCAGCCAAGGCATTCGTATCGAAAAAGAAGGCAACATTTTGACGCTATCCTTTGCCGACGCCGAGCAATTGATAGAAAAGCTTTCGGACTATTTGACCGCACCGCAACCGCCTGCTGCCAGAGCAGCGGACAGCGCGGGTATCAACTGATGCCCGCGCAACTCATAAACTCTTTTACTGGGCTTCCTTCCACTCCGCCTATGCGGCAAGAACAATTGGAGGGCCGGGTGTGTCCAATACAAAGGAAAACATGCAAGACATCAGCGCAGTAAATATCGTCACGAATCCCATGCTCTACAAAATGCTTTGCAAGTTCTACTCTGCCGGGTACGAGCATCGGCGATATCCGCGCCCGCTAAACAAGGTGCGTCATTCGATGCGGGGGCCGCTGCGACAAGCGTATGACGAGGGGCGGCACGAATCAGGGCGGTTCGCAGTGGGAGCGACAGCATAGGATGAAGCGCATACCCATAGGCCGCATGCCTCTGTTTTCCAATGACGCAGAAAAGATCATCGCAACATTGTCGGCATATAAAATCAGCCACATCGTCAGCCATTTGAACTTTTTCAAGCCGAGCTTGCGTTATCCCAATCGACTGGATCGCATCAAAAGCAACGTGCTTCGCGCTCTTTGCGACCGTTATCCGAACGTATGGCCGGGCTTGCCGGAGATCGCAAAAAAGGCGAAGTGCAGCACCGCACAAGCCCGCCGTGTGCTTCGAGAACTCGAACTCAAAGACAGGTTGATTGTGGACATCAATTCCCGTTTGACATGGCGCTGGCCTATCACGCAGGAGATCGAGAAGGGGCATCCTACTCATGTTCGGATTTTGCAATCGGACGACGCAGGCAAGGCAGGCGGGTCGGGCAAGGACACTGTTCAGTACGTCATTTGCGACCGCCGAATCCATGACCTGTATATCCATCAGCAGGAATGTGAGGCCCGCGAGAAGCGTGAGAAATATAGGGAGACGAAGACGGGCGAGGTGGAGACCCCAATCAGGGGAGAGCTAGAGATCCCGGTCATGGGAGCACAGTACCCCAATCAGGGGAGCAAGCCAGCCCAATCAGGGGATACGTACACCCCAACCAGGGGATCATCAAATCAGAGGATACCCCCTGCTCCCCTGATTGCCGAACCCACCATTCTTTTAACCGGCCATAAGAACCCACCACCTCCAACCAGCGAAAAGTTTTGGGGGCGGATGGAGGGCGTATGGAAAGAAGTACGCAAGGAAAATCTTAGCAAAGCTGGATGGAAACAGGTCAAAGCTCTGCGCGTAGATGAAGACACACGTGTTCGAGCTTGGGCGTACTGGATTGAAACCAGAAACCTAGATGGTTTGCTGCATCCGCTGATTATGTTTGTAGAGGAATTCCCTGAAACGCTGGCCGCGCTCAAAGAGCACAACGAGCGGCAAGCCGCAAAAGCCGAGAATGCCCAGCAGGTTGAAGAGTCGGCCAAGACGTGCGCCCATTGGCGGGAAAATCTCGAAGCGTTCGCAAAACAATCCAAGTCCGCCGTAGAGATCGGTCACTGGGTTGAAGCCAATCCCGCGCCGCCCATGTTGGTTCAAACCGATGACGGTATAGCCGCCGTGGTGTATGCGGACAGCGTAGTCAGCATGTGCAAGTTCATGGCGGAAAAGAGAGCGGAAAAAGACGGCCAACGGAAGCACGATCCCGAAAATGGTTTCTGTGCGTGTCCCGCCTGCCAGCCAGATTTCTGGAAAGAGAGCGATGGCGGCTTCCTAGCGGCGATCTGAAGAGTGTCGCCAAGAGGGTGGGGTATTCTTCTTCTATTCTTGAGCAGGGTTTGCTGATTCCAATTTCTTCAAATTTATCAACAAGTGAAAACGCCTCCCGAGCGGGAGCCGGACAACGCTGGAAGTGATGCTCCAGTGGCACAGGGGAAAAGCGCGTGATGACGAACGATTTTCCGATTTTGCACCAAGCCGAGCTTCATCACCTCGGTCCATCGTCACGCCCGGGCGGGATCGCCCAAACGGTCTCGCCCACCCCTTTTTCATAGGGGAAGTGATGATGCTCGATGGATGTACTTGAGCGATTTTCAGACGAACCAGTAGCACTGTGGGTTTCCGACTTAACATGGGTTTCGGATAACGTCAAAGTTCGTGCCCTCCTTCTTGCCATCTTTTCCCGCCGCACTCGTCTCAGTCATATCCAAGGCCGCTTCTGGAAGCGCGTCATTGATTTGTACTGGAAAGCAGGATGGACGAAGCGCCAAATCGCGGAAACTTTTGGGTGCGACAGGGAGAATGTCCGCAGAATCGTCAGAAGTTTGCGGGGCGAGGCAAAGAGATTTTTTGGTCAAGCGGTTCAACCCTATGTGGGTCAATCGGTTCAACCAAAGACGAAGCCAGCGCCAATCGCGGCAGACCCGACGAACGAATCACAAGTACACTGGAATGGGGTGCTGGCAAGCCACGGGCTTTTCGACCCCGACAAGCCGATGTACAGAGGGCAACAGCAATGGAAGAATCCCCGGTACAAATTTGATTGGCCGAGCAAGAGGAGCGTGTACGCCCTAGCGTGGCCTGAGTTCTTCGAGAGTGCCCAAGCCAAGTTGCTCTACGATCCCGAGCGAGTCCACCATTTCCTTGCGCACGTCCCAACCACCCGTGACGTTGACCTTGCAATGGATGGCAATGCAGAGGCGCAAGTGTTCCTCCGGGAATACAAACGTGCCAAATAAAGGCCGAGCTAACCTATTGAAACAACACCATGAGGCCGGGCGTTTGTAGACGTGGCACCGCTGCCACTTTGCATCGGTATCGTGCGGAATGCCCTACAGCGGAACTAGGAGGCCGCATGCGCTAGAATTTGGGCATGGCTGAGCGGAGATGCTTGTGAAATTCAAGGGCTTTGCCAGTGAATTCGCCATTGGTTGCTCAACGCATTTCCTACTCGCACTGGCTGCTTTAGTTTTTCTTGGCGGGGCTGTTCATTATCGGGGATTGGGCCGCGTTCTGTTTGTCGTCGTGGCTTTGATTCTGTTCTTCGCCGCCGCGTTGTTTCCATGGAAAAGACGGAAAGAGCCATGAAGCGCGGCAGGCTTTGTCCATCAAAGAACTCTCAAACGGACAAGTTTTGGGTTACTCAAGTACCGCAAACTACGCCGTTTACGCGGCTTGAATTGATAGGGTCTTGTGAACAAGTGCCGGGGAGCAGGCAAGCTGAAGTGCGATCTCGCGGATGGTCAGGCCCGAGGAACGAATCGTGGCCAGTCTGCCAGCGTCAAGGATGATGGGTTTGCGGCCCACGCGGAAACCTTTAGCGCGACGATTGGCGATTCCCGCCTTTACACGTTCGCGGATTAGGTCGCGTTCGAATTCGGCCATTGCTGAGATGACGCCGAACATCAATCGGCCCGCAGGCGTGGTCAGGTCTAGCGATTCCTTAAGGCTGATGAACGCGACTCCCAGCGCTTCGAATTCAGCCAGCGAATTTACCAAGTGTTTGAGCGAGCGTCCGAAACGGTCCAGCTTCCACACCAGAAGCGCATCGAGTTTGCGTCTGTGAGCATCGGCCACGAGCTTGTTGAGTTCTGGCCGTGAGTCCTTCGATCCACTGATGCCAACATCGACGTATTCGCCAATGATTGTCCAGCCTCGACGCTGGCAATGCTCACGAAGTTCACGCAATTGCATCTCCGGGTCTTGGCCTTTGTCGGATGTAGAAACTCTCGCATAGAGGGCTGTTCTCATGGCCTCACCTTTCGGACGTACTCATCAATGGCTTTGCGGATGATGTAGGCAATCGGGCGGTCTTGGCGCTTGGCGATCTTTTCGAGTTTGGCGAGCTGCTTCGGTTCCAGCCTGACTGCTGTGAGTGTTTTCGCCATGATTTTATTGTATATCAGTGCTATACGATGTCAAGCACCAACTCAAACCAGCACACCGTGATTTTGGAAAATGCGACGCTCCCCCACGCGTTTTCCAGCGTCGCTATTTCGTTCACACTTTTTTTCGCAGATTTCTTCCGTGTTCTCAGTTTGTTGCTGATCGCCGTGAAGCAAAGGGGGGACCCTAATAGGGTGGTAAGGCCCACGCCCGTTGCCCCATCCCCAACGTCCCGGCGAGATGGCTTCGGCCCGGCCCAAGGCCGCACGCGATAACCGGGCACTAATGCGGATTGCCGTCCAGCTCCTTTTCCAGTCGGTCCACTCGCTCTTCGAGTCCGCTGAGTTTCGCTTGCTCGGCCCGCAATTGCTCATTGGCTTCCATCTCGGCGGTTTGCCGTTGTTGTTCTTCACCGGCTAGATTTTCAAGTTCGGCCTTGAGTCTGGAAACCTCGCGCTGGACTTCTTTCCGGTCTGCTGGTGAAGCATCACTGTTGTCTGCGAATTCTTCAGTTCGCTTCAAAGTGGCCGCTATAGCCCTCCGATGCTCCTGCGTCTGAGCAAGTTTTGAACGCTCATCATTAAGGTACTGAGAGGCACGCGCAACGGCAGCCTCCTGAACCTGTAAGCGATAGAGGAGAAGTTGCGCTTTGAGCGCGTATACATTGCTTGCTTGCAAATCCTTCCTTAGTTGTCGGACCTCTGTCACCAGAGCTTGCATACCCTGTGATTCGTTTGAAGTGGATTGAGCCAAGCTAGACGCCGAGAGAAGTAAGAAACATAGAACAAAGAGCCAAGTACGACGCATGCTTTACCCCCCTAAAATTCTGTGTGAAATCTGGCGCACAGATTATAGGCCCGCTCATCTTTGGGGAAGAAGCGCCAATCAGCTCGCCGCGAACAAGTAACTTTTTGTGGGTCCTCTTTCGGCGGGTCCCATTCACCAATTGTTTATGGCTCTTATGTGGCCGAGAAAAATTGAAGGTCGGCCCGATCCTTCTGAAAGTAGGCCGATTCGATAGTCGTGGCCGCCCAATTAGGCCGTAGAAATCCAAAGGCGTGTGGTAGTATGCCCGGCAAGAGTAGCGCTCATCACAGATGGACGTACCAAAGAAGATACGATTATTGAACCGCGTTCGGATGTTGACTGGCCTCATTGGAACAATCATTGGCTTGGTTGCGGTTTTGAAGAAGTAAGGCAGGGACGTTGCTTGGTGGTGAAGCATGGCAACTGATTCGGTCGTTAAGAAGGTAGGCTACTTCGCCCTTTTCTGGATTATTGTGCTCGCGGTTCTTCTGCTAATCGCCGTACTCCTGCGTGGCATGGTTTGGGCGTCGGAGAAGGTTCTGCCTTGGCTTCTCAATGCTGGCAGCATCGCATTTGACATTTGCGTGCTGATTCTTGGGCCGCTGTGCATTTTCAGAAAAACGCGGCCTTGGGCCGGGCTTGGGTACTTCTTGTCTTCATTCCTATTCGGTGCGATTTTGTTCGCATTTTCCTGCATTGTTTGTGTTCACCTGTGGGGTTACGGAGCGCTCTTCTTTGGGTTATTCCTTGGGGGCGTTGGGGTTGTACCAGTAGCGCTCTTGGCCGCGCTGTTTCATCGGGCGTGGTCATTGTTTTGGGACTTGATATTTGGCGTAGTGCTGACATTTGGTACGCGCTACCTTGGCGTGCGCCTTACAGAACAGCGTGAGCCAGAAGAGGAAACCGTTTACATTTAAGCCGGAAAGGAAAAGACGCACGTGGCCAACGGCGGCAAGTTCGTCAGATGGCAGACGATAAGCGGCAAAGCGCGTCCATGCCATGACTATGCCGCAGCCAGCTTTGCTGCGTTTCCGATGAGGCTGCCTTGGACCGCCTTCGGCAAGCAGGGGCCGATGGCGACGGAACGATGCCTAGCGCCGAGCGACAGCTAATCTGTGAAGCTCAAGAAATTCCTGAATTGACAATGATCTGCTGGAAATGAATTCCCCTGCTTCATCGTGCCAGCGCCCCAGCCGAACCTCCTTCGGAGTCATGTCAAGATAGGAAGGCGATTGTCCGGGCTGCATCTGTGGCATCGGAGCCGCCCACCAAACGGGCGTTGCATCTTCACCCTTGACATACAGAAGGCGCGAACCATCGGCGAGCAATACCTCTACGTCAGTTTCCTCATGCGCAGAGATGTGCTTCGCTGCATTGATAACCTCGTCCGCGAGTCGGAGGTTAGACATATTGTTCGCCTTTCCCAAGAAGAGGGTTTCAGGGCCGCGCTCAACAAGGGTGTTTTCTTGGAGGCGGCCCCTTCTCGGCGGGTTCCAGCCCCTTTCCTATTCTGCAGAACAGGCTTCCAGAGCCTTCCCTACGACCGGGTGTGCCAAAAGGTCCACTGAGATTTGTTCCCCTGTTTTTTAGCGTGGTTCAGCTCCACGATGAGAACTAGCCCCAGTACTTCAGATGCGTTGCTTCGAAGTCAACGGCAAGATAACCCGATGCCGTAGCCCGGTAGCGGCGACTTAAATCCCGTTGAGTTATCCGCACAATTGGCGACGGGGCACTTTCAAGAGGTATGTCGTGATTTTATTCACGGCGCACACTCCAGAGGGAAGTGTCCCTCGCCAGACATTATACACCCGACGCGGGGAGCCTTTGCGGTTCCATTCGCCGCCCCGCATCCCGGCCCACCCCAACATTTGTTGGATAGCCCGGCGTGCTTTGCCCGCCGACGATTTTTTAACGGAGGAAAATGCGACCAAGCAAGAGAAAGCGCCGGAATCGTAAGCCCAATAAGGGCGAGTGTTTCTGCGGGCGTGGAATGAGAAAGAATCCGAAGCGAAGATTTGTGGCTGGTCATTCGCATTCCGCGCCATGTTTGTCTGAACGAGTACCAGCACACATCCGCTACGCGGCGCAAAGCGCAGACGCGAAAAAGGCCAGAACATGACAGGCACAGCCGCACCAGAAACGAAGCAGGTTGTCCCTTGCCATCGGTTGCACATAGCGTGCGCGGCAGGGTTTTACGATGTGTGTGGATTGTCGGCGGCCCCTACTCCGCTCCAAAAAGCAAGTGCCGCAACCACTCGACATATTGCTGCCCGGAATGTTTTACGCCGGAGCAGATAGACGAATTTGCGCAGCAAAGAAATGATGATGGGAGGAAGGACACCATGAAAAACGCAGATTACCATGCCTGTTTCCGCGCCGAGCGTTCCCAAATTGTGGTATCCAAATCGCGTAGCATGACCGCCGCTTTGACCGCAGCACATTCAAGAAGTTTCAGTGCTTGCACGTCGGATACGGAGTGTCCAACGCACGAGCCAACATAACGGCGAATGTGAATATCTGGCTTGCATGCGTTTGCATCGAAGAGCATACGAAGGTACTGGAAGCCTGCTAACCCAAATCCACGGATGCGGAGGCTTGCATGATCGGCGGGTTGGGCTTGGATCGCCCATCGCTCAAGATTCGCCAACTGCCGGGCGTATTCACCACCGCCGCCTACGGTAATCAACCATTCAACGACCTCCTTCAGTGTCGCCGCTCGCTCTTCGTGCCTATACCTTAGTACGCGCACAACAAAATCGTCAGGTGAACTGTAGTTTGTCATGAGCGCGTACAAGTCGCTCACGCTGCAAATTGCCGTGTGCTCCCGTTCAAATCGATCAAGTCGTGGGACAACGAAGGAATCATAGCGACGATTCAGGGACAGCACGCAGTCAATTACGCGAACCGCTGCCTTACGCGACCAAGCACGATCAGACGACCCCCGAATCGATGACGCGAGTTGATGAAGACAGCGGGTGAGGGTATCGCAATCCGCCGAATCGTTTGACTCTCGATTCGCTCGATTCATAAGCAAAGGGTCAAGACCAAAGCATCGTTTCTTCCGCCCCTATCTTGACGCAGGGAACTCCAGTGGCGGCAATATTTTTCGTGTCCGGCGATCCCGACCACGCGCATTTGAATTTTATTTCAAGGAGCCACAAATGTCAGACGTACACACCGTAGTGAGAGGTTCAAAAAACGAAGCAACGGTAGTCTTCGATAATCCAGGCGTACCTCCGCTTCTCCAAGGCGCGGGCCAGCCGGTCGCGCAAGTGAAGGACGCCTCGGGAAAACCAGTTTCAACGTCGGGCCAGGTCACTGGCACGAGCGTGATATTCAATTCACCGGGGTAAAAAACCGGGAGCCTTTTCGAGCCTCCCTTTGCACACCCGTATACCCCATCCCAAGGAGTCACAGTGGAAGATCACGAAGCAGCAGAACTTGAGCAAGCGGTAGAAGTGAAACTGTTCCTCAGGGACACGGGACATCTTCGCTTCGAGGAGACTGCAAAGAATTTTGACGCCCTCGAAACGTTTTTGCATGAGCACTGCTTGCCTATCAATCGAAGCAATTTGCATTGCGCCTACGAGAATCTCGTGGAACGCGGCGAACTGGAATTGACGCCACTCGCACCAGCCGTAATCGAGGAGCGGCCCATTCCATCGCAGTCGCCAACTCCAGTCCCGACTGCACCCGATCTGCAAATCGAATTGGGTAAACGAGTGATTGCGTGGGGAAATGGCAAGGCCATCGAAATCGGGAGTCCAAAACGATTATGACCAAAGCAATCTACCGAGATGCAGCGGGCAATCACTTTTCTTGCCCAGTAGTGAAGATCGATGGCGCATGGGCTATGGTGACATCGGACGGCCCCCAACCCATCACCTACGACTTTCAAGACGACGTTGGGGGACTCCTGACATTTGTTGAGTACCGGGAGACCGAGGATTCACGGCTGCACATTGATCGGTTGCCTGGTGAAAGCAGCTTCGGTGCTCTACAGCGGACCTACGCCGAAAAAGTAGTTGCGCAACAACGTCGGGATAGGCAGCAGGCCCGAACTGAAATCCAAAACACAAACATACCTGATCCACAGGAGGTACAGGCCGCGCGAAACGCAAACAATTACGCTGCCAACCGAATGCGACCGTACCGTGGTCCGGCAGTCATCAAAGGAGACTAGAGTTCATGTACAACCAATTTGTAGCAACCCACCGATTTAGGGGAAAGACACCGAAGGACTCACCATCGACAGCAGGTATGGCAAAAGTTTCATCCCGTGGTGGGAAGGGCCGCGAGGAGCTGAAAGACTTGGGCGACCGAAATGGCTGGACTGCGCCGCGTGAAATTTCCATGCGCGAAATCGATGCGATGTCGGCAGACCAGGTGTTGTGGGAGGAAACCTTCAACGCTGACTCTTTCAAAGCCGCTTTCGAGCGCGAGGCCGTTGCCAAGCACAATCGGAATGCGATGTCCGTGTGGGACACCCGCAGGAAATGGCGCGAGGGAGTTACGAAAGAGGAGACGGAAAAGGCGCGGATCGCGGGAGACCGGTTTGCAACCAGATTCCCGAGCTTCGAACGCAGCCTTCCTAACGCCGAAGTGATGGTTACGTACATGCGCGATCACGATCTGGACGCCACGAAAGTGGAAAGCTATGTCGGCGCATATAAGGCATTGATGGAAGAAGGAAAACTTTCACTCGCACCCGCCGAATCCGCCGATGAATTCTTGCGCAGCCATCCTGAATTGCATGACCGCAGGACATCCCCGCTCGTCGCTACTCGCCATCAACGCGTGCAAAACACCGAAGCTCACTTCGCCCAAAGTGCCGCCGCGACAAACAAAGGCAGCGTGACTCGCATGGTGGATTATCCGCACGAACAGCGAGGCGTGCCCCCGCAACCGGACAAGCATTCATTTAGGATGAAGGTTCGATCCATGTCTGCAAGCGAGATCGCGCAGCGTTGCGCTGACGATCCAGCGTTCAAAGCCGCGCTAGACGCTCTCGACTGAAGTTTATTGGCTTCCGCATCGACGATTCTCATGCTGTTGTGATGCGACGCCTATTTACTGGAAGGCGAAAGAACGGCGCGAATCGGGCGAGGACAAGCGCGAGTTTCGGCGATTCGAGTGTTGTATGATTCCGTGCGCGGAGCTAGGGGGCAGCTCACTCTCAGACGAGATGAAAGTGTCTTTTCTTCTTTTCTCGACATCCCCCTCCTTTAGTACTTTAGTAGAACGCGCCCAGTGTTTGTTCGATTGACCATCAATCGCCGCACCGAATGGAGAATTCAACTGATATTTTTACGGGGTTCTTAATGGTTTGCGTGGGGTCGAACTGCCACTGCTTGGCAGCATCCTCCGCGATACTGCTGAGATACCGCGGCCCACTGATCACCTTGGAATCTTCAACGTATCCGTTTTCTTGACTAAGCGTAAGTTCTAGCTGAACAGTGCCCTCGATCCGCTGCTGCACGAATATGGGAGGGTAGTCAGCAGGCACGTACTTGAGCAACCGATAGCCAGCCGAATCAACGAGTTGTGCCTTTCTGTCGTGGATGCCTTCAGGAGGATGCGTGTAGGATGCAACTACATGTTGGAACTTAGACCAGTCGCAGTCCGCCCCAATCGTAGGGCCTACGGACGATTCAACGCCCACGGGTCCCGGATAAAGGCAAAACCAGAATCCCTGTTTAAACTTGTCTGTCTTGAGATCCGGTAATTTCTCTTTTCCCATTTGCTGAGAAATGCTTTTTTTCAAGTCCTCGTCGTTAAATGCCGCACCAAGAACTTGGTGTTCAAGTCTCATCAACTTCGCCGTTTCAGGCGACTTCTTTTCTAGAGTGCGTTCGTTCATTTCAAACATAGGTAGCTGGAATATCTTTTGGGTAGTCCCACATATAGAAACAATACCCACGCGGGCTGTTTCAAAAGGTTTTGCTGGACGTGTGTAGCGTCGGGCGGAAGCGTCGATAGCTTCGGGGTCCAGCGCGCACAAGTTCAATGGAGCAGTCAGAGTCTCGATTTTTGCCGAAGGCAGCAGTTTCTGGGTGGACTCAATTTCAGGGGTCCTGCACGGTAATGTGGCTGATTTTATATAAGTATAAGTCATTAAGATGCCATCGAGACGTTGAGATGCCTCAGTGATAGTGGTCTGCCAATACGGATAGGAATCGTCTTCCCATGTAGTAACAATGAAGAAGCCAGAATGTGCTCCAGTATTTTGAAGAGACGGCGCTTTCCCAAGTATTGCGCAGGCAGCGCCGCCGAACAAGACAACTGAAACAACTGCACTGGCTTTGAATATGTTTGGTTTCATCGTCAAACAGGGAACGCATTTTAGAACCTACCTATAATGCGCTCCCTCCTCCGACACCGTAAAATCCCCTACGTTTTAGGGTTTACAGTGTTTTTCCAATTCTGTCGTAAACGCGTCCGAAGCATGGGAAATGTCCATTTGGGCAGCGCCAGGCACTCCCGCGGCTGCTGCCAGTTGCTGGTCGGATGCGTACAGAGCGAGTTCGTGCGTTCCCTCATGCAAGAGAACCTGAGCCTGGAATTTTAGCACTGCAATAGTAAATGCTCGATATAAAGTTATCTGAGGGTTGTCAGTGTTTCCAGTGGCCGCTGCAAAGGTCGTGAATTTCCCCTCTCTCTTATCAACTCCTTGCACATCGGCGGTCGATGAAAAAGCTAACTGTGCTACTTGAAGACCCGTATAGTTGTCATAAGTTGACTGAACAAGCCGTCCTGCCGCGTTGGGTAAGAAGGGCGCACCAGCTTGCATGTTTGCGGCAGCGAGCGTAGCGGATTGTCCGATTTTTTTTAAGAATTTAGCGCAGTCAGGGTCCAGGGCTAGTTGTAAGGCAAGTATCGCCGCTCTTGGATATAGTGCTCCTACAGTATTTCTCGGAACTAGAAGAGTCTGCTCGATAGTTGCATTAAGCTGTATCACATCGTCGATAGGATCGGCTGTAACCGTTACCGTTTCGTCAGCGGGCTGGGCGTCGGGAGCGTCGGGAACCCATTTACCGCCTTGACTTGTGCATTCGTCTCGGGA
>Ga0137395_10000778_pt1 | contig 14022 bp, 9 predicted proteins | sample czobulk216metaG_FD_108283 | JGI IMG/M metagenome (GOLD analysis project Ga0137395, IMG submission 108283) | Vadose zone soil microbial communities from Angelo Coast Range Reserve, California, USA - czobulk2.16 metaG | ecosystem: Environmental > Terrestrial > Soil > Vadose zone | place: USA...
AAGCTGAGTTCCAGAACTCCCAGCAGCAGAAACAGAAAATTTACCGACATCGTCCCAGTAATACCGGGCAGATTCACCTTGAGCCGCGAGGCCGCGAGCGCAATCCCCAGATAGCACAAAAATTTGAGCGGATTATCGCTAGTGCCGTGCCAGACCGAATAAAAAAGGACGATCGTCCCGCAGACCACCACCACCGTGATGAACAGGCGTGGCACTGCGCTCAGTTCCCTCCAAGCCTGAGGGCGAGTTTTCATTCGGACGTACTCCTGCCCGGGAATCATCGACGATTCCCAAGGCCCAACCACAAGGGGGAACACTCATTGATAACAGGCTGGGAACAGGCAAGAAAGGATTCGGGTAATAGGAGGCAAACTTCCGTAACAGGAGCAGTGACCTTTCGGTAGGCGCATGGCGAAACTAGCTCCGCCTAAATCACAGAAAATGCACCTCAAACTGATACCCAAGCGATCCTCTGGGTAAAGTTGGAACTGATCACATCCTCACTTCGTATGAGCTCGTATAACATTCATATGAGCTCGTATAACATAACAACGGCAGGGGTTTGACTTGCCGGAATCGTCGGGCCTAACATGAGTAGCTCTCCCAGGAGTGTTCCCGGAATGATTGGCCAGACCGTCTCGCACTACCGCGTCCTCTCGCAACTAGGGGGCGGCGGAATGGGGGTAGTGTACGAAGCCGAGGACATCAGCCTTGGTCGCCACGTTGCGCTCAAATTCCTGCCCCCGGAAACGGAAAAAGATTCTCTGGCACTCGACCGCTTTCAGCGTGAGGCGCGCGCCGCCTCCGCTCTGAATCACCCAAATATTTGCACCATTTATGAGATCGGCCAGGATGAGGGCCGCCATTTCATCGCAATGGATTTGTTGGAAGGCGAAACCCTGAAGAACCGGATTCACGGCGAGCCAATCGAGCTTGCCCTATTACTCGATCTCGGCGCCCAGATCGCCGACGCACTCGATGCCGCCCATGCAAAAGGCATCATTCATCGCGATATCAAGCCCGCGAATATTTTTGTGACCAGCCGCAACCAGGCCAAGATTCTCGACTTCGGACTGGCGAAGCGTACCGCCAAAGCTTCCCTATTCTCTGCCGCCACCGCCGCCTCTGTCGCAACCGTGGACGAGCCGTTCCTCACCAGCCCCGGCTCGACCGTCGGCACCGTTGCCTACATGTCTCCGGAACAGGCGCGCGGCAAGGATCTCGACGCCCGCTCGGACCTGTTCTCTTTCGGGGCTGTGCTTTACGAGATGGCTACCGGCGCAGTGCCCTTCCGCGGAGACACTTCCGCTGTCATCTTCGATGCCATTCTCAATCGTCCCCCTGCGCCGCCGCTTCGTCTAAACCCCGACCTGCCTCCGCATCTTGAAGATATTCTCAACAAGTTGCTGGAAAAAGACCGTGACTTGCGCTACCAGAGCGCGGCCGATGTGCGATCCGACTTGAAGCGGCTGAAGCGCGACTCAGAATCGGGCTCGATTCTGGCTGCAACTTCTTCCGGTTTTTCCCGCAACTCTGGCCTGCCCAAAACCGCGATGCGGGATCGCAAATTTCTGTCGTGGCTGATCCCGGCCCTGATCGTCGCCATAGCCGCCGCTGGTGTCGGCTTTGTCTTCCTGAAGCGCGGCCATGCCCTCAGCGAAAAAGATTCGATCCTTATTACCGACTTCGTAAACACGACCGCCGATCCCGTCTTCGATGGCACTCTTAAGAAGGCGCTTGCCGTCGATCTGGAGCAATCTCCGTATCTGAACGTATTTCCCGAGCAGAAAATCCGGCAGACTTTGCGGTTTATGGGCCGCAGCCCCAGCGACCGAATCACCACGGACGTCGGGCGCGAAGTCTCTTTGCGCGATGGCATCAAGGCGATGTTGAATGGCAGCATCGATAGCGTCGGAGGCCAGTACGTCATCACTCTGGAAGCAACCAACGTGTCGTCTGGCGATTCGCTGGGACGGCAGCAAGCTCAGGCCGACAGAAAAGAAGACGTGCTGAACGCGCTGCATGGCGCCGCCACCAAACTCCGCGGACAGCTAGGCGAGTCATTGTCCATGGTGCAGAAATACGACATGTCTTTGTCGCAGGCCACGACCTCTTCGCTCGACGCACTCAAGGCCTTGAGCCTCGGCGACGCCAAACACAATATGGGCGAAGAGCTGGGATCGATTCCGAACTACCAGCGCGCCGTCGAGATCGATCCGAATTTCGCCATGGCCTACGCTCGGCTGGGCGCGGTCTATAACAATCTTGGACAAACCGATCTCTCAGAGCAAAACCGCCAAAAGGCTTTTGCGCTTCGGGATCGCGCCAGCGAACGCGAGAAGCTCTACATCATGTCTCATTATTATGGCGACAGCGGCCAACTCGACAAAGGCATAACCGCCTACGAACTTTATCGCCAAACTTATCCGCGAGATTTCATCCCAGTCAACAATCTGGCGGCTATCTATAACAAGCTCGGGCAATTCGATAACGCCTTGGAAAATGGCAAGCGCGCCGTGGAGCTTGAGCCCGACTCGGTTAGCGGCTATGGCCAGGTCGCCTCCGCCTACGCCGGGCTCAACCGGATTGAGGAAGCGCGGGCCACCGTCAACACCGCGCTCCAGCACAAGGCAGCTAACCCCGAATTCGCTTTGTCGCTCGCCTCCTTGGATTGGTCTGAAGGCAAAGAGGCCGATATGGAGAAGGCGCTCCAAAATGCCTCCGCTACTCCAGAAGGAGGATTAGAAGCTCTCCAATTCCGCTTGAACCTGGCCGCGAGCCGAGGGCAAGCGCGTCAAGCCTCCGAATTTGCTCGTCAGGCGCAAGAGGCATTCGATCGCCTTCACCTGCAGGGACGAGCCGACGTCGAGACGCAGCTCGCCGGCTTCGAAGCCGTATCCGGTAATAGCGCCAAGGCCGCGAATGACGCCACCGAAGCGCTTCGATTATCCAAAACGCTTTCCGTCATGGGAAATGTGGCCACAATATTCGCGGTATTAGGGCAGGACCAGAAGGCACTCGCCTTGGCCAATGAGATCGAGCGCGGCCATCCGAACAATAGCATCGCGATTAATGTGACGGTGCCCTTGATCCGCGCCGTCGCCGCCCTGAAACCTGCCGGTCCGGGCAAACCAGACCCAGCAAAGGCAATTGATTTCTTGAACACCGCCGCCCTGTATGCTCGGGCCGATACCGCTGTTTTTTACGTGCGAGGTATCGTCTACGCGCAAGCTAAACGCTATGCCGAAGCGCAACAGGATTTCCAGAAAGTCCTCGATCTGAAGGCGCATAACGGCCCCGATATACTGTTCGCCGCGACCGACCTGGAGTTAGGACGTGTCTTTCAGAAGCAGGGAGATGCGTCCAAGGCTCGCATCGCCTATCAGAACTTTCTCGCCGCCTGGAAGGATGCCGATCCCGACGTCCCCCTCCTCCACGAAGCCAAAGCAGAATACGCAAAGCTGCAGTAGAAGAACGATCTGCCGCCCCGGGTGAATTTACCTGCATGAACAGCGAAGAACAAAGGGCTCATTGGGATCTCAAATACGAGCAAGGACTGCCGTCCCTGACCGAGCCGGATCCGTTCTTTGTTTCGGCCTACGAGAAATTTGTCCCGCAATCGTCTCCGCAGACGCGCATGGCGTTGGATTTAGGGGGTGGAGTTGGAAGGCATGCCCTCTGGCTGGCTAGTAGGAATTGGCAGGTTACGGTTGTAGATATTTCCGATGTGGCGATTAGAAAGCTCAGTCAGGCCGCTCTTGAACATAACGTCAATCTCGATCTTCTTGTAGAGGATGCCTCCGAGTACAAATTTGAACCTGAACGATTTGATCTGATCCTGCTCTTCTATCACTTGGACCGTAGTCTTTTCCCAAAGATAGTTTCCGCGTTGAAACCGGGCGGTCTGCTCGTCTGCAAATTGAGTGTGCGGTGGAAATCAGGCGGCATGTTGACGGCAGCCGGCACGGGTCCGCTGGAAAAAAACGAACTGCCCACGCTCGTTCCATATCTGGATATTCTGCATCACCACGAACGACCAGTACGCGATCGGGGAGTCGCCGAATTTGTCGGAAGGAAGTCGGGAAATGCGGGTGAATCACCGGGGGAAGTTTCCGCTCCTTAATCGCTGTTATTGACCATCGGCAAAATAAGGGCAGCACGGCTTTGGTAGTGCTGCCCCAAGGCGGAAGAGAGTCAGAAGTGGAACCCAATCTGAGCCGTCAGCGCACGCGGCGTCACATAGTGCGTCCCACTGAAGGTTGATAGGAAGTTATAGAGCGCCGTTTTGTTGGTTATGTTGACGGCGGTAAGCGTAAGACTCCATTTGTAACGTTCACCTTTGAACAGGTTGTCGTCGCCCACCGCCACATCAAACAAGTGGCGCGACGCGATCCGCGGCGGATTATGGTCGTCGTTCTCCGTCCCCGGGGCCGGGATCTTCACTAGATTTGAGCCATATTGCGACGGCGCGCAACTGCTAAGGGGCTGCGAGAGAGTGGGATGCTGGCTTCCGCAGAACAGTCCCGCCTGCATTTGCTGGTCCGCCGAGAGCCCGGCCAAATCCACCGGAGTAGTCGTGTCGGTTGCGAATGGTACCGCTCCTGCGACAAGACCGCTGTCATACCGCCAGTTGAAACCCACCCAAGGTGCGTTTTTCCATGGCTGGTATTGCAAGTGCGTAGTCTGGTTAAACTTCTCGTCGTGGTCGATACGGAAAGGCAGTCCGCTCTGCCCGACCGTGGTTCCCAGACCGCTGGTTTGAGGCGGGAAAAAACGCGCGGCCACGCTCGACATCACTACCAGAGCCGTAAAGCCATGGAACTCTGGCACGCTCACACGAATGGCGTATCCAGGAATCTTGGAATTGTGCCACCCCACCGGAAAGAAGATGGGCGTAGCACCCAGGACGCTGAAATCGTAGCCAGTGTGCGTGTACTTCCAAATGTAGTCTCCGCTCACGACGGCATAGCGCCCGAACGCCTGCTGCAAGCCTGCATGGAAGTCATTGCGATAGCCTGGCTCAAGCGGTGCGTTCACGCACGGGATTAGAGCGGAGAGGACAGCGAAATTGCACCCAGTGCTCGAAAGCACCAGATTTTCATTGAACGGACTCTCGAGGGTCCGCGCATAGGAAACGCGCAGCACCGTGTTCGTTCGCTTAATGTTGTAGGCGACCCCGAGCCGCGGTTCGGCTTGGCGAGCAGTAACTAGCCCGTTGTAAAAATCACCCCGCAGTCCAAGGTTGAGGGACCAGTTTCCCTTGGTGATGGCATCCTGCAAGTAGATGGCAAGCTCCTTCACGTCCGTATGGCCGCGAAATGGAAACAGAGTACTGCTGGAACCGGCACAGCCATCGTTGGTCGACGGAGTCGGCCGGGTCAGGTCGTAGCAGCCCAGCAGTTGGACAAAACCCGCATTCGCAGTAAATGGTGTCGGATACAGAGTTTGGTTGGTGGTTGTCGCCGTCCCGCACTGCGATGGGTCGTTGAGCCCGGGGTTGCCAACAAATACCGGAACGCCGTTTCCATCCACACACGGTGCATTGACCGTCGGATCAACGATTCCGAAGTTGAAATGCTCGGTGAGAAATGTTTGCTGATATGTGGCGCCCAACTTAATGTTGTTGATTCCCTTCACGTAGGAAATATCGGACCGAAGCCCGGTGTTCGCCAGCGTCCGATACTGTGAAATGGTCTCCTGCTGCAAATTGGAGGGGCCAAGATCCGCGAATGGGTTGTTGCTGGGATAGTAATTAAAAGCATCCCGCCTCACCCAGCCGCCGAGACTAAATACGGTATTCGGGTTGAGGACTCGCGTCCAGGTCGGCGCGATGTTGAAAGTCTTAATGAGCGCACGTTGGTCGGTGGGGCCCACGACGTTGCCGTTGGGATCAAGCCCCCCATTGGCAACCACCACTCCATTCCAAGGCGTGGCGAGTTGGCCGTCATAGCTATTGGGCGTCTGGAACCACGAACGTGAAAAGCCCAGATTCAAGTGAATCGAGTCGGCAGTCGAGAGTTGGTAGTCCACGCGGTCGAATACGTTCTCTTCGTTACCCTTGGCGTGCATCACGCGGAACTCAGGCGGATCGAGAAACCGGCCACTATTCAGCCCGTTCACAGAAATGAAGTTTCCCCATTTCTGACCTCCGTAAGCCAAATCAACGCCCACATTGGACGAGCCGAATGATCCGTACGAGGCGTTCACGCTGCCATGCGGAGTGGTGACGCCCTGGCCTGAACGCGTTGTCGCTACAATCACCAGGCTGGTCTTGCCGCCGTATTCAGCCGGCGGAGCTCCCGGAATTACTTCCAGGGACTGGATCGAATCGACGGGAATCTGGTTAGAGAAAATCTTGCTTTGCTGATCGGTGATGGGCTGGTTGTCGACCGAAAATGAGTTCGACGCGTGATCGCCCAATCCATGAAACAGGCCGTTCGAATCGGCAGTCACTCCCGGGGACGCGAGCGTGATTAGTGAACTCACAGACGATGACTGGCTTTCCAAGGGAATCTTGTCGAACAATCCTCGATCCACGTCGGTGTGGCCGATCGGATCGTTTTCCACCAAATCCGCCCCAGCCTCGACCGTAACTGTGTCGGAGCTGCTGGCCACCGCCAAATTGATTTTCACAGTCACGCCGAGCGACGACCGGACTTCTACATCCTGTGCGGTCGGAGCGAATCCCGCAGCCGTTACCGTCATGTGGTACGGATTAAAGGGCACGTTCGGGAAACTGAATTTCCCGTTGCTGTCCGTGGTAGTCGTTCGGTCATAACCGCTGACAGCGTTGTGAATCTCGACGCTTGCCCCGCCAACCACCGCGCCTGAAGGGTCCTGCACGATACCGCTGATCGAACTTCCGCCCGACTGCGCATTGGCAGCCCCAACACTCAACATCGCAGCAACGGCCACAATAGCCGCAGCCAGCCGGCTCCTATAAAACAAACACATGAATTCCTCCAATAATGGGTTCTGGGGCGAGTCCGATCACATTGAAGATCGAAGATCGCGGTCCTTTGGAATGCTTACTGGATTCGGCGCAGGATCAGAACGCAGGTGGAGGACGAATGAACTGAGTGGTCGCGGGACGGAAAATCCGGGAAACTTCTGAAACCGGACTTGCCAGGGCTGCAGTAGCTAAAACCGGCGTGGATGCAACCGTCTGGGTATTGAGTCCAGCATGAGCAGTCGCGCAGATCGAACAGGTGTGATGTGACGTGGTCGAGTTCTCGGCATGCGTGTGGGTAACCTGCACCGTCCCCATCACGCAAACAAGAGCAATGCAGAGCACACAAACGACTCTGAGAAACATGCCCCGATTTTCGGTTACGTTTGCCAAGTAATCCCGACGGCTCCCTGCTTGTGCCAAAAGAATTGCTGAATGGGTAATTCTATCCTTATACGGTCACATACTGGAACACGTCAACCTAAAGATACTGAGCACCGCGAACCGAAATGGTTCTCGGCGTTACTTTTCTAGCCCTATTTCAGCTTCGATGCCCGCTCGGTGAAATCGATAACTAGTCACATAAATTGCGGTTCTACAGCAGCTTAGAGAACCCGACATTCGAAAACCTCACCATTGTCTTTCATGTTTTCGCGGCAAGCACCGGAAGAATCAGAGGCGCTTGTTATACTCTCGCACTCATGAAAGTTTTTCGTCTCGGGCTCCTCGGATTTGGCAACGTCAATCGCACGCTGGTCGAACTCTTGCGAAAAAAAGATACCGAATTGCGCGAGCGTCACGGCGTCCAGTGGCAGATAACGGGCGTTGCCTCCAGGCGTATTGGCTGGCGAGTGAACGCTGCTGGCTTTGACGTGGCCGGACTTCTGCGTGCGAGCGGTTCGGATGCATTCGCGGGAATTCGGGGACAAGAGTGCAAGCGCTATAACGACTGGCTGGACGCCGCCCGTCCCGACGTCGTCTTCGAAGCTACTTCTCTCAATGTCGAAAACGGACAGCCAGCCATCGACCATATCCGCGCCGCGCTCGAACACGGAGCCCACGCCATCACGGCCAACAAGGGCCCGATCGTCCATGCCTATGAGGAACTGCGTGAAGTAGCAAAGCAGCACGGCAAACAGTTTCTATTCGAATCGACGGTCATGGACGGCATTCCCATCTTCTCGCTTTTCCGCAACTCTTTGCCGGTGATCGAAGTGAAAGGGTTCACGGGAATTCTTAACTCGACGACGAACGTGATTCTCACTGGCATGGAGGGCGGCCTAACGTTTGATGATTCTCTCGCTGAGGCGCAGCGTTTGGGCATCGCTGAAACCGACGCCAGCTACGACATCGACGGCTGGGATGCTGCGGTAAAAGTAGCCGCCTTGGTAAACGTAATCATGGGCGTGCCTCTGCCTCCAGATAAGGTGCAGCGAGAAGGAATTCGCGGACTGAGCGGCGAAGCCGTGCGCGCCGCGCGAAGGGCAGGCACTCCCTATAAGCTGATGTGCCGCGCCCGCCGCGACAAAAATGGATCGGCCGTGAACGCGAGTGTTCGCCCCGAGCAGATTCCGCTCACCGACCCGATGGCGCTCGTCGGCGGCACTTCGTCCATCATTCAGTTTGAAACCGATATTTTTCCCGGCCTGACCCTTACTGAGGAAGATCCCGGCCTCTACGCAACTGCCTACGGGATGCTGGCGGACTTCATCCGCGTCGCTGGATCGTGAAACTACGTCCAAACGTACCAACGAGAACCAACAAAAGCACTATCACCGGCGCAGGCATTCTCAGACAATCATGGAACTGGAATTGAAATTCGGCGATGCCGTTAGTCGCCGCGCCACCTGCGTCATTATTTGGTCTTTCTAGTTGCCTGCTGCATTCGGCCTCTCGAGAGTCAGGCCCAGGAGAAGTGATATGTCAGGACAAGTCGTACTTTATTTTGACGATCAAGCGGATGCGCTGCGTTTCGCCTTGGCGGCCGGCTCGGTGATGTCAGGCGGCGAGCCACGCGCCTCCAATGAACTGGTGCAAGAGACGGCGCGGGCCACGAGGATCCGCGTTGACTCGGCCAATAAACTACCTGGCAACGGTAAAAGTAAGAAGCCCAGTCCTCCCGAACGCGTTGCGTAAATCTCGGCGACGGCTGGATTTTGCAGGTCATCGAGGACCGTGATAGCCCTCCCCTGTGCGCTTTTCCCCAGTGCACCTCTGTGTTCCCTGTGGTAAAAGGATCCCCCGGCACCGCATCGGTGGCAGGAGCACCGCAACAAAGCCCAGTCTGCATTCGTGAATTACAATGTCATCCATGCCCACGGCTGACCAGGTCATTTCTCCGTCTTCCTTAACGGCTTCATCTAGCACGCTCGACATTGATTGGGTACGCTCGCAATTTCCCGCGCTCACCCAGACCATTAGCGAGCATTCCCGTCAACATCCCGCTGTGTTTCTGGATGGTCCTGGAGGCACGCAAGTTCCACAGCGAGTGATTGACGCTATTTCAGACTATCTCTCGCGGAACAATGCCAACACCGGCGGCGCTTATGAGACTAGCCGCAACACGGACCGCATGATCGCGGAGGCGCGATCGGCCATGGCCGATTTTCTGAATTGCGACGCGGATGAAATTGTTTTCGGTGCGAACATGACTGCGTTAACTTTCGCCATGAGCCGCGCCCTTGGACGCGACCTCGGTCCCGGCGATGAAATTGTTGTCACTCTCCTTGACCACGACGCAAACTTTTCGCCTTGGAAGGCGCTGGAAGAAAAGGGCGTGATCATTCGTACCGTGAAGTTTAACGAGAACGACTGCACGCTCGACATGCAGGATTTGGCGTCAAAAATTGGCAAGCGCACGCGGCTCGTGGCCGTGGGCTATGCGTCGAACGCCGTAGGCACGATCAATGATGTCGCCGAAATAGTGCGACTGGCGCGGCAAGTGGGAGCGCTGAGTTACATCGATGCCGTCCACTACGCTCCCCATGGACCGATTGATGTGCGCGCCCTCGACTGCGATTTTCTGGTCTGCTCGACTTATAAATTTTTCGGTCCGCATATGGGCGTTCTCTACGGCAAACGCGAGCACCTGAAAAACTTTCGCCCCTACAAAGTACGGCCTAATACCGACAACATTCCCAACTGCTGGGAATGGGGAACGCTTAATCATGAATGCATAGCGGGTATTAAAGCCTGCGTGGATTACTGGGAAGAACTTGGCCGCCGAGCCCGGCCTGGCGCCACGACGCGACGCAACGCGATCCTGGCGGCCCACGGAGCCATCCACGAACACGAACGTAAGATGATGGACAAGATGATCGCGGGCTTAAAGACAATTCCAGGATTGAAGCTGTACGGCATAAGCGATCCTGGGCGCTTCGATAATCGTTGCGCCACGTTCGTGGTTCGCATCGAGAGCCGCACTCCACTGGAACTCGCAACAAAGTTAGGCGAGCGCGGCTTCTTTACCTGGGATGGAAACTACTACGCTCTGAACCTAACTGAACAGTTAGGCGTAGAGAGACTTGGGGGATTCTTGCGCATCGGTTTGGTGCACTACAACACGATGGAGGAGGTAGAAAGACTGCTGGCGACACTGCTGGAGATCGTGAGCTGAACTGGATTTTGGGTGGCGCAGTGGTTCACCGCTGCGATAATCGGCTTGTTTTCTGCGATGTGCTTTAGCCACTGGGGTAGGAACTCGACGCGGAAGATACTTTTCGCCTGACAGGTCCGCTGTCACTCCGTGAGTTTTACAGATGCCTGCGGCCGCAATTCTTCCACGTGGTTTCCGCGTCCCACAAGTGCAACCGTCGCAAGTCCAATGAACAGCCCGTGCTCAACAATGCCCGGAATACCGCCCAGTTCCCGAGCCAACTCCGCCGGATCTGTAATCTTTCCAAAACTGCAGTCGAGGATCTGATTGCCGTTGTCCGTGAGGTAAGGGTTTCCATCACTCTTGCACCGCAATTTAGGCGAGCCGCCAAGCGCCACGATTTTCTTCTCAATCACGGTTCGCGCAAACGAAATGATCTCAACCGGCAGAGGAAATTTGCCGAGCACGGGAACAACCTTTCCCGAGTCCGCAACCACCACCATCTTCCTGGACGCTGACGCTACGACCTTCTCTCGAAGCAGGGCTCCGCCGCCGCCTTTGATCAGGTTCAGCTTGGAATCAATCTCATCGGCGCCATCGATGGTAATGTCAATCTCCGGATGTTCGTCGAGCGTTGTCAGCGGAATGCCCGCCGCGCGTGCCAAGTCGGCGGTCTGCAGCGAGGTTGCGATGCCGGTAATTTTCAATCCCGCCTTCACGCGCTCGCCGAGAGCGACGACTGCGAAGTAGGCGGTCGAGCCGGTGCCCAATCCAACCACGTCGCCATCTCGCACCAACTCCGCGGCGGCGCGGCCGGCCGCTTCTTTTTCTTCTTCATTCGCCATGGGTCACTTCTGCGCAGATCGTCATAGCCGGGTATTATTCCACAGCCTTCTGAATTAGGCCGCCGATTACGCCGATGTTCTTCATCAACTCCATGGGAAAGCCGTGCCGCCGCTGCAAGTATTCCGGCGAATTGTAGGAGAGCCAGACCTGCCCCTGCTCATCCTGCCAAGCCAGTGCTTTCAAGGGTAGATCGATGGCCAATCGCGGCGCCGCAACCATCAGCGGCGTCCCACCCTTGGGGCTGCCGAATATCAGCAGCTGCGTCGGCCGCAGTTTGAGGCCAGCCTTCTCTGCTTCTCCGCTGTGGTCAATAAGAGCGAAAACTGTGATGCCTTTCTCTTGGAGAATCGACCGCAGCCGCGCCAAAGTCTCTGGCACTGAGTAGTGGCTAGCCACATCAATAATTCCGTTGTCCATTCGTTAACTCTCCCTTCATGAATTGTCATCCCGAGCAAAGCGAGGGATCGGATCTGCATCTTGCCGCGAACTACAGGTCCCTCGCTTTGCTCAGGATGACAATGTCAAAGAAGTACTCATGAAAGTCTATCTCGCTGACAATAGCCGCTTCGGACTACTTCAAAATCATCTTGCCCAAAATTTCTTTCAGCACCTTAGCCGCAACCGTAGCGGTAATCATCGTATTATCTTGCGCGGGATTGAACTCCACAATGTCGGCCCCTGCGATCTTTCCAGTGATGGCGTGAATGTGCGCCAAGGCTTCCCTCGTCGACATCCCTCCAGGCTCGCGATGCGAAATACCAGGAGCGAACGCTGGATCAAGCGCGTCCATATCGAATGAAATATAAACCGGCCCATCGACGTTCATGCGCTCAAGCGCGGGCAGCTGGCGCATTTCAATAATTTCGACGCCGAATTTCTTGGCCTGTTCGCGCTGATGCCCATTGATGGTTCGAATGCCAACCTGAATCAGTCGCTTTACCATACCTTCTTCCATAATTCGCGCAAAGGGGCAGGCATGCGATTGGCGGCTGCCCTCGAACTCATCGTAAAGATCGGGGTGCGCGTCGAAGTGGATGATCGTCAGTCCGGGAATGCGTTTGCCGAAAGCGCGGACGATCGGAGAAGTTACCGAGTGGTCTCCTCCCAGGCAAACGGGACGCAATCCCTGATCCAGAAGCTCGCCGACCTTCGCTTCGATAACGCCGAAGTCATTCTGTGCAGTAAACTTCAGATCGCCGGCATCTTCATACATGCCTTCGGCGCCAAGCTCGACCCCGGTTTCCGTCCATGAATTCCATGAATCAGAATGAAAGGCGACGCGAATAATCGCTGGCGCTCCAGCCGTTCCCCGCAGCCAGGAAGAATTTATGTCAAGTGGAACGCCAAGTATGACTGGGCTTCCGGGCTTGGTGGCGTTGCGACGAAGTGACATTGAAAGCATTCCTCTCTACTCAATCAGTGGAGCGACGGGCGTCCTCGCCCGTCCACGATGCGCATTGCCGAGCAGCGAGTTTTGACGGAGAAACCGCAGTGCTCCCGTCCATGCCGGGTGGAGTGCGAGCCGGGCGAAAGCCTGCCCTGAGCTTGTCAAAGGTACGCCCACCTCTCCATTCCCAGACTTGAATCGGCCCCATCCGCCCTCGCATCCGTTATTCTATAGAAGACCTTATATGGCTACTCCTACACGCGGTACTGCCCGGGATGCCGCTCCCAAAGCCCTCGTTAATCACGGAAGCGAGAACCTTGAACGCGAACGTGTGTTTACTCTCTTCCGCCAATTCGGATATCTGGAAGCAGAACTGAATCCGCTCGGCCTGCTGCCCCCGCAACCCCATCCCGATCTGCAGATCGACAACGAATGGGCTCGCGAAGCGCGGCGTTTCTATTGCGGCAGCGTTGGGGTTGAATTCATGCATATCGCTGACCCAGAGCGCCGCCGCTGGATTCAAGAGCGCATCGAGGCGGAGCCGCCAGCTGTCGACCAGCAGCGCGCGCTTGATCTGCTGGTACGCGCCGACCTGTTTGAGCAGACATTGCAGTCTCGTTATCTGGGCAACAAGCGGTTCTCGCTCGAAGGCAACACATCTTTGCTCCCCGCGATGGATGAGGTTCTCGATGTTGCTGGAGAGCGCGGCGCCGTTGAACTGGTAATGGGCATGAGTCATCGCGGGCGGCTGAGCGTGGTGATTCATTTAGCCCGGCGTCCTGCTGAGGAAGTATTTGCGGAGTTCGAAGATGTCGATCCACGCAGCGTACTCGGTTCCGGCGACGTGAAGTATCACATGGGCGCGACCGGCGAGTACGTCACTCGAAGCGGGAAGAAAATCCATATTCACCTGGCATCGAATCCCAGCCACCTCGAAGCGGTCGATCCCGTCACGGTTGGACGCACTCGCGCCAAGCAAGACCGCGCCGGCAAAGGTGGAGAGAAAAAATACTTACCTGTGCTGGTGCACGGCGACGCCGCCTTCGCAGGCCAAGGCATCACCGCGGAGACGATGAACTATGCCGACCTGAGTGGTTTTACCGTGGGCGGCACCATCCACATAATTGTCAACAATCTGATCGGCTTCACTACTAATTCGCGCGAAGCGCATTCCTCGCGATTCGCAGCACAACTGGCGCGGCGGCAAGCGATTCCAATTTTTCACGTCAATGGCGAAGATGTAGA
>Ga0137395_10000781_pt1 | contig 13973 bp, 13 predicted proteins | sample czobulk216metaG_FD_108283 | JGI IMG/M metagenome (GOLD analysis project Ga0137395, IMG submission 108283) | Vadose zone soil microbial communities from Angelo Coast Range Reserve, California, USA - czobulk2.16 metaG | ecosystem: Environmental > Terrestrial > Soil > Vadose zone | place: USA...
AAGTTCGGCGCGGAAATCATCCAGGGTAACGTGACGACCGTCGATCTGCGGTCGCGTCCGTTCGCGGTCAAGACAGCGGACGCGGAGTTCGCGGCGAAGACCCTCATCATCGCCACCGGCGCGTCCGCCCGGCTACTCGGCCTCCCGTCCGAGCGCACGCTGATGGGACATGGCGTGTCGACATGCGCGACGTGCGACGGCTACTTCTTTCGCGGCCACGAAATCGCGGTCGTCGGCGGCGGCGATTCCGCGATGGAAGAAGCGGTGTTTCTGACGAAATTCGCGAGCAAGGTCACCCTCGTCCATCGGCGCGAGACGCTGCGCGCGTCGAAGATCATGCAGGACAAGGCCCGCGCGAACCCGAAGATCGCCTGGATGCTCGGATCGGAGATCGACCAGATCCACGACACGGGCAAAGGCGAAGTGACGAGCATGGTCGTGCGGAATGTGGCCACCGGCGCGCGCAGCGACATTCCGGTGACCGGCGTCTTCGTCGCGATCGGCCACACGCCGAACACGTCGCTGTTCCGCGGACAGCTCGAGATGGATGCGAACGGTTATCTCATCACCCGCGACGGCGCGAAGACCAGCGTGCCCGGTGTGTTCGCGTGCGGTGACGTCCAGGATCATGTCTACCGGCAGGCGATTACGGCTGCGGGAACCGGATGCATGGCCGCGCTCGACGCGGAGCGCTATCTGGAAGGCGTGCCGGACGTGCTGTCGTCGCACGCCGTGGTTAATTCGTAAGCCTGCTCATCACGAAGACACGAAGATCACGAAGTTTCTTAGTACATGAAAGAATTTCGTGTGCTTCGTGGCTTCGTGATGTACGGGCCTATCGAATTGGCTGGTTATCAATCCAACCGCCACCGATCACGACATCGCCATCGTAAAAGACGGCGGCCTGCCCGGGCGTGACCGCGATCTGCGGCTCGTCGAAGATCACTTCCGCGCACGAATCGCCTGTCGCGCGGACCGTCGCGGCCGCCGCCGGATGCCGATGCCGGATCTGGACGGTCGCGCGGTGCGGTCCCGCCGGCCGGCTCTCGATCCAGTTCACGCCCGACGCGGTGAGCGATGTCCGCTCGAGCGACGCCCTGGGGCCCACGACGACCTGCCGCTCGGCGGGCTTCAGCTCGAGCACATACAGCGGCGCTCCAGTCGGCGAGGACGACAGCCCCAGCCCCTTTCGCTGGCCAACGGTGAACCGGTGGATGCCGTCGTGCCGCGCGAGGACGCGACCGGTCTGATCGACAACCTGTCCGTCATGGGCCGCTTGCGGCGTGTGGCGAGTGACAAATGCCGCGTAGTCGTGATCGGGAATGAAACAGATCTCCTGGCTGTCGGGTTTGGACGCCACGGGCAGCCGGCGGAGATGCGCGTACTCGCGGACCGCGTCCTTGGGCCGATCGCCGACAGGGAACATGGCTCGCGCGAGCTGGGCCTGCGTCAGGGCGAACAGGAAATACGACTGGTCCTTCGCCGGATCCATTCCTCGCTTGAGCTGGTAGGCGCCGCCGGCTGTCCGCTCGACGCGGGCGTAGTGGCCGGTCGCGACCGCGTCGGCGCCGAAGGCACGCGCGCGGTCGAGCAGCGTCGTGAACTTCAGATCGCTGTTGCAGTGCGTGCAGGGCAGCGGTGTCCGTCCGGCGGCATACTCGCCAATGAAGTTCGAGACGACCTGCTCGTTGAACTGGCGCTCGAGGTTCAGGATGTAGTGCGGGATGCCGATCGCGGCCGCCACGCGCCGCGCGTCGTGCAGGTCGTCGATCGAGCAGCAGCTGCCAAACGATCGATCCTCGCCCGCGCCGGACTCCGGTGTGTTGTCGTAGAGCTGCATCGACACACCGATGACGTCGTGACCCTGCTCGGCGAGCAGCGCCGCCGCCACCGATGAATCGACGCCGCCCGACATCGCAACTACGATCCGCATGTTCTTGCTAATCCCAGCTTTCGTTTATCACGAAGTCACGAAGTTCACGAAGAGATCTTGTACAAAGAGAAAACTTCGTGTTTCTTCGTGCCTTCGTGATGAAAGGCTCTTTCGGACTACCGGATAGTCCCGACTGTTTGTGGCTTTCTGGTCAATCCCCTGAGCTTTTCCACCAAGTGAGGCAGTACTGCAACAACTCGATCGACCTCCGCTTCCGTCGAATACATCCCGAGACTGAAGCGCAGCGAGTTCTGCGTGCGGTGCGGCGGGAACCCCATCGCCCGCAGCACGTGTGACGGCTCGAGCGTCCCCGACGAGCACGCCGAGCCCGTCGACACCGCGACGCCTTCGAGATCGAGCGCGATGAGCAGGCTCTCGGCCTCGACGCGCTCGAAGCTGATGTTCGTCGTGTTCGGCACGCGCCTGTCGCGCGCGCCGTTGACCGCCGTGCCGACGACCGCCGCGAGGATGCCGGCCTCGAGCCGATCGCGCAGCGCGCCCACGCGCACCGCCTCGGCGTCGAGCTTGGTGACCGCCAGGCGCGCGGCGGCGCCCATCCCGGCGATGGCGGGCACGTTCTCCGTGCCGGCGCGCCGGTTTCGCTCGTGCTTGCCGCCCGTCTGAATCGCCTGCAGGCGTGTGCCGCGCTTGATCCACAGCGCGCCCGCGCCTTTTGGCCCGTTGAACTTGTGCGCGGAGAGCGACAGCAGATCGACGCCGAGCGATCGCACATCGACGCTGATTTTCCCGACCGACTGCACGGCGTCGGTGTGCAGCAGCGCGCCGCGCTCGTGCGCAATCGCGGCCATCTCCGCGATCGGCTGAATCGTGCCGATCTCGTTGTTCGCCTGCATCACCGAGACGAGCGCCGTGTCGTCGGTGATGAGCTCGCGCAGCCGATCCGGTGAGACGATGCCAGACTGATCGACAGGCAGAATCGTTGTTCTCCACCCTCGACGCGCGAGCGCTTTGAGTGTGTTGAGCACCGCTTCGTGTTCGATCGCCGTTGTGATCAGATGACGACGCTTCGTGGGTTCGAGCGCTTCGGCGACACCGCGAATCGCGAAGTTGTCCGATTCTGTTCCGCCACTCGTGAACACGACTTCGAGTGGATCGCCGCCGACCAGCGCGGCGATCGACGAGCGCGCCGTGTCGATGGTGGCCTTCGCCTGCTGGCCGAATGCGTGCACGCTCGACGCGTTTCCGAACACGTCGCGCGTCGCCACGGCGACCGCGTCGATGACGTCGGGAGCGAGCGGGGTGGTCGCGTTGTAGTCGAAGTAGATGCGCATGGTCGAACTCATCGATTCTAACACTCCCGCTAAGTCTCAGTAACGAAAGGACTAGACAACGTGCGGAGGTGCCTCTATACTGACGTCCCAAGCGCACCGATACCCGATCGAGAAAGAGCCCACCGCAGCACCCCCGCAACCTGAGTCGGGGACCGTTCAACGAGCGCGACCTGACAAGTGCGGTGGTCAGGGCGGAGGATGAATAAATGTGGAAACGTGACGAAGCAGTTCGGCCGAGCAGTCAACCGGCGGCCCCGCCGCCTTCCCCGGCGCCCGCGCCTCCGGCGCAGGCGTACACGCCTCGTTCCGAAGCGAGCTCAACCATGGAGAAGGACATCGTGAACATCGGAAAGTCGGTCGTGATTAAAGGCGAGCTCAACGGCAGCGAAGACCTGACTATCGAGGGTCATGTCGAAGGCACGATCCAGCTGAAGGATCACGTGCTCACGATCGGGCCGAACGGGAAGATCAAAGCGCAGATCTTCGCCAAGTCGGTCATCGTGCTGGGCGAGGTCAGCGGCAACGTCACCGCCAGCGACAAGGTCGACATCCGCGACAACGGCTCAGTTGACGGCGACCTCATCGCGCCGCGCGTGGCGATTGCCGAGGGCGCGCATTTCCGCGGCAGCGTCGACATGCAGCGCAAAGCCGGCCAGAGCGCGACCGCCGCGCAGCCGACAAAAACGCCTGTCGCCGCACAGACAGGCAACGTTGCTGCTGTTCCGCCGCCGGCTCCGGCAGGCGGGCCAGCTCAGCAGCGCGCCAACGCCTGAGGCGAGCGCACAACTCGAGGGGTGTATTGATCTCGAACGGCCGGGTTCGAGCACCCCTCCGCGTTTGACACATTGGGCCTTCTCGATCGCATCGCCCCGCGTAAGACCGAGTCCGATCCGGATGCGCTCCCGGCGGATGCGGAAACCGTTTTCGCGACGAAGGCGCTTCGGAAATTCCTGGGCTGCCTGACGTCGCGAGAGCTGCCCGTCCTCATCGATCTCGGTCCTGTCGTCGGCAGCAACATCAGCTTCTTCGGCGAACAGCTCGGCTGCAAGATCTTCGTCCTGGATCTGTTCGCCGATCTCGATCGCCACGTCCGCGAGGGACGCATCGAGGAGCTCGGCGATTTTCTGGTCAAGCGCGTCTCGCAGGAGGGAGCCTCGGTCAACGGGGTCCTCTGCTGGGACTTCATCGACTATCTCGACAAGCCGGCCGCGCAGAAGCTGGCAACCGAGCTGACGCGCGTTCTTCGCCCGGACGGCGCGTTGCTGGGGTTCTTCGGGACAGCTCCTCAACAGGGGCCGCAGCAGTCCCGCGACATGCGTTATACGAAGTTCATCGTCGCCGACGAAGTGAATCTGCGGTATCGCACCTATCCCGCGCTGAGAAAGCGCCAGTCGTCGCTGCCCAACCGCGACATCATCAAGCTGTTCGCCGGCCTGCGCGTCTCCGACTCGTTCCTGCTCCAGAATAATCAGCGCGAGATCCTGTTTCGCAAACCCGCATGATCGACTTCGACCTCACCGATGAGCACCGGCTGCTCGAGCAGACGGTTCGCGAGTGGGCGGCTAAAGACGTCGCGCCCCGTATTCGAGACGACGACCGCCAGCATCGATTCGATCGCGATCGCGTGCTTGGCGGCATGACGAAGCTCGGCCTGCTCGGCATTTGCGTGCCGCAGCAGTACGGCGGCGCCGGGATGGACTACGTCTGTCTCGGGCTCGCCAGTGAGGAACTCGAATACGTCGACACCTCGCTGCGAGTGATCATGTCGGTGCACGTCGGCCTCAACTGCCTGACGCTGCTCGCGTGGGGCACCGAAGCGCAAAAGCAGCAGTATCTGGTGCCGCAGGCCCGCGGCGAGAAGATCGCTGGTTACGGGCTCACCGAGCCGGGCGCCGGCAGCGATGCGCGCGCCATTCAGACGACGGCCGTCAAGAAGGGCGATCGGTACGTCATCACGGGCGAGAAAACGTGGATCTCACTGGCCGACGTCGCCGATCACTTTCTCGTGTTTGCGTGGACGGACCTGGCCAAGAAACAGCAGCGCGATCCGTCGGGGATCAGCGCGTTCATCGTCGAGCGTGGCTTCAAGGGGTTTGCGAGTGGCCCGCTGAAGGAGAAATGGGGCATTCTTGCGGGCAACACGGGCTTTTTCACGATGGACGGCATGGAGGTTCCCGAAGAGAATATGCTCGGCCAACCCGGGGAGGGGTTCAAGATCGCGATGTTTGCGCTCGACCAGGGCCGCTACACGGTGGCTGCCGGAGCGACGGGCCTGATTCGAGCGTGCCGCGATGCGAGCGTCCGATACGCGAAGGACCGGAAGGCGTTCGGTGTCGAGATCGCCCAGCATCAGCTCGTGAAACAGATGATCGCGCAGATGGAGTCGGACTATCAGGCCGCGCGGCTGCTGTGGCTGCGTTCGGGATGGCTGAAGAACGAAGGCCGGCGGAATACCCGTGAGACCGGACTTGCGAAGTGGTTTGCGACCGTCGCGTCCGAGCGCGCCGCCGGCGACGCGGTCCAGATCCACGGCGCCAACGGCTATTCCGACGAATACCCCGTCGGCCGCTACTACCGCAACTGCAAGGGCGCCGTCATTTACGAAGGGACACGCGAGATCCACACGCTGATGCAAGCCGATTATGTCCTGGGTTACCGGGAAGACCGCCCCTCGCGCTGTGAACTTCCGCCGTACAGCGGCCATTGACCTCTGTGTCTCCCTGACCCCTAACCCCAAACCTCTGACCCCTAACCTCTGACCTCTACTTATTCACACCATGGAATCAGACCTCTCACTCGAATTCCTGCGCGTCGTCGAGCAGGCGGCCATTGCGTGCGCGCACACGATGGGACAGGGCGATCGGCACAACTCTGATCAGGCCGCCGTCGAAGCGATGCGGCGGGTGATGGACACCGTGCCGATCGACGGAACGATCGTCATCGGCGAAGGCGAGCGGGACCAGGCGCCGATGCTGTTCATCGGCGAGAAGGTCGGCCTGGTGAACGCCGCCGAGTTGACGGGCCCGCGCCCGGTCCGCTTCGACGAAGTGGATATCGCGGTGGACCCGCTGGAAGGCACGAATCTGTGCGCGACCGGCGCGCCAAATGCGATCGCGGTGCTGGCCGCTTCCGAGCGCGGCGGTCTCCTGCATGCGCCGGACCTGTACATGGAAAAGCTCGTCGTGGGGCCAAGCTCGAAGCACGCCGTCCATCTCGACGCGACAGTTGCGGAGAACCTGAACGCGATTGCGAAGTGTCTGGGCCGCAAGGTGAAGGATCTGGTCGTCATCGTGCTCGACAGGCCGCGCCACGACAAGCTCGTCGCCGACATCCGCGCAACCGGCGCCCGCATCCAGCTCATCGGCGACGGCGATCTTTCGGCGGGCATTGCCGCGGCGCTCGTCGGCACGGGCGTGCATGCCGTCATGGGCACCGGCGGCGCGCCCGAGGGCGTACTCACCGCGGCCGCGATGCGCTGCCTCAACGGCGAGATTCTCGCGCGCCTCGTCGTCAGCAAGCCGGAGCACGAGGAGCGGTGCCGCGCCATGGGCATCACCGACTTCAGGAAGATCTACCGATCGAAAGACCTCGCGCCCGGGCGGCAGATCATTTTCGCCGCGACCGGCGTCACCGACGGTTCGCTCATGAAAGGTGTCAGGTTCTTCGGTGAAGGCACTCGCACGAGCTCGGTGATCATGCAGAACGACCCGCATCTCATCCGTTTTATCGAGAGCATTCACGTCAACCCGATCGAGGACGTCAAGATCCGGTTCTGACCCATGCGCCGCATATCGATCGACGCGCGCCAGCCAGCCGCGCCCGCGCTTGCCGAGGCCGTGACGATCCTTCTTGCGGGCGGCGTCGTCGCCATGCCGACCGACACGCTCTACGGGCTCGCGGCGGATCCGTTTTCGAGCGCGGCTGTCGCGCGGGTCTTTGCGGTGAAGGGCCGGCCGGCAGAACGCGCGATGCCGCTCGTGGCCGCCGACGTCGATCAAGTCGTCAGCCAGGTCGGGCCTTTGTCCGAGATCGCCCATCGTCTGGCATCGAGGTACTGGCCGGGCCCTCTGACCCTGCTGGTGACGAGGCCTCCATCGCTTCCGGCGGAAGTGGCCGGCGGGCGCGACGAAATCGGCGTCCGCGTACCGGCTCACGCGGTGCCGCGTGAGTTGTGCCGCGCCTGTGGCCGCATGCTGACGGCGACCAGCGCCAACGTGAGCGGCGAACCGGCGTCGAATGATCCCGACGAGGTGCTGCGATCGCTCGGGCGAGTGTCCATTGGCGGTTCCGGCGACACCGGCGGCGTCGCGTTGCTGCTCGACGCAGGGCGGACGCCTGGTGGAGCGCCCTCGACGATCGTCGACGTTACCGGCCGCGAGGTTCGTCTTGTCAGGCCAGGGGCGATTGCCTGGGACGATGTGCAAGCATGCATGCAACGCGGATAGCGGCGCGTGAACGGGCGGCACTGGTAGGGCTGGTCACCGGCTCGATGCGCCGCCCCGCTGCCGACCGGTCGCTCGAAGAGCTCGGCGGCCTGGCGGAGGCGGCGGGCGCCGAAGTCGTGCTTCGTGTGCTTCAGGAGCGCCCGAAGCCTGATCCGAGCACGTTCATCGGCGCCGGCAAGACGAAGATGCTGGCCGCGTCTTGCGCGGAAACCGGCGCGGACGTCGTGATCTTCGACAACGAGCTGACGCCCGCGCAGCTGCGCCAGATCGAGGAAGCGGTCGGCCGCAAGATCATCGACCGCACGCAGCTGATTCTCGACATCTTCGCGCGGCGGGCGAAGACGCGCGAGGGCAAGCTGCAGGTGGAGCTGGCGCAGCTGAAATACATGCTGCCGCGATTGGTCGGATCGGGCACCGCGCTGTCGCGGCTGGGCGGCGGCATCGGCACGAGGGGCCCGGGCGAGACCAAGCTCGAAACGGATCGACGGCGGATCCGCACGCGCATTCACGTGATCGGCGAAGACATCGAAGCGGTGCGGCGCCGTCGCGCCCAGCTGCGCGAGCGGCGGCACAAGGCGTCGGTGCCGACGGTGGCGCTGGTGGGCTACACCAACGCGGGCAAGACCACGCTATTCAACGCGCTCACGCGTGCCGGCGCCGAAGCGTCGAACGCCTTGTTTGTGACGCTCGATCCGCTCGTGCGTCAGCTGCGCCTGCCCGGCAACCGCGAACTGCTGGTGTCGGACACCGTCGGTTTCATCGACCGGCTGCCACACGCGCTGGTGGCGGCATTCCGCGCGACGCTCGAGGAAGTGGCCGAAGCCGACCTCGCCCTTCACGTGATCGACGCGGCCGCATCGGATCGCACCCGGCGAATGGACGCCGTTCGACGTGTGCTCGAGGAAGTGGGCGCCGCCGACGTGCCGTTGATCGACGTGTACAACAAGTGCGACGCCATCACGGCCGACGAACGGCGGCGGCTGCAGGAGCAGGATCCGTCGGCGCTGCTGATTTCGTCGTTGACGCGGGAAGGCCTCGACGAGCTCGTCGAGACGGTCACGTCGCGCGTCGCGCTCGATGTGCGCCGCATGACGTTGACGTTCGATCCCGAAAGCCCGGCGGATCGCGAACGAATCGCTCGCGTGTATCGGCACGCGCACGTGCTGGAGCACGAGACGCGCGACGGCCGGATCTCGATCGTGGCCGACGTGCCCAGGCGTCTCGCCGACCGCGTCCAACCCCCAGGGAGGTAGAATTTCGCCGTGGTTGATCGCAACTACTTAGTTCTTGCGCTCGCGCTTCTGGCGTCGGGCTGCGCCCCGAAGACCGTGTCGTTGCCGAATGTGTCGGCGACGTCGTTCCCTGAATTCATCCAGCCGGCGATTCCGGCGACGTTCACCCGGTATCCAGCGGCCGTGGCCAGCGTCAATCGCGGGTGGCGGTTTCTCGAGAACGGCGATCTGGACAGCGCGCAGCGCGAGTTCCGGATCGCGATCAGAACCTCGTCGGATTTCTATCCTGCCGAAGCGGCCCTCGGGTACGTCGAACTGGCGCGCAGGAATCCGAAGGCTGCGCTGACACACTTCGAGAAGGCGCTGGTGACCGACCCGCGCTACCTGTCGGCGCTGGTCGGCGGCGGACAGGCCTTTCTGGCTCTTGGCCGCGAAACCGACGCGCTCTTCGCGTTTCAGTCGGCCGTGGCGGTCGATCCCTCCCTTTCAGACATCAAGCGGCGGGTCGAAGTGCTGCAGTTCCGGGGTGTCGAGCAGGACCTGGCGGCGGCGCGGCAGGCGGCCAAGGCCGGGAAGTTCGATGAGGCCGCGCGCGCGTATGCGAGGTCGATTGCCAGCTCGCCCGAGAGCGCGTTCCTGTATCGCGAGCTGGCGGGCGTCGAAGCCAGGCGAGGCCAGACCGACGCCGCTCTGAGAAACCTGCGAAAGGCGCTGGAGATCGATCCCGCGGACGCCGGGTCGATCGTGCAGGTCGGCGACCTGCTTGCGACCCAGGGCGATTTCGACGGCGCCGAACGGTCGTACGCCGAAGCGCTGTCGCTCGAGGAAAGCGACGAAGTGGAGGCCAAGCTCGACGCGGTCAGGGCGCGGTCGGAGCTCGCGCGGCTGCCGGCGGAGTATCGCGCGATCGATGCGGCGCCGCAGATCACGCGGGGCGATCTCGCGGCGTTGATTGGCGTCCGGCTGCCGGCCATCGTTTCTGCCGCAAGGCGGCGTGACGGCGTCGTCGTTACCGACGTGCGCACGCACTGGGCCGCCACGTGGATCCTCTCGGTGGCGCGCGCCGGCATCCTGGATGCGTTCGACAACCACACGTTTCAACCGGGCGCCCTCGTCCGGCGCACCGACCTCGCCATGGCCATGGGCCGCCTGCTCGCGCGGATCGCCGCTCAGGATCCCGTGCGTGGGCGAAGTTGGACCGCGGCACGCGTGAAGTTTGCGGATCTCGCCGCCACGCACCTCGCGTACTCGTCGGCGTCGATGGCTGTCACCGCGGGAGTCATGTCGACGGCCGGCGACAACCTGTTCCAGCCGTCGAGGATCGTCACGGGCGCTGAAGCGGTTGAAGCGGTGGCTCGCGTCAGCAACCTCGCGATCACTTCCGCGCCGGCGGGAGGGACTGGAAGCACGGGGGCGCGATGAGCAGCAGCGACGTCCTGACGCTGGCCAACCAGCTCACGCTGCTCCGCATGTTTCTGATCCCCGCCTTCGTCGTCCTCGTGATCGAAGGCGAGCTGGGCTGGGCGCTCGTCGTGTTTGCGATTGCGGGTGTCACCGACGGGCTCGACGGCCTCATCGCGCGGCGATCCGGAAAGAAGACGACGCTCGGCGCCTGGCTCGATCCGATGGCCGACAAGCTGATGCTGGTCAGCGCATTTGTCGTGCTCACGCTCCCCGGACTCGGCCTCGCGAACCGCCTGCCGATCTGGCTGACCGCGCTCATCATCAGCCGCGACGTCTGCATCGTCATCACCGTGGCGATTGTGAATCTCGCCATTGGCCGGCGGACGTTCGAGCCGTCGATGTTCGGCAAGGTCGCGACAGCTGTCTACATCGTGACTGCCGTTCTGGCGATGCTGTTCAATTATCTCGGCTATCACGCGCGAATCGTCGACGCGGCAATCTACACGTCGCTCGGCATCACGCTGCTTTCGGGTTTCCATTACATCTGGCACGCCGCAAAAGCGCTGGGGGAACCGGCACACTCGTGATGGCCGTCCAGGTCGCCTGGTTTCTCGTCATTCTTGTCGCACGGGGCCTTTCAGGCCACGCGTCGGCGATCCTGCAGGCTCCCGCTGCGCCGAAACAGGCTGTCGTCGACACGTCGGCCGGGACGTTCATCATCGATCTCGCGCCCGAGCAGGCGCCGTTGATGGCCGCGTACTTCATGAAGGTGGCCGCGTCGGGCGGCTACACCGGGACGATCTTCCACAAAATGCTCAAGTACGGAATCGTCCAGGGCGGCGATCCGCTGTCGAAAGATCCGGCGAAGCGCGCGCAGTGGGGAACAGGCGGGTTGAACGCGGTCAAGGACGAGGCCCGCGCCCCGAAGATGACTCGTGGCTCCGTCGCGGCGGTGACCATCCCGGGCAAGCCTGACAGCGCGGGCCAGCAGTTCTTCATTGCCGTCGTCGATCAGCCCGGTCTCGACGGAAAGTACACGGTCTTCGGCCACGTGTCGGACGGCATCGAGGTCGTTCAGAAGATCTCCGAAACGGCGCTCGACGACAAGGGCGTCGCGACAGCGCGCGTCGAGATCAGGAGCGTCACGATTCGGGACACGCCGCCCGTGCTCTTCGTCAACGACTCCGCGCAGGAGCTCGCGGCGTATCGCGCCGTGCTCGACACGAGCGCAGGTCCGATTGCGATCGAGTTCTTCCCGGACAAGGCGAAGGAACATGTCCGCCAGTTTCTGCGGCTGGCGGAAGCCGGCGTGTATGCCAACGTCGCGTTCCACCGCGTGGCGCCGGGATTCGTGATCCAGACCGGCGCGCTCAATACCAGAGCGACGCCGCTGACAGAGACACAGCAGAAGCTCGTCCACAATCTCGCGCCGGAGTTCAACGACACGAAACACGTCAAAGGCATCGTGTCCATGGCGCGCGGCGACGCGCCCGACAGCGCGACGACGTCTTTCTTCATCTGCACCGGCGCTTCGACCGCGCTCGACGGTCAATACACCGCGTTCGGCCGCGTCGTCGATGGGATGGCCGCGGTGGATGCGATCGAACAGACGCCGCGCGACGGTGAGACGCCGAAGGCGCGGATCGATCTGCGGTCGGTGAAGATCGAGAAGCGGTGATCGGTAGTCGGTGGCCGGGCTGATCGCGTGCGCGGCGCTGCTGATCGCCTGCGCAACGAGTCTGACACGCTGAAGGCGGCCACTGGACTGGCGCGCAACGCGTCTGATCAGGCGCGCGGCCATTCGAAATAGCATCGCTTTCACACTACACACCGAATCCGTGAAGCTGCGCTGCCGCGCGTCCCGTATCCTCACGTCAGGAGGGAGCGAGACATGACTGGCAGAGCGATTCGTCGGTACGACATGCTCGTGCGCGTGAGCCGGTTCGGAGCTGAGCGCACCAACTCGTTCCCTGCGGAGACTGTGGCGGGGCAGGCGTTTGCCGCCATTCGCGACGCGGTGGGCGCGCTGCAACGGCACGCCGTCACGCAGTTGTCTGGGCGGACCCGAGACCATATCGGACTGAAAGCCGCCGCGCACGCGCGCCTGCGCGAGTCGCTTCGCATCATCCGCCGCACGGCGCGCGGCATCGGGGTCGATGTCCCGGCCGTCGGCGACGGGTTTCACGTGCCGAAGAGCAACGGCGACCACGCGCTCCTGACAGCCGCGCGTGCGTGTGTCCACGACGCACGCCGTCTCGAGGCAGCTTTTGTCGCGCACGGCCTGCCGCGCACGTTCATCGACGACCTGGAGACGTCCATCGACGCGTTCGAGCGGGCGGGGCAGAAGTACCGTGGCGTCCGGCAGGCGCGCGTCGGTGCGACAGCCGGAGTCGACGCGGTCCTCGCTGCGGGACAGGTGGCCCTGCGACGGCTCGATGCGATCGTCCCGAACGTGTTCCGCGGCGATGAGGCCGCGATGGCGGCCTGGCGGACCGTACGTCACGTCGTTCGGAAGGGGCCTGCATCCACACCTGACGCCGATGAGACGGCGGAGCCTACCTACTCGAGAAACGTCACTATCCCGGTGTCGAGGGAGTACTCGGCGCCGACGATCAGCAGACCGTCGTTATGCACGAGTCGTTCGAGCAGTGCCGAGCCGTGGCTCAGATGATCGACCGACGCGCGGACGTTGGCGCGGACAGCTTCGCGCGCGAGCGTCGCGCGATCGACGCGGGGCCGGCCTGCGAGCAGCGTCTCGACCGCCGGCCGGACGCGATCGACGATCGACCGAAGGCCGCGCGAGTCGTTCTTTGCGCCGTCGAGCAGTTCTTCCAGGGTGGCTTCGATGGCACCGCACTGCGAGTGGCCCATGACGACCACGAGTTTCGTGCCGAAACGCGACGCGGCGAACTCGACGCTGCCCACCTGCGACGGCGCGACGATGTTGCCGGCGACGCGGATGACGAACAGGTCGCCGAAGCCCTGATCGAAGACCAGTTCGGCCGGAACGCGTGAGTCCGAACACCCGAGCACAATCGCAAACGGCGTGCGATCGGTGGCGAGAATGCGGCGGATGTTGTTCGACAGGTTCTGCGTCGGCGACTCGCCCGAAACGAACCGGCGGTTGCCTTCGCGCAGGCGGTCCAGCGCGTCCGAAGCGGCGATCACCGCCGGTAAGTGTCGAACGTGTGCGAGGGCTGCGCGACGGCCGACACGTCTTCGTCGTCGACCGGCTCGGGCACCGAGACGAAGGAATTCCGGCCGAATGGCGCCGGGCGCAGCGGGGCAGGAACGCGGGCGTCCCCCTCGCCCATCTCGTCCTGATCGTCGGAGACCCTCGTGAGGTACTGGCGCATGACGGCCCGGAACGCCTCAGGAGTGAGATAGCGATCGAGCGTATCAGAGCGCATCGCGCGACCGAGGTCGACGAACCGCGTCAACCGGCAAGTCGAAGCGATGTCGAAGTGATCGAAGTGGGCAGGAGTCTGTTCCGACACCGACTCGCGGGCCACGAGTGGCTGTCCACAGGCGGGACAACGGAAACCCAGGTCGCCGTCCGGGACTCCCGTGCCGAGCCTGCGGTGGTACGCCGCCAGCGCCAGCGCGAATCGGATGTCGATCGGCCGGGGCAACATCACGGACTACACCGGAACGACGCGCGAGACCT
>Ga0137395_10000782_pt1 | contig 13950 bp, 16 predicted proteins | sample czobulk216metaG_FD_108283 | JGI IMG/M metagenome (GOLD analysis project Ga0137395, IMG submission 108283) | Vadose zone soil microbial communities from Angelo Coast Range Reserve, California, USA - czobulk2.16 metaG | ecosystem: Environmental > Terrestrial > Soil > Vadose zone | place: USA...
CTGAGAGTTTACCACCGCTGTCTTGGGTCAACTCCGGCAAGTCGGATAATCGGAAATTGATAGCGCTTCACTTTTCGCTTGACTTTTCTTAACCGCCTGGTACACTAGTTTCCAGGTAAATCTGCGCCGTCAGCTTCTCTCAGTCACGGTCTTGGTAACCAATTTCACCTCTTTCTCAGACTCAATTCTTTTATTTTGTTACTTGCGCACTCGTTGTCGTCACCGCGCCTTTGTTCAAATTCTCGGCCTTTTAAAATCAATCAGTTACGCACTCTTTGGCAATTTCTCGCGCTTTTTTGGACTTGTTAAAATAACAACTCTTTTGTTTTCATGCGATTGCGTACTCTTCGACAAGGTACAGGGTTGGGGGAGAGGCGCTCACCCTCCTGCAGGCGGGATCCATCGATATAAGTCTTTTAAAATCAAATCCTTTGCCGACCCCCACCCCTTAATCCTCATAGAATCATATCGTTACAAAATCGTGGGGGGGGAGGCCTACACTTGTACCGCCGACTCAAAAACACCGTCGGTCCAACCGAGCCCGGAGGACCGATTCACTCCATTCTGGCAAAACTAAGTACGGAAACAGCTCCGTTCCTCAAGCGCTCATTTTACTGTGGAGATGCGATAAATCACGGCCACCCCATCGTCCGACACCAGCAGTGATCCGTCCGGCGCAACAGCCACCCCGGCCGGCCGCCCGTAGACGCCCGGCTTGGTTGGATCCGGAACCAACCCGGTCAAGAAAGGCACCGGATCGGCCGAAGGCTTCCCATCTTTGAAGGCGACAAACGCGATCTGGTATCCAGCGCGTGTGGAGCGGTTCCAAGATCCGTGTTCTGCCACGAAGGCTCCGCCGCGGTAACTCTCCGGAAATTGCTTCCCGGTATAAAAGGCGAATTGGATGGGAGCGACATGGGAACCAAGAAGCACATCGGGAATGATGGCCCGCGCAACCAGTTCCGGGTGTTCCTGCTTCACGCGCGTATCGACGTTGTCGCCGATGTAGCTGTAAGGCCAGCCGTAAAATCCGCCGTCTTTCAGCGACGTAAAGTAATCGGGAGGAAGATCATCCCCCAGGCGGTCGCGTTCATTGACTGTCGTCCAAAGCTCTCCTGTCACGGGTTCAAGCGCCAGCCCAACTGGATTCCGCAACCCCGATGCGTACAGTCGCGCATTCTTGCCGTCGGGATCGCAAATGGTCACAGCCGCCCGGCGCGGGTCCTCGCCGGTGTCGATATTCGAGTTCGAGCCAACAGACACAAAGAGATGCTTGCCATCCGCCGAAAAGGCCACTGCCCGCGTGCTATGTCCGCCGGTTGGCAAGTCCATGAGATGTTCCTTTTCCCCCAGCCGCTTCGATGTCTTGGGGTCATAGCGGAACCTCACGACTTCGTTTGTGTTCCCGACATAAACATAATCCTCGTGGAACAGGATGCCGAACGGTTCCTTCTGTCCATTCACAAACACTTCACGTTCTTGCGCCCCGCCGGTGTTCTTCGGATCGCGCATCACGACGATTTCTCCGGCCCCGGAATCAGCCAGAAAAATGTCTCCGTTCGGGGCCACTGTCAGCCAGCGTGGGTACTTGAAATTCGAGGCGAATACATTCACGCGAAATCCCTGCGGCACCGTGGGCAGGAATCCTGCGGGCGGCTTCGCTACTTCTGGTGAGTTGCTGGCGGACTTCGTCGTGAACGGCGCCGGCAGCTTCGGCTTCTGGCCGTGCGTGACTTGCGCTTGCACCAGACCAGGCAGAAAAAGTGCAAAAGCTAAAACGAAAATGCTTCGTGCGCGCATTGTGATGTCCTTTCAGATGAAACGCATATCGTTTCGCCTCCTATGATGCCTCAGTCGGACATTCGTTTCCAATTGCCGTCAACTCCCGAGGGATGAGTCGGAGAGCCCGATGGCGTGCGTCGGATAGCAAGAAACCGCTCTCCATCCAACACCCGTCAATCCGCATCCAACACATCCTGGGAAGAGTAAACCAGCAAAGCTGTTCAGGGAGACGAACCATGCAGAGCCCCCAAGTTGGCCGCGGCATCGCCCTTGTGGTGATTGCTGGCCTTGTCGGCTGGACCGCTTTCCGTGCTCTTGGCTCGAGGCCTCCTGAAACTCCCAAAACACCGTTCCCCTCGCCAGCCATTGATGCGCCGTTGGCCACCGCCAAGAGCCAGCAAACCGCGGTACTTGCTGGAGGCTGCTTTTGGGGCCTTCAGGCCGTCTTTGAACATCTCAAGGGAGTTTCTTCGGTGACTTCCGGCTATGCGGGCGGCTACCTCAAGTCACCGTCCTACGAAAGCGTGAGCATGGGCGTGACCGGCCACGCCGAAACCGTCACCATCATTTACGATCCGTCGCAACTCACCTACGGCCAGCTCTTGATGGTTTTTTTCTCCGTCGCGCACGATCCCACGCAATGGAATCGCCAGGGTCCGGACACCGGCTCCCAATACCGCTCCGCGATCTTCTACGCCAGCGCGGAGCAGAAGCGCACCGCTGAGGCCTACATCGCACAACTCGATGCTGCAAAGGTCTACTCCCGGCCCATCGTCACGAAAGTCGAGCCCTTCCAGCCTTTCTACCCTGCTGAGAGCTACCATCAGGATTTCCTCAAGCACAATCCCGATAATCCCTACATCGTCTACAACGACTTGCCCAAGCTGGAAAATCTGAAAAAGGATTTTCCAAGCCTTTATCAGCCTTAGCAACCAAGGACGGCGTCTTGTTAACATCCGACGGTTGACATAGGCACTCCAGAGGAGTATTTAGTCCTTCACGCGCGCTCTTCTGTGGCTCCCTCCCGTTTTCCGCGCGCGCACGTCCAAGACAATTAGGAGGCCGTTATGCCGAATCCTGTCCGCGCTATCCCTGAGGGTTATCATTCCATAACGCCAGCGCTCACTTGCAAAGATGCTGGCCGGGCCATTGATTTTTACAAGAGTGTTTTTGGCGCCACCGAGATCATGCGCATGCCTGGTCCGGATGGCAAGGTCATGCACAGCGAACTTAGAATCGGAGACTCCGTGATTTTTGTGTCCGATGAATTTCCCGGCATGTCCTGTGCACCTACGCCCGGCGCCACGAACCCCGTTTATATCTTTATGTACACGGAAAATGTGGACGCCATTTACAACCGCGCAGTTGCCGCGGGCGCCAAAGTCGACATGCCGCTCATGGATCAGTTCTGGGGAGACCGCTACGGGAAGGTCACCGACCCATTTGGCCACCAGTGGGGCCTTGCGCAGCACGTCGAGGATGTCGCACCCGAGGATATGAAGCGCCGTCAGAAAGAGGCCATGGCGGCTCAAGCGGCCAAGGCTGCCGGCCAAAGCTGAACCCTTGCGATTAAATTCCGTGGAAAGGCCCGCCGGCTTCTAAGCGAACGGCGGGCCTTTTCGATTTCCGGGCACAACAGGTGAGGTTCCCTGCGGCCTGTGTGCCCGATGCCGTCAGCGTTTCTTGAAGAGGCAAACACCGGACCACGGGCGGTTTCCCGCGGGTCCTTTTTTCTCCGGCAAACGGCCCAGCAATCGCAGGAAGAACGGCGGCCGCTTGAATCGCGTCGCGGTTTTCAGCAACCCCTTCACGTCCATCGGCTCCCAACCATGCGGCGTGAAAAAAGCCGGCCCCTCCGCCGGGCCGAATTTGAATGGCGCGCCAACTTCGCTGAGTTGTTTTCCAGTGGTGCGCTGCATCATCCGCAAAAGTCCGGGCGAGGCGAGGTCCAAAACCCAGCGCTGAAAATGCGAACCCGCGGCGAGATCTTTGGCAAGAGCTGCAACTTCTTCGGCGCTAAGATAGATGAGCAGACCCTCGGTGAGAATCAGGATTCTCTTGGCCCGTCGGTCGAGATCGGCAAATAGTGCGCCCCGGGCGCTGCCGTCGGACAAATCGGTTCGAATGCGCTCCAGCGCGCAAACCGGCTTTTCGTTCGCAAGAATTCCTTCTTTGTAAGTAAGTATTTCCGGCAAATCAACTTCGATCCACTTCAACGAAGCGGGCAGAGACATGCGGTACGGCCGCGTGTCGAGGCCGGCGGCAAGATTCACCACCATGTCGGTGCCTTGCTCGATCTCCTGCGCGATGAACCAATCGAAAAGATAAGTCCGGGCCACCCACGCCCAATCGTGGCTGTTTCCCTCCGGCAGCGTGTTGGCGATATCCACGCCCATTTTCCCGGCGAGGCGTTCTGCATAGGGATCGCGGAAGAGCGCATCGGCGCGCTCCGTTTCGCGCGCGCGAAAAACGGCGGCCCATCGGGCCGTATCCGAAATGTTTCGAACGACGGCATGTGTGCCTTTTGCTTGAGCATCAGCCATGGCTCTGGTCCTCTCGGCAGGAACGGTGGTTGTGTCCTCGCCGGCAAGATGCTCCTAGTCTGGCAAAAGTTACGTCGCCGTGTAGTGGAAAGATGGTTGCTCAGCGGCGGCGCCCGATCCACCTACAACGGCCACAGCCAGGCCGCGCCGCGCACCCCGCTGGCATCACCATGCTTGGCGGGGAAAATCGGAGTGTCCGCTTCGCTTCCGAAAACGTACTCTTTCAGACGGGCCGGAACATTTTGGTAGAGCCGTGGAATTTGCGAAGCGCCTCCGCCCATCACAATCACGTCCGGGTCGAGAAGATTGATGACTTGCGCCAAACCGCGCGTGAGCCGGTCTTCGAACCGATCGAGGGCGGCAAGCGCGGCCGCTTCCCGGGCGTTGCTTCGCGCGATGATCTCAGGACCCTTGAGGGCAACACCCGTCGCGCGATGGTAATCCGCTTCCAGGCCAGTTCCGGAAATCCAAGTCTCAATGCAGCCTTTCCTTCCGCAATAGCAGGCGAAACCAGGAAACTCCTCGGGGCGCATCCACGGCAAAGTGTTGTGCCCCCATTCGCCCGCGACGCCATTCGAACCGGCGTGCAGGCGGCCGTCGACGGCAATTCCCCCGCCGCAACCAGTGCCCAAGATGACAGCGAAAACAACGTGCTTGCCTGCACCGGCGCCATCGGTTGCTTCCGAAACGGCCAGGCAGTTGGCGTCATTCGCGCATCGCACCTCGCGCGCCAGTGCGCGGCTCAGGTCCTTGTCAAACGGTTTTCCATTCAACCATGTGGAATTGGCGTTCTTCACCAAACCCGTCCGGGTGGAAATGGTCCCAGGTATTCCCATGCCCACGGTGGCGCTGCGTCCAAGTTTTTTTTCGATTCCTTCGACGGCTTCTGCAACCGCGCGCACCGTGGCTTCGTAGTCGAAGCGCGGCGTAGCTATGCGATGGCGGTGCAATTCCCTGCCGTCGCGCTCGAGCGCCACGAATTCCATCTTGGTACCGCCAAGATCCACGCCAATGCGAATGTGGTCTTCTCTTTCCCCAGTTCCCGGCATGGCGAAGCCTTCCTCCGACGCGGAGGTAGTCTACACCGCAGCGATTCGCCGCGAACGGATGTATTTCTGAGATTCCTGTTCGAGGGGGGCCTGAAGATTTGTACAGTTATTCGTCGCCGCGGATCTGCCACCAATCGAGGCGTTCGAATTCGGCCATCTTTTCGGAGCCGTGTTCCTGATACCAGCGGCTCCAGGCGAGCGCGTCCGCAGGCAGATTTTCATCCGTAATTTCCTGCAGCGCGAGGAAAGTCCAGCTTCGCATTTGGCCCGTTGTGCGCGGATTCATCGCCAAATCGAGGAGCCTCGGCACGATCCTCATGCGCTGCTTGCGCGTGAAAATTCCGCAATCGGAAATGTTGCAGCCAGCGCGATCCCGCACGCTGGCAGCGGGATCTTCGGTGAAAGAAGTGAACAGCTCATCGAGAACTTCATCTTTGCCTAGAAAACGCATGCCCTCGACGGCCCACTGCCGCACGCCAGCGTTTTGATCGTAACGGGCATAATTTGCGAGCACGCCGTGGATGCGTTCGTAGTCGACGCCGCGGCCCGCGAGCATGCCGAGATAGTAGATTGCCCATGCTCGGTGCTGCGGGTCGGTGCGGGCGCGCTCAATCAACAAATTGGCTGCCTGCTCGTTCTTCTGCCAGCCTTCTAAAGCAAGATTGATGTCCACATTGGCATACCGGACACGAAGATCCTTGGAGAACTTCGAGCGCCGCTCCAACTGTTTCATGCGATCGGTCATTCGAATTTGGCCGGTCCAACTTTCAACTTGCCGATCGAAAAGCTCCAGCGCGCGTGTGTGGTGGCCGATGACGCGTTCGAGCAGCTCTTCCGCCTGCGCTTGCGCGGGCAATGTGTGGATGCGCTCCACATCCGCGTCCGTCAGCGGCGCGGAAAAAACGCGGCGCGCAACTGGCTTGACAGGCGCTGCCGCTGCGGTTCGCGAATTTTTTGCACGCGATGTAAACGAAGTCATTCGCCACGCCATAAAACCAAACATACCGGCAATCATGACGAAAAACACGCCCATGGATGCCGCCGCCGAAGCCGGTCGTCCCGACGGGGTGAAAACTTGGCCGGGCTTTTGCCCGGGAAGTTGCTGAGTCACGCCGAGTGGCAAATCCACTTCCACGTGCGTATCCAGTTTTAGGCCAGCTAGTGTTTCGATCTGCGAGACCACCCAGCGCGCTTCCTGGCGGCTATCGATTTCGTCCGCAAGCGTGAATTTGCCTCCATCTTTCAACCGCATGCGAATGGCATAGAGCTGGCTTGCGGAGCTGGTGGCCTGCAGCGCGCTGACGACGGGCACAATCGAGGCGACGTCGGAAACTTGAATTCGGCGTGTGCGGCCAACGCCGAGAATTCCCTTGCGGGACAAGATTTCTCCGCTGCGCACGGTGATTGTGGCGTTTCCAAACGTGACGTGCAGAAAGGCCGCGATTATGAGCAAGTCGCTTAATCCAAAAACGATGAAAAAGAAAATCGGTGCATGCTTCTGATAAAACATGTACGCGACACCGGTCCATAGCAACATAACTAGAAATAACACCAGGGCACGGCCGGGATTGCGAAGAGCCGGGAAATAAAATTCAGTGCCGCCGGAGCCCATCCCGACAACAACTTTTGTGTGTGCGGGTTGCGCTACCTCGCCCGAATCATCGCTGCGCGTTGCCGCGAAACCGAAAGCATTCGGGCCGGAGAAACCGGAGGGCTCGGAATCGCGGACGGTCTCAGCAGACGCGGCATCCCGAAAAACTGGAATTTCGAAATCGTCCGAGTAATCCACGCCCGCCACGTCCGCTTGCGCATGGAGCAGCCAAAGGACCTGGTCGCTCGGAATGTCGTGACTGGTGATCGCACTATCCGCGGGAATCGAAAAGTCCACTGGAATGGCGCGGCCAAGCGGCCCTGGCCCCACAGCTCCCAATGGAACATTCTGGTCCGCCTGCCAAAGGATAATTTGATTCGTCGTGCTGTGGTCGCCCGAGCCGCTAACGACCTTGCGCACGCAGGTGAGCCGTACGTCGATGCCGTGCTCCGCGCGGGTATCTAGTTGCAAATGAATTTTTCCACGCACGCGTTCGCCGACGGAAAAAGGCAGCGTATCGAACTCGAAGTAGGTGTCGCCAAAGCGGCGGTGACGTATCGTGGCGCGCGCCGCCTTGATGACCAGAACCGCACCGAGCAGGTTGATGACAAGCAGCAGGAACACGCCCGGGTTTCGGTTGCGCTGGAACTCCTGAATCATGCCGAGGAGAAATGGCAGAGTAATCACATTGCAGAAGACGGCGAGAACCCAAAGGGTGACGGCGCTTTTCTTGTTCTGACTTTCGGCGCGGCGCGAAGCCCAATCGGTTTGCCACAGCCAGGGAGAAAGCGGATTCGCTTCCTCGCGCGCAGCCTGCTTGGTCAGGAGTCCGTAGCCGCGCACGGCCGCGTATATGAGTCCGCCGCCGATGAAAACAAAAACCGAGCCGAACAAGATTGAGGCGACGGTTTCAAACGTAGTGTGATTTCCGTTGCCGACCAGTTGCTTGTAAATGAAGGCCAGACCCGCTCCCAGAAAGGGCAGTCCGAAGAGGGTCAGAAAAGCGGCCGCGCCTCTGGAAGGCTGGGTCATTCTTTGATTCTAGAATTGTTCGAGCGGACAAAGCGGACGCTCAGAGCCGAATTGCCTTTGCGGTTACACCTGAACCACGGGACAGGCCTGGTTGTTCGACGCGAGCAGCGCGCGAAGAAGCGCTAGGCGCGGTCTCGGCAGTCCTCTAGTGAGTTGCCATCATCGGATTGGCGATCAACAGTGCGTTTAGATCCGCTACGATTTCCGAAGCGATCTTCTTGAAATCGTCGTCCGCGGCATTCCTGTCCATCTCGAACCGGACCGCCGGCGAGTACGAGGTCACGGTAATGACTGGGCCGTGCTTGCTGTCGTTGCCCGGAGGATTGGCAAGCTCATAGAGCGGCTGTTGCGGGCGCGCGAGGTTGTTCACCCCGACGTACAGCAGCATCTTCGGGGACGTGGGATCGATACCGACCAGAAGGCGCCGCACGCGGTTTTGTTCATCGGGCTCAGCGAAAACTCCACGGATGCGCAGGCCCTCGGCCGGGAGCGCTTGTCTCGTCCGCAGACGCTTCACCTTGAAACCGGCCTTCTCCAGAGCGGTTACCAGATTTACGGCCATGATGTTGACAAGCTTGTCGGCCTGTTCGGCGGGAGTCTCGTCGGGCTGGGAATCGGCCGTCGGGGCAGGCGCGGGTTTCTTCGGCGAAGAACCTGGAGGAGTATTTTTCTGCGTGGCTGAAGGTATGGTTGATGCGCTGCCGGAAGTTGCGCTCGGGGAGTTGCGGGAGGGTGTGCGTCTCGGCGCTCGGCCATTGAGGACTTCGAGGTCGAAATCGCTGACATAAACGACCATGGAATGGGCGGGTGAGCCATTCGACTCTTGGGGACGATGCGAGTTGGACGCCGTTTTCGCAGGGCTCCAGCTTGAAACGGCAAGTACACAAGAAGCGATCAGGGGAAGCAGGGGGGGCAAACGGGAGATCTTCATGGAAAATACCTCAAGCGGCAAAAGGCGAGCCGCGCGGGAACGAGCGCGGGATGAATTGTGGCATGAATTCAAGAAAAGTTGTAAGTGTTTCGTTTTCTGGGGGTGGCAAAGCGTCCGTAAGGGGGCCCCTCGGCAAGAAAACACAAGGACGGGCCGCCCAAATTCTGGATGATGGGTTGAGTCTGACCTTTTTGCCTGGAGAGGAGAAGAATAATCTAGATTTGTCTAGATTATTCTGCTTCGTTGCTCTAAGATGATCTTTTAGGGAATCGGCGATGGCAAAAACCACAATCAAAAAGATCGGACTGGAGATGGACGCGCGTCTCTATGGGGAGCTATCCAAACTGGCCAAGAAAAACGGGCAGTCCAGACGGTTTTTGCTGGAAAAAGCGCTGGAGCACTACCTCCAGTTCGTGGTGCCGTCGCAAGGGACGGTGCGGCCGGAGGTAATGAGCTATTTCCGTCGCTCGACTGACAAGAATCGGAAGTTGCACGAACTCCTGGCGAAGTAAATGCCGGGGCACATCTACGTGACCGTCGGCGAGGCCGTGGAGATGCACCGGCAGCTCATCGAGGAGTTTGGCGGAATTCATGGGCTTCGAGACAGGGGGCTCTTGGAAGCTGCCATCTTTCGTCCGCAGAGCGGATACCACGACGACCTGATTCACGAAGCCGCCGCGCTGATGGAGTCTCTCGCCAACAACCATGCCTTTCTCGACGGCAACAAAAGAATCAGTTTCGCGGCGACGGACACGTTTCTCCGCATCAACGGCCATTATTTGGAAGTCGAACCCTTCGCGGCGCACAAGTTCATCACAGAATCCATCGGCAAAAGGGAATTCCGCATCCGGCAGATTCGGGAATGGCTCTCCGCTCATGTGAAACCGCTGTGAGACCCTCGCGATGAAAGCGGAGCGCAGGCCAAGCAAATCCGTCTAAGGGGTCGATGCGGCGCCCGGCGCAACTTTTTCAAGCAACCTCGAGACTTACGTCAACTCAACTTTGGAATGAGAGACGAATTGCGTGGCGCACTTGAATAAGGCACAAAAAATCGGGGCCTGCGAAGTTGGCAGGCGAGTGGCATTGGCCGAGGAAAATCGCCGGTGGCTTGGAGCCACGCGACCCTAAGCAGCGATCGATTTCGGCGCGGGCTTGCGGCGAGGTTTGCTGCCGTTCTCGAGCAGCTCGCGCTCGGCGCGGGTCCAGTCCTCGAGGGCATTTCCGGGCGCGCCGGCGCGCTCCAAAAAGATCTGGTAGGCGCGCAAGGCGATCTCTTCCGTTGTCGGATGGGTCCCGGCTGTGCGCCGCTTCGTTATTGTTGGCGAGGAACTTTTCCTCGTCTTGAGCATATTCCCTCCTTTCGACAACCGCTCCATGTTACATCTGATGGAAAGCCGCCGCTTCAGAATTCATTGGGGAGCTAATCGAAAGATTCAATAGTTCGAATCGAAAAAACGATCAGCGGGCAGTAAAGCTCTTCGTTTGTCCAAAGGCAGGGACTACGCCGAGTTGTTGCATCATGCCCCAAATGTCCCAACTGACGTAGGAATCCATGATTTTTCCGTTGGTGATGTGGTGGATGGTTATCCCCTCAACGGATATTTTTTTGTTGGTCGCAGGAACTCCCATGTAATCGCCTTTGTGGGTGCCGGAAATGGTCCAGCAGGCAACCACTTTATCCTTCTCTGCAATGGTATCCTCAATGGTCCAGTGCAGATCAGGATAGCCAGCGAAGAACAGTAGAACGTTGCGCTTGTACGCCTCAGGACCAATGGAGGAACCGAAAATGTTGGAGGCCTGCAGGGCGTGGCTGGGGGAGATGATTTCATTTATGACTTCCAGCTTTCGTTTGTTCCAGACTTCTTCGTAGAGGCGCCGTACAACTGCTTTGTTGTCGGCTGACATGAGGTTCCTCCTCCTCCGGATCCGCGCGATCCGGCAACCGCGGAGATGGGCCCTGCCTCACGAAGCGATTGGCAGAGAGCTGGGAGGGGTGAGGCTTGCCACAGCGTACTCCCAAGAGGATTGGTTTGCAATCGGTTCACTGGCGATTCAAACGGCACGCACGAGGACGGCCCACTTGCCAAATCTGTGGTGAAAAGAAGCGAAGCGCGAAAGTGGATGGAGATTGAGAAAAGGGGGAGATTTTTCGAATCTCCGCACATTTCTTACTTGGTCGTAGCGCGTTCGACGCGGAACGTGAAACAGCCAGCGGTGGTGCTGTTGACCTGTAGATAGTCGACGTCGGGATGGGCGAGCAGTTTTTCGATGGCCAGCTCAAATTCCCCATCCGCCACGTATTCCTGGGCCAGAAGGCGGCGGCCGCGGGCGTAGGCCTCGACCGTGCGCGGGCTCCCGCGAAGCTCCTCAGGAAATCCTGCGTCCTCCGAATAACGCGGGCAAGCTTCCGCGTGAACATAGACCGGGCCAGGCTGTGGAAGCGATTCGACGCCGACGAAGCGATCGTAGGTAAAGAGAATTCTGCGGTCCCTTCCCGCGACGAACGCGTGCAGGCAGTGACGGCATGGGGCAGCGTCGGTGGCCACCTCTGCGTGCGCGGGGAATCCGTAAACAGGCGCACGGAGGGTGGCGCGGACCGCTTCCGCGACTTCGGTTGGAATGGCCACGATGCGAATGGGAAGCATGAATTGTTCCTCACATCCTTCTTCAGATGCAGAGCGGCACGCGCAAGCTCTGGACGTAAGGGATTGTGGAGTGTGAGTACGTTCCGGTTCTATCCGGTTTAGGCGTTCAAACTCGCAAAAGAACTTCAGAAAATCAAACCCAATCACAAAACAAAAAAAGAGCCGCTGATTTCTCAGCGGCCCGGGCTTTGCCTCGTAACGGTTTCTGAGACCGCCGTCGTTACTTCTTGCAGCTATCGCTGACCATGCTGAGATTTGTCACATTGAGGTGGCCATGTTCGGTGGCATTCTTGTCCATGTCATGTTCTTTCATTTCATCTTTGGCTTTTTCTTTGGCTTCGTGCATGGCGGCCGCTCGCACTTTGCCGGTCACGGTTACGGTGTGGCCGGTGTGAGCAGAAAGTTTGAGTGTCTTGCTGTGGAGCTCCCAGGTGGAGCCATTCTCGGTCGTCAGCTTGTACTCGTGATTGCCCTCAGCTTTAGTCAAACAGCCCGTCAAGGTGCGGACTTCGGCGCCCTTGTCCTGGGCGTAACCAATCGCCGGTACCACCAACAGCGTGGATACGGCGACCACACTCAGCAGCCATTTATTTTTCATGAAGTTCTCTCCTTTTTGATTTTGAGGAGTGGAAAGATACCCGCTCCCCTGTTTTCGGGGATTTGTTTCATCGACATTTTAAGCCCAAACCATACTGGCAACAACAGACACAAAAATGGACTTCGTCCCTGGCAGTGCTGGCCTTCCCCGATGGGGGCGCCCGGCGACCACCCTATGCTGTTCTGGTACTGCCCCTGATGAAATGCAAAACGAGAAGCACTACACCCACAACGAGAAGGATGTGAATCATACCGGCGCTTACGTGAAATGCGAGAAACCCAAGCAACCAAAGAACTATCAAAACCAAGGCGAGTAATCCAAGCATGTCTGCATCTCCTTCTTTGCCGAGCGGGACAATCAAGCGAATGCATGTCGCAGGGAGGGCTGATGTCCCCGGGGAAAAGAACCCCCACGCAGAAGGAGTCTAGGAGTTTCGGTAAAGGCGCGTCTGTTCCATTTGAGACACTGCGTTGCGCGCTGGACCACAGCCTTGGAATGTGCGGGAGCCCATGGATTGGTTCTAGGGGGAATGGGGCTGTGATGATTCGTTGAGCGGGCTGCTATTTCCCCTGTTCAGATGGCACACATCTATGGCACACTTATTAGGCACATAACCAAGGTGAACTATGAAACGCCAAAGAACTCACATCCTCCTGCCGCAGGCTCTGCTCCGGGACATCGACAGTATGGTAGGCCCACGCGGGCGTAGCGCCTTCCTGGTGGAAACCGCGCAAGAGGAGGTGAAGCGCAGAAAACTGCTGCAATTCCTGGAGAATGACGAACCGGCTTGGAAAGACGGTGATCATCCAGAGATGGGCGGCGGTTCGGCGGCCTGGGTACAAGAGCTGCGTAAGGAAAGCGAGGACCGGCGTGGCAAGGCACGCCGCCAAGCAAAGCGCGGCCGTTCCCGAGCGTGAAACTGCTTCTGGACACGTCCGTTTTGATTGACGTTCTGCGCCGCCGAAATGGCCGCCGCGAACTCCTTGCCGAGCTTGTGCGAGCCGGCCATACCCTCTCCACTACGGCCCTTAACATTGCGGAAGTGTACGCTGGGATGCGACCTGGCGAAACCGCTCCAACAGAAGCATTCCTTGGAGAACTGGAATGCCACGATTTGACCGGCTCCGGCGCACGGCTGGCCGGGAAACTGAAAAATGAGTGGAGACAGAAAGGCCACACGTTGACCCTTGCTGATACGGTGGTGGCGGCGATCGCCATGGAACGCAAATGCGTGTTGCTCACTGACAATCGCAAGGATTTCCCGATGCCGGAAGTGAAGCTGTACCCTTTGTCGTAGGAGTCCTAACCTTCACCAACGGCAAGCCACAGCACCTGGCGCTGACGTCGCGGGGATGCTTCAAGCTCGAATGACCTTATCCTTGACCATGTGAAGGTGGATGACACAGGGTTTTTCTGCGGCATCGAAATGGCAGGAGATGGCATCGCGGTTGATGGCCTTAAGCTCTTCCACGAAAATACGCAGAGCAGACTAAAAACAAAAAAGGGCCCCTGATTTCTCAGCGGCCCTTACGCACAAATATAAATTGTCTTTCTCTTTGACACGACACGATCTGCCAGAATCTGCCCGAATCTACCGTGACTCCAGCCGAAGCCGAAGAAGGGTAGTGAGAGTAACTCGAAGCGTGCATCCCCGCAGCTCGTGAGGGCTTAGGGATGCAATGCGTGGCATGATCCGCACACCATAGCGGATGGAGCCACGACTACTTTAGAAAGGAGGTGATCCAGCCGCAGGTTCTCCTACGGCTACCTTGTTACGAC
>Ga0137395_10000785_pt1 | contig 13932 bp, 8 predicted proteins | sample czobulk216metaG_FD_108283 | JGI IMG/M metagenome (GOLD analysis project Ga0137395, IMG submission 108283) | Vadose zone soil microbial communities from Angelo Coast Range Reserve, California, USA - czobulk2.16 metaG | ecosystem: Environmental > Terrestrial > Soil > Vadose zone | place: USA...
AAGGCCGCAAATTCTGCCTGTGACCCGCCTTGCGATGTGCAGGAACAAAAGCCACCGGCTTGTTCCGGGGCATTGCCCCCAGCTGGCTGTATTCCGCCATGAATTGCTGCTTTGCGCGATGGAGCAGCACGCGAAGATACTCCCGGCTGACTCTCAGTTCGGCGCACACTTCATCTTTATCTCTTTGTTCAAAGAACACTGCGCGCAGGATGTTGCGGTCCTTGGCCGGAAGCTTGGCCAGCACCTGCTGGACTTGCTTTCGGGTTTCCTCTGCCAGCAGCATTCCGTCCGGTGCCGGGGACTTATCGGCGGGATCGCATTGCATATCGTCGAGTGGCCGGGTCCGTGACCGCGAGCGATACGATTCCCGCAATATGTTGTTGCATACCGAGCTTACAAATGCGCCGAACCGCTCCGGCTGGCGAACGCCGCCTTCGGCCCGCACTGCCGCCCATGCCCGCAACAGGGTCTCCTGTTGCACATCCTTAATATGCTCAGGACAAGCCAGGCGCCGGCGCAGCTTGTTATTCAGGATCCTGGTGAAATAAGAAACAAAATGGGCTTCAGTGGCAACTTCCTGCGCCCTTAATTCATGCAGATAGCTTTCATTGAATTGATGAAAATCCATACAATGCGCGGTACCCATTTCCCTGCTCCTTTTACAGCGCCCTCTCCTTCGCTCGACAAGTCGCTGTTGCGGCAAACGGTTTTCCCCGCGGCTATGGGTTTCTCCGCCCAAATACCTGCCGGGGACATCACATAAGTGAGTGCTGAACCGTCGCTTGTTTCATAAGACGCGCAGGCACGGAATTTCCCTGTGACGTTTTTGGACTTTGTTTTTAAAGTATTTCCGATGGGGACGGCGTCTCGGCGGGGGACGGGCTGTCGGGAAGGGCCAATTTAAGCTCGATTCGCGCAAAAGTGGGCTAGTGCAGGGATTGCCACCAGCCCGATGGGGAATCAAGCCCTTTCCAGGACATTCTCAGGGCTTCGTCACGATAATGCCGCCAACTTGGCACACCACGAAATCTTAAGGCTTGAGCGGTGAAGTATTTGTAGTAGCCATTGGGCCCGCATACTCGCAATCCACTGCGTAGGAAGCGTCTTGTAGCAAGGGACCATGGGAGCCGTAATCAAATACCACGGGAACTGCTCTTGGAAGAATTTCCGTGTATTCCTGCCCTCGGGCATATTTAGGATCCAGTTGATATTTCTCTGCCAGATCCGGAAACGACTGCTGCAAGATATAGTTAAAGAAACCAATCGCGTGCTCACGCGATTGAGCAACGTCAAGCGAGTGTTTTGGCCCAATCTCAAAAAAGAACCTGGTCACGCCAGGGAAGGAATCCCGGGAAGGCTCGCATTTCAGGCTTGACTCACTACATTCAAGCTTCGGCAGTTTTGCATCTTTGAGGTCATATTCCAGGATGTGGTTGGTGGGCATAAACGCCTGTCTACGGTCCGAGAGAAATCTGACAGGCGAACGATGGCCGGAAAACGTGATTCGGTCTGGAGCTGGCAGCTCGATTGACAACAGAGAATCCCCCACGCGCCAACGTTGTGTCTTAAAGGAAAAATCATTCAGCCCCAGGCTGATCGCTATTTTGGAATCGCGATTACGCGTCTCCGCTGAGAGCTTGAAAACGTAGCTTTTCTGCGGGTCTTCAGGTTTAGGATACCCATTGAAATAAAACTGGTGCGGCTCGTCTCCTTTTTTGGGACGTGGAGAGAACGCCAGAATGGAATTTGCCTTGTTTTCCTGGATCACCACGGCAAATGCACCATCCAGGTGAACCTCAAGCGTGTTCAAATGCTCTTTGTCTTCCTTATTTTTTTCCCGCTCACAACCAACCAATGCAGTTGCCAATGGCAGAGTGGCAAGTGCCTTAAGCACATCTCGTCTGTGCATGGTCCTTCTCCTTGTCCTTGTCCTTGTCCAAATTAACCCTTGGTTCCTGCCTGAGATTGGTTTTTGCTACTCTCAAGCCGTTCCCCACGTGAATCGAATTCGCAATCAACTCGCTCGGCCAGCCAAGCTAAAGCCGGCCCAGAAGTAAGGATGGGCATTCATCCGAAGAACATCAACGCGGGCATTGTACATTGCCTGAGCAACTGGTTCGTTCTTTGTCAAATGCTCATAGAAGCTGATCATGAGTTTTGACGTGGAAGCGGAATCCACATTCCAATGGCTGGCGATTATCACCGGAACTCCCGCCGAAAGAAACGCACGCGTCAGATTATTCGTGTCTGCGACCCCATTATCTCTGCCTGCGGCGCCGGAACAGGCCGCGAGCACTGCCATCCCTGTATGCTTCAGCAGATTGGGTTCAAAATCTTTTGTTCGCAACGGCTGGCTTCCGTCATAGTCCAAACTGGTTCCGCTGCCATTGGGTCTTCCATGCCCCATGTAATGGAAAATCTGGGTAGAAGCTAGCAGTGGACGCACCTGATTCCAATTGGTTTTGACCGAATCTACAATCCTTGTCCTGGAAAAGAGACGCGTGATCGCGATCTTCTGCGCTTCAAGGCCAGGGAGATAACCGGCGCCTGCAACATGTGAAGCATCCAACAGAAGAAGCGATTCCTGTCCCGTAACAGGTTTAGGCAAACGCAGGGTTTTCTCCACCAAAACGCCGGGCGAGTAGATAACAGAGTATTTTTCTCCAAAATACCAGCCTTCAGGCGATCTCAGGGCCTCCATAGGCAGGCTGTAAGCAATTCGGTCTGATTCGATGATGATCGGTCTCGATGAGGGGAAATTTGAAATAACCGGCAACAGGAAGATCGAGAATAGTTTTATTCCCAACTGGTGCAAATCCTTCATGCTGGAGTCTGCTCTAGCGCACTTCTCGGTAAATTCCTGGGTGACGTTTTCAAGGTCCTTTTTCCCTATCTCTACCCATTGATTCGTGACGTTGCCGTCCCTCGAAACCCAGATTTGCATACCATCACTAAAGACTGCATAGATGATGCGTGTTTCCGGCGCCGGCGCCGACGCGCGTTGAGGAGGGGGCCTCTGAGCATTTTTAGGTTTTCGTGTGTCCACTCCTTGGGCACTGGCCATGAACTGGTCCTGCAGAATAGGCCGGCTTCTGTACAATTCCCACCTGTCTAAAGCTTCGTGGTCTTTTTTTTGTTCAATTAAGACCCTCACCAGCCCGCGATAACTCTCATCGGTGGCGCGAAGCCACAACAACCGCTCCGCGACGTCCTTAATATCATTCAAAGTAGATTCGGCGGTCTGAATGGCAGCATTGTAAGCGGCTGCAGCATCATCGAACTGCCGCAGTTTGTAATATGTCCTGCCCAGCGTCTGATTGAAGCGAAGAGAAAAGAACTTATCAGGATTCTTTGACGACTCCGCGCGCAATGGCTCCAACGCAGCCAGTGCGAGCCGTGCATCTCCATGCTCCAGTTCGAATTCGGCAGGTTCCAGTTTGATGGCTAAATCAAATTGCGGCGACAGTTTCTTGGGGCCAATAAGTAAAAGGCCTTTACGCTTTTCCTGTTCCGCCTCTGCAATGGCTTTCCGCGCTGAAAGCAGATTGGCTAATTGCAAATGAAGCGTGCCTTCAATTATCGGATTTTTTTGAATGTCCCGGCTGGTTTCACGAAGTTGAATGGCATGCCGCAATAGTGCTTCTCCCGCATACAGAGAACCTGTTTCCAATGCGCACTGATACATGACTGAGTAGAATTGGAAGAGTCTGCTCTGAGGAACATGGGGCTTCTGCCAGTATACGTTTAGCCCGTCAACGGAATCTTTCCAACTTTCCTCGCAGTTCCCGCGAAGATGTTCATTCCCTGCAAATATACCGATGTCGCGCAGGGCAAGCTGGGGAAAATCAAATTTACTGGCTATCTGGCGGCTGGTCTGCAAATTACTGTCGGATTCAGAAAACTCGCCTACAAGATTTCCGCACTCTGCTTTCAGTAAAGCCAGTTGGGCCTGCAGCCAGCGATACTCCGTTCTTGAGACTTGGCTCCACAATGGATCCGCACGTGCAAGGCAGTCAGATCCATTAAATGCTCGTCGAAAAGCATTTACTTCTTCAAGCCGGGCCCGAATTTCGCCCGAAGAATTCTTTCGGCGGGCAAACATCATGGCTGAGACTAATGCCTGCTCTCTGGCTCCAGAATGGTCGCCCTCTCCATTTCTTTTAAACGCGTCCGCGAGGGCTTTAACGGCGGGCAGGTCTTCTTGCTGTACGGAAGAAACCAGATCGGTCAGCCAAGGATCCGAATGTTGGCGGACAAGCATATCGCCAAGCATGCGAATTGCGTTCAGGGAATCAGGGTTTCGTGTTTCCACGGCATCCGGAAGCCACACGCTGATAGCTGTATCTTGATACTCCTCAACTACGTCTTGAAGGCCTCCGTTCAAACCCAGTTTTAAAAAAGCCGCCGGATCCGACGCTTTCAGTGAAGCACTGCCCGGTATTTTTGCCTTTCCCTCTTTCAGATGTTGCCGGGCCTCTGCCGCCCATCCGCTGGAAGGATCAACCTTGAGATACTTTTCCCAGGTATTTACCGCCAGATCCCATGCCTGGGTCTTTTCATAGGCAATGGCCAGGTTAAAGAGAGCGCTGGCCTGATCGTCACGACCCAGCTCCGGCTTGCTCAGGACCTCGCTCAGCAGGTTGAGCGTGCGTTGAAGATTCGGATGGTCGGCGCGGCTGTCGCGCTCAAAGTAACTGGCCGCCAGGTCGATTTCCAGGCTGGGATTGGCCAATCCGGATGTACGCGCTTTTTCAAAGTCTTTTTCCGCTTTTTCCAGGCTGCTGGGAGTTGACTCCCACAACAACGCGCGACCCAGGACTTGCAACCAGCGTGGGTCGGCATTGGCCGCGTGCAGGTTGTTGTTTGCGGCGCCCGTTGCGTCGTGCAGCGACGTGGGAATCTCGTCCAGCCCTCGGCCATTCTCCGGACCAAGCTCAACAGGGAATGATTTGTAATCAGAATGCTCCACGCCCGACAGGCGCATCAGCGTTGTTCGCCGTTCCGTGAAAGCAGTGGCTACCTGCCTCTGCGCCTTCTTTACTTTGAAGTCAGCCAGTAAAGCAGGCCCCTTGACCACGGCAAAGACAACAGCCGCCAAAGCCACCGCCGCAGGAGCAATCTTCAGCCAGGGAAACCAACTTCCACCGCCGATTAATTTGCGCACCAGCCGTTTTTGCCATTGTGGTTTGGAACTTTCAAGTTGATTGAGAATGGCAATGTCGTCTGGCGATTGTTCCTCAGAGAACTCCCGGATGTACCGTCGTAGCGCCGCACCGCAGGTATTGCATCGCGCCACGTGGTGCATGGTCTGCTCGGCCATCGCCGGCGACAAGATCCCGGCAGCCAGTTCCTGGATCACTTCGTCATCGGGACAATTTGGACGCCGTGGAGCGTTCATTGAACAACCTTCCTTAAACAAGCGGTTCCACGCCCGGCTGCGATCAAATTCTTGCGCATGGCGCTCGGGGTACCGCCCCGAAAGCTGTATACCCCGCCGTCTTGACGTTCTGGAACCTTAGTCTTAAGCCGCTTCACCTTTACCGCCTCTTCAAACCCAAAGACGTAAAACCTGGGATGAAACCTTTTGCCCCCTCTAAATCAATGAAAACAATACGGCTCAATCATCATCTCCGCTCGCGCCCTGCGGGCCCAACGCTTCCCGCAGGAAACGCGTCAGCCGAAGCAATACAGCTTCCACGCCCTTCACCGTCAGTCCGATGTTGGGGAGAAGAGATATCTCCTTTGCCGTATAACCCTGCTCGTAAAAGCACCAGAAAATTGCCCCGTCTCTTTCGTAGGTTTCAGAGGACGAAAAACGCTCCAGTAGTGATTCCACCTTGTCCTTCAGGTGGGCAAACTCGAGTCGATCGGTCCCGTCGGACGGCGCCGGCAACACTGAATCGCTCGGTTCAACCTCGTCTGCTTTGTTTTCAGGCTGCCGGAAGTGGTCGCGGACGACGTTCGACGCCACCACTTTCAGATATCCAAAGATCGTATTCTCATATTCATTCTTGATGCTGCGCAAAGCCTTGCGATCATTCGCAAAAAGTTTCACATAAGTATCCTGGATCAGATCGTCCACCAGGCTTGGGGCTGGTTCTTTCCAGCGGCGGATCGTATTCATAATCACGCTCGCAATCAGCGGTTGCGTCCTGCGCACGAATTCCCGCCACTGCTCTTGCTCGCCTGAGCCTAAGCAAACATGCAGCAGTTCCCGAATTGGGATTTCGTCTTTTACCATCCCGTTGTTTTTGCCATGAACCCGAAATTCTACTTCGTGCAGAGTCAGGGTTCGATGTAAGTTCAGGGAATTCTTGTAACTCAACACGAACCTGTAAAGCACCGTCGCTAAGCCAAACTCATTTGTAGTTGCAACAGCTTAGCAGGATTGTCCGAGTCGCGGGAAAAAGCTGTAAGCGATGAAATCACTGGCGGAAGCCCCTTTGGCTTTGTCCAATGAGAGCAATCTCCGGTTAAAGGGTTAAAGATACGAGCGAAAATCCTGATAAAAATCGGATTTTCTCAAAGCACGATTATTTGCGTAAAGAGTTGTATAATCCTGCGCCTATGAACAGCGTAACGGTTTATGTAATACAGGCAGGGCTTTCTTTTCTGATGCTGTTTCTGCTGGTGCGCTGGTTCATTGGCCCCTATCTGGCGGCGCAGCCAATCCGCAAAGCGATGCTCGTGTTGCTGTCTCCGCACATCGCCCACCACGTGGGGCTTGCCGTGCTGATTCCGGGCGTGGTCGGCGTGGGATTTCCGCAAAACTTTGCCACGGTCATCGTGATCGGCGAACCAACCATGCTCTTCCTATTGATATTTTGCATGGGTGCCCTCCGCAAGAATTCGCCTTTCGCTTCACCGCTCCTGTGGATCTTTACCGTTGCCGGTTTTGCCTACAACTTCCTGTCCGCATATCTGGCCGTGATTCTGGGCGCCGCTCTGGTAGATAAGCTTCACGCGCACTGGTACGTCTCTGTCTTTTACGTGCCGCTGCTCGCCGTCTCGCACATTCTGATTCTGATCAATTTGCTGAAAAGAGGGCACGAACTCAAGGCAGCAAACGCTGGCTGAAGATCAGGTTCAGCCCGATAAAACGCCGGTCGGACAGCGTCCGGGATTGCGTGCTCTTCACTCGTAGCGCAGCGCGATCATAGGATCGACGTGAGTAGCCCGGCGCGCGGGCAGGTAACAAGCAAACAGCGCCACGCCCGCCAGAATCACCGGCACGATCACAAACGTGAGAGGGTCCATAGCCTGTATGCCATAGAGAAAACTCGCCATCAAGTGAGTCAATCCCAAAGCCGTTAAAATACCGATCGCTATTCCCAATCCGGCAAGCTTGGCGCCCTGGCCAAGAATCATTCCAAACACGCTCTTGCGCTGCGCACCCAGTGCCATGCGGACCCCAATTTCCCGCGTTCGTTGCATCACGGAGTAGGAAATAACGCCATACATTCCAACACAAGCCAGCAACAAGGCCAGGGCCGCGAAAGAGGCGAGCAAGAGCATAGAAAAACGCGGCTGGGCCATCGAGTCGGCCCGCAGACTGGCCAACGTTGCGGGTTCCGTTATCGGCAGGTCCGGATCGAGTGCGTGAATTGTCTGACCCACTCCTCCCATCACCGCTTTGGGGTCCGTCTTGGTGCGGAGCACAACAGACATCATCAACATTGAAGGATAGGGCTTCTGCGTGTACGGAACGTACATCTCCGGGCCAGGTTCTTCGCGCAGTGAAAGGTGTTTGATGTCCGCCACCACGCCAACAATATTCATCAGCGGGAAAGCCGGGCTTCCCAGGCCTACCTGCTTACCGATAGGGTCCTGGTCTGGCCAGAACTTCTTCGCCATGGCGCTGTTGATAATCACAACCGGCATGGAAGAGACGGTGTCAGTCTCAAGAAATTCGCGGCCCCGCAGAACAGGTGTACCGGCAGCGCCAAAATAACCAGGCGAGATCACGTTGTAATTCGATACCGGCCGGTCCGATCGTGAGGCCGATGGCCGCCCGGGAATTCTAATGATGCTGCCTTCGGTTGCGCCGCTCAACGGAAGCGTCCTAACGAGTCCCACCTGCTCTACACCAGGCTGGGACGGCAAGACCTGAAGCACCTTCTGATAGAGCGCGACAATATGATCGAGGTCGGCATATTTTGAAGCCGGAAGGGACAGTTGGAAACTAAGTACCCGTTCTCCGCTGAAGCCCGCATCGACGCTGAGGAGATGCAAAAAAGTCCGGGAAAGCAGGCCGGCGGCAATGGCCAGGACCAAAGCAATCGCTACTTCAAAAACCATGAGAGTATTGCGGGCACGGAAACCGGCTGCACTTCCTCCGGACCTCTGCTCTCCTTCTTTGAGCCACTCGGCAATGTTGTTGCGGCCCATGCGGAGGGCCGGAGCCATGCCGAAGAGGATTCCGCTGATAAGCGTCACTCCAAGAACAAATGCAAGCACCCGGAAGTCGAGGCCGACTTCCTGAAGCCGAGGGACGTTGGAGGGACCAAATATCTTCAGAAAATAAATGCCTAAGTAAGCCACCAGGGCGCCGATAAGCCCCGCCACCAGCGCCAGCAGAATGCTTTCTGTCAGAAGTTGGCGGACCAAGCGTGAGGGCCCTGCGCCGATGGCGGCGCGCAAAGTAAATTCAGGCCGCCGCTCGATGGAACGCGCAAGGAACAAGCTCGCCACGTTGGAGCATGCAATCAACAAAACAGCGATCACCGCGCCCAGCATGAGTATCAATGGCTTGCGAGTGTCCCCGGCCACCTGCTGGAGCAAAGGAGTCACGCGTGACCTGAACCATCCCTTGGATCCCATCACGCCATCCATGCGCTTCTCCAGCACGTTCATTTCTTCCTGCACTTGAGACATGGCGATGCCGGATTTCATGCGGCCAATCACCGCGAGCTCGTCCGGCGCGTTATCCGGCAAAGAAGCAGGAAGAACAAGCGGGACCCAGAGGTCAGGCTTTCTTGCGAAATCCAGCCCCGGCGGCATCTCTTCACCGCGCGGAAATTCGAAGCCGGCAGGCATCACGCCAATGACGGTATACACGCCGCCATTCAAGGCCAGAGGCCGGCCTAAAATGTCGCGGCTTCCGCCGAAGCGCTCCTGCCAAAGCTGGTAGCCGAGTATTACTTCGTGTTCGTGGGCAGGGCTGTCATTTTCCGCAGTGAAGAACCGGCCGAGAGCAGGTTCAGCGCCCAACGCCGAGAAGAATCCTGAGGTGGCAAGGATGCCCTGAAGAATGGCCGGATCGCCCGAGCCGGTGAGATTGAAGGAGTCGCCTTTAAACGCCGCCACGTCTTCCAAAGTCTTCGAATCGCGCGCGATTAGACGAAAACTCGGCACGCCCCACGGAATGTCGTTGTATCCAAGATTGAGTCCGGGAGGAGCTTGACGCCAGGGAAAGACGATTTTTTCGGAACTCGGATAAGGCAGCGGTTTCAGCAGAACTGCATTGACGACCACAAAAACAGCCGTACTGGCGCCGATGCCGAGCGCCAGCGTCAAAACGGCAATGATCGTAAGGCCGATCTTCTTCCTATGGATTCTTGCAGCGTACTTCAAGTCCTGCAACAGTGTGCCCATCATGGCCCCCGTGGCAAATGGTCAGGGAAAAGTCTAATAGCCGGCGGCCTGCTTTTCCATGCTGTGCGGCTGGAGTTTCTGTATCCGGGATTCAATGGCCGCCTTATCTTCCTCTGACGCCGTGAAATTCAGGGCCGTCTCCAGATCGAGGATTGCGTCGGCGTGCCGGTTGAGATCAATCAACACGGTTGCGCGGTTCTCATACAGGTCGCTTACGTTTGGCTTCAACTCAATGGCGGAGTTGAAGTCGGCCAGTGACGAATGAAGGCTTCCAGCTTCATAATGCATCACTCCGCGGCTGGCCAGCGCATCCCAAAGCGTGGAATCGAGCGCCAGTGCTGCGCTATAGTCCGCGATGGCTGCTTCCGTCTGCGAGAGGCCTTCATGCGCCTTGGCGCGTCCCAGAAATGCCAGAATGTGATTGGGCTCAATGTCGAGCGCCCGCGAATAGGCTTCAATCGCTTTTTCCAGTTGCTCCATGCGCCGGTAACACTGTCCCAGATTTGTGAATACCTCAAAATACGGCGGGCTCAGTTCCACGGCTTTCAGATAGTCCGCATGAGCTTCGTCCAGCCGCCCCAATTGAAGATAAATGCTTCCTCGCTCGTTGTAATACTCGGAATAGTTCGGGTCCATGGCAATGGCGGCCGAATAGTGCTTAAGGGCTTCCTCGTAGTCGCGGATCGCGAGATATACCTGGCCAATGTTATAAACCAGGACCGAGCGGTGAAGGCGGTGCTTGTCCGCACCTAAATGGGCGTTGAGACGGGCAAGCCCGCTGACACAAAGCTCGATTGCATCCTGATACCGGCCTTGAAAGTTGCGGACCATGGCAAGGCCGTTGCGGTTGAAAACAGAATGAAAGTGGAGGTCGTCTTCCGGCATTTTGGCTTCTTGCAGCGCAGCGAATCCACGCTCCAGATATTCTTCACCCTTGGCCAGATCGCGCGGTTTTTGATACCGCGCATACAGCATGGCAATGATATAGAAAAGATATCCGCACATTGCCGGCCTTTTTTCGGCCAGCTTCATGGCCGGGCCTTCCGCCAGCTTCTTGGTGGCGGCAACATCCATGAGGCCGACATACGCGTTGAGCATCTTTACCATGATCGTCCACCGCAGGTAGTCGTTGGTCGCGGCGTACTGGTCGGTCAACTCCAGCAGTCCGTCTGAATAACGTATCGCATCGGCATAAACGCCTAAAGTGTTGTAGAGCTCAAGACCAAACGCCTTGTAGTGCATCAACTTTTCCAGGCGCCCAGCCTGCCGGGAGAGCCTGATGAGCTCAGGCAAATTCGCTTGCATCTCAATGCGATCATCTCCAATCCGCTCTTCAAGCTGGCGAAGCCTTTCATCAGCAGCGTCGGCGGTGAGCGTTGGATCAGGCCCCGCCGCCAAGTCCAGTGTGGCCAGCTCTGCTTCGACCCCGCTCTTTCCGAACCAGCTCCGCACCTCTTCTCCCTTGCCCGGCTCCGCGCTCATGATGAGACTGATGTGCAGCTTGCGCCCTCTGCGGCGCGAGAGCTCCACGAAAAATCTTTTACACATTTCGCCGGCATCGTCATAACTGTCACCAACGATGACCCACGGCGTATCCGCACAGGCTTTGCTTTTCCAGTTGTCCAGCAATTCAATCAGGCCGTGAATGGTCCGGAAAGCACGGTCAGCAGGGTAACTGCGCACTCTTTCCTCGGGAGGGGCCTGATCGGTAAGCGTGGGATTGTCTATGGTCAATGAGCGGCGCAACCGCGGCACGGCGTATACCAATTCAAGAGAATGATGTTCCACCAGATCAGGCCGCTGCGACTGGATTTCTGGAAATATGGCCATGAAAAGCTCGTTCACTCCTGCCCATGGTCCGCCGGCATCAAAGCTGCAGCAAAGATCAAATGTCCGCGCTCCAGATTGGGCCGCTTTGTGCAGACGTTCTTTCAGCCAGGCATGGCGTGCAGCACCAGCAGGGGCTTCCACCACCATTACCTGCGGCAATATGGCGGAGCCGCTGGATACAAGCGAACTGAGCGTTGTTGTCATTTCATGTCCTTTCGCGACGCACCAGGCTGCCGACCCACAGGACGAACCCCATGATGACTGGTATGAGAAAAGCAGCGGACAGCACGACGCAATCAATGAAGGTGTAAGGATTGGCGGAGTATCCCGCCCTGAACACGCCATTCAGGCTTCGTATGTAGCTTATGGCGACTGGAACGGTAATGGAGAACAGCACCACGAAGGCCATGATTCGGCCACCCAGCCACAGCACGGAATATAGGCGGATCACGCGCCGTTCAGCGGCCGGAATGCCCGATTGGTCCACGAATCGGAGAGAAGCCACTACCCGCCTTGCCAGGTTGCGGACAAAGTCTTCCGTATCTTTTAACAGATTCTTGCAGTTGAGCAGGCTCACTATCACGAAATAGAAATCAGTGCGGACAAACAGAAAGGACTGCCACAAGATGCGCAACCAATAGGACAACACCAATGCCCGCAACATGCGCACAGTAAAAACCGGGAGCGTGAGCCAGTGATGGCCGAGAGCAAACAACACCAGCACAAGCAGCGCCCCTGAAACCGCATCAATCAATACACCTGCCAGAAAAGGCAGATAACGCTTCCGTTTAGGAAGGGCCCACAGTCCGGTAAGATCGGTTTCGGCAACCAGATACCACAAGCGGTTGCTGATGCCCATGCGCGAGTTGATCCCCAGGGCCCGTGTGGCTACCAGATGTCCCATCTCATGCACAAAAATGCCCGCGTAAGAGATAGCGGTTAAGAGAATCCACGAAAGGGCGCGATGATCAGGAAAATAGAAGTCGCTGGCACGTGGCGCCAATGAAGGATTGCCGATCATTGCCACAAGTGCAAGTCCGACCAGAAGGAAACTTGCCGTCAGAACCGGACGGCTGAAAATACACTGGGCCAGCGATTGGGGAAAATTTGCAAAGTGATATCGCACCCGCGGGGCCTGCTGCCGGACGAGTGGGGCTTTCGCGGAGCGGGCGCCGCCTTCAACTAAAGATTCGACAATTCCCTTCGTTTCCAGAAGCTCAAGAAAATCGTCTATATCCAGGACTTCTCCATATCGCTGCTGATAGAAGTCCGCCACCTGGCCCACGTTCTTGCCCTGGGAGAAGTGCTCCAGCAACTCGACAGCTTCCGGGGGAACAGCCAGAAATACGCCGGTTTCAACTACGCCTATGATGACTTCTTCCCCATCCACCTGGCGGGTAAAGGGACGAACTGTAACGAGGGTATCGCGTGAGTAAGTGGGCATCATTGGGAAATGAAACGAATGGGACCCACCGGAGCAGGCCCCATTTGCGCAACTGAGTACAACAAATGGCACGGCCAGAATCTGACGACCAAGAAAGTCCGCGGCCTGCTCGGGTCACACCCGTCTCCGTGCCTGCTGAGGACTAGGTTATGCCGGACAGGGGCAGCAAGTTCCACCGTACAGAGCAGCGGTGGTCTTCAGGGTCTCAACTTCACGAACGCTGATTTTCTTCATGTGGATGCTCCTTTCGTGGCCGGAACAGACGCAGGTGAACCACGTGTAATTCAGCTGCTTATGTTCTGACTACAAATTAAAAACACCAGCAGTGAAAATTATATGAAGATGGCTATAACAATATCTAAGCTTAATTAGACTTTTTCAATGTAAGAATTTCGTTTTGGGAAATTCCCATTTTGGAAAACGAGGAACTCTTCTTCTTGCGTTCGTTAATTCAATGCTTTTTCCACCAGTGCGATCACCTGCGGCCACGGGACCGGGCCCTGGTGCATGGCAAAAACCTTCTCCACCTGCAGCCCTTCTCTTTTCACCGCCTCAGCTACCTCGCGCATTAATTCGGGATCGTATAGCGTGCCGTTGTCATTCAGTGAAAGTGTATCGCTCGCGTACAACAAATGATGTTCCGGGAAATACACCATATACTGGCGTTCAGTTGAGCCGCCACGAAGCGGATATAGTTCCATGCGGTTCTCGCCTTTTCCTACCTGCAATTTTCCAGAGACGATCCGCCACGTTGGCGCTTTGGGAAATTGGGCAAGCAAATCAGGATGGAGTTTGCGGGGCGACTTTACGAGCCGGTCAAGAAGCGGCCGATTCAGATCCAGGATATAGACTGGCAGATTGAGCGCCACAGCTTGCCGCACGCCGCCAACGTGCGGCCATGAGTCGGAAGTTGAGAGCACGGCGTTGATCGGAATCCCTGGATATCGCCGCCTGGCTTCCTGAATCAAGCCGTCGGTATATGTCCCGGAAAGCGGGGCTTCAAGGATGACTATTCCGTTTTGCTGCTTCACGATGGTCGCGTTCCATGAGCTTTCATACAGGCT
>Ga0137395_10000786_pt1 | contig 13930 bp, 19 predicted proteins | sample czobulk216metaG_FD_108283 | JGI IMG/M metagenome (GOLD analysis project Ga0137395, IMG submission 108283) | Vadose zone soil microbial communities from Angelo Coast Range Reserve, California, USA - czobulk2.16 metaG | ecosystem: Environmental > Terrestrial > Soil > Vadose zone | place: USA...
CAAATTTGCAACCTTAGCCCCAAGCACAGTGCCAGGAGTCCCGCAAATTGGGCGGCTCACGAACCTCAAGCAGCTCAGTGTGGACACGACTTGGTGGACTCGTTATCGAAGCAAGGAGAACCCGGATTTTGGCGCCTCGTTTCCTCAAGCTGTTCCGAGTTTGGCTGTTGGACAGCATCCGGCAATTCCCGCATCTCAAAACGACCTGAATGACCCGAACCATATCCAAGCTATTGCCAACACTGCTGGATTTCACTTTGGCTTTATCGAGCAAGCCGGCACCAGCCTTTACGCCACTCTCAGCCAGCGAGTGTCTAGTCCGGAAGTGTTGCGAATCACCATCAGTATCGGTGCGTCAGAGATCATGCACTTCCAGGTTTGGCATGACAAAGCAGGCAACTCGGTTGCATTAACGGACAATCAGGCTGGCGGCTCGCTGACGTTTATAAACCTCGCTCTAGGACAACCCGAATCGCTCCAGGCGAACCTGATCATGCCCGAGCCAACCGAGTTCATCAAAGGCCTGCCAGAGTGCGCAATTATTCGTCCCACAGGTCACAGGCAGCTAGACGCAACGGGCGCGATTAACGGATTTATTGCTGATGGTCTTTTCATCGGTCAGCCCAAAGAATTCATTCAACTACTCCTCCATTTGGCAGAAAACGGAGACGAGGCCAAGCGCGGGCTGTGAGCGAGGACTAGACCGACCACCACTGACCGACAAGAAGGTCGCAGAAGGCGACAAGAGTGCCAAACCGGAACCTGCAGGATTTGGATCGTCTTGTCGCCACAAGCGACTTACCCTGCTTTGTTGTTTGACCAAACGCTTGAAGCTTCTTCATGTCCCAGAATTGGCGAAGCTTTGCGGGGATGTTTTCAGACGATTCCAAAAACAAATTTGGCTTCAGCCGATGTCACCCCAGGTCGACAAGACAGAGTGACGGGCTGCTTTCAAGTTTTCACTGCGAAACTATCGGCCTTCGCGAGTAGTTCGAGAACATTTGGGGGAATTCAGCTCGCCAACATTGCCAGTTGTTCCTCTCAGCTGGGAAAGATCTCGCCGGCAATGGCGCCTCGCCACCGCCGGCGATCTGATCGTCCGAATTGCGCCGTTTGGTTTTAATCCCCAGCCGCCGTAGTCTGACGCCTGTTCTGCACTTTGACGATTTCCGTGTGCCGCGTAGCCTGTGCAAGCTTTTGTTCTTCCACATTGGAGTATACGAATTGATGACCGAGGGTCCGCCCGGGATAGAACCAGGACAAGATCGCCACGGGTTCCATCTGTTCGCGCTCCGCGAATGTGATCGTAGTTTCGTTAGCCGTCGTGAGAGTTTCAGTACTGTTGGCAAATACCGTCGCATACAACTCGGATCGGTCAGAGTTGAAAATCTCGACAATATTACGGGAACCGAGGTTGTCAGCCAGCACGAACCAGTAGGTTCCCGCGGGCAGAACGCGTCCAGGAACCTGGACCTGTCGACTGAAGGTAAGCTTTGTAGCCTGATCGGATTCGGCTGCCTGTGCAGAAGGCAGCAGGATTGCGAATGCAAGTAATGCTCCTAGAGTGACAAACACTTTTCGATTGTTCATTTTGTTTCTCCTCGCTCTGAGTGACCGCCCTCCCGGTTGTCTTATTCCCATATTGCTGACAAACATTTCAGATAACGAAGCGCTGGCCAACTGTGGAATCCCGACAAACTCCATCGTCCATGGTTGGGAATAAAAAGTGTTGTGCCGTGGTCTTAGAGTCGGATAGCTAACAAACCACGGAACCCCAGAGGATGTCGGACACCGCGAGACGCGAACGATTCGAGCAAACCGTACTGCCTCATTTGGACGCAGCGTACAACTTGGCACGTTGGCTGACGCGAAACGACCAGGACGCCCAGGACGTGACACAAGAAACCTGCTTGCGCGCGTTTCGTTTCTTCGACCGATATCAAGGTGGGAGTATGCGGGCCTGGCTGCTGACGATCGCGCGAAACACTTGCTACACATGGCTGCGCAAGAACCGGCAACATGACTCGATCGAGTCATTCGATGAGGAGATCCATAGTACCGAACTCTGCGGCAGCGCAGACCCTGAGATCCAAGTCTTGGCCGCCGCGGACAAAGAAACAGTGAATCGTGCGCTTGAAGAACTGCCAGATGTGTTCCGTGAAGCGCTCGTGCTGCGAGAAATGGAAGGAATGTCGTACAGGGAGATCGCCAAAGTCACGGCGGTTTCTCTAGGCACGGTCATGTCGCGCTTCGCGCGAGGGCGAACGCGGTTGCGCCAATCTCTCACCGCCGAGCTCAGCAGGCGGTACTGAAGTGAGCTGTGACCTAACACAACGCCTCGTTCCCGGCTACATGGATGGTGAGCTCGATTTGGTGCGCACAATCGAGATGGAGACCCACCTGAAGGATTGCCCCGTTTGCGCACAAAAATTGGAAGACCAGCAGGGAGTGCGCGCGGTACTCCGGCGGAGTTCGCTGGCATATGTCGCACCGGCAGTTTTGCGGGACCGAATCCAATCATCCTTACGCCCATCGGCGAAAATGGATATGGAAGTTCGAGAGAATGGGATTCAATGGCGGTCGCTGCACGTCTTTCGATGGGCGGGAGCAGTTGCGGTACTCATTTTATTCTCGTTGAGCTGTTGGCAGTTGACCCCCCCTCTTCGCGAACCTTCCACTGATCAACGAATTGCGGCAGAAGTTTTCTCCAGCCACGTGCGCTCTCTTGAAGCCGACCACCTGATGGACGTGCTTTCCACTGATCAGCACACCTTGAAGCCCTGGTTCGACGCCAAGCTCGATTTTTCACCGCCAGTCGAAGACCTGACGAGCAACGGTTTTCCACTTGTCGGCGGGCGGCTCGATTATCTCGATGGGCGCGAAGTCGCTGCGCTGATCTATCAGAGGCGGAATCACTTCATCAATGTGTTCGTGTGGCCAACGCCCACCGGATCTGACTCAGCCCACTCGATCGAATCACAGCAGGGCTACAACATTGTGCGGTGGTCGCGTGGTGGGTTTCAGTGCTGGGCTGTCTCGGATTTAGGCGCGTCCGATCTAGCAGAATTCGTCCGGCTACTCAAGAACTACAACTCCTCGGAACCAAACTAGAAGTAGACGAATGATAGGAGAGCCATGAGGAAAGTTAGATTGCTAATCGTTCTGCTTCTTGCGAGCAGCCCCGTCTGGGCAAAGAAGAATCCTCCTCGCCCGTTCAGTTTGCCGTTCGTGGTCAATCTGAATGGGGCGCAAGTGCCGGCGGGCTCCTATGAACTAACTTGGGAACCCAGGGCTCAGCCGCGCGAGCAACCTTGTGGAAGGATGGGCGATTCGTGGCCACTGCTCCCGGCACGTGGGTGAAAAGCGGGGTCAGATACTCTGAAAACGCGGCGCTACTTCGCGTGAACTCCGAAGGATCGAAATCACTCGTCGAAATTCGAATCGCGGGCGCGGCCGGAGCCATTGTGTTTGACCCTGCCGGCAACACGGTTCATTACTCCGCCACGAAGCGCTGATAGGGTGCGCAGTCCCTCGGCCGCCGAGGCGCGGCTCTAGCTTGGTTGACTTTCCCGCATTTCAGGGAATAAGTACCGGTAGCTTACGGTCTAGATATTGACAGTAGTGCGTTGCATCCGACATAGCAGACTCGACGTTGGACATGTAGCGCGGAAAAGGACTATTGCGGAGGTCCACAGATGCGAACCTGTAAAGCAATCTTGAAAAGGCGAGACAGCCTGTGCAACGGAACAACTGGTCTGTGCTTCGAAAAACCTGACGGCTTCGAATTCAAGCCAGGTCAATTCGCCAATTTCACACTCGATTCAGTCATTGCGACTGATCCAGGTGGCATCACTCGATCACTGTCAATCGCCAGCGCGCCACATGAGAAAGACCTGATGGTCGCAATGCGCATGCGCGATACCGGATTCAAGCGAATCGCAAGCGAATTGCCAATTGGCGCCCCATTTCTCCTTGAGGGTCCTTATGGCAATTTGATTCTTCACAGAGACACCGCGCGCCCAGCTGTCTTTCTTGTGGGTGGCATCGGCATCACTCCCTTTCGGAGCATGATCCGGCATGCAACAGAAGTCGGAAGCGCACATAAACTCTTCCTCTTTTATTCGATCAGGCGGATTGAGGAGGGAGCGTTCCTGAACGAACTGGAAGAGTTCCAGGAACTGAATCCCCGCTTCAAATTCATTCCGACGATCACCCATCCTGACCGAGTACCGCGGGACTGGCGAGCGGAACTTGGTCACATTACCGAACCGATGCTCAACAGGTGGCTCCCGGCTTCTCAAGCCCCAATTTTCTACATAGCTGGCCCTCCAGGAATGGTTGACGGCATGCGCCAGATGCTCTGTGATGCCCTCGTGTCTGACGATGACATCCGGGCTGAGGAGTTTGCTGGCTACTAAGTCTTCGGCATCTCTCGACCGAACAACATTAGGCGAAAATCTAGAAGCGCTGTCGGGTGCCGGCTGCGACGTAGCGGCTCAGCGCAGCTGAGGAAGTGTGCGCCGTGGAAGGTTTTCTTGGTTCTCACGCTGGTTATCGCTCAGACCTGAATCTTACAATTCAGGCCTTGATGGGCGTGGCTCTGATCTTCGGTGCATTCCTGGCTCGGGCCAAGCGTTTCGTGGCACATGGTATTTGCCAAACCGCCGTCCTGGTCTTGAATCTGGCGTTGATCTGCTTTTGGATGTGGCCGTCCTTTCACTCGCACGTGCTGCCTCGTCTTCCGAAGCGTCTTGGAAAACGATTTTACGCTGTCGCTACGATTCACGGAGTCTTAGGAGTACTGGTCGAGGTATTCGGTCTATATATCGCGCTCGTGGCCGGAACCAAGATTCTTCCGGAAGCGTGGCGCTTTAAGCGATGGAAACTCTGGATGCGAGTTGAGCTGGCCCTCTGGTGGTTTGTACTGATGATGGGAGCTCTGACCTACTGGGTCTGGTACGCCGGATGAAAATACACCCAAGGTGTTTTGCGGAACGGGAATACCGAAGGCGCCGCCTTGGTCTCTAGCTTCGGGGGCTCCATGGACGATACCAGCGTGATCAGAGTTCTTCTCGTGGGCGACAGCCCACTGTCGTTCTTCCTTCATCAGAAGCACTTGGAGAGGAACGGATGCGAGTGCGAGTTTGCAGAGTCTGAACGAACGGCATGGGAGATGTTAGGCCGGCGTCAATTTGACCTTGTGCTTAGTCTGCACCCTAGCCGAGGGACCTGCAGCCCAAGTTTGGGCATCCTGCTGAGTGGATCACCAACCACATTGTTCTACGCGTTGCGCGTGGAAGTGGGCTATTGGTGGGTGCCTATCCTCAGGTTGGGCGAAGAATGCTTCGGGGCGCCCGTGCTGCGACCGAGAGAGTTTGCCAACGCACTCGATAAGGCACTAAGGGAAATCAGAGCTGAGGCCACATGGAATGGAAACCAGATGCGAACGGCGTAACCGGCGCAGTGCGCCCTTGCGGCGGGTTCTAATATGACTTCAGGATGAATTTTTGTGGTTTAATTGTCGGTAAGGAACAGACTGAAATTGGTCCGCGCCCGGTGGTCGGAGCGATCCTTGTAGCGAGCGGCCTCGCTGTGTCATTCCTGCTATGGCTGCTGTACGTGCATCACGCTTCGGTTGATTTCGCCGGGCGCTGGATGTTTTTACCGGCTCTCAACGCGCTTCTGAACGGATTGTGCGCGACAGCGCTCTGCGTGGGATTGTATTTCATCAATCATCGCAACAGGGAAGCGCATCGCACGAGTATGCTGCTGGGCTTCGCCTTCTCTTCCGTTTTTCTAATCAGCTACATCGTGAACCATGCTCTGCGTGGCGACAGGATATTCCCCCGCCACGGCTGGGTGCGCATGCTGTACCTTTCCATTTTAGCCAGCCACGTGATCCTCTCCATCGTCGCGCGGCCCATGATGCTCACGACGTTCTTTTTCTCGCCGACGTGCCGGTTCGCGACGCACCGCGGAATCGCACTCTTCACGTTCCCCCTTTGGCTCTATGTTTCGATCGCCGGCGTGGTGGTTTTTGTGTTCCTCAAAGCGTGTGCGTATTGGACCCTGAATACATAACCTAATTTGATCCGGCAATCGGAACCGAAATGAGGAAACTTGCAATGTTGTTGCAAGAGTTCCGAATCCAGGGATTGGGCAAGGGCGCACTCGAGTGCGCTCTTGCCGCGGCTGTTTTGTTTTAGTTGATGGTGATGGTCACTGGGGTGGACTGAGTGATTGCCCCAGAAGTCCCCGTCACCGTCAAGGTGACCTGAGATCCGAGTACGGGCGTTTGGGCATTTGAAGAGCCACCGCACCCGACTGCCAACAGTGAGAATAGTGAGATGACAAGCAGCAAGCCAAATGCGCCCATCGACAGACTTCTCTTGCGTGTAAGCGGTTTCCGCTTGCGAGCTGTGAAAATGGTTCCGAGCAGCCCCAAAGTAGGCAGCAAGCCCGCTAAAGCCGCCGTGTGGTAGCCGCCAGGCGGCGGGGTCGAAGCGGCAGAAATGGTCAAGGTGGATGTTGCACTAGACCCGGGAGTGATCGTCGTGGGATTGAAAGCGCAAGTAAGCCCCGAGATCGAAGAGCAGCTCAGCGAAATCGGACTGTTGAATCCTCCAACTCCGGCGGAGCTAATCATGAGGTTTGCCGAACCGCCCGGCGTAACGGATACACTTTGGGTTGAGAGACTCAACGAAAAATTTGGGCCGCCGACCGCGCCCGATGGGACAAGGCTGGCGAACACGCTTGTGGTGCTGCCTCCGCCCGGGAAATTGGGTTGGTTGCTGCCCCCAGCCGTCAGATAAAGAGTGCCCGTAGCACCAGTGGGTCCGCCTCCGCCAAACACCAGATCCCACAAGCCAGGATTCACCAGCACCTTATTCGACGCGTCGGTGAGCTGACCAAGAAACTTCCCGGTTGTGTCGTACGCGTTGATAGTGCCATCGCCAAAATTCCCCACTAAGATAGCGTTCGGGAAGGCACCGAAGGTAGCCGGAGTCGCCACAACGCCCCAAGGCGCGTTGAGTTGGCCGCCGGCAGCAACGAAGGTGCTCACGAAATTGCCGTTCATGTCGAAGATATCAACCTGCCCCAGGCCGGCGCCCGGCCTTGCATCGTGCTTGGCAGCATCTTGCATGGCATAGGCAACGTAGACCTTGCTATTGATGACGTGGATGCCGTGGGGAGCGTAACCCGCCGGAAGGTTTGGGTCGGTAAACGAACCGCTCAACGGAGCGAGTTTGAAGTTGGTATTGAGGACGTCAACTTTTCCGCTATTGAAATTCGCTGCTAAAAGGGATGTGCCGTTGAGCAAGGCGAGACCTTTGTAAACCGCGCCGCTGGCGGAGTTATCAAAGGCCACTGCTGCTGTGTTGCTTGCTCCGGTCCAGTTGGTGATCAGGCCGTCTTCGGTGTCAAAAATGAACTGTCCTCCGCCGAAGTAGGTGCCGGTGCTGTTTGACACAGTTCCCGTCGGGCAGCCGGGGCTACAATTGCCGTTTGGATTTTTTGTGGCTACGGGTATGGTCACCACCAGCGCTGTATCTTTGGTGCCATTCAAATCATAAAGCGTGGAGGTGCCGCTGTTGTTGTTTGCGATCCAGAAATCTTGCCCGGGAAGAAAAGAAATTCCCCATGGATTCAAAAGCTGCGTGTCCGTCGTCGTGGCTACGCCGGCAGTATTGGAGACCAGGTTGGTCTGGAAGTAGCCGCTTTGCTGGGCCCACAGCCCGGAAGGAATTGCCAATGTCATGAGTAGTGCGAATAAAAACAATGCCCTTTTCAAGTCATCCTCCGTGTCCTAATTTTGTAATTTCACTGAGATCACACTCGACTCATATCCGATTCCGCCGCGTAGCGATTAGTTGTAGGCTGGAGAGGAATTTGACATTATTGATACAATTCTGTGACCTTCGGATTCTTTAGATATTCAATCACGATTTCACGAGCGGATAGCGGTTCGCACGCCTGCAGGTTGCGGAAAAAGCGCTCCGCGCTTTTGTCATTCCGAGCGAAGCGAGGATTCTCTCTTTCTTTTGTTGGGCCTAAACCAAGGAGAGATTCCTTGCTTCGCTCGGAACGACAAGACAGACTAATTTGTCCTCAGCCTGCTTGCGTAAGGCACTTTCGTACTCGCAAGACACATCGGACCGAGCGCGGGCCTGGCGTGTTGCTGCATCCAGAATCCACATGTTCGACGCAACGAGTCCACACCCCAAGCGATCGGTTCCTTGCTTTCCGCCGCTCCTCATTTCCAGCGCCGTTTGATTCAGGCTTTAGCGGACAGGAATCTAGTGTCTTGATGTTCCGGAACAGGCAATTTGTGGAGTGTGATATGCGTTTCTCCCTCGCATCACTGCGGAGCGCTTCCTGCAACGATTCACGAAGTCGTAGGCGTGCCTTGTACAACTGGGACTTGGAATTCCCGGCCGAACAGCCCAGAATCTCGGCGATCTCATGGTGTTCATATCCTTCGACATCATGGAGAATAAATATTTCTTTGTATCCGTCGGGCAACTGCTCGATGGCCTTGCTCAGATTCACGTGGTCGAGCATTCCGGTGAGCTGAAGGTCAGGTCCGCCATGTTCCATGAGGGGCGTGGAGTCTTCCTCGCCGGGTTCGGGCGCCGCGTCAAGCGACACCTGCGGGTACCGTTTCTTGCGAAGTCCCATGAACACAAGGTTGATCGTTAGTCGGTGTAGCCAAGTGGAAAATTTTGCTTCTCCACGAAAGGTGTGAACCTTGCGGAATAACAATAAGAAAGCCTCTTGAGTCAGGTCTTCGGCTTCGCCGTCATTCTTTACGATTCGAAGGCATATGGAGTAGACACGGCGACTGTACCGCCGATAGAGCTGCTCGAAGGCTTCAGCGTTGCCCTCCTGAGCCTTTCGAATGATTTCCTCTTCAGGAATGTCACTATTTTTGGCTTCTTCTTTGACATTCAACAGCATGCCGTACTCCTCTTCCAATGCTGATCCATGGGACGTTCACGGAATTTGAGAATCTCAACGGCAGTGCGACGGATTGACGGTTTACGCCGGACCGTTCACGCCGCTGACAAAGCCGCCGATATGCCCGGTTAGGAGGGTAAGAGCGACCGCCACGACTTCAACGGTTAAACGGAGACCTGTCCAACTTGCCTGTGGTTTGCGTTGTTCCTTGCTGTGAAACCAACACACGAGCCAAATCATTGCACTGGAACAGAGCGCGAGTATCAGATGCAGCTTCAGATTTCCCTTAATACGCGCGCCCTCCAGTTGCCATTGCCAGGCTAGAAGGCCGGTTGCGATCGTCGGCACCGCCGAGATCGCCGCTACAACCACCGTGTAATACGCTGCGCGAAGCAGAGCGAGGCTCTGCTTCCGCAGCGATAGCAGATCAAAGAGGGCGCTGACAAAAATCAGCGCGATTGGAAAGTGCACCAACGCCACGTGTTGCGCGTGCTTGGCGAGGAGCACCGACTTCAGATCAAACGGATTCATTCGGGCCTCCTCGCATCACTGCACTACGATTTTGGCGGTCATCTTCGGGTGAATCGCACAGTAATAGTTGTACGTGCCCGGTTTGGTGAAGGTAAACGAGAAATGGTCATCCGTATCGAGTGCCTTCGATTTGAACATCTTGTTGTCATCGCTGGTGACGACATGCGGGACATCGTCGTTGTTCGTCCACGTGACCGTGCTCCCGGCAGGAATGGTGATGGTTGCCGGGCCAAAGCTGAAGTTGTCGATCTTGACGATGGCGCTGCTTGCGGGTTTGCCCGCAGGGCTCGCAGCCAAGCTCGGCATGTTTCCCTGGGCCAAAGCAAGGGCTGTCACTACGGTTGCCGCGAATCCGAACATCCAGATGAGTCTTTTCACTTTTGTTCTCCTTTGAAATTTTGTTAAAGCTTTGAGATTCCCCCCTAAATCACGCCAGGGGAGAATCGACAATTGCGAGCGAGTGGTTGCCCTGCACGTAGTTCACGTGCGAGATACCCAGCACGCTGCGCAATTGGTCTGCCGGCACTTTCATGGGGCCCGGCGATGGCGCGGTACCCGGCGCGGGTTGAGGGAAGGCCGTGGACAGCGCCGTGTGGAACGTGACGTTGCCTTCCACCTTTTGCATGATCTGATGGATGTGGCCGTTGAGGACGGACACCGATCCGAAGCGCTTCAAGTACCCGAGAGCCTGCTCGCTGTCGTCGGTGCCCCAGCCCCAGTCGGGATAAACGGTCCAGAGCGGAATGTGCGCGAAGACGATCACCGGCGTGCTGCTTTTCAAGTCTCTCACATCGTCCTGGAGCCACTTGAGCTGGTCGGAGCCGAGCGACCCGAGGCCGCCTGCTTTGAGGTCCACCACATTCACAAGGCCGATGAAGTGCGCGCCCTTGTGGTCAAAGCTGTACCAGCCATTTCCTTTCGTGTCCTTGCCGAAGCGATCCAGGTATTGCTGGCCATTGTCGGTGAGAACGTCGTGTTCGCCTGGAACAAAGAAAATCCGGCTGGCCTTGGCGCCCTTGAGGACTTGCTCGGCGGTGTCAAACTCAGAGGGTTTCGAGAGCTGCGAGATATCACCCGTATGCAAGAGGAAGTCCGGGCGCTCCGTCGAACTGTTGATCCGGTCGACAGCAACCTGCAGCGTCGCGGTGACGTCGGGGTTGGCCTCTTTGCTGAATCCGATATGAGAATCGCTGATCTGGATGAAGCTGAAATCCGCTCCTTTCATTTTCGCCTTGTCCATCCCGCTCATCGCGCCCTGCAGTAACGGGGCCGATTTCAGAATGCCGCCGTGAACCGAGTAGAGCACCCCCGTGCCGGCCCAGGCCATGCACTGCAGAAATCCCCGGCGGTCAATGCCGTCCTTGTTGATGTTGTTTTTAATAAAGTCAGCCATGATCCGTTTCTCCTCCGGCGGGCGCGGGCTGTAGAATGCTTGCCGCACGCAGCCTTCGGGATGTAAGACTGGCCCGCGCGGCCCTTATTCCCCGCAAAGGGCCGTTTTCATGGCCGGGAATAAAAAAGCCCTACCGGCGGTCTTACTGGTGGGCGATTAGAGAGCGGCGAGAAGAACAAGAGTGCCAGGCGCAGCAACACGCGAACGCTTCGAGCAAGCCGTCCTGCCTCATCTGGACGCGGCGTACAACCTTGCGCGCTGGTTGACCCGAAACGAGCAGGACGCTCAGGATGTGACGCAGGAGTCTTTTTTGCGCGCGTTTCGCTTTTTCGATGGATACCAGGGCGGAAATATGAGGGCTTGGCTGCTCACTATCGTGCGGAATACGTGTTACACGTGGCCGCACCGGAATCGGCCACCCGATACCGCCGTGGAATTCGACGAAGAAATTCATAGCGATGAATCGTCGGGCGGTGCCGACCCTGAAATCCAGGTATTGGCGAACGCCGACAAGGCGGCAGTACACCGCGCGCTCGAGGAACTGCCGGATATCTTCCGCGAAGTTCTGGTGCTGCGCGAGGTCGAAGGCCTGTCCTACAAGGAGATTGCCGATGTCGCGTCTGTCTCCCTGGGCACGGTAATGTCCCGTCTGGCGCGGGCGCGAACTCGTTTGCGGCAGTCGCTGGGCGCCGCCCTTGGGAAGGAGTCCTGAAGTGAGCTGCGAACTGAGACAACGCTACATTCCTGGTTACCTCGATGGTGAGCTCGACCTGGTGCGTACGATCGACATTGAAACACACCTGAAGGGATGTCCGACTTGTGCCCAGGAGCTGGAGAGCTTGAAGGCGTTGCGCGCCGCCATACAGCGCAATCCACTGGCCTATGCTGCGCCAGCAGTTTTGCGAGAGCGCATCCAGTCGTCGCTGCGCGCCTCAAGCAGAGCTGACGTTCAGGAGCGTAAGATGAACTGGCGGTGGCCGTCTCTAAATGTTTGGCAGTTGGCCAGCGCCTCCGCGCTGCTTGCCCTGATTTCCGTCACTGGTTGGCAGTTAACCGCGCGCGTTCGCGCGCCTTCGAGTGACCACCAAATTGCAGCGGAGGTTTTCGCGAGCCACGTACGATCCCTGGAAGCCAATCATCTGATGGACGTCGCTTCAACCGACCAACACACCGTAAAACCCTGGTTTGACGGCAAGCTCGATTTTTCGCCGCCGGTGGAAGATCTGGCGAACGACGGATTTCCGTTGGCGGGCGGACGTTTAGATTACGTCGAGGGACGTGAGGTCGCCGCGCTGATCTATCAGAGGCGCAAGCACCTCATCAATGTATTCGTGTGGCCAAACCCCACTGAATCGAACTCAACCCAAGCAATCGAATCACGGCAGGGCTACAACATAATGCGGTGGTCACGTGGTGGATTTCAATTCTGGGCTGTCTCTGATGTAGCCGCATCCGACCTCGCGGAATTTGTCCGGCTGCTCGAAACCCGCGTACCGCCAGACTCGAAGTAGAAGTGGACTAACCTCCCCTGGATCCGAACGTCTGTGTGGTAGTAACGTGAGAGGGGCACTCAGTTGATTCCTTGGTTCCTGGATACTTGCTTGGCTCGTGCGACTCCCCCGGCGAGCACCATGATCAGCCCAAATACAATGAGTTGAAACCTCTAGCGCCCGATAACCTTTCGCGCGGGAACACGGATACCTTCCATAACTGTCCTCCGTCATAAAATTTGTGGACGCTGGACACACGTGCGCCAGCGGACAAACGGAAAGACAGAATTAGATTCTTAGGACGGAGTTCGCTTCGGAGTAACTTAAAGGTGGGGAATGGAACTGCGGAATCGTCAAAGCCGAATTGGCAACCAGAAGAACGCTGGTTGGCCCAACTGGCAAAAATGCTGTGACGGCTGCAGCAGGAGTTATTTGGAAATGCTCACCGCCCCCGATATACAGCTGGGCGCTTTGTTGGGCCATGGATTTGCGGCAAGATTGGTGGGATGACATTCCCTGCGAGCCGCATTGAGAACCCATCTGGCGACAGCATTCATTCTCGCTCGCACTCAGCAGTTGCTGAGGCACGAAACACGAAAGGCCTGGCATCACGAGGAGGACCAGCAGCGCAGTCACAGCACAAAATCTTGTTCTCATCCTCACTGAGCGTATTCCAATCCATCCACGGGACGCAACGGAGCCCAAACATACGGTAGGCTACTTTGAATCACAGCAGGTTTTTGTTGCTTGAACAATCGGGCATGGCCGATCCGCATAGGAACAGAACACGCAGCAATCATTCGGTTTCGGTTTGAGGACGATCCCACAACCCAAGCACGCGTAGAAAAAAACGCAGTGGTCAGTCGGCATCGTCTCAGTTGCCGCATGACCGCATTCTGGGCAGGTGATTCTCGCAATCAGTTTCGTCATGGTCCCTACGCAGCTCTATGGTAGCCCGCTATCAAAACCTACCTCAATACTCTCGTAATGCTGGCTATGGCCGATTCCTTCGGTCGAAGTATCTGCTTCAACTTTTGGTACTAACAGCCTCGGAAGACTGCTTCATGTCCGCGCCCTCTTGTTGATCATGTGGCCGCCGCTGATCGGCACTGCGGCTGCCCATACCGCAGCCGCCCGACATCATGCCCCCACAACCACGGACCATGCTGATGACGAACAATGCGATGCCCATAGTCGCGAGAATATTTTGCAATTTCATATTCGCCTCCAAGCCGTTGAAATTAGGGAGAGGGGCGCGACGCTTATTGTCAGCTCGAATCTTTCGGTCGCGCCCTCTCGTTGCTGGCATTTGCCTGTTTACGAAGCCTAGCCCCGTTTCTGTACCGACGATACGGAATCAACCACGACAGTGTTTCCATCGACGCGTCCGGTGATAGTGGCACGTCCTCCGGCAAATTTGTCGAGGTCAGTTCTTTCGCCATCCAGGATGTAGACGGAATCGCCCACCACAAGGACGTAGTCAGCGCCCTCTTCATGAACGCAAGTCCGCGTGCATGAGAATGGCGTCACGCCCTTGTGGTGGTTGGGATAGTTCTGC
>Ga0137395_10000787_pt1 | contig 13924 bp, 14 predicted proteins | sample czobulk216metaG_FD_108283 | JGI IMG/M metagenome (GOLD analysis project Ga0137395, IMG submission 108283) | Vadose zone soil microbial communities from Angelo Coast Range Reserve, California, USA - czobulk2.16 metaG | ecosystem: Environmental > Terrestrial > Soil > Vadose zone | place: USA...
AGCCAGCGGCCCGCTCGTCGCCCGGGGATACCCGGCGGTGAAACTGCATGAAGACGTCCTGGGCAACGTCCTCCGCCGCCGAGCGATCGGCAAGGACTCGGTAGGCGATGGCGACGACCTTCGGATATTCCTCGAGGAACAGCCGCTCGAATGGATCCGGCACGCCCTGCCTAAGCACGCCCAGCGGGGTGCGCGCGACGACCGGTTGCCAGGCTTGCGACTGGAGCATTCACGCTATACGCACCGCCGGCCGCAAGAATATGACAGGCGGCCCGGCCGCCGTGCCGGTCGCGTCTGGACCCTTATATAAGGTAGGGGGGCCGGAGCCTGCGCTCGAGCTTATTCGCCTTTCCAGGTGGGCTTGCGTTTCTCCGCGAAGGCGGCGAGGCCCTCTTTGGCGTCGCCTGTTTCGAAGAGCCGGAAGATTCCGGCCCGCTCGAGGGCCAGGCCGCTTTCGAGCGACATCTCGAGGCCCTGCTTCGCGACCAGCTTGATCTCGCCGATCGCGAGCGTCGGGCCGGCGGCCAGGGTCGCGGCGAAGGCGATCGCGTCGGGCAGCAGGCGGTCCACCGCAACGAGGCGGTCGACGACGCCCAGGGCCGCGGCAGTCGTTGCATCCAGCGGTTTGCCGGTCACCAGCAACTCCATCGCCTTCTGCCGGCCGATCAATCGCGGCAGGCGCTGGGTGCCCCCATTCCCCGGCAGGAGGCCGAGCGTTACCTCGGGGACGCCGAGACGGTACTCGCCTTCGGCCGCGAAACGGAAATCGGTAGCGAGCGCGATCTCGAGACCGCCGCCCAGGCAATGGCCGCCGATGGCGGCGATGAACACCTTCGGCGTGTGCTCCATCTTGAGCAGGACCTCGTGCATGTGCAGGATGGTCATCGCCCGCGCCTTCGAACTGACCGTCCGGAACATGTTGATGTCGGCCCCGGCACTGAAGAACTTCGGGAGGTCCGACATCAGGACGGCAGCGCCAACGGATTCGTCGAAACGGATCTCGTCGATGGCGGCGTTGAGCTCGTCGATCAAGCCGCGGTCGTAGGAATTGGCGGGTGGACGGTTGAGATGAATCAGCGCAACGCCATTTGATTCACAGGTGACCGACACAACCTTCGAGGTGGTCGCTTGCTCCATCGATCCCTCCTTTGTGTACCCTGAAGTCTAGTTCGCACGCCAATTAGGGTCCCCGCTCCGGCGTGAAAAAGCGGAGACAATTTGGAGGAATGCCAAGCAGATGAGCACGATGGTGATTGACGGGAAGCCGGCATCGGCCCGGTCGGGCGCGACGGTGGAGATCCACGACCCCGCAACCGGCGAGCTGGTCGACAAGGTCCCGCAGGCCGGCGTCGAGGAAACGCGCCAGGCGATCGACGCCGCCCACGCCGCCTTCCGCGGCTGGGCGGACACGCTGCCACAGAAGCGCGCCCAGATCCTGATGAAAGGGGCCGCGGTCGCCCGCCAGCACCTCGATGAAGTCGCATCGCTTTTGACCCGCGAGCAGGGCAAACCGCTTCGCGACTCGAAGATCGAGGCGGAGCGGTTCGTCGAGAACATCGAGTACTACGCCATGCTCTCCGCCTCGGGGGCCATCCGCGGCAAGCATGTCCAGCTCTCGGTGCCTGGGGCCTTCGGCCTGGTCGTCCGGCGCCCGCTCGGCGTGGTCGGCGCCATCATCCCCTGGAACTTTCCCCTGACGCTGCTCGCCAACAAGATCGCGCCGGCACTGGCGGTCGGCAACACCGTGGTCGCCAAGCCGGCCAGCACCACGCCACTATCGACCATCCGGCTGGTCGAGCTGATGAACGAGGGCGGGCTGCCGGCCGGCGTGCTCAACGTCGTGGTTGGCCCGGGGGCGGTGGTCGGCCAGGAGTTGATCAAGAACCCGAAGGTCCGTAAGATCGGATTCACCGGGGAAACCCAGACCGGCAAGCAGGTGATGGCTGAGGCGGCCTCGGACCTCAAACACGTCACCCTGGAACTCGGCGGGAGTGATCCTGCGATCGTGTGCGATGACGCCGACCTCGAGCACGCGAGCAAGGCGATCGCGATCGGCCGGTTCTTCAATGCGGGCCAAGCTTGCCTCGCCGTCAAGCGCGTTTATGTCTTTGAATCCGTCGCGGACCAGCTGATCGAGAAGCTGGCGGCGCGGGCGAAGAAGCTGAAGGTCGCCCCGGGGAGCGACGCCGCCTCCCAGATGGGTCCGATGCACACCGCGGGCGGTCGCGAGACGATCGAGGAGCAACTAAAGGACGCGCTCGATCGCGGGGGACGCCTGGTTGCCGGCGGCAAGCGGTTGAGTGGCGCGCCCTTCGACCGCGGCTTCTTCTTCGAGCCGACCATCGTCACCGAAGTCCCCTGGGAGGCTCGGGTTTGGCGGGAGGAGACCTTCGGACCACTACTGCCCATCGCCAGGGTCAAGGACCTCGACGAGGCGTTCGAACGCGCCAACGACTCGGAGTTCGGGCTTGGCTCGTCGATCTTCACCCGCGATCTCAAGCGCGCCCAGCTCGGGATCGACCGTCTCGACGCCGGCTACACCTGGGTGAACTCGATCCAGGTGGCCTACGACGAACTTCCCTTTGGCGGCACCAAGCACAGCGGCTTCGGCAAGGAACACGGCGTCGAGGTGCTGGATTTCTATACGGAGCAGAAGAGCGTCGTCGTGGCGGGCGTCTAGCGACGTTGTCCGGGCGGATTGGCCGCGTCTAATAGGGCTTTAACAATTGAGGCCGCTTTAACGGCCCTCTAACAATTGAGGAGTTCTATTTGCTACTGTTTGAACACTCCTCGAACGGCGAGGGTGGAATGGGACAAAAGGGAGGGTCTATGACTGACCTATTCGAAGCAAAGCTCCGTGCCATGCGTCCGCTGGCGGCGATGGGGGCGATCGCCGTCCTGGTTGCTGCTTGCGGCAACGGGTCCACGACGAGCGGCCTGGCCGCAAGCCAGGTGCTCAAATTCCCCGTGTATCAGACCGCCGGAACCTTCGACCCGGGCCAGGCCGACGCCGAGGTCGACACGGAAATCATGCAGAACGTGTTCAGCAACCTCTGGAAGTTCGATGACAGCCTCAACCTCGTCCCGGACATCGCGACCACGGTGCCGACGCAGGCGAACAATGGCATCTCATCCGATGGACTGACCTACACGGTCAAGCTGAAGTCAAACGTCAAGTTCAACAACGGCGCTGCCATGACGTCGAAGGACGTGCTCTACTCCTGGAACCGCGCGGTTGCGCTGCAGGGCGCGTACGCGTCGAACTTGAGCGCGATCGCCGGCTACGACGCGGTTCAAAAAGCGGCCGGCGCGCCGCCTTCGAGCTCGGCCGGCGCGGGCGGCACGACAACCTTCCGGCAGAACATCGAAAACAAGCTGGCGGCCAACGACCCCGCCTTCCAGTTGAGCGGGCTCAAAGCGCCCGACGCCAACACCGTTCAGATCACGCTCGCCCATGCCTGCGGCTGGTGCCTCACCGCCTGGGCGCTCCAGGGCAGCACCGGCAGTATCGTCGACCAGAAGGCGATTGCGGCCGACCCGGTCAACTGGTGGTCGAAGCCGGTCGCGCAAGGCCAGGAAGCCGGCATGGTGGGCACAGGCCCCTTCTACCTCACCGCGTACACCGCGAAGCAGTCGATGGCCTTCAAGGCAGTGTCGAACTGGTGGGGCTCACCCAAGCCGACGCTCACTGACGTGAAAATCGACATCCACGACCCGTCGGCGATCGCCGGTGACGTCACCGCCTGGGAGCAGGGCAGCTATGACCTGATCGGATACGGCGGCAACAGCGGCAACCTGACCTATCCCCTCATCCAGGGGATCAAGGGCAACGCCACGTTCGCGAGCCAGCTTCTGACCAAGCCGAAGGGCCGGACGACCTGGCTGAGCTTCAACGTCGGCTACCCGGCGACGGGTGGGCCGTTCGTCGGCGAGTCGGCAACGGCCAAGGGCCTTCGCCTGGCCTTCGCCCTCGCGGTCGACAAGGCGGGCCTGGCCACGACCGTCTGCCACGACGTCCAATGCGCCCCGGCCACCGGCGGACTGATAACCAAGGGGCTCGTCGGCTACCTGGGTGACGGGGCGGACCCGCTGGCCAAATTCGATCCAACCCAGGCGATGTCGCTCCTCAAGCAATACGACCCGACCGGCAAGCTCACCGCGAACCTCAAGTACTCCTACAACGCCGGTGGCCTTAACGACCCGGTCGCCGCGTACCTGCAGAACGAATGGCAAACCAACCTCAACGTCAAGGTCACGCTCGATCCCAGCAGCGACGCCTCCCAGTTCATCTCCAATCGCCTGTCCGGGAAGTACGTGATGGCGCGCGATGGCTGGCAGTTCGACTACAACCACCCGCAGGACTGGTACGACAACCTCTGGGGGTACCTCGCCACGGCGAGCGGCGCCAACACCAGCGGGTTCGACGACCCGACCTATGACAGCGTTCTGAAGCAGGCCGACGCAGCGCCGATCGACACAGGGCTGGCGATGTACAAGCAGCTGGCGCAGATCCTGCAGCAGGACGTCGTCTACATCCCGCTCTACTACTCGGTCGCCAACTTCGCCATCCGCTCCTACGTGAAGGGAGCGGGCTCCAACAGCCAGGCGGACTTCTACTGGAACGAGACCTCGATCCAGTCCCACTGAGAGGCTGGTAATCGGCTGAACAAGGGCGCCTCCGTCGCGGGGGCGCCCCTGTTGGCAGTAATCTGACAGGCGAACAGCGATGCTAACGCGAGGAACCCTGATCTACATCGGGCAGCGGCTCGTGCTCATCGTCTTCACCGTGCTCGTCGTGTCCTTCGGCGTCTTCGCCGTGGTTCATTCCCTCCCCGGCAACGCCTTCGTCAGCGACCGGGTACACGGCAACGCACTGCAGATCCTGCTGCACCAATATGGCCTGGACCTGCCTATTCCGGTCCAGTACTGGAACTTTCTCAAGGGAGCCGTCCACGGAAACCTCGGGGTGTCGCTCTACATCCGTGACCTGCCCATCACGCCGCTCGTCCTTCGCGAGCTCAGCGTGAGTGCCATGCTCGGCGGCGCCGCGCTCATCGTCACCATCGGCCTCGGCATCACGTTCGGTGTGCTGGCGGCCGTCCGGCAGAACACCTGGGTTGACTACCTCCTGACCAGCATCGCGGTCGTTGGCTACAGCGTCCCCAGCTTCGTGATCGCCTCGCTCGGCATCCTGATCTTCGGCCAGTGGCTCAACAACGTCTCTCACGGGGCGCTCTTCTATCCCGAGCCGTGGACGGGAACCTACGGGACGCTCGCCGAGCTTTCGTTGCCGGCGATCGCCCTCGGCTTCTATACCTCAGGACAAATCACCCGCATCACGCGGGCGTCGATGCTCGAGGTTATCCAGCAGGACTACATCCGGACCGCGCGCGCCAAGGGCCTGGAAAACCGCATCGTCATCATCCGGCACGCCCTGCGAAACGCGCTGGTGCCGGTCACGAGCATCCTCGGACCGACCATCATCGGCATCATCACCGGCAGTGTCGTCATCGAGAATATTTTCGGCATCCCCGGCCTTGGCAAGGAATTCGTTGAATCCATCTTCCAGCACGATTACAACGTCACGGTCGGGGTGTTCACCATCTACGCCGTCCTGATCGGGTTCGCGAACCTGACGGTGGACCTGGTCTACACCGTGATCGACCCGAGGATTCGGTACTGATGGCGACGCTCCTTCCCGAGGCACAGCTCGAGTATGCCGGCGGCACCCTCGCCGGCGAGCAGGTCGGCCTCTGGCGCGACGGCGTGCGCCGCCTGCGCCGCAACCGGCTCGCCCTGGCGGCGGCCATCTACTTGATGGTGCTGGCCCTCGTCTGTCTGCTCTCGCTCTTCTGGACGCCATACAAGCCGAACCTGATCGGCACCTGCGTCACCTACGCGCTCCCCACCGGCGCCCACCCCCTGGGATGCGATGATCTCGGACGAGATTCGCTCAGCCGGCTCATGGTAGGGTCGCAGGTCTCGCTGGCCGTCGGCCTGGCGACGGCCTTCATCGTGCTGGTGATCGGTGTCGCGGTGGGCCTGCTGGCCGGCTACTTTCGCGGCGCCATCGACGCCTTCATCAGCCTGGCCATCAATATCTTCTACGGCGTCCCGCCGCTTCTGGTCGCCGTGGCGCTTTACGTGCTGCTGGGTCCAAGCCTGATCAACATCATCATTGCTATCTCGGCCACCGGCTGGATGGACATGGCGCGGTTGTCCCGGGGACAGGCGCTGAGCATTCGGGAACGAGAGTTCATCGAGGCGGCTCGCTCAGGGGGGGCGCGCGCGGGCAAGATCGTCTTCGGCCATATCATGCCCAATGCGCTCGGACCCATCATCGTCCAGGCAACGTTCGTCATCCCGGCTGCGATCCTCACGGCGGCATTCCTGACCTTTCTCGGCTTCGGCGTGCCGCCGCCCACGGCCGATTGGGGCGGCATGGCCAGTGAAGGCCTGCCTTCGCTGCAGGGCGGTTTCGACCCCTATATCCTGTTGTGGCCTGCGGTGGCGCTCTCGGTGACACTGCTGGCCTTTAATTTCTTCGGGGACGGCCTGCGAGACGCCTTCGACCCGCGACAGAAGCGCTAGGTCGAGACCCTGAGTACTTCCTTCGCCCTCGATCCGAGGCAAGAACGATGACCGCGCCCGTGCTGCAGGTCAAGGATCTCAAGACGCAGTTCTTCACCGACGACGGCGTCGTGCAGGCCGTCGACGGCGTGAGTTTCGACCTCTACCCGGGCGAGACCTTGGGGATCGTCGGCGAGTCCGGCTGCGGCAAGAGCGTCACCGCCCTTTCGATCCTGCGCCTGATCCAGCGGCCCGGCCGCATCGTCGCGGGGCAGATCTTGTTCAAGGGATCGGACATTGTGAAGCTGTCGGAGGAAGAGGTAAGGGAGATCCGTGGCAAAGATATTGCGATGATCTTCCAGGACCCCCTGAGCAGCCTCAATCCGGTGCTGAAGGTCGGCTTCCAGATCGAAGAAGCGATGGAGGCCCACGAGAAGGTCTCGGGCAAGTCGGCACTGAGCCGAACCATCGAGCTGCTCAAACAGGTCCGGATCCCCGCGGCGGAATCCCGTGTCAACGACTACCCTTTTCAATTCAGCGGTGGGATGCGCCAGCGGGCGATGATCGCCATGGGCCTCGCGAACGCGCCATCGATTCTGATCGCGGACGAACCGACGACCGCGCTCGATGTCACGGTCCAGGCGCAAATCCTCGAGTTGCTGCGCGACCTCAACCACGACCTCAACACGTCCATCATGATGATCACCCACAACATGGGGGTGGTCGCGGGCCTCTGCACCCGGGTGCTCGTGATGTACGCCGGCCGGATCGTGGAGCAGGGCCCCGTCGAGCAGATCTTCAAGAATCCGCAGCACCCCTACACCTGGTCGTTGCTGCGGTCGATCCCTCGTCTCGACTCGGACCGCCACGACCGCCTGCTCTCCATCGACGGCCTGCCACCCGACCTGATCAAGCCGCCTGCCGGCTGCCGGTTCAATCCGCGATGCCAGTTCAAGATCGACCGCTGCCGGCACGACGATCCACCCCTGATGGACGTGGGCGCCGACCAGGAGGCTGCCTGCTGGGTGACGATGCGGCGGGCGCTGTCGCGCAATGGAGACCAGGGTGCCTGAGCGGGTGCCGCTACTGCGCGCCGAGGGAGTCGTCAAGCATTTCCCGGCCAGGCTGGGCGCCACCGTGAAGGCGGTGGAGGCGGTGAGCCTCGAGATCTACCCGGGCGAGACTGTCGGCCTGGTCGGCGAGTCGGGCTGTGGCAAGTCAACGTTGGGGCGGTTGATCACCCAACTGCTGCCGGTGACCTCCGGGAACATCTTCTTCGAGGGCGTGGACCTTACCAAACTGAGGGGCGAGAAGCTGCGGCAATACCGCCGCCAGCTACAGATGATCTTCCAGGACCCGTACTCATCCCTGGACCCTCGGATGACCGTCGGCGACATCATCGCTGAGCCGCTCGAGAATTTCGGCCTCTTGCGCGGTGGATCGAAGGACAAGCGCGTCCAGGAGCTTCTCAAGATCGTCGGGCTCAACCCCTATTTCAACAACCGCTATCCCCACGAGTTCAGCGGCGGCCAGCGCCAGCGCATCGGCATCGCGCGCGCGCTGGCGCTCCAGCCGAAGCTGATCGTTGCCGACGAACCGATCTCCGCACTCGACGTCTCCATCCAGGCTCAGATCATCAATCTGCTGGAAGACCTCCAAAAAGAATTCAAGCTGACCTATCTCTTCATCGCTCACGACCTCTCGGTGGTCCGTCATATCAGCAACCGGGTGATGGTGATGTACCTGGGCAAGATCGTGGAGGTCGCCGATAGCGTCGAGATCTATCGCAATCCTCGCCACCCTTACACCAAGGCCTTGCTCTCCGCCATCCCGATCCCGGACCCGGAAATCCAATCCACACGGCGGATCGTCTCCCTCAAAGGCGAGATCCCGTCGCCGGTGAACCCACCATCCGGCTGCCGCTTCCATACGCGATGCCCGATCGCCCAGCTGCCGACCCCCTGCGCCGACCTCGAGCCGCCGCTCGAAGAGAAGGCACGCGACCACACCGCCGCCTGCCATTTCTCCGAGAAGGTCCCAATCGCCGTATAGTCCGGGCCGCCGCCGCTCCTTCCAGCGCCGCGTGCTCGCCTGGTACGCGGCCCACGGTCGTGATCTTCCCTGGCGCAAAACGCGCGACCCTTACGCGATCCTCGTCTCCGAGATCCTGTCGCACCAGACGCAGATCTCGCGGGTGGTCCCGGTGTATGAGGCAATCCTCGAGCGGTACCCCACCGCGGAGGCGATGGCCTTAGCTCCCGTCGAGGCGGTCAAGACGATCACGGATCCGCTCGGTTACAAGATTCGTGGCAACTGGCTGCACGGCGCCGCCTTACAGGTGGCCGATCGCTTCGGGGGCGTGATGCCTCAAACGTTGCCGGAGTTGCGGCAGCTTCCCGGCATCGGGCGCTACACCGCCGGCGCGGTCATGAGCTTCGCCCATCACCACGACGCGCCGGTGCTGGATACGAATATCGCCCGACTGCTGCGGCGATATTTCGGCGTCAATGCGACGCCACGCGCCCGAACCCGCGAGCTCTGGTCACTGGCCGCCGCCGTCATTCCGAAAGGCAAGGGCTACCTGATCAACCAGGCGTTGATGGATCTCGGCGCCATCGTCTGCCGAGCGAAAGCGCCTCGATGCGCTACCTGCCCCCTCCGAGGCAGTTGCGACTTCCGACGGAAGGCCCGGCAGGGGTCACGACGGCCCCTGCCCTCACGAGTCGTTCCTACCGGGTCGTCTTAGGCGCCAGGGTCATCGAGGAATATCCGGCCGGTGTCGGCGATGCGTTCGGGTTTGCTGACCACGAAGTAAATCAGCAAAGCGATCCCGGCGACCATCCAGATGCCGATGATCAGCGGAGCCAAATTCGACGGGGGTGAGAGCCCAACGATTCCCAATCCCGCGAAGTCGATCCCAAAAGCGGCGACCAAGGCCGGCAGGAAGATCAGGCTGCCAACGACCGGCACGATCCCGTTTGAGAGAACGTTGAACTCGTGGCGCTGCTCGCGCAGGTAAAAAACGAGGTTGCTCAGGTTGGTGAGGATGTAAATGGTCACGACGACGATGGTGGCCACGGTGCCAAGCAGGGCAAAAGCGGGAAGCGCACCACCGGCTACCAGCCCTAGCCCAACAGCCAGGATGATGCCCCCGGCGGCCTGAACGTTGACGGCGATGTAGGGCGTCCGAAAACGCGGATGCACCCGCTGCAACATGCGAGGCAACAGACCGATCCGGGCCAGAGAATAGCCGACTCGGGTTGCGGCGTTCGCGCCGGCATTCGAGTTGGCGATGGCACTGTTCAGGACGGCGAGGATCACGATGATGAGGCCAGGACCCCACACGGCCTGGGCCAGGCCCGACCAGGGATCGCCGCCGTTGAGGAAGACGAAGCCGTTCTTCGGATCGGCCATCTTGTTGGGACCAAAGTAGACGGTCGCCGCGTAGTAACAGAAAAGGTAGAAGAGACCGATCAGCAACGCTGACAGAAAGACCGCACGAGGAATCGTCTTGCGCGGCTCCTTGACCTCCTCAGCCAGCGGCAGCGATGCCTCGAAGCCGATGAAGGCGAGGATCGCAAAGATCATGCCCGGAAACACCGATCCCCAGCCCTTTAGATTGCCGGTGTTGGGGCCGAAGACGGAAAGCGTGTTGTTGCTTCCGGCGGCAACAACCAGCGTCAGCGCCAGCGCGAGGAACACCACGATCTCGAAGGTCCCGAGTGCCACCCCGGTTCGGGTCGACAGGCGGATGCCCCGATAGGTGAGAAACCAGACGATCAGGCCGGCGCCTGCGGCGAAGGGCGCCCAGAGCCAGGTAGGCCAGCCGAAATGCGACGTCAAGTTGGCGGCCAGCTCATTGCCGAAGATGAGGTACAGCAGCGGGGCCACGACCGGCTCGGCCAGCATGAAACCCCAGGCGACCAGGAAACCGACGTAGGGATGAAGTCCACGCGAACTGAACGTATAGAGGCCTCCGGCCGAGGGTAGGTGACGCGCCAGCTGTCCAATGCTGATGGCAACGAACAAGCAGGCGATCAGTGCCAGGAGCACAGCGAGCGGGATGCTCCCACCCGCATACGGCACCCCGACAATGATGGAAAACGCGACCGCCGCGGCCGGAGCCATGTGGGTGATGGACTGGAAGAGCGTTGGCGCCAAACCAACGGCATTTCGCTCGAGTCGATGCGTGTCGACCGATGTGCCCATAAGTACCTCCTCCCTTTGGGCGCGAACATAACATTTCGCCACCGGGCGTTGCAACGCCGAGCCCGGTTAGCTGTCTGTCCGGGTCTCGGCGGCTTGTTCGTGCGCCAGCGTCGCTTCGGCGTCGGCGCGTGAGATTGCTCCTAACAGGCGGCCTTCGGCGGTCGTCACCAGGCTGTTGGTCTGGATCTCGTGTTCGCGCATCGACTTCAGAAGTTCCTGCAGCGTGACATTCGGCCGGAAAGTCTTGGGGCCCGGCCGCATCATTTGCTCGGCGGTCGCCTTAGGGTCCCCGTCGAGCTCCTTCTTTCGCAACAGGCCGAGTACGACCCCCTTCGAATCCACGACCACGCAGGTGTCCCAACCCTCGATCCGACGGCGGATGTCACCGATCATTTCCGTCAGGCCGCACCTCGGCACATCCGACCCGGCCACGTCGCCGATCCAGATCTCGTCGACGGCCTTGCCCTCGCGCGGCTGGTTCTCCTCGTACCATGCCTGCTTGCCGGGCTTGTAGTCGATCACCCTCTTGAACCCGAGCGACTCGAGCCGCGACGCGGCCCGCGGGGAGAGGTCTCAACCGAAGTCGTTGCAGTAGACGAGCACCGGCCGGTTGCGATCGAGTCGAGCCGCTGTCGTCGCGTCGAGTTGCTTGAGCGGAATGTTGATCGCGCCTGGCAAATGGTCGTGCTCGAATTCGTCCTCGCCGAGCACGTCGACGAGCTGCGCCCCCTGGTCCAGCAGCTGCTTGACGTCGGCTACGGAAAAGACCTGCGCCGACATGCGTCTAATCTACGCTGAGCCTTCGATTGGCCGGCTCAACGAGCTCGCATTCGGTTGTTTTTTGGATTGTGCTCGACCTCGGCGAGCCCCATTGCCTCCATGACGGGTGGTACGTACATACCGAAACGGCCGCGCAGGCCCTTCTTCAGCCCGTACCAGCCGCCGACTGGATTCTTGGGCGAGCGGGCCCACGCCTCGACCGTTCCCTCGGCAGCCGGTTTCTGCTCATCTGCGCTGCCGAGCGGCGTCCAGTCGCCCTGTTGCTTCAACATCTCGCGCAGGTCGTCCAGGCCGCGTAGCTGATAGCCGACTTCGGTCTTTCCCACCTGAACGATGAGCGCCGGCGGATCGAGGGTCTCGTCGCGGTACGCCTCGAACTCCGACGTCCCGGGCGGCGTCTTCAGTACCAACGGCGATTGCTTCGTCCCCGACCCCTTGACCTTCGATTTAGTCATTGTTTCCTCCCTCAGCGAGCCCACACCCCAACCAGTTTGAAGTCTAGTGGCACGTCCACCAGGATCAGTTCGCTCGGCTCCGTTGCCCGAAGTCGAAGCTGCGGCTCTTCGCGGATCTTGACGGCATCGCCGGTGGAGAGTTGGTCCGGGCCGAGCGCCAGATTGCCTTCGATCAAGTAGAGATAGCCGCCGCGACCCGATGGAAATGCGTGTGAGACCTCCGTGCCGGACGGCAGCGCCGCCACATAAACCGCGGCCGCATCCTGACGGAGCTTCAGGGCATCGGGGTCGGGTCCGGCCACCCGCTGCAGGCGACCAGTGCGCTGCTCTTTTGAGTACTGACGCTGCTGAATGCCCGGTGGCAGGCTCGGCGTGTCGGGAAGGATCCAGAGCTGCAGGAACTCCATCGGCTCGGTGCTGGATGCGTTTTGCTCGGAATGTTCGGCGCCGGAGCCCAGTGTCATTACCTGGACGCCACCCGGCCGCAGGATGCCGTCGTTGCCGAGGCTGTCGGCATGGCGGAAGCTGCCCTTCCAGACGTAAGTTATGCCCTCGATGTCGGCATGCGGGTGCATCGGCCAGACCGCACCCGGCGCCAGCTGATCGTGGTTGAACACCCGGAGAGGCCCGACGCCCATCTGCCGCGGGTCGCGGTAGCGATCGAAGGAGAAGTGCCAGCGCGCCACAAACCAGCCGCCCTCTTCCCGGTGGATCTCGCGGTCGCGGCGCACCTCAAGCATGGCGTTCCTACGGGATCTGAATCGAACGCTTGGATAGCCCCATCCAATAGCCGTCGATGATGCTCGGCAGGGGCTCACCGTTGCTGTCACCGGCGCCGAGCGTTACGAACAGCGGCGCCAGGTGTTCCGTCCGTGGATGCGCATACCTGATCGCCGGAGCGCGATGAGCGAAATCGGATAGCTCGTCGACGTCCCCGTGCTCGAGGGCTTCGTGGGCCCAGGCATCGAACTCGCTGGACCACGCCGGTGGTGGCGCATCCAAACGGAAGTCCCGGATGTAGGGCAGACCGTGGGTGAGGAAGCCGCTGCCGACGATCAGCACGCCCTGATCGCGAAGCGGTCGCAAGCGCCGACCGATGTCGAAGAGCCGCTCGGGGTCGAGGCTCGGCATCGATATCTGCAGCACCGGCACGTCGGCGTCGGGATACATGACGGTGAGCGGAACGTAGGCACCGTGGTCCAGCCCCCGATCCGGTTCCTCGGCGACGGGCTGATCGGAAAGCAAGCTTCGCACGTCGGCGGCGAGCTCGGGGGCGCCGGGCGCTCGGTATTGCTGCCGGTAATAGCGCTCGGGAAACCCGCCAAAGTCGTAGACCAGGGGTGTACCGGTGCGCGTTGCGCCCATCGTGAGCGGCGCATTTTCCCAATGCGCGGAAACCATCAGCACCGATTTCGGACGCGGTAACGCGCCCGCCCAGGCAGCGAGCTGCGCCACCCAAAGTGGATCGTCGACCAGCGGCGGTGCGCCGTGTCCGAGGTAGAGGGTCGGCATGCGGCTGCCGGTATGGACCCGAAGCGCGCGCTGCACAACCTCAGCCGCCGCGCCTGTGGGTTCGACCGCCGAACCCCGCTGCTGCGGCTTCAGTTCTTCGTCCATAGCCTCTGCCTCCCTATATTTTATGGGTGGCCGCCGATCACGCCGTTTCCGCCGAGGGATTGGTCAAGCGTTACGGGCGCGTCCGGGCGCTGGATGGGCTGGACCTCTACGTCGACGAGGGTACGCTCCTCGCGCTGCTCGGGCCGAACGGTGCGGGCAAGACGACGGCGGTGCGTATCCTGACGACCCTGCTAAAACCCGACGCCGGTCGCGCCACCGTCGCCGGCTTCGACGTCGTCAAAGACGCCAACCGGATCAAGTCCCAGATCGGCCTGGCCGGCCAGTCGGTGGCG
>Ga0137395_10000788_pt1 | contig 13908 bp, 11 predicted proteins | sample czobulk216metaG_FD_108283 | JGI IMG/M metagenome (GOLD analysis project Ga0137395, IMG submission 108283) | Vadose zone soil microbial communities from Angelo Coast Range Reserve, California, USA - czobulk2.16 metaG | ecosystem: Environmental > Terrestrial > Soil > Vadose zone | place: USA...
GGTCAATCACAGGTTCCATGATGTCACCCACAATTTCAAACGTATCTTTCATTGAGCCCAACCATTCCTTGCGCTTCACCTTGGCGGCAGCCGGGATCAGCTCTGCGATTGGCTCACCCCGCCGCGTAATGATCACTGACTTTTTGGTCTTATTTACCTCGTCGATCACAGCCAGGCACTTTGCTTTGAATTCCGAGATCGCAATTTTGCCCATCGTATGCTCCCCTCAGGTTTCTTCATTACACTATAGTCATATCCGTTGACCACAACTCATAATTCCACGCGATTTGAGCCTAACGATCCTTGCGTACACTCTCGGGAATGTGTGGTCCATGTAGACTTCCGCGGTCCTCTTAAATGCTTGTGATGCAGGATGGGTGGAGTTCAAGGCTAAATCGCAGGAGCGTAACGGGAACAGCGCATATCGAGGACCGCTTGGATCGAGAATGCCCGCATTATGGGCATGTTAAGCAGCCCAGTTTTGCATCTTCAGACCACGCACTCTCCGGAATTCCCTTTCGTTGTTTGTGACCAGGGTCAATCTCGATGCTAGGGCATGGGCGGCGATCCAGAGATCGTTGTTTCCAATCATCTCGCCCTTCGCTTCCAGTTCGGCACGAATCGTTCCGTATGCCTGAGCCGCCGTTTCCGGCAAAGAAACCGCAGGCAAGAAGTTGGAGAGTTCACGCAGCCGCTCAAGCGCCGCCATTCGCTGCTGGCTCTTCGCGGCTCCGTAGAGCAGTTCCCCGTAGGTAATGACCGAGAGCACGGCTTCTCCTGGACGGAGCTTCCGGAATCGGCGCAAAACCTCATCCGGTCTCTTTTGGCGGATGTAAATGCAGATATTCGTGTCCAATAGATAGCGAGGCTCCATTACAGCCCCTCGCGTTTCTGCGGCTGGTCCTCTTCTCGGCCAGTCAATTCAAGATCATCTGGCAAGCCAGCCAGCAGATCGAAAGCATGAACCATGGTGCCGTCCTTCTCCCGCAGCACAATCTCATCGCCTCGACGAAAGATCTCTACTTCCTTACTCTTCAGGCGAAATTGTTTCGGCAACCGGACCGCCTGGCTATTGCCAGATCGAAACACGCGCGCGGACGCCATGCAGCCCCCCTCAATGATGTATATACGCATAGTATACACATAAACGGTATTTGTGTCTCCACCTACGTTTGCTATTCGCAAGCGGGATCTCGCGCTGAGAGTGTACGGGTCCTGATCAGGCTGTTAACCGAAGTGTTGCTAGTTCGAATCTAGCCCGGGGAGCCAAAACTCTTTGTCTTCAATTAATTACAGAGTGGGTAGAGCATTCGGCTCGCGACCGAATGCTTGGGCGCGCGAAGTGAAATCGCCATTGCGCAAGATGCTGAACCAAAATCTCATTTCGAATCGCCCGTCGAAGATCAACAAGCGCTGTCAGAGAAACGTAATAGTCCTTTCGGGTTCCCGAGTCGCACAATCGTTCTTCTTGGTCGCCAAGGCTGAGATTCCCGGTAGGGAGTGTTGAACGAAAGCCATCGGGTTGAAGCCGAATAGTCGTCAACTTGGTGATGGCAAGGGCAGGCCGCTTCCTGAACAGCGAACCGAATCTTGCATGGCCTCTACAGAACTATTGCGCACTCCCAAGTGCTGCTGGAAGCGATTGATTTGGAGCGATTCGTCGCGGATCTAACTCACGATCACCGAGGGCGGGATAAGCGGGCCTTAACCAGTTAAAAATAGTGCAGCAATTTCGGACAGAGGTGTATGTTACACAAAAGAGGATACGAACATCTATCTTTCGAAAGGCGTTGGAAAAGATTGCGAAGGAAAAGAGCATTCCTGTTGCTGAACTCGTGCGACGAATCATAGATCGGGATCTCGACCGTGAGGAAAAACAAAAAGGGTGAACCACTAGTCGCAGTCGTCTGTGCTGGCTGCGGAAGAACACAACTCGTCCGGGAGAGACGACTCGTTTTATGCGATGGATACACTTGCGGATTCGGTGAACACTGTGCCAAGAATCCTCGATTCGTTCTCCCCGCCGTGCCGGACGGCTGCGTTCGCCGCATCGTTTTTAATGCGGCGGGTGGTTTCAGTGGATACAACACTCGCTTCGCAAACCCAGAGGAAATAGAGGCAGTCGCAAGAGCCAGAGATCTCCTCAGAAGAGGCCTGGCGCAATCTCGATGCAGATAGAGAAGGGATTCACGGACAACTGGCTTCAGTCGACAGGTGCTCAGGAAAACCTGATGCGTCAATATGCGGGCTGCAAGTGGTTCGTCTGGAATCTTGTCCATCGAGCAAGCCCCCGCAAGACGACGCTGCGCGAGCGAAAACATTATGAAGAAGAGAACTGGGAGACGGAAACCGACGAACTACGTCGAGAGGACGACTGTCGAAGTTGAAGGGCGTCCGCGGCAAGTCCGCCTCGCGCTCAAGTGGGGACCAGTCTCGTGCTCTGGTCACCGGACGTGGCTAAGTATTTCCCTCACGAGCAGTCCGTCAATTTGGCGTTGCGCAAATTGATTCATGTGACCAAGGTTAGGAAAATACCTTGAGCTCTTCAGTCGTTCACTATTTCTAGTATGCCCGGATGGCGCAGCCGCAATCGATGGCCTTGCACTACTCTTGATGAAACCTGTGTCTATTCTCGTTTGTCTTCTGTCGATCGCAGGTTGGTGTGCGTCTGGCTCGACTCAGGCCCGCACGTTCAAGTCCGATCCTCTCGCGTCTGCCACACAGATGATTGCGGTTACTACTTCAAGCTGGAACGCGGTCGAAGGACGGCTGCAGCGATATGAGCGCGACACTACGCATGAAAAGTGGCGTCCCGTCGGCGAGCCGATCTCCATTGTCGTCGGCAAGAATGGCCTAGGGTGGGGTCTCGGCGTCATTGCGACCGATGATTCCAATGATTCCAATGTCCGCGTCGCATCGGATCCGATCAAGAGAGAAGGAGACGGCAAGTCGCCCGCGGGCGTCTTCGCTCTGGGCACCGGATTCGGCTACGCTTCTGAGCCACTGCGGGGATTAAAGATGCCCTATCTGAACCTGACCCCATCGATCGAGTGCGTCGACGACACCGGCTCAAAGTACTATAACCGCATCGTGGACCGCTCTGTCGTTGCTCCCGATTGGAAGAGCTCAGAGCACATGCGGAACGTCGGTGAGTCGTACCGCTGGGGGATCGTAGTAGATCACAATGGCATCGTTACGGAGGGCAACGCCAATCCGCCTGAGCCGGGAGGCGGCTCGTGCGTCTTTCTCCACATTTGGCATAGCCACGACCAGGGCACGGCCGGATGCACTGCCATGTCACAAATCGACCTGGAAATCTTGCTTACCTGGCTCGATCCGACGCGCAAGCCGTTGCTGGTACAACTACCGGAGCCGACATATGAGCGGCTGATCATTCGCTGGATGCTGCCGAAATTGACTAATGCTCCTCAGCGTTGAGCTGTGGCAACATCTTTATTGTCCGAGATCCTCGCACTTCACACATTGAGGATTGGGTACTGTTTCCAATCCTTATAGTCGAAATGCCACCACACCTTGGGGTTAACCTTGAAATCCTGTTTTTCCATGGCTTGGCGCAGCAGGGCACGGCGAGTGCGCTCCTCGGCCGTCCCGCCGGCGTAGTCGCCAAAGGCGCGATCGGACATTTCGTCGTAGCCACTGGGCATCTTCACTTCCTTGCCCGTTTTCAAATCGTATAACGAAGATCCACGGCGCATCCGCGGTTATGCGCGCGGTGGAAGAGTTGCGCGCAAATGCGCTCAAGGCACAGCCGCCAGCAAGTTTGAGGCTCCGAAACATCTTGCCCGCACAGTGAATGACTCTACTTTGAGCTGAAGTACGAGGAATTCCGGCGGCGGACGATCTGGAGTCTCTCCAACGCGTTCAGTTCGGCCTTCAGGAACCGGAACCCTTCCCGCAATTCGAAGCGACAGCCAAGCTGGGCGAGTTTCTGAAGACGAAGTTCTCAGTCCTTCTGACTGAACGGCATTCCCTTGAGGATCGAGAATCCGACCCTTCAACCCATGCTTTTGAGCTTGTAGAACGGAGTGAACAACGACCACAGGAGGAGGGTCTTCATCCAGTGCGTGTTGCGTTGCCGCGAGCCCTTTGCGGAATTCGAGGGGGCGTTTGAAAACCAATCATACGTTAACCGCTGTAGAGGGTGTTGACAAGCCAAGGACCCAACCTCCCGTTTCTTTGCGGTTTTGCACAGGTCGCATCAAGCGTCGCCAGCAGCAACTTGCGCCGGACGGCTAAATCGGCGAGGGATGACGCATAGCAGTCTATCGTTCCAAAGAACAGGAAGTGCGATGCGCCTTCTAACTTCTAACCTAAGAGGCCGACGCCCAATTTCTTTGCGGTTTTTCGCAAGTCGTCGTCAAGCGTCGCCAACGGCAAGCTTCGACGAATGGCCAAATCGAGGTAGATCGCGTCGTAGCTGGTTAGTCGATGTGTTCGGCACAATGCAAGAAGGTGCGTAAACGCGCGATCGGGAGCTTCGTCGTCTCGCTCGATTCCGAGCTTGCTCAAGTCAGCGATGAAAGTGTCAGACTGCGTCGGGGTGATACGCCCCTTGCGCTCCGCCATCGCGAGGACGTTCGTAATTTCGATGAACCACCAGGCAGGCACAAGCGCCGTCTCGCTTGCCAGTCGATTCAGCAAGGCCGCCGTCTTCGGTGTCGTTTCGTCCTGGAACAGCCAAGCCATGGCGAGCGAACAATCAACGACAAACGCCGCGCTCATCGGCGGCCCTCGCGAATGAGATCCTTGATCTTCAAGCCGCCTAGGGATAGACCAGTGGCGAGCTTCTGAATCCGCGCAATGGCGGCGGCGCGCTCCTTTGGGCTTGCTTCCTTTTTCACGGGCACGAGCTTGGCTACAGGTGCGCCATGTTTGGTGATGGTGATCTCCTCGCCCGCCTCCACCTTTTCTAGCAGTTCGGACAAATGCGTTTTTGCCTCGTAAGCGCCGACAGTGTTCCTGCCCTGCTGCGTGGCCACGAGCGTATCCTCCGCATCGATTAAATACGACTAGTATACGACTAGTGTAAATGATGTCATGTCAAGATTCAACCCCAAAGCATGGGCGAGTATGCGCCAGCGCACCCACAACATTTGTTTGGCGGGTTGGAAAGAGTGGTGAGCCCCGCAGACAAGATTCCAGCTTGGCAACACGCTCCAGCCCCCTTCGGCACTCTGCGCCGCGCACTGCCTCGATTCCTTTTGAAGTGCCGCATCTCCGCTACGCCCAATGCCATTTGCTTCCAGGAACTCTTGCATGGCGGAGCACATTCGACGCGTAATCCAGAAACAAATCCAGCTGAATTTCTACTCGGCTTTGGCATGGCAATGGCGGAAATCGCCGCCAGTAGAATCAAGTCATCGCCACGAGAGGAAGTCGCTCCATAGAAAGCCCTTCCCCTTTTCACTGGGATTTCCCTGGAATCAACCAGAGCGTGCAGGTGCCGATTAATCCGCCGCCATCTCCTGCACCTGCGGCTGTAATTGAAGTGGCTGGGATGCCATCGGCCCGCGCAGTTCCGCTTCCAACGCCGCCAGTTGAGCCTCAACATCCTCCGCTGCTTTGCGCTTGTGGATGACTTCTTCGCGATACCGCCGCAGGAAGTAATCGATCGTTTCGACGCGGATCTTGATTGAGCCCGAGGGCTTGTTCTCGTCCAGATCCTTGAAGCAGAAGTATGGCGTGCCGGACTGCTCGATGATTCCCTCAATGACTCCGTAGATGGGCGCATCGTGCCCACACTTGAAACTCGAAATCTCCAGCGCCACCAGATTCGGGTGCCGCGCCGTAAATTTCGCAGCCCACACCTTGTGGTTGGTACTGCAAGAATATGAGTTCTTCCAGGCATCACCGATATCAAGCGGGTGACTGATCACGCCAGCGCGAACTTCGTCTCCGAACAGTCTCTCCAGCAGGTCCTCATCCAGCGGCAGCGTGTTCTGCGAGAAGATGGGATAGCCCAGCTTCTGGAACTCTTCCATGATTTCGTGATTCAATCCCGGGTCATGGTGATAAGGCCGGCCCAGCATGACGATGCCGATGCGATCTTCGCGTTCCAGCTGGTCCATCACCTCGCGAGCGCGCCTGCGGATGCTGCTTTCGTACTCTGCCAGCGCCTTGTAGCCGACCTCAACCGCGCGATCATTCTCTTCCTGCGACAGCCCGAGAATCGGCTGCCACGCCTGCAGCATTTGGTAAGCGAAGAGCTTGTGATCCGCGAAGTTCAGCACCGGATCCACGTATTTCACGTTGTGCTCAGCGAAGACATCGTTCTCCTTCGTAAATGCGGCCTTCACAGTTTCCGGCGTAGCGGTAACAGTCGGGCACGCATTCGCGCCAACGATTTTCACCAGCGGCGAAGACAGCACGTCGTACATCGGAAAGAAAATGACGCTCAGCGGCTTCTTGCGATGCTTCTCCTGGATCAGGTTATAAACGTGAGAAATGCCGATCTTCGCCGGAAAGCACGGGTCGATGGCACCCCGGCTCGCGCCCGCCCGGTAAAGATCAGAACTCGTGTAGTCGGAATAAACAATATTTTCCGGCTGCACACCCAGACTCTCAAGATATCCGTTGAACAGCGGAGCGTAAGTATAGATGTTCAGCAGGCGCGGAATGCCAACGCGAAGCTTCTTGCGATTCTCCATCAGCGGGATGCGCTCTTTGGCCGCCTTGTTCCAGAATTTTGCCGCCGGAATCGGGTCGGCCACGCTCTTCGCATTGACCGGCCGGAAGACCTCGCGGGCAGCGAAGTCCACAAAGTTGGGATATTTGTCTTTGATCTCGTCAATGCCTGCTTTGATGTCTTTCATGTCGTTGACATCTTCGACCAGGCCTTTCTCGCAGGTCGCGATAATCAACCGCTGTTCCCCATGCATTAATGGAACCTTCGTGACTTTCTGAATGGGCACGAGAGCGAGGTCATCTTTGGGCGCAGTGCGGATGTCGATGAAGGTCCGCAGGCAATTATTCTTACAGAAATTGCATCGCGTGCTTTCGTTGCGCGTAGTACGGTACTGAATTTTTCGTACGGCGTCCAAACCCACAAACGTAGTCTGCTGGCCATTGCGCCACAGACGCACAGACTCAGCCGCCGCACCAATCGCCCCTGACTCACCGCAGAATTCGTGCACAATAATCTCGGGTTTCTTGCCGGCAGCACGGAAGCTGTTGTGAATGAAATCCACTTCCGCTTTCACCACCGCCATGTTGTTTTGCGTTCCGCCTTGCAAAACGAAACGCGTACCCAGCGCCGCGAGATTGGGAATGCTGGCCACATACAGGAACACGTTCTTTGGAAGTACGGCTGCCAGACCCGCCAGGATCTCCTCCGCCCTCCAGCCTTGACGCTGGAAGTTGACAATGTCCGACTGCATGAACACCGCGCAGCCGTAGCCGAAAACGGGCATCGACTGGGCTGAGAAGGCCAGATCGGCATATTGTTCAACGCCCAATCCAAATCCTTCCGCGGTCGATTGCAGAAAGTATCCATTGCCCGCGGAGCACTGCGTATTCAGCTTGAAATCTTTTACGCGGCCGTTGTGCAGGATGATGATTTTGATATCCTGCCCGCCCACGTCGACGATGACATGCGGATCCTCATAAAACTTGAGCGCCGACTCGGTGTGGGCCACGGTTTCTACGAGCGCAACATCAGCATGTAAAACGTCTTTCAAAATATCCTTGGCGTAGCCGGTGGTAGCGACTCCCAAGACTTCCAACTTCGCATTCTGCGCTTCGACTTGTCCGCGCAGATTCTCGAACATCTCAATAGTGTCCTGGATCGGGTTTCCATTCGAAAGCTGATAAGCCTTGCACAGGATGTCTCCCTGTTCGTCTAGCAGAACGGCCTTGGTAGATGTCGATCCTCCGTCGATGCCGATAAATCCGCCGACAGTCTGCCCCTTGCTAAATGTCGCCGGCGTAAACTTCTTCCGGCGGTATGCTTCTTTAAATCCGTCGAGTTCTCCCTGTTTTGAGACCAACCCTTTCGCGCCGGATTTCGCCTTCTCCTCCTGCCGGCCGAATTCTATGTAGTACACCAGCTTTTCGTAACCCTGGTAGCAGCCGACGGAATCGTCTTCGCTCTTGCCGAATTCAATCGCCCCCAGCGCCGCAAAGTATTGCGCGTTGTTCGGAACCTTTATCAGATCTTCGGGCTTGGCGCCGTCAGGGATCGCGACTTTGCGCTCCTGCCACATCCGAGGAATGTTGGCCTGCCACGCCTCGCGCATGCCCTTGATGAAGCTGTTCGGCCCACCGAGCAACAGAACGTGTGGACGCAACGTGTGGCCGCGGGTTAGCACACTCAGGTTCTGCAGTACGATCGCCTCAAAAAGCGAAGCCATCAGCTCGTCCGGCGGTGTCCCCACTTTTTGCAGGCTGTTGATGTCGGTCTCGGCGAACACACCACACTTTCCGGCCACCTTGTGCAGCTTGATCCCGTGGTAGCCCTGCACCGCAAGCTCGGCCACCGGAATCTTCAGCTTCGCGTTGATCTTATCGATGACAGCCCCAGTGCCGCCCGCGCACTTATCATTCATCGACGGGATCTTTTTCTTGCGCCCGGTCTCGTCGTCGTCCTTGAATACGATGATCTTCGCGTCCTGTCCGCCCAACTCGATCACCGAATAGACTTCGGGATGGAGCTTCTCAACCGCCAGTGACACGGCCGTGACTTCCTGCACAAACTTCGCTCCAATCTGCTCGGCAATCCCGCCGCCACCGGATCCCGTCATGAACATCCGCGTGTTGTGCTGGTTGATTCCGACCTCTGCATCCATGCGGCGCAGAAATTCCAGCGTCTTCTCCGGTTGCTTGGTCTCATGGCGCTGATAGTCCTGCCACAAAATCTCGTCGGTGGCGGCGTCCACCACCGTCGCCTTCACAGTGGTAGAACCAACGTCGAGCCCCACCAGGAACTTGGTGTGGTGGTCCTGAGGCTTTCGATAAGCAGCCGCCGCAATCTGAATTAGCTGTGGCGGTTTTTGCTCATGTCCTGCAAGATGGTCGTGCATTTGATTTCTCCGATGGGGATTCTCGCGACAAAAAATCAAGTGACCGGCAGCCGCATAACGCACCGCCGGCCAGATCGGTTAAGCAGCGTTGGGAAGCGCTATCCCCGGAACACGCGCACGGCGCCACAGCTGGTTTCTCTTGTCCATGCGATCGTTCACGTGCAGGATGAACTGCGCTGCGGTCCCCGCGATCCCCTCGCGATGCGGCACGTGGTAGAACGGCCGCTTCAGCTCGGCATGCTCGGCGATATACTCGCGGATTTCGTCCAAGTTCTTGCCGGTGGATTTCAGGCATTGCTCGAACTCAGTTTTCGCCTTTACCTTGGCCTCGCCGAGCGCCATCTGCACGCGGCTGTGCGCGTTCACTTCACCTTCGCCAGATGTTTCAATCGGAAGGAAGATCATGTCTTTGAACTTGTTGATGACTGCCGATTGAACTCCATCAGACTGCGACGAGGGCATGCACCCGAACGGTTTCAACGCCAGCACCATGTGGCAGAGATGGTGGACCGTGTAGTACACGTTCTTGCCAACCTCAAGATGGCCTTCTCCGCCGCGCGCAAACTGGTTGTAGAAAGGATGCGCCATCTCCGCCAACTCTGCCTGCGGCACCAGGTGATGTGTAATCCCGCCGAGATGCTTGATCGTCCGGTGATAGAGGCCGTTCCACATCCATTCGCCGACCCCAAGCCCGATCAGTTTCTTGCGTAATCCCAGATCATTTGCCATGTGCTTTTTCAATTCCCACCACTGCGGATTCCGGTGCGGACGATTCGCCGGCCACTTGGCCTTCGCGTGCGCCTTCGCCTGGTACATCAAATACGCCACCCAGGTCGCGATCGGCTCCACCAGCACCTGCGCGCCTTCCCGCTCGAGGAATTCGAACATATGGAAGTTGCCGTCGCCCTCGGTGATCTGCGCCCAGAACTCGCCCGTGATCTTCACCACCGGCTTCACCTTGGTGCGATCCACTTCAATGCTGTCCATCTTTTCGCGAGCCGCCGCTAGCGCATTGAGATAATCCTTCCCCCTCAGATGCTCGTTCATTTTGCCGAACACGTTGACAGTGTTCCGCAAAATCTTGTTGCGCTTGAACTTCGGCTTGGCCCAGTTCGGAGCCCGCTGTTCGATCTCAAACGAATCCCGGTTTCTAAGATCCTCGCAAAGTCCATCCACCGTCTCGCGGAATACACGATCGGTGTCGCCCTTCTTCACTTCAAATGGACGAATCTGGTAGATCAGGTCGTTGAACACGTCGCCCAGGTGCATGGCGTTCAGCATGCCGAATCCAAAGTCGACCGTGAACTTCAATCCCGGCTCGCCCGAGGCCGCCTTGATTCCGTCGCTGTCCTTGAACAGCAGCACACGGAAGCCATCGAAGCCTGCGTTCTTCAACGCGAAGCGATACTCCGCTTCATACATGCCGAAGCGGCATGGACCGCACGAACCCGCCGTAAAGAAAACATAGTTGTCCAGAATGTCTTTGCGGGAGATACCTTCCTTTTCCAGGAACTGGAGATACTGCACCAGATTCCCCACTGTGAAGTACGTCGGATTGCACTGCCCGTTGTTGCCGTATTCTTTGCCAGTCTGGAACGCAGGCACGTCCGGCACCGGCAGCTTCTCGCAGCGATATCCACAGCCTTGGAATACCGCCCGAATCAGATCCTCGTGCTTCCAGGTGAATCCGCCGAAAAGGATCGTCACACGGCTGCGCTCCTCTGCCGTAAAAGCTCGCTCGATCGGACGGTGGAAGTGTTCCGGCTGGTCAAGACCGGCAATCTTCCGCAGACGCATGCGCTCTGCCTGCAAGCGCTTCTTGATTTCTGAGTCATTCTCAATCTGGACGAAATTCGTCGCCATAAAATCCTCCGGCAGTGCATTGAATGTTAACGGTTGTTCTAAACGAGATTGGGGGATGGTGGACGGATGGCCGTTTTGCTCGCAAGCGAGCCGTATCCACAGAGGGCAGGAGACAGCGGATAACGGGATGAGAGGACATCCCGGTCGCTACCGACATTCTATCGAACAGCATCCGAACTCCAAGGAACGTGGCTAGGAGGTTCGAAGTCTTACACCGGAGGAACTGTGCTGGATAAGTTCCGTAGGCGCCGGATTGTTGAGATGACCGCGTCTGGGATGCAGACAATCCACGGACTGGTTGCTTAGGATTTGTTCCAAATCCCACCCGCCGACGAAGCCAGGCCGACCTTGTAGACTTTTTTATCAAAATTTCTGCACCCGTGCAAGCGAGCGGTGTGGGTGTCGTCCTACGGTTAGACTGACACCATGGGCGGGCATGCTAGATCATGTTCAAAACGACTTTCAAAGACTTTGCGTTCTCTCGAGCGACCGGTTGTCGACGGTCGAACGATTCATGCTGTAATCCGGGTGGTTGATCGTCAGAACTTTCATGCCACAGACTCTTACCTGGACGAACGTCTCATCCTTTTGCGGGAGCCAGAAGCCGCCTTGCGGGAAGCAGAATCCGCCGATCTTCTGGTACTGCCGTACGAAGTCGGCTCGTTTGATCCAAAAAGAGAGCTTCTTCGCAGGATGGCCCTCGATGCGGACAACGGCATAGTCCCGAACGTCAATCCACACTTTGCCTTCGAACAGATGCTTCTCTCTCCGCTTGGGAGTCGCCTGTGCGACGAAACAGCGGTAAGGCCCGACCTGTTGCTCGCCTAGCAGTTGCAAAGTGTAATTTGCGGGGGAGATGGACCTGTCGTGACGCTGCTTACCGGATGCCACTTCGATATCGCTTGCGATTAGAGGATTCAGCACAAAATGACGAATCAGTCTCGACCCTCTCTCGGATGTACCCACAAACGTCTTCTCGTCCGGTGCACGGTACGCCATGTGACCGATTTTCTCGGCATGCACTTTACCGTTCAAATCGGTCACTTGATAGGTTCTCCGGACGGTGTACTCGAGCAGCGCTTCACTCTGAAGCTGGTCACGGGCGAGCAATGCAGAAAAAATCTGGTTCACAGTGATGCCGGGACGTAAGGCTCCGAGCGGGCCGGTTAGATCCACTTCCCTCGGTTGGGCGTTCGCGCCTGCCGCGGACGTTGTCATCCCAACAAATCCGGCGCCGACAAAAAAGACGCTGAGTTCGGTATTCAGCGTCGTCGCGCTTCTGCCCTGCACGGTCGGTTCTCCTGTTCAATCCTCGAAGCTGCGTACGCCACCCTGGAATCTGTTCATGGCGTTCAACCATAGCCACTTGATCACCCGGGCATCGTTGTAGCAATACGCCAGATTATGGTTCAGAGTTGAGAAACAGTGCCGCTGGCAGGTTGACTTCATGGCGGACAGTTGGGCCTGATCGAATTTAGGCTGATCGATGTTTCCCCAGTCGAAGGTTGCCCCATACATCGGAAAACAGGGGGCGACGGTGCCGTCCGTGCGGATGATCACATTGTTCTGACCAGCGCGGCAGTTCCACTCCGCAAAATGCAACTCGCCATTTGCTTCCTGCACAATTCCTGGCATCGAGGCGAGCAGTTCTGCCTGCTGTCCGTTTCCCGTCGTGCCATCGCCGTTCCAGCCATAGTCCCGCAGATCGAGTCCGGAGGACATGCGCACGAAGGCCTTGATCTCCTGCAGGCGCTGCACCGAGTTCACCATCTGATAACCGGATTTGTTTTTCTCGATCAGCCAATCGACCAGAGAGTCGATCTTGCGCCAGTCTTCTGGGCGGATGTAGGTGGGGTTGTCATAAAGATGCTTGAAGTGGTCGTCCTGTTCGAGCATCGGAGTTTCGTTGATGTGATAATCCGTGGCAATGCGATGGTCGTGAGCGTATTCAGTGAGCTTTCTGACGTCCTCGGTATTATTGCGGCAGATATTGATGTTGAAGAAGACCAGGTATCCGTCCACATATTGTTTGCGCAGGATGTGTTCCAGATTCTTCTGTGCGGGAACAAATGCTTTGGGCAGGCTCGGCTGCAGATCCCACGAGTCCAGTGCGAAGTTGAACACCGATACGCCGGCATCGCCAAGGCGATCTGCGAAATCGGGGCGCAGCAGGCGCCCGTTGGTGGCGATGTAAATCCAGAAGCCTTTCTTCGCCGCGTAATAGACAACCTTATGCACGAACTCCGGCCTCAGTAGAGGCTCGCCACCCATCAGCGCCAGGACGCGGCAGCCGTTGTCGTGCAGCCAGTCGATCGAACGCCGGGCTACATCCTCGGTCATGCCTTTGACTTTGTTGTTGTAGGACCAGCAATACCAGCAATCGAGATTGCACTTGTACTCGACAAATAAGTAGGCAGTGATGGGATGGAACTCCCCCGGCAGAACTCGCGATCGAACGTAGGGAAACAACCACCCGCGTGAGTAGCGGTAGACATCCTTCGCACCCCACTGTCGCTTCTCCGGCGGAGTCCCCGGGCCAGGATCGTTCAGGCGTTCCGGGAACTGCGGGAAGACTGGCTCAGGAAGTGTGACGCCTTTGGCTTGCGCCGGCGCGGGTGGACGCTGGCTAGAATTCATTAAGAGGTCGTGGATTGCTACGTCGATGCGGAATTTCGCAGCCGTGGCCATTGGTAAATCACCTCGCACAACAATTGACATGGCAGCGGTTCTTTCCACACTAACGATTCTGGAACAAACCGCCCGAAGGTTATTGTCGAAGCTTCGTCCTGCGTTAACCAGTTCCCCGCGGTTTTGACATCGCTCCTATACTCTCCACACCTCCATGGCGTCCTCACCTTTCGACACCGGTAAGGTTGCCCGCTAATCTCGTTCAACGTACGTCTTCCCAAGACGAGGTGGAGTCTAGCGTTTCAAGTACGACGAAAAGGAGTGTGCTACATACCGCCAAAGTTCTGTGTGAGTTTGAGATCGCCTCTTAACCTGGGAC
>Ga0137395_10000792_pt1 | contig 13888 bp, 12 predicted proteins | sample czobulk216metaG_FD_108283 | JGI IMG/M metagenome (GOLD analysis project Ga0137395, IMG submission 108283) | Vadose zone soil microbial communities from Angelo Coast Range Reserve, California, USA - czobulk2.16 metaG | ecosystem: Environmental > Terrestrial > Soil > Vadose zone | place: USA...
ACTTCGCCGATCACGAAAAGGCCGGGCACTTGGCGGCTTTCCATGGTCTTGCTCGACAGTTCCCGGGTGTCCACTCCGCCGGCGGTGACTTCGGCTTTGTCGTAGCCCTCGGTGCCGGCAGGCGCTACAGGCCAGCCGTGCAGCTGATGCTCGAGTTTCAGAAGGTACGGGTTGGTCCACGCCCGCGGGGCATGAAAGTCGAGCCAGAGAGCTGCGACACGCTGCGGCAAGAATTCCTGTAAGGCGCGGCGAGCAGCGTCTATGTTCCGGTCGCCGCGGTCGCGCAGCTTTAGGGTGGCATCGCGTTCGGGCGCCAGATCGAGATGGATCGGTTGGCCTTTGGCCCAATACGAGGAAATCTGCAGGATTGCGGGTCCGCTGAGGCCACGATGGGTGAATAGCATCTTTTCGTGGAAGGATTGATCCCCAATCGAGGCGATGACGTCAAGCGAAACTCCGGCGAGACGGCCATAACGCGATCGATCATCGGCACGGAAAACCAGAGGCACAAGTCCCGGGCGCGTAGGCACGATCTTCAATCCAAACTGGCGCGCGAGATCGTAGCCCAACGAGGTGGCCCCCATTTTGGAGACGGAGAGTCCGCCGGTGGCGACGACGAGCACGGGAGCGCGAAACTCCGCTGCTTCCGAACGCACGACAAACTCCGTAGTGCGCTCGACTGCCTGGATCTGGCTCTTGAGGAAGATTTCTGCCCGAGCGGCTTTGCACTCGGCTTCCAGCATGCCCGTGATATCCGTCGCGGAACGGTCGCAGAAAAGTTGCCCGAGCGTTTTCTCGTGATACGGGATGCGGTGTTTTTCGACCAAGCGGATGAAGTCTGTGGGCCTATAGCGTGCCAGGGCAGACTTAGCAAAATGCGGGTTGGCGGAGAGAAAGTTCTCTGGCCCGCAATAGAGATTGGTGAAGTTGCAGCGGCCGCCGCCGGAGATGAGAATTTTCTTTCCCATGCGCTCGGCGCGTTCGAGCACGGCAACCTGGCGGCCGCGCTTGCCGGCCTCGATAGCGCACATTAGTCCTGCGGCGCCGGCGCCTAGAATCAAAGCGTCAAATTTGCGGATCACGTAACGGCCTGGCGGATGTAGCGAACAACAAATATACGAGCGGAGCGATGAAATGCGAGAAAAAGGTAATCGAATGCATTCCCTGCGGCAAAGATCGCCGAAACGGCGTCAGGCGGGATTTTCCGTCCGTGTCTAATGGCTGATCAGCGTGGACTGGCTGGCTACACACTGCCACGTTCCATTCTGGTAGATCCACGTATCCGTAAAGCGTCCGCGCCTTGAAAAGGGCTTACCGTTCTCGAGGCCTTTGTCGCGGTACGTGCCGTTGACCACCGCGGCGTTGCCGTAGAGGTGGACGGTCATGCCGTCGTTGTTAATCTGCTCGCCTTGTACGTTACTGTTCAAGATGCTGGCCAGAAATTCCTTCTTGTGCATCAACGTGCCGTCGTAATCGACATAGGAGAACGAGTCGCCAAGAAGTTGGTTGAGCGCCGCGGCGTCTTTACTCTGTTCGGCGTGATTCCAGGCGCTCTCAAGGGCCAGCAAGCGGCCCTCTTCGCCGTTCCTCGGGTCCTGCGCAAAAACCAGCACCGCGAAAATTCCGAAAAGGGCCGACGCAGCCAGCAACGGGCGCATGAGGGTCTCTCCTCAAATGAGAATCAATTGTGACGGGGCCGCTTCGCTGCCTGCATTCTACATGAAAGTCCCCGGGGAGTGTTGGGATTGCGCTGGGGTTACGGCCCGAGTACCCCTCGCGGGGCCAGGATCAAACCCGGCGCGGATTTAGAGCCGGCGGGGGATGTTGGGGAAGTCGAGCCAGACTTTTACGCCGCAAAAGTGCGAGCCTTCGGTGCAGATGGGAGTGGTTACGCCGGCGCGGAGGTGGCAGGGAGGTCCGACATAGCGGGCGAACTGGGGGTGGACTTCACGGAGTTGTGCAACTTCGTCGAGGGAGGCTTTGTAGATTTCTTCCTGGGCGTTGAAGCAGGTGCGCATGGTCCACTTGTGGGTGAGATGGAGGAGTGAGCCGGATTCGTAGAGGCGGATGGACTTGGCGTTTGGGACAAGATAGAGCCCGATTTCCGGAGAGACGCCGCGATCGAGGAGTTCGTTCTTGGCCGTCCAGGCGTCGCGCATGGCGCGGTCGTAGATTTCTCTGGCACGAGGATTATTGGCGATGAGCTGGGGGATGATGTAGTCCGGCTCGCGGGTGTCGGCGAGGGTGAGGAGAGGGCGCGAGCCTGGAACCATGCGATGGCGCTGGTCCTGGCTGTCGGCGGTGTGACTGATTCTCTTCGCGAAAGTGTAGTTGGCGTGCTGGAGAACACGCATGATCGGCGCGTGGACGCCAACGTTCAGGGTTTCCAGACGATAGACATTGCGCGCGGGATTCAAGAGGCGATCGATGGCTTCGGCGTCGGGGCATTGCGACGCGCTGAGGCCAGCGACGGCGCGATAGGCTTCGGCCATCACGCGAACGGCGTTCGGTGAGTAATCGACGAGTATTGAAGTCTTGCCGTTGAGCTTGGCGTCAAATTCTCGGGCGAAGACTTCGCCAGCGTTTACATTCGTCTGCGCGTTCTTCCATTCGGGCAATTCTTCGAGCGGCTCAGTACCGAAGCGATCGAAAAACTGGACGTCGATCTCCTTTACGCGCGCGACCATCGCGCCGATGACGGCGCGGGCTTCGCTGGGCGTATCCGAGGCGGCGCACATGCGCCACAAACGGTGGAGGACGATGCCGGAGACGGTGTGCACCATGGTGGTGAAGGCGGCGACGGGCAAAACGTAGCGGGCGATTTCGATGGCGCGCTTTTCGGCGGAGCGCTCGATTTTCTGGAGACGTTTGGGGTGCGACATCGGGCCGATGTGCCAGATGTCGTTGAGGATGGTGCGGGCGTCGGCGATCAGAAGAGCGGAAAGTTCGCGGTAGTAGTTCCAAGCGCGGGTGATGGCGGCTTCGTAGAGTTCCTTGCAGCTTTCGTCGAAGAAGAGCGACCTGGGCGGAGCGTAGGCTTGGGCGCGATCGAGGCGGACGTAACGCTGGCTTTGCTGCTCGGAATTGTAAAAGGGATGCGCGTGAAGGAAGGACCAGACGAAGTGGCGGCTGACGTTTTCGATGCCAAACTCGAAATGGGCGTGCTGGTAGACGGTGTGATGGCCGCTATAGAAGGTGGCTGCGCCAATGTTGAGGCGCTGCTTGTCGGTGATTTCTTCCGGGCCGATGAGGCGGGGCGCATAGCAGGTGCGCGCCGCGGCAATGGCGGAATCGAAAGGATGAGCGAAGGCATTGCGGAGAGTGACGCGCGGCGGGGCGGTTTCGATTAGTTCGCCGGGGCGCGCGCCATCAAACATGCGGGATTGAATAGCCACGATGGAACTTCATTGTACACGGGTGGAAGAGAGAGAGAAGTCGAAAGTCGAGAGCCAAGAGTTGAAGGTGGAGGAAAAAATAAAGACAACTCAGAGACGCTCGGGAGACGCCGAGTAGTCCAGAGAGGTTGGAGGACTCAAATGCAAAGCGCCAAGGTGGGGAAAAGAAGGACCGCCACGGTTGGCGGAACCACAGAATTGGCGCAGGTTTACTTCTTGGCGGCTCCGGCCCTAGCGGCGGCGTCCGCATATTTCTTGGTGAAGCGCTCGACGCGGCCGGCGGTGTCAATCAGCTTCTGCTTGCCGGTGAAGAAGGGGTGACAATTCGAGCAAATTTCAACATTCAGCCTGTCGCCCTTGATGGTCGAACGAGTCGTGAAATTGTGGCCGCAGGCGCAATGCACGGTTACGGTGTGATAGTCGGGGTGAATGCCGGGTTTCATGAGGCTCCATTCCTCGCGTCCGGTCTGCACGGCTCTCTGGCAAGGCCAGAAGACTACAGCCGCGTCGCTAGGTCGCCAGGCTATTCTTAATCATACGCGAAGTGTCAAATTCTGCCAACCCGGGGATAAGGAGCATAAGGAGCAGCAGGAGGGCTTCTCTAGAAGGCCATAGTGCGTGAGATTGAGCGTGGATGGATGCGCAAATCGAAGGGGTAGGTTGAATTTCACATGAAAGGTACATTCGGCGCGGGCTTTGTTGCTTTGCTGATGGCGGCGGTCGGAATGAACGCGCAGACGAAGGACGCGGGCGAAAAACTGATTGAAACGTTTAACAAACGACACCTGACAGTTGCACCCGAAGATGGATACGGCGGACGTTTTGGAACGATGGGGCGGAAGATGGAGTCGATCTAATGTCGGGAGACGCCCCCATTCTTGCAAAAGAAAGAATTGTGGCCCCGGTTGGCGCTGGTGCTGCATCGTGAGGCCCACGGCCAATGGAAGGTTCGGCAAAAGATGTGGAATCCGGCGCCGAAATCCTAGAGTCGCGCAAGGAAACCGGCCGGATTAGAAGTGCCAGCGGGTGACAGCGTCCGTGAAGTTCTCGGCGTGTTCATCCTGAGCGAAGGCGAGTTGCGGAGTGACGCGGAAGACGCAGCCATCGGAGGCCATGAGAAGAGGCTCGACGTCGCCACCGTATTTGCTGTTGTAGATTTGAGCCAGTTGCTTCCAGACGGAACGATCCTTGATTTCTTCGGCGGTACCTTCGAGGATGATGGCTTCGTCCGCTTTCTCGGTGCCGATGGCAACGTGCGGATCGCGGACGATATTCCTTGCTTTGCGGGTGCGCGGGCCGGTGCTGAACCAAAAGGCGTCCCGCCACCAGATTCCCCAAACAAGCATGAGATGGGGGCGGCCATTGGGACGAGTGGTGGAAATCCAGTAGTTGTGCGATTTTTCCAGGCGCTCAAGAGCCCACTGCCAGGGCTTGAGAGCACTCAAGTCTTTCGAGGGATCTTGAACGGCATCGGGCCAATGGGGGCGGCTGGCCTTGGGTTCGATCATGGCGCGTCCTTTCGGGGCACGGAATTGCGGTCGAATTGTATCAGGCCGGGAGGGAAGGCAAGAAATGATCTAGGTTCTTAGTCGAGAACAGGCCGAAGCAGGTAGCAGAATTTGCGGTGATGCTCAGGAAACGAAGGCGCATCCGACGCGGAAACCGCCATGACCAGTCTGTTGCTTCCACACGGGCTTCAGACTCACGCGAACGGGCGGAAGGATAGGCACGTGTAAGACCGCCAGAAGATTTTCCGGAAGATCCTCGGGCGAATCCAGCTCCATTGCGACACCGCCAAAGCCAAGATCGAGGACACGAGCGCGCCGGGCGCCTGGGTCGCCAAGAACAGCATAGGCATTCGTACCGGTCATGGAGACTCGTTCGGCCTTGCGTTGGACGGCGAAGACCCGAGGTGCTGGGGCGAGGTCTCCGGAAATCGCGGCGGAGCTTGCAGAGGCAGCTGCCTCGATGGTTGCTTCGGTTTTTTCAGGTGCACGCCGGGTTTCGATCGAAATCGGTTGTGGTGTGGGGGCAACGCGCTCTGGAGCAGGATCGGCCGGAGCCTCGGGAGCAGACGGAGTCTTGGTCCAATCCGAGCCGTTGGTGGTCTTGCTGTGGTTTGCGTGTTTCAGGCGGTAGAGACGCTCATCCGCGACGCGAATCAATTGATCGGCTTGCTCAGCATCCTGGGGGAAAATCGCGACGCCGTGATCCATGCCTACGGTGACCTCAAGCTGCAGCGGTTGGAGCATCTCGGCAAATACCGTTGGGACGCGACGGCTCAACGCGAGCGCCTGCGGAGAATCTGTGTGCGGAAGCAATAAAGCGAACTCGTCGCCGCCAATGCGGAAAGCCGAATCAGAAGTGCGCAAGGCCTTCTTCAAGGTAGCCGCGGCAGCGCGCAATACGTCATCACCGCGTGGGTGGCCGTGCTTGTCATTTACTTCCTTGAAGCGGTGAAGGTCGAGGGTAACCAATCCCAGAGGCTGGCCATAGCGCCGCGCACGATTGAGTTCCTTTTCGAATATTTCAGCAAAGAGTCGGCGGTTGTGGAGACCCGTCAAGGGATCGGTCACGGCATCGAGTTCCAGCCTCTTCAGCTCGTCATATTCGATAAGGATGGGAACCCGAAGAAATCCGGAGGACGAAAGGACATCCGTGAGCGCGGTCTTCAGAGAAACCCGGCGACCCAAGAGATCGCTGAGCTCGCGGCGTCGCACCAGCATTTCATCCCAAACTTCAACACTTTGAGTCTCGCGCAGATCGAGGTGCGCGATCGCACGGAAATATCGCTGGAGAAACTGGCCGCGCGCGGGCAGATCAAGGCTCTCGAGCGTGTCGGCTAACAGCTCGAAATAAGAGTCCTCAATCGGCAAGCACGGGGGCGCAGGGATGCCGGGGCTGGGCATATCCGGTATAGACCTAACTTCTGCCTATCCCCGCGGGGTTTGGGGAAAGCGAATCAAGCTTTCTTCAATGATGTGGAGCAAGCATGAGTCCATTCGTGCTGGATCCCAGCAAGTCCACCTGGGAATCTTACCTCCCGAATTGCGCGCGTATCCTATTACAAATTCGGTACATTAGGGTAAGAAAAATGTAGCACACGGGAGGCGGACGAGTGCTAGGTAACAAAACTAACCCGGGTGAAGAAAACGCGAGGCAAGAAATTGCCGGTATTTACTCAAGTGGACGGAGGAACTCCAACGCAAATAGTTTCATCTCACCCGCCGCCTCCTGCCGCAAGACCCTGGCTACGATCGGCGGAGTCTCGCTCGGAACAAGGCTGGAGGAGGCCGGCGCTGGAGCGGGGATAGTCAAATGGACGGTCTGATCGGGCCGAAGAATATAGGAGGAGGTAATGCAGGCGCCAGTGGAGCTGATATTGAGGGTCTTGGTGAGCTCGATGAACTCGGCGCCGGACACGTCCCTCCCCCTCAGGAAGACGGGCACCTGCAAGCGGATCCGCGGCGAGCGTCGGGCTGGCGAAGTTTCCACGAGCTGCTTCTTCTTGAGTACGTCAGTGTACACGTGCGCTCTCAATCTTAGTACGAAAGAACTAGTACGGATGCTTGCACCTGGAATGCCACAGAACACAAATTGAGAGACTCCAATAAGTTGTTTATTATAAGCTGATTGTAAGTACAGACCGACGGCAACAAGTCCTCGGGACAAGGACTTTGCTCGCGATATCTACTTCCTTTCCTCAAATGTGCAAATGGAACGCTTTTACCATTGACTCTTCGAGGTCCCTCTGCAACGATGCCACCACGGGAAAACTTTTACCACTCTATCTGTGAGAGGCAGGATAAACTGATGGCGGGTCGGATTGCGGTGCCTCCCAGGTCGGAAGAGGGGAATCGGACGGTTCTCCCTCTTGGCTACGTCACTGCTCTGCTCGACACGATGGAAAAACCGCTGATCGTGGTGGAGCGTAGCGGAAATATACTGATGGTAAACACGCGCGCGAGACAATGTCTGGAATCCCAGGGATACCCGGCAGTCCAGGGTATGAATCTGTTCAGCGATCTTGTGCATGCCGAGCCGCGGAAGATCTTCGACGAGATCGAAAAGGGGGAACACGAAGTGCATCTGCAGATACAGAGCGGGGAAGCGAAATCCCGTGTGCGGGTCCAGTGGATGCCCCAACCCGACTGGCTGGTGGTGGAGATCGAAAACAAATCGGAAGCGCAGCCGTTGGCAGATCCTGCCACGCAACTCACCGTACAAGATCTTCTGCAGGAACGCGAGATTACTTACCGAAATCTCCTGGCCGCCTATCTGAAATTACAAGAAGTAAACCGCCAAAAGACGGTGTTCCTGGCGTCAGCGGCCCACGAGTTGAAAACGCCACTCGCGGTGATCAAGGGATACTACGATCTTCTTCTGGCCGGTTCGCTGGGTCGTTTGACGGACAAGCAGCGGGACATTCTTGAAGAGTCAAAAGATAGTTGCGAGCGTCTGGTGCGGCTAGTGTCCATGTTCCTGAACTACTCGGCACTAGAGAGCGGGAAACTGGTGTTGCAACTTCGCGAGAACGATCTGCGGGATTGTCTCGATGAGCTCTCCAAACGCTGGTCGGAAGCGTTTCAGCGCAAAGGCGTCAAACTGGATGCCAGCTTTGACCCTTCAATTCCCACATTCCGATTCGATTACCAGAAGGTACAGCAGGTAGCCGCAAATTTGCTCGATAACGCGTTGAAGCACACGCCGAGCGGAGGCAGCGTTACGCTGCGTGCCGTGCCGCATTTCTGGGAACGGCGCGTGGCGGCCCTGGCTCCGGTGGAAGAACGGCGCAGGTTTCGGTTGCCGCGACCCAACAGCGTAGAAGTAAGCGTAACGGACTCTGGGCCGGGCATCGCAGCGGAGCATCATCAAGAGATTTTTGAGGATTTCGTACGCGTGGACAGAAATACTTCTGGAATGGGGTTGGGGCTGGCCATCGCCAAGAGGCTCATCCAGGCACATCGCGGAAAGGTGTGGGTGGAGAGCGAGTCGCGGACGGGAAGCAGATTTACATTCTTATTGCCGATGGATCAGGGCTGAAGCAGCCGAATTTTTGTGATTGAAAGGGAAAAATCAATGGTCGCGAAAGAGAAAATCCTCGTTGTGGATGACGAGCCCAGCATCCGAAAGTACTTGCAGACACTGCTGGAAGTCGACGGATTCGACGTGGAAGCCGTCAGTTCAGGGAGAGATGCGCTCGAGAGAGTGAACAAGGGTGAGCGCCCCGATTTCATCATCTTGGATGTGTTGATGCCGGAGATGAATGGCCTGGAAACATTGAAGGAATTGATGCAGGTGGACCGCAGCCTCAACGTGATCATGCTTTCGTGCTCGAACGAAGTAGGCACAGTCGTCGAAGCCATCCGAATCGGGGCACACGATTATCTGACCAAACCTTTCGAGAAGACGGAGCTGGACGCGGCAATGCTGAAGTCGCGGCAGAAGAAGCAGCTGGCGACCGAGAATCAGGCTCTGCGTGATTACTGCGACCAAGTGACCGAGGACCTGAGCTTCCTCGCAGCCAGTCCGCAGATGGTGCGGATCCGCCAACAGATCCTGCAGATCGCGCCCGTGGATGTGCCCGTTTTTATTTGTGGGGAGAGCGGCGTGGGCAAAGAAGTTGTTTCGCGAATGATTCATCTGCGCTCGAAGCGGCGCAACCAGCCGTTTGTGAAGGTGAATTGCGCTGCCTTGCCAGGCGAACTTCTGGAATCGGAGCTCTTCGGATTCGAGCAGGGGGCGTTCACGGGCGCGGTGCGCAGCAAACCAGGAAAGTTTGAAATGGCCAACAAGGGCACAATCTTCCTAGATGAAATCGCGGAAATGAGCACGCACCTGCAGGCAAAGCTGCTTCACGTGCTGCAGGATCACCAGTATTCGCGTCTGGGCGGGCGGCACCTGGTCGAGACCGACGTGCGCGTGCTGGCCGCAACAAACGTTGATGTTCAAGAAGCGATGAAGACAGGGAGGTTCCGCGAAGATCTGTACTACCGATTGAACGTTTTGTCCATCAACGTGCCACCGCTTCGGGAGCGGACAGCGGAGATACCACTTCTTTTCCGTCATTTCCTGCAGAAGTACAGCGAGAAATTCGGCAAGACACCACCGGGACCTTCCAAGTATCTTCTGGATGCAGCGGTGAATTATCCATGGCCGGGCAACCTGCGAGAGCTGGAGAACTTCGTCAAGCGGTATGTCATTCTCGAAGACGATGAAGGCAGCTTGCGCGAATTGGTAGAGATGTCCTCGACGCGTCAGCGGACTTCGCCGCGGGAGGAGCCCGCGCCGCCCAAGGAGCAGGGGTTGAAGGCGCTGGTGCGCGGCTTAAAAGACGAGGCCGAGATGGAGGCCATCGCCGACGCGCTGGAAAAGACGCGCTGGTGCCGCAAGGATGCCGCGAAGATGTTGGGGATCAGTTACAAAGCCCTGCTCTATAAGATGCGACAATTTAACCTGGATACGCCCCGGACGCGGAAAGCAGCGCCAACGACAGCGGTAGAGGAACCAGCCTCGGCGATAGCGACGCGCCGTGACTAGTGTTTAGAAGCGTTTTGGGCCGTCTTGGCCGGGCGAAAGAAGTAAAAGCCTCGGTTCGAGATCATTAGACGATTCTTGCGTGGTAACAAATTTTGCGTGAAGGACCGTAGCAGTTGCATGGACCATAGATCAAGCCGAGTCGAGGCCGAGGCAGCCCGGCAGTATTTTCGTCAGCGCAACTCGCATTATGGGACGTATGACTGTCTATGAAATATTGGTCCGAATCCAAGAAATTTCGCGCATATCGGTTCTTGGTGTTGGGTGGAGAGTGTCAGGGTTGCATAAATCGAGTCAAAAGAACTCTTCGACGGAAGCGCCGGTAAGCCCAGATACCTGCTGCCGGAATGGGAGGATGAGGGAATGACGGAGCGCCGCGTAGCTCGAAGATATGACTTATCCTTGCCGATCATTGTTCGCGTCCCCGCCGAACGCGCCCTAGATTCACATGAGGGCAAGACCCGCGATATCTCCACGCGGGGCCTTTATTTTGTCGTGGATCAGAACCTCGAATCGGGCTCACAACTGGACATTACCCTGACCCTTCCCGCGGAGGTCACGCATGGTTCGGAGGTGCTTGTCCGAGCCCTGGGCAAAGTAGTGCGTGTCGAGCGCCGAATGGAGAACGGCAGTGCGCGGATGGGCGTGGCCGCGGTGATTGAACGATACGATATTATCCGCGGGGAAGCCGCGCGAGCCTGATCGCGTTTCCTGGGCCGGCGCATATCCAATCCGCCGACAGTCTGGCAGAGTCTTCTGGAATTCATCTTGCAATCGACGCTGGGTTGGGCCTACTATCCGGCCAGAGTTTCCCGGGGAGGGTCCTGTGAAAGTGTCGGATCTCATCGGGTCCCGGAAGGAAGTTTTCTCCATCACCGAAGAGACGAGTGTGCACCAAGCAGCGCAATATCTGCGCGAGAAACAGGTGCGCTCGGTAGGGGTGATGAACGCGAGCGGAAAGCTTACCGGGGTGATCTCGCAGAGCGACGTGTCCGACAAGGTCGCCGCAGAGAACAAGTGTCCCGCCTGGATGAAAACCTCGGATATCATGACGCGCGAACTCGTTGCCGTGACGACAGACAAGCCGCTTGACGACTGCTTGCGGCTGATGGAGCAGAACAGCATTTTTCACCTAGTCGTCCTGGATGAACTGGGAGAGTTCCGGGGGATGCTCTCGATTAGCGACATCTTGCGAGTTGTAGCGTCGGACGAGAAGGCGCGCGCGGATCTGTTAGAAGCGTTCATATTCCCGCCAAGGTAGGTGCGCCGCAACAATTTGTTGACGGGAGAGCGCGTGCCTTCTGTTTCATTCCTAATAAGAGCGTAACGCGGAATAGTTTGTCTTCTTTGCGCAATCATTTTTCGCACGCCACAAGGATCGTGACGCGCAAATGGTGGCCCCCCTCGTCGATGAACCCAGCATGCGCCCCCTTCATTAAGATGTGTATATGCAGGTACTTACAATGAAAAACGGAAAGGTCGCTCGTCCTTGTCCCCCGGAGGATAGAGAGTCCAAGTTTGGTTCTATGTGTGCAACGAGGAAAACAGGGAAGTCCCCACCTGAAACACGAAGGGATCAACATGGCCGTTTCCAATCACACAAACGGTGGATTGACTTCGAGAGCGGGTGGGTTGCCTCCTGAGGAAATTATCTTTGGCCGTTCCGCGGCCATGACTTCTATTCGGCAAAAAGTGCAGAAGGTACTGGCAACCGATGTACCGATCCTGATTCAAGGCGAGAACGGAACAGGGAAGGGGCTGCTCGCGCAATACATTCACTTCCGTTCGGCAATGTCCTCGGGCGCGTTTGTAAAAGTGAACTGTGCCGCAATCCCGGGAGCTCTTCTCGAGAGTGAATTGTTCGGTTACCAAAAGGGATCATTTACGGATGCCCATACGTCCAAGCCGGGTTACGTGGAGATGGCGCACCGAGGAACTCTGTTTCTCGATGAGATCGCGGATCTGGATTTGAGCCTGCAATCCAAAGTCTTGCAGTTACTCCAAGATGGACATTTCAGCCGAATCGGGGATAAGCAAGAAAGACAAGCCGAAACGCGCATCATTTGCGCCACCAATCGAGATTTGCAGACCGAGATCGAGGCCGGACGCTTCCGGCGGGATTTGTTCTACCGGATTAACGTAATCAGCATCAATTTGCCGAGCCTGCGTCAACGGCGCGAAGACATCGCGTTGCTTGCGGACTACTTCCTAGAACAACTGAACAAGCGTTTCGAGCGCGATATGCCGACCTTTTCCGAGGAAAACATAGAGAGCTTGTCGTCCCGGGAATGGCGAGGAAACATTCGCGAACTCGAGAATGTGGTTGCGCGATATGCGATTCTGGGTTCACTCGATACCGCAGAGCCAGAGGCGCCGAGACGTTCCTCCGCAGCTCCGTTCCGCGTGGCTCTTGACGGGACCATCCCGCTGAAGCGAATTGCCAAGCAAGCCATCCGCGAGATGGAAGGGAACCTGATCCTCAGCGCGTTGCGTGAAAACAAATGGAACCGCCGAAAGGCGGCGCTCGCGCTGAACATCAGCTACCGGGCACTGATATACAAGATTCGGGAAGCGGGGCTTTCACCGAAAAACAGCCGTAAAGCGCCCCAAGCAAAAGTCCCGCGCGACAAGGCAGAAGGTCTGGAGTAGGAAAATGGCCGGAAGGCGGGATGCTCTGAAGGACAGTTGGTCGGGGATCGGCGCGGCCTCTAATCATCACTGACACTTGATCCGATGACTAGGGCAGTCCGCTTTGCCACTCGCAATTTCTTGCACAAGAATGTGACGGGGAACAGGACCGATGCAGGGGAAATTGCGATAGTCGGAGGGACATTTTGGATACGACTTTGCCTATCTCCACACAGGTCTGGCCACAGAAGAGCGCAAAGTGCCGTTCGGCAATGAATAACGCCTGAAGAATGAACAGGATACACGGTCCTTCCGATTGGGTGTCATTCGCAGTAGTGGAATAATGCTTGCTTGATACACGTTGTCTGAAATTTGTTGACCGGGCGGGGAAGTACTGGGAGGAAGGTTTTGAACGAGCAACCGGTCTTGACCACTTCTGCCGATCGAGCGCTTAACGTACGGATTCGAGGCTACTTAGATCTGGTGCGGCGCCGCAAGTCCTGGATCCTCCTCATTTGTCTGGGGATTTCCGTTTGCATCGCAGTGGTCGCACTGCGTCTGCCGAACGTCTATCGAGCGGAAACCACCATTCTCGTCAATCCGCCAAAGGTCAACGAAAATCTTGTGTCGACAACCATGGGCGAAAACGGCGGCGCCCGCCTCTCCACGGTCCGTCGGGAGGTGATGTCGCCAACCCGACTCGCTCAGCTTGTGGACGAGCTGAAAATGTATTCCGAGCTGCGCGGCAAAGTTTCTGCTCAAGGACTCGTTGCGCGCATGCAAAGCGCCACGGCCATCGAATTTCAGGACTCCGGCCGTCAGCCTCTGAGCTTAGTTCACATTGCGTTTACCGATGTCGATCCAGACCAGGCCGCGCGAGCCGCCAATCGAATCGCAGCCTTGTTTATCGAGAGGAACATCAAGGCCAGAGAACAGGAGATCTACGGAACATCCCAGTTCTTGGAGAGCGAAGTCGGGGAGACAAGACAACAACTCGAAGCGAAAGAGCACACTCTCCAAGACCTTAAGAGCCGCAACATCACGGATCTTCCCGAGTCGAAGCAATACGACCTCAAGACCGTGAATGCCTTGCGGAATCAACTACGGATCAGCGAAGAAAGAGTTGACGGCGATCGCCGGACCAAGGTCGACCTGCAATCCATGGCCGGCAAAATTGCACCCGCCACTGATCTCGACGCGCAGCCTGCGGATCCCAATTCGCCCTCCCAGGCGCGCCTGAAGAAACTTGAAGCGCAGATGAAAGACATGTTGGTTCACTACGGTCCAGATTATGTGGACGTCCGGAAGCTGCGCAATGAAATCAACCA
>Ga0137395_10000794_pt1 | contig 13866 bp, 7 predicted proteins | sample czobulk216metaG_FD_108283 | JGI IMG/M metagenome (GOLD analysis project Ga0137395, IMG submission 108283) | Vadose zone soil microbial communities from Angelo Coast Range Reserve, California, USA - czobulk2.16 metaG | ecosystem: Environmental > Terrestrial > Soil > Vadose zone | place: USA...
AGACTTCGGGATTCATGCAGAAAGCGCCGCCAAGGTGTCAGTTCGGCGCGCAGCAAGTCGAAATCGAGAGTAGGGAATGATTCCTCCCCGCCCTGAAGATTTCGTAAAGCACGCTCCAATACCGACCGCGCGCCCACCAAATTGCCCGTCGACTGATGATGAAAAGCGACTGCCAACTGCACCATCCCCTGAAGGTGCTTCCTTAGAGGCAACTCGCGTGGCACTTCACGCCAAGCATCTTCAAGGGCCTCGTGAGCGTCGAAAAAACGCGCTTGATTAAACAGTTCGACGCCGCCATCGAAGTGGCGATCATGGTGAGATAACGCCTTCATCGAATTAGATCGCTTCCCCATCAGAACGCTGCGACCGCAAGTCTCGCTCTACATATTTCCATAGATTGCTGGATCGTGACCATACAAAAAAATGTAGAGTCTCGGGCAACCAAAAATCTAAGTCATTGAAAGCATAATCCTTATTTTCAAGTCTTTTGGGAAATCAGATTGCATTTAAGCATAGGTTATCTCTCAATACACTTTACTAGGGCTGCGTGCCGATGTCAGCCCTTGAGCATTCAACCCTCGAGCCACCGCACTAGTTAGAAGAACTCTGATAGGAGAAATCGAATGGAATCCGCATTCCGCGCCACTTGGAATCGTCTACTGCTCGCATTCGTCGTGCTAGCCCTCAGCGTAGGAGCATTCGCCCAAGGCGGAGCGGGCGAACTAACTGGTTTGGTGACCGACTCTACGGGTGCCGTAGTTTCAGGCGTCGAGATCAAGCTGACCAATACCGCGACAGCCGAAGTGCGCACTACAGTGACGACACCAGCGGGAATTTACACCTTCCCGTCATTGCCAATCGTCGGCAGCTACACTCTCGAAGTTGCGTCGAAGGGCTTCAAGGCGACCAAGGTCCAGAATGTAATTGTCAGCGTAGGCACCGTGACCATGCGCGACGTGAAACTCGAAGTCGGAGCGGCAACGGAGTCAGTCACGGTGGAAGCAGGAGCGCAGATCGTTGAGACGGAGAACTCGGCGCTTTCGAGTTTGATCGACCGGCGCGTTTGGGAAAACATGCCGCTTGAAGCGAGAAATGCCAATGACTTCATCAATCTGGTCGCTGGCGCGGTTCCGGAGCAGCAAGCTGGCGGCACCTTCCGCGGCGCGGCTGTTAATGGCGTCCGGACTGGCGGCGGCAACTACATGGTGGAAGGCGTTGATAACAACGAGCAGGGCCAGGGCGGAGTGTCCCTCTGCGGTACCCAATGCGGGCAGGGCGGAGCCAACACCTCAATTTCGCCGGACGCGATCGAAGAATACCGCGTTATCACCCACGATTTCAGTGCCGAGTACGGCAAGGTTGGTGGGTTTGTGACCGACACGGTGCTCAAAAGCGGCACCAATAAATGGCATGGCTCGCTGTTCGAGTACAACCGCATTCAGGCACTGACTGCGGAGGACTGGTTTTCTAATGCTGGCGGCGTGAAGGACCACCTGGTTCGCAACCAGTTCGGCGGCTCCGTCGGTGGCCCGATCATTAAAGACAAAACCTTCTTTTACGTGAGCGTTGAGGAACATCGCCTGCGCCAGTCGACTCCAAACACGGGCTCGGCTATAACCTCACAGTTTCTCAACTTCGTAAATACCCCCGGACCCGGGGGGCTCGCCGCTTTCGTCAACAGTGAAGCTCCATGTAACACCATTGTAGGTGGGTGCCCACTGCTTCCAACCAGTCAGGGTCCAATCTTTACCAACGAGTTGGCGAAGTTCCCTCTGGCCATGCCGATAGTAAATTCAAGCATCACTTGTCCCAACCCTGTGTGCCAGAGCTTTGATGCCTGGGGGGGGAATGATGCAGGAGTTCTTGGCCAATATCCCGTTCCAATATTTGATACCGCCACCGAATCGAACATCCAGCCATTGAACCAGTTCCGCATCAGTATCAAGTTTGACCATAATCTCAGCAGTAAAGATCGTTTGGGGGCTACTTATTTACTGGAGAATACCCATTTCTCCTGCAATATCTGCGGCGGTTCCGGACTCTTCGGCGTTCCAGAGGATAACCCGAACCGCGCTCAGACCGCTGGGGTCACATGGACCCACACGCTCTCTCCGACTGCTCTAAACCAATTCAAAATGGGCTACGTGCGCAGAACCGCGAATTTTTTTAATCCCGGCAGTACAAGGATACCGAATATCTTCGCGATCGATGCGACTTCGGGAAGCTTTGGTGCAGCCGCTGGTATTCCTCAGTCTTTCACCGAGAACGAGTTCCAGTATAAAGATGACATCTCGATCACACGCGGCAAGCACCAGTTGAAGTTTGGTGGTGAGTACCGCCGCACGCGCAATGGCTCCACGTTCCACAACGATGATCAGGGCAGCTTTGTACCTTGGGGAGCAGAGGGTCTAATCACCGATGGTCTGTTCACGGATGCTATCGACAATGCCGTTTCTGGTAGTGCAGGCGCCTACGGAGCCTATGGCCCTTATGGCGGATGGTACTACGCTAGCGCCGCAGTGGTGCCAGCGACGGGTGCGATACCAAACCCCTATCGTGGCTACCGCGCCAATGAAGTCGCCTTCTACGGGCAAGATGACTGGCGCGTCAATTCAAGGTTGACCTTGAATCTTGGCTTGCGTTGGGAGTATTTCGGTCCTCCGCACAACTTCCAACCGAATATCGATTCCAATGTTTATTTCGGAACTGGACAGACGCCATTCTCGTGCCAAACCCTGGTTGCAGGGGTCCCCCAAGTGATTCCGTGTATCAATCAATTCTTTCCGTCAAACAATCTGTACTATTCATACGAAGCCGGGGCAACCTTCCAGGTCCACAACAGCAGCATCTGGAACAAGGATCTGAACAACTTTGGACCGCGTATTGGATTTGCCTGGGACATGCTCGGCAACCAGAAGTTGGTCCTTAGAGCCGGATGGGGAGCCTTCTACGATCGCATCTATAACAATGTATTCGAGAACATTCGCTTCAATCCACCGTACTTCGCCGACGAAGTCGCTGGTCTTCTTAGAAGCAGCTCTGTCGTTGGACCTCTGACGAACCCTGGGCTGATCAGCGACCCGTTTACGGGAAACGCACTGTTCGTACAATCTTCGACGTTCCCGAATGGATTGCCCAAACCGGTACCGCGGCACATGGATCAGAATCTGGTAACGCCATACTACATGCAGGAAAGCTTCGGTTTGCAATACCAGCTTGCTAGGGATCTTGTCCTGGAAACCAATTACGTGGGCACGCTCGGACGGAAGCTGTTGGGGATTGAGAACCGAAACACGTTTGACGGTCGGACTTCCGTCGTCGGCGGTACCACACGTCCAAATCCGTTTTTCAACAATGACAATGCGCGTGGCAACTATTACGGCTCCAAATATAACGCCTTCGATGTGACTCTGCGCAAGCGCTTCAGTCACGGTCTGTCACTCAATGCTAACTACACATACGCCAAATCGTTAGATGAAATCAGCGATGTGTTCCGCACGAGGAATGGAGCAAACATCTCTGCAACCGATGTACAGAATCTGCGAAATGACTACGGTCCCTCGGACTTCGATCTACGTCATCGCGTAGTGGTTTCCTTCAACTATGATCTCCCGTTCTTCCATGGCAATCGCTGGATTGGTGGCTGGACAACAAATGGCATCATCTCGTGGAATACAGGCGCTCCCATTGGCTTGTGGGACCAATCGAGCGATGCCAACGCGGACGGAGTTCGTAGTGACCGGCCGGAGTTCGAGGGTTCGCACGGTGTTCTCGGGTCAATCGTCGGCAAGGAAGAGATCGTAAACGGGCATCCGGCGTATGTTTATTTGGACAATACCCAGTTTGGTCCCTCAACCGACTGCTTGACGAATCCGGCGATCAATAACCACGGCGGATTCTGGTGTGATCCCAGCCTCGGGCGGAACTCGATTCCGGGACCGATGTTCACAAACGTCGATTTTGGCGTCAGCAAGAGCTTCAAAATCAGCGAGCGGGCAGCCTTTAGGTTCGATGCGAACTTCTTCGATCTGTTGAACCATCCCAACTTCCTTAATCCAGGGGCGTCATCTAGCGGCGCCAGCACGGGAGGCAACAACTTTATTAATAATGGCAATACTTTTGGACAGTCGCTCAGCACCGCTGGGGACACAGGCGGTCATCGCGTTACTCAACTTGCGATCCGGTTTGATTTCTAGTCGAGGCAAGAGCTGAGCAATTTCAGGCCGACCGCGAGGTCGGCCTTTTTTCTTGTCGCTGGTTACTGTCTTGCGGCTCAGACCTCGTCTATTCCTGTGCTAGACTTTTCACCAGCCCTTATGCAAGTCGTCTGGCGTCTATTCCTTGTTCTCTGCCTGACGCCGGGCGCGGTCGGGGTAACCCCGCCCAAGGCTTCCAAGCCTCAATCCCCGAGCGCAAGACCGCCCAACATCATCCTGATAACCCTCGATACCACGCGCGCTGATCGCATGGGGTTTCTAGGCTCCGAGCGCGGCTTAACACCCAATCTTGACGTTCTTGCCAAGCAGAGCGTGGTGTTTACCCGAGCGTACGCTCAGGTTCCTTTGACCACGCCTTCACACGCCGCTTTACTGACTGGAACCTACCCGCAGTTCAGCCATCTCGAGGATCTGGGCGCGCCGCTTGGCAAGGATCTCCCATATTTGCCCGATCTGTTGCATCATCACGGCTATCACACTGCGGCGTTCCTCGGAGCTTATATCCTCGATCCTGCCGCCGCCGCTCCCGGCTTCGATCGCGGCTTCGATTTGTATGACGGGCATTTTCACCAGCGCAAGCCAGGAGAAGACCGCTACAAGAGCGTTGAGCGGCGCGCAGAAGACGTTGCTAATCGCGCTCTCGGCTGGCTGAGTCGTCATCAGCAGCGACCGTTTTTTATCTGGCTGCACTTTTACGATGCCCATGATCCCTATGACCCGCCCGAGCCGTTCAAAACTAAATATTCGTCACAACTTTACGACGGCGAGATTGCCTATACAGATTCGATCGTCGGCAGTTTTATCGAAGTGTTGCGAAAGCACGGGCTCTATGAGAATTCAGTGATCGCTATTGCCGCCGACCACGGCGAAGCTTTTGGCGAGCACGGAGAAGAGCGTCACGGAATGTTTCTCTACGACGAAACCATCCACGTCCCTCTTCTGCTAAAACTTCCCGCAGCGCGCCTTGCAGGAAAGCGAGTGGAGGAACGAGTGGCGCTAGCCGAGGTGGCGCCGTCATTGCTGGAGGCCGCAGGAGTTCCCGCTCCAGCGACGATGCAAGCGCACTCGCTTTTTCCATTGATGAATGGAACAAAGGCCGGAGGAAAAAAGATTGATGGAGAAAAGATCAATCGAACAAAGAATAATGAGATCAAAGCAGCCAACCTGGATGCCGTGAAATCAGCAGATGGCGAAAAGGAGAAGGCGCTCGAGCGGCCCGTCTACTCTGAGACGAATTATGCTCACCGCGCCTTTGGCTGGAGCGAATTGCGCTCCTGGCGCACCGGCAAATATCTTTACGTTGAGGCCCCAAAACGCGAACTTTATGACCAGTCCTCCGATCCTGACGCGGCGAAGAATCTTGCGCCTGCCGCGAAGGCCGTAGCAGACACCCTGGAGTCGCAACTGACTAATTTCCAACAGAAGACCAGCAGCGCCGCCACAGCTCCAACGAAGATGGACCCGACCCAGGCAGAAAAACTTCGAGCGCTCGGCTATCTGGCATCCGATAGCGCGGGGTCGAACGGCGACGAGAAATCCGCCATCGATCCGAAAGACAAGATCGAAATTGCGAACAAGTTTCACCGATCGCTCGTGGATATGGAGGAAGATCATTACGAGGAGGCAGCCACTGAAATGCGCGAAGTCGTGCGCCTCCAGCCCGACTTGGCCAGCGGCCATCTGGAATTGGGGCGCGCCCTAGTCCATCTTCGGCAGTATCAGGAGGCGTTGCCTGTGTTGCGCATTGCCGCAGAAAAGAACCCGAAATCGGGGATGGCACACTACGAGTTGGGGCTGGCATTGATCAAGACCGGGCAATGGGAAGCCTCGCTCCCCGAGATGGAGGCAGCGGTCGTTTGTACGCCCAATTCTGCACAATTGCATTTCTATCTTGGCGCCGTTCACCTGCGCTTGAAACACATTCCCGAGGCCACAGCGGAGTTTGACAATAGTCTGAAGATTGACCCAGATCACTTTTTGACCAATTTAAAGTATGGCGAGTTGCTCTTCCGCGAGGGACAGGCCGAGGCCGCCCTGCCGAAACTGACACGAGCGGCTAAAGCGGATCCCGAATCGGCCGAGGCTCATGCGTTTCTGGCCGACGCATATCAGCAACTCGGGCAAGCCCAAAATGCAAACAGGGAGCGAGCCAAGGCGGCTCAGCTGAAGGCTCGGGCCCCGGCCGCGGCTCCTGAATAGAATTCTTCCAACGTCGTTCGTCGTGGGCTGATTGGTCCTCGATTGACGCCGATTTACTGAGCTTTGCTCCGTTCCTTTTTCGCATCCTCGGTACGTCCCGCGTGCTCGTAAGCTTCGGCGAGAGAAAGATGCGCGGGGGCGAAGCCGGGGAGCCGGCCGGTAGCGATTTCAAGATGTACGATTGCCGTTTTGAAATCACCCGTCTTTATCAAGCATGCTCCCATTTCGTAATGTGCCCACGCGGAGTCGGGCTGCAGCTCAATCGCTTTGTGCAGATGCTTTGCGGCCTCGGCATTTTGCGCCTTTCGGGCCAGTGCCACACCTAGCATATGTTGCGCTAGATAGAGGTTAGGATCGGCGGATACGATTGGCTCAAGTGCGGCTATAGCGCGGTCCGGTTTTGACTGATCTCGCGCGGATGCTGCCGCAAGCACCTTGTTGGCGATTGCAATCTTGTCTTTTGGATCGGTTCCTGTAACCGCAGCGCTAGAGCCGGATGATTTTTGCAGTCCGACGTAACCGAGCGATGCCAGCTTCTGCATTTCTGAAGAGCTCAACTCGGCCGAGGTTTTGACAGCCTCTCCGCTAAAGCGCCGGTCGAAACTCTCGAGTTGCGCGGCCATGGTATCGAGCGTTGCTTTCGAGCTTTGCGCAAGATTGTGAGCGGCACCCGGGTCGGCGGTTATGTCATAGAGTTCGGGCTTGGGTGCGCGAATATAGAGATACTTGCCCGCGCGCCACGATTCAAGCAAACTCCAGCCAAATCCGCGCTGCGGCAAATCACTGCGTGAATACACGGGCTGGTCGCCGCCAGACTTCGCGATCCGTAGCAGCGATTGCCCGGGCATCTGCGAGGGAACCGGAATTGCCGCAATCTCAAGCACGCTGGGAGCGATATCGACGAGCCTTGCCTTGGCGCTCACACGCACAGCGACTGGCTTCGAACTGGGCTGGTTTTGAGGGAGTCTTATCAGCAGCGGAACGTGAATCGTCTCATCATAAAGAAACACGCCATGTAAGTCTTCGCCATGAGCGCCCAGGCTCTCGCCGTCTGCAGCGGCGACGATCACTGCGGTGTTCGCGTTGCTGTTTCTTTGCTGCAGTGCGCTGATCAATTTGCCGACAGCGGCATCATCCGCAGTGATGCTGGAATTGTAGGATGCGCCAGAGGCACGCACATCGCTTATATGCACCCACAGAAAAAATGGTCGCTGCCCTTGCTTGTTGTGATCCAGCCATGCCGCGGCCCGTGCGCCTGTCTGGTCGGCGCCGCGCTCCGCTATGGGGGGACGAGCAGCACCCGGAATCACGGGCGAAAACCCGGCGTCATAGGTCTCAAAGCCGCGATCAAATCCCTGTGCCAGCCCGTTGCGCGGGTCGAGTTCAATCGAACTCACGAACGCCGCAGTCCGGTAGCCTTGAGCCTTCAGAAGCTCGGGAAGATACGGAATGCTCGCCGGCAAGGTCCCGCCAATCTCGCTCATGCCGGTGCTCTGCGGATATGCTCCGGAAAGAATAGTCGCATGCGAAACAACGCTACCCGGCGCCTGGGCGTAGGCATGCTCAAACACAATGCTGTCCCCGGCGAGACGATCGAGGTTTGGTGTAAGTGCTCCTTTGGCGCCGAGAAAACCCATACGGTCGACTCGAACCGAATCGAGTGTAATCAGCACCAGGTTGGGTTTGGCAGCGGCCGCAGCGAAAGAAATGTCGGAGACAGAGAGACCAAGGCTGAGGCTTAGAAAGATCAGCCACACGGCGGCAACGCCTTTTCGGGTCATGATAGCAAGTGTAAAGTACAATCTATGCACTTGATCTTTGGTTCTCCATTTGGATTTCCAATGCATCTCCGGTCCTGTGGTGATGTCGTGATCGCGACCATCCGTAACGAATGATCCTCGATGCCGCCGCCAAAGCTGGATCATATTTGCAGATCAAATTTAAAGCGATCATCTTGCATAGTATTCTGGCAATAATTCTCTAGTAATGACAGCGTCCTTCGGAAAACGTGTTCGGCTCCTATGCCTGCTGGCTCTGTGCGGCGTTCTGACACTGCTTCCCTCCTGCGAGCGGGTGCGCGGCGGATCATTAGATCCGTCATCAGACCGATCATCCGGCTCGCGAAAGATGATCATCCTCGGAATCGACGGCCTCGATCCCGATCTACTGACAAAATTCATGGCCGAGGGCAAGATGCCGAACTTTGCCAGACTGGCCGAGGAAGGCTCGTTCCGCAAGTTGACGACCAGCATCCCTCCGCAGAGTCCCGTAGCCTGGTCGAACTTGATAACCGGGATGAATGCCGGGGGCCATGGCGTCTTTGATTTCATCCACCGCGATCCAAAAACTTTTCAGCTTTATTTTTCCACGTCGCGAGTGGAAGCTCCAAAGCATAGTTTTCATGTCGGCAGTTGGGTGATTCCGCTCGGCAGCGGCACGGCGGAGCAGTTGCGGCACGGCAAGGCTTTCTGGGAGATTCTGGACGAGCACCGCGTGCCGAATTACGTCTATCGCATCCCGGCGAATTTCCCTCCGATAGCCGCGAAGGGGAAGACGCTTTCCGGAATGGGCACGCCCGATCTACGCGGCACCTACGGCACATTTACTTTTTACACCGATGATCCAACCGCGGCAGTCGGAGCCATAGAGGGTGGAGAAGTGTTGCAGGTCGAGGTGCAGAATAATCGGGTAGCGACGAATCTGATTGGACCGGACAACACGTTTCGCAAGAACTCACCCCCGGCAACCGAGCCTTTCACCGTTGATGTCGATCCGCTGGAACAGGTAGCGCGGATCAGCGTGCAAGACCAGAAATTCGTTCTGAAAGAAGGAGAGTGGAGCGGATGGATTCCGGTTGAATTCCAGCTTGTGCCCTTCATCGGAAATGTGAAGGGAATCTGCCGTTTTTACCTGAAGCAGACCCATCCGCGCTTTCAACTTTATGTGTCGCCCATAAATATTGATCCGGAAAATCCCGCTCTGCCAATCTCGACGCCATCGAATTACTCGCGCGACTTAGCAAAGCAGATCGGCGAATACCATACGCAAGGCATTGCTGAAGACACCAAGGCCTTGACGGCAGGGGTTCTTGACGACAAAGAGTATCTTGAACAGGCGCACACCGTGCTCGCGGAACATCGGCGGGCTTTCGATGTGGAGTTTCCAAAATTTCACGATGGACTTTTTTTCTTTTATTTTTCCAGCCTCGATCTAAACGGACATATGATGTGGCGGCTGACTGATCCACAGAGTCCCGCGTACGACGCCGCGCTTGCGGCGAAATATGGGTCGTCGCTGCAAGAGTTTTATGAGCAGATCGATCAGGTGCTCGGCGAAGTTATGCCGAAGGTCGATCAAAATACGACCCTGCTGGTGCTTTCGGATCATGGGTTCGCGCCCTACCGTCACTCGTTCAATCTGAACACGTGGTTGTTGAACAAAGGGTACATCACGCGGAAAGCAGGCGCCGGCGGGGATCAGAATGAACCCTTCAATGATGTGGATTGGAGCCGCACTCGCGCATACGGCTTGGGTTTGAATGGGCTTTACCTGAATATGCGTGGACGCGAGCGTGAGGGCACCGTCGAACCTCGCTCAGCCGACGCATTGCTCCGCGAAATCCGCCAGAAACTTTTGGATGTGCGCGATCCCAAGGATCAATCGCAGGTGATTACGCGCATCGATCTGGCGAGCGAAGCCTATCAAGGCCCTTACGCGCATTCTGGTCCGGATGCGCTCGTCGGCTACAATCGCGGCTATCGCGCTGGATGGAAAACTATTCTCGGCGCGTTCCCGCCAGATGTACTCGAAGACAATACAAATGCATGGAGCGGCGATCATTGCATGGATTTCACCAAGGTGCCAGGAGTGATCTTAAGCAATCGGAGGCTCGCAGCCGAAACACCGGCGCTGACCGACATTGCCCCCACAATTCTGTCTGAATTCGGAATCGCCAAAACGAAAGATATGATGGGTCAGTCGGTATTTCAGTCGCGGTAGTATTTTTGGCGTACGGTGGAGCGACGGGCGTCTCGCCCTCCTGCCGGGCGGGGACGCCCGGCGCTCCACGAACAAAGGCTCACAAACGGGAGAAATCATGTTTGGTTCACACAAAATAAAAATTGAAGGCGAACTGCTGGATAAGGTCAAGCAATGTTCGGACGCTGCGGGCTACGAATCGATCGACGAATTCGTGATCCACATGCTGGAGAAAGAAACCAAAAAAATCCTGCCCGATGAGAGCAGCACGTCGAAAGAAGAAATCCAGAAACGTCTGCGCGGATTAGGATACATCGAGTAGCTTGGCCGCTCTCCCAAAACCGATGGTTGATCGTGCGGCGGCGATGATTTCGGCATTCAACTTCGCTTCGCCGATGATCTTGCTAACCAGTCCGCTCGCCATTGTGATCGCCTTATCGGTGGTGGTTGGATTGCTGATGGTGGTCCTCTTCGGATACACCTCGGACCAAAGAGCTATCGGCATCGCGAAGGATCAACTAAAAGCGCATCTGCTGGCAGTTCGCCTCTATCGCGATCAAATCCCAGTCGTGATGGGCTCGTACGGCAAGATCCTCCGCGGCACGGCACGCTATCTGAAGCTCACGTTCAAACCTCTCCTCTACGTCATTATTCCGATCACTCTTCTCGTGGTGCAAATCGACCGATACCTGGGATCGGCGCCGATCGCCCCGAACGCGTCTTTTCTGCTGACGGTGCACCTCGCCCATCCTGCGAACGCACGAACCACCGCAGGTGACGCAGACAGTCAAGTCACGATCGAGCTTCCGCAGGAGATCACTATGAGTGCTCCTCCAGTGCACGTTGCGGTGGAAAATGAAATTGTCTGGCGACTGGTAGGCTCAAAAGAGGGAAAATATGAAGTAGAAGTAAAGATGGTCGCAGACGGGGAGAGTCTTGAGAAGACAGTTTCCATAGGAAGCGGCCTGCCGCGAATTTCAACAGTTCGCCTGCGCGATCACTTCTGGGAACGACTATTCGCGTCAGCGGAACCGTCGCTGCCGGAGAATAGTCCGATCGAGTCTATTTCGATCAATTATCCGGATCGTAGTATCGATGTCGCCGGGTACGGTATGAATTGGATTTGGCTGTTTTTCATACTGTCGATGGTGGCGGGATTTATTTTCAAAGAATTGTTGGGGATTCAGATATGAAGAGATCGTGGGGCGCGGACACTCCTGTCCGCGTGCGTGCATCGACTATCAAGTTGCGGCACGCGCGAGGACGGCGGCCTAATTTTGGGGGCCCGTTGCTTCATCGCGTGCGCACGCATTTCGCGGGCGAGGGCGCCCGCGTCACACGGGCATTGCTGATTGCTGTCATCTTCTTGCCTGCTCTGGCACATGCCTACGCTGGTCCGGGCGCCGGTTTTGCGGTGCTGTCGTCATTCTGGGCGATCTTCGTTGCATTTCTTTATTCGTTCTACGCGCTGATGACTTGGCCGTTCCGCCAGTTGTTTCGTTTTATCCGGCGGCGAAATGCTTATGGCAAAGCGACGTTTGAGAGAGCGGTGATTTTGGGATTTGACGGCATGGATCCTGAGCTCGCCGATCGCTTTATGAAAGAAGGGCGCCTGCCGAATCTGTCAAAGCTGCGCGACAAAGGAACATTCACCAAGCTGCGTACGACTTTTCCTGCCATTTCTCCTGTGGCATGGTCGACGTTCATGACCGGGGTGAATCCGGGTAAGCACAATATCTACGATTTTCTGGCGCGTGATGCCAATAGCTATCTCCCCTATCTTTCCTCGGCGGAAATCAAAGGTCCAAAGCGGCATATCAAGATCGGAAAATATTCCATCCCCTTCGGCAAAACAGAGATCAAGGCGATGCGTAAAGGCACGCCTTTCTGGCACTGGCTCGGCAACGCCGGAATATTCAGTTCCGTTATTCGCGTACCGGTTACATTCCCGCCGGAGAAGTTTCAGGGCGTGCTGCTCTCCGGAATGTGTGTGCCCGACCTTAAAGGCAGCCAAGGGACATTTTGCCTCTGTACGACCCGCGCATCTGACGACAAGTTTCGCGAAGGCGGCGTGCGCGTGCCCATTGAGCGAGTGAACGGTCTTTGCCGCTCCTACATTCCCGGGCCCGATAGCCCGTTAGCAGAGAAAGCGGGCACTGAACTGCGAGTGGCTTTCGAAATTAAGCCGGAGCCGGGGTCAAAATCGGCGCGCTTCGTAGTCGGTTCGGAAAAGTTCATATTGAAAGTCGGCGAGTACTCGGAGTGGATTCCTGCAGAATTCAAGGCTGGCTTGGGTTTCACGGCGCACGGTATTTGCCGTTTTTATCTCAAGGAACTTTCACCCGAAGTTGAAGTGTATGTCACGCCAGTGAATATTGATCCCGGGCACCCAGACCTCCCAATCTCGCACCCAGTGACTTATTCAATTTACTTGGCCAAACTCTTCGGACCATATGCAACGCTCGGTTTGGCCGAGGACACCTGGGCGCTGAATGAGCACGTGCTCGATGATGACGCGTTCCTGGCGCAAGCTTACGGCAACCATGAAGATCGCGAACGGATGCTCTTCGATGCGCTAGATAAAACCAAGCAAGGACTTTGCACCTGCGTCTTCGATACAACAGATCGCGTGCAGCATATGTTCTGGCGCTATTTGGAGGAAGACCATCCCGCGGCGCGCGATGTGCCGCACAGCCAGCATCCACCAGTGATTCAGGATCTGTACGAGCGCATGGACCGCCTCATCGGGCGCGTGATGGAAAAAATTGATGACGACACGCTGCTGATGGTGATCTCCGATCATGGATTCAAGTCGTTTGCGCGCTGCATGAACCTGAATGCATGGCTGCATCAGAACGGATATCTCGCGCTGAAAGAGGGCAAGAGCGAAAGCGGGGACTGGTTTGACGATGTCGACTGGTCGCGTACTCGCGCTTATACCATGGGCCTCAACGGACTTTATCTGAACATTAAAGGGCGGGAGAAGCAGGGAATTGTCGATCCATCTGAAGCCGGTGCGTTGAAAGATGAACTGCAAGAAAAGCTTAACGGTCTGGTCGATCCCTCTTCAGGCAAGATCGGAATCACCGGCGTTTTTATTGCGGGTAATGTTTACCGCGGACCGTACACCGAGAACTCGCCGGACTTAATTGTTGGCTACGGTGCAGGCTACCGCGCCTCGTGGGATTCAGTGATGGGCAAAGTTACCGGCAAAGTCTTCGAGGACAATATGAAAGCTTGGAGCGGCGACCACTGTATCGATCCGCGGCTTGTTCCTGGTGTACTGTTTTCGAGTCACAAGTTCATCGATGAGAAGCCGGCAATAGTCGATGTTGCGCCCACGATTCTGAAACTCTTTGGGCTGGCGCTGCCGGCGCATTTCGACGGGAAGCCCTGGAACCTGGCCGCGAAAGCTCATTGACGGGGTTCAGAGTGTTAACGCCTATTACGCTCATTGACCTGACGGTACGAA
>Ga0137395_10000798_pt1 | contig 13828 bp, 14 predicted proteins | sample czobulk216metaG_FD_108283 | JGI IMG/M metagenome (GOLD analysis project Ga0137395, IMG submission 108283) | Vadose zone soil microbial communities from Angelo Coast Range Reserve, California, USA - czobulk2.16 metaG | ecosystem: Environmental > Terrestrial > Soil > Vadose zone | place: USA...
CCATTGCGTGCGGGAATGCCGGGTGATGCCGGTGTACTCGTTGTTACTCGTGTGCGTTCTACCAATACAAAGTGCACACGAGGCCGCGGGTGCAGCGGGCGCCCGGCATTCCCCACGCCCTCCATGGGGCGGAAGATAAATGCACGACTCGGGCGCATCGCGCCGCGGGGACGTGAACGCATGTTTGGTTTTGTTTTTGCTGTTTGAAAAGTGTGAAGTTGGAGTGTGTGCGAGTCTCATTAGACTAGCCTCGCTCCACAAAACCCACCCGTCATGCCCGGACTTGATCCGGGCATCCATCAATCTTCGTAACAACTTTCTTCGAAGAAGATGGATCCCCGGGTCAAGCCCGGTGTCGCGGAGCCTGTCATCGAGCACGCATTCGCGCTTGCTACTTCCTCAGCTGTTCCTGATGCGCCTTGACGAGTTCGTGCATGCTGCGAAACTGAAAGTCGACGTGAGGAAGTTCTCCCGGATGCATGGTGGCACCGAATCCTTCCTGTGCGTGTCGTCGGTAGATCCAGCATGATTTTAGTTTCTGCTCACTCGCTGGCTTGTGATCATGGAACATGCTTTCCGCGGTATGGAGCACCTTGTCCCTGGCGACGCCCAGTCCGGATAGCTTCTCCAGCATGTAATCGAAATTGCGCGCACTCGGTTTATACGACCCGATATCCTCGGCGGTGTAGATCGCGTCGAACTGTACCTGCAGACGCAGATTGCTGTAGTGAAACGATTCGTTGTCGACGTTCGAAAGGATGACGAGCTTGAAATACTTCTTCAGGTATTGAAGTGCAGCGGTCGAATCCTCGAACGCCGGCCAGTTTCTGATCGAGCGGCCATATTCGGCGCATTCTTCCGGCCCAACCGGCACACCCCATTCTTCGGCCATGCGCTTGTAGACGATAGGAAGCAAGTCCCGGTAGAGTTTTGCCGGCGTAAAGCGCTGCTGGCTCGCTTCATGACGCGCGTGCGCCTCCAGGATATCATTTCGTGTCAGTGGCCGTTTCACCTTTGCGGTCAGCGGCTTTAATCCTTCGATCATGCCGCTCTCCCAATCGATCAACGTACCGTAGCAATCGAACGTGAGCGCCTCGAAATCGGTAAGCAACATGCGGATGTCTCCTGGTTCGTTGTGTTCAGTCTTGCGCGTTTCGAACTCGCATCCGTCGAGAACGACGGATGTCCTTGCGGTCCCGTTGTCAACTGATCGACATCAGGCTCGCATTGCCTCCCGCCGCCGTCGTATTGGCGCTGACGGATTGCTCCGTCAGCAGCCATTCAAGCGGATAGCTTTCCGTGCCCGAGGCGAGCGCGTCCCGACTGAGCGCGTGGACGGCGATAATCGGGCCTGGACGGGCGGCCAGTTCGGCGCAGATCCGGCGAACCGCGGCCGCATCCCCTTCCAGCAAGACGGCGTCGAATTTGGCCGCCGCCCGATCCGTTGTCACCGCGAGGTGCCGCTGCAACCCAAGCGGCAGGTTTTCCAACGCCATGGCCGGTGACGTTGAATCGACCATCGCCTTGTTGCCGCTCGCCAACGCAGCGCCGATCTGAATCTGCAGACCAAGCACGGTCTCGGCGACACAGAGGATCGACCCGCGCGGCTTCAGCAGATACAGGTTGCGCTCGCCGACCGGACCGGACAGGTCGAGCACCGTCTCCACCGGCGATATCTCGATCATCCTTGCGCAAGCTGCGACGGCTTGGGAACCTATCGATGCCAGGTGCTCAACCCAGAGCCTTGCGCCCGGCGGCGCTGAGCCGGTTGGCGCGACCGGCGGCGCAAACGGACGCGCCGACAGCAGACGATAGAGATAGAGCGGGCCGCCGGCTTTCGGCCCGCTCCCCGACAGGCCATGGCCTCCGAAGGGCTGCACGCCGACCACCGCGCCGATCAAGTTTCGGTTCAGATAGACGTTGCCCGCACCGACGCGGCTGACCACCTGATCGACGGTTTCGTCGATGCGGGTATGCAGCCCAAAGGTCAGCGCGTAGCCGGTGGCATTGATGTCATCGAGCAGGCGGTCGAGGCCGTCGCGCCGGAAACGCAGCACGTGCAGCACCGGGCCGAACACTTCGCGCTTCAGTTCAGCGAGCGCGCCGATCTCGATCAGGGTCGGCGGCACGAACGTCCCGTGCAGGCACGCCTCCGGAAGCGGCAACTGTTCCACCACGTGGCCGGATGCGCGCATCGCTTCGATGTGGTCGAGAATGGTGGCCTCCGCCTCCGCCGTGATGACCGGGCCAACGTCGATCGCCAGTCGGTCGGGATTGCCGATGGCGATCTCGCGCAACGCTCCCTTGAGCATGGTCAGGATGTGGTCGGCGACCTCCTCCTGCAGGCAGAGCACGCGCAGCGCCGAGCAACGCTGACCAGCGGAGTCGAATGCCGACTGAATCACATCGCCCACGACTTGTTCGGCGAGAGCGGTGGAATCGACGATCAGGGCGTTCTGCCCTCCGGTCTCGGCAATCAACGGCACCGGCTTGCCGTCCGGATTGGTCCGTTTCGCAAGCTCGGCTTGAATGAGACGGGCCACCTCCGTCGAACCGGTGAACATCACGCCGCGCGCGCGGGCATCGCCGACCAGTGCCGCGCCCACCCTGCCATCTCCGGGCAGCAACTGGATGACATCAGGCGGCACGCCGGCCACGCGCAGGATGGCGACGGCCAGACTTGCGATCAGCGGCGTCTCCTCGGCGGGTTTTGCCAGCACAGGATTGCCGGCGGCAAGCGCGGCCGCGACCTGACCGGTAAAGATCGCCAGCGGAAAATTCCACGGGCTGATGCACACCACGGGCCCGAGCGGGCGATGGGTGTCGTTCGCAAAGTGCTCGCGGATTTGCGCAGCGTAATAGCGCAGGAAGTCGATCGCCTCCCGTACCTCGCCAACGGCACTCGGCAGCGACTTTCCGGCTTCGCGCACAATCACGCCAATCAGGCCCGCCATGCGAGCTTGCATCAGCGCGGCGGCGCGATCGAGCAAGGCCGCGCGCTGCGAGGGTGGTGTCGCAGCCCAGCGCGCCGCGTTGTCAACGGCGATTGCAAAGGCCCGATCAATAAGGATGGGGTCGGCCTCTTCGACCTCCCCAACCCTGTCGCGGCGATCCGCCGGATTGAATACCGACCGGCAACGGCCGCTTGCAACCTCGTTGCCGACAAGCGGCACGGCGCGATAGATCAGGCTTGCGTCCGATGGCAGACCCGCGGCGAGGGCCGCAAGCACCTGTTCGTTGCAAAGATCAAGCCCGGCGGAATTTTCGCGCTTGGCGCCATAAAGATCGCGCGGAAGGGCAATCCTCGCGTGTCCGGCTCCGACCGGTCGGAGAGCGGCTGAGGCCGTCGCCGGGTCCGCCAGGAGGTCATCGATCGCAACCGCCGGATCCGCGATGCGATTGACGAAGGAGGAGTTGGCGCCGTTTTCCAACAGCCTGCGCACCAGATAGGCGAGCAGCGTTTCGTGGGTGCCGACCGGTGCGTAAATCCGGCACGGCCGGTCGAGCTTGCCGCGGCCGACCACCTCCTCGTAAAGCGGTTCGCCCATGCCATGCAGGCACTGGAATTCGTATTGGCCGGCGTAATAATTGCCGCCGGCCATGGCGTGGATGGTGGCCAGCGTGAGAGCATTGTGGGTCGCGAATTGGGGGTAGACCGCGTCCGGCGCGGCCAGGAGTTTCCTCGCACAGGCAATGTACGAGACATCAGTATGGATTTTTCGGGTGAAGACGGGAAAACCTTCGAGCCCGTCCACCTGCGCCCGCTTGATCTCGCTATCCCAATAGGCACCCTTGACCAGCCGGACCATCAGCCGATGACGTGAGCGCCGCGCGAGGTCGATGATAAAGTCGAGCGCGAAGGGCGCGCGCTTCTGATAGGCCTGAACGACGAAGCCGATACCGTTCCATCCTTCGAATTCCGGGTCGAGACAAACCGCTTCCAGAAGATCGAGCGACAGATCGAGACGATCGGCCTCTTCGGCATCGATGTTGAGCCCGATATCGTAGCGGCGGGCCAGCAGCGTCAGCATTTTGAGGCGCGGCAGCAGTTCGGCGAAGACGCGACTGCGCTGGGCGCGGCAATAGCGCGGATGCAGTGCCGAGAGCTTGATGGAAATGCCCGGACCTTCATATATTCCGCGTTGCCGCGAAGCGGTTCCGATGGCATGGATCGCGGTCTCATAGGCGACAAGATAGCGCGAGGCATCGGCCGCCGTCGTCGCCGCCTCTCCCAGCATGTCGTAGGAGTAGCGGAAGCCGTTCGCCTCCATCGTTCGGGCCCGGGCGAGGGCCTCGCCGATGGTCTGCCCCATGACGAATTGTTCACCCATCATCCGCATGGCGAGATCGACGCCCTTGCGGATCAACGGTTCTCCGCCTCTGGCGACCAGTCGGATCAGTGCATTCGACAGCGTGCTCTCGCTCGTGGTCCCCGTCAGTTTGCCGGTGACCACCAGTCCCCAGGTCGCGGCGTTGACGAACAGCGACGGGCTGTGACCGAGATGGGAGCGCCAGTCGCCGCCGCCGATCTTGTCGCGGATCAGCGCATCGCGCGTGGCGCTGTCGGGAATGCGCAGCAATGCTTCCGCCAGGCACATCAGCGCCACGCCCTCCTCGCTCGACAGCGCGTATTCCCGCACCAAGCCTTCCACGCCGCCGTGCTGCTGCTTGGCCCGCAATGCCCTAGCCAATTTTCGCGCGGTTTTACGCGCGACCGTGGACGCGGCCGCCGAAAGGGTTGCGGCTTCGATCAGCGGCGGCAGGCATTGCGGCTCCGTCCTGCGACAGGCTGCGGTGATGGCCGCGCGCAGACTTGTCTGCGCCTGCACCTCGTGCCGAAAGGCCGCAAATGGCAATTCGGGGCCCGGCTCGCTGCGCATCTTCAAAAACCCTCCTGGAACTTCCCGGTCGAGGGACGGCGCGCCTTCACGCGGGGGACGCCACCTTCGAACCCTTGCATTGTACAACGTCGCGATGTCAGGCGGTTCGGTATTTCCGGCCGAGCGCCGTGCTTCCGATCACCGTCATCAGACGCGTGACGACAAGCAGGATAAAGGCGAGCTCTGTTCGAACCGATAAACAGGCGCTGCAAAAATGTCGCAGCGCGCACCAATAATATCGCTTCAGGCTAAAACCTGGATTTCGTTGACCACTGTGGCCGGTCAATCCGCTATGGATCTTGTGGCGGCAAGGATTGAAAACATGGTCATCGAAGCGGTTATTTGTCACTTTCGTCGCCGGCGGTGGGTTGAAAGCCCACGAGTGATGACCATTCGCCTCACCCTTGGATTGAGCGAACGCCCAGCAACGGCAACAGCTTGGCATGTACGGACGGTCATCATCCCCAGACGTACGATCACTGGCCGACTTGTGCGCGGACAGGTTTGGCGGCGCCACGACGGCCGTCATTGGTTGTACAAAAAATTTATCGCGTAACGGTTGGCCCCGCGAGCGATCTCGCCGACCCTGGCCAAAGCGGCCATCGCTGCCTCGGACAGCAGACCCCGCTTACGCCGCGGCCAAATCGATCCGAAAATCTTCGATCCGCTTGCCTGACTCAAGCTGCACGGTCAGCCACTGCGGTTGCCTTCCGCGACCGGCCCATGTTTCTGATGGTCGCGTTGGATTGCGATACTTTGGCAGGACCGGGGGATAGGGCCGACGCCCGGTGTCCGCGGCTTTTGACGGTTTTTGAGATCCTCGCGGAACGATATCGGCTGCCGGGCTAAGCCGCTCGAGATCTCGTTCGAGAGCAATTATCTCGGCAGCAATTTTTTTGGCTAACACCGCCTCAACCGACTCATGCAATTTCGAAAGCTCGTCGATCGACATCGGCGCAAAGTCCATTATGTCAAATGATGCCTCCGGACGACCCTTGTTCGAATTTCCCGCAACAGTCGATGGACCCCGGGAATTTGAATTTTCGTCGAGCATAGCAGCGCCTCCACAAAACACGAATTGGGGACATGAAGCACTCTATACGGTACGGTGCAGTGTTCTGGCACGTTCGGCGACCGATATACTGGTCAATACTGCTCACTTTCCGAAAACGTTAGTGGGCGAACCAGGCCAACGCTGTTTTCAAATCAGAAGGGCTTCGGTGATGATCTATGGCGTTGCGCTCGTCATCCCGTGGTGTCGGCGGCAGCGAGCCCGGTTTTGCGAAATTTATTCGATCTGCCGACGACGCCGTAATGGTGCTCGGCGTGCGCTCCGCCGGCGCATGAGGCGAGGTTTCTCAACATCAGGAAGACACGCCGGCAAGCTCCGTTTTCTCCGCCGCCAGGACACGACTTCGGCCGCCCTGTCCGCGGCCGCCCGCCGCCTTTGAGGCGCATTGAGCCAGAAGAGCGGGAGCCAAGGGGCCATTGCCATCGGGCGGGTAGCCCTACTTCCATCCCCTGTGGCCAAGCTGGAATTTCGAAGCGGAGTAGTTGAACCTTTCCGTTCGTCACGGTGACACACGTCCAAGGATCATTTGTGCCTGAAGTTTGCAGCGTCCACTTTTAGTTAGTTGGAGGTTTCAAATGAATTCACTCGAGCAGCACCTTGCCGCCACGGCAGCTCATCTCAATGCTCAGTTATGCGAATTGAACGAATTGCGCGAGCGGGCCAGGGCAGCGCTGCGATCGAAACCGCCGCAACCAAAACAGTGGAATGGGCCCGGCGCAATCTCTCGGTCCTCACCAGAAATGGACTATGAACCCGCCCTCGGCCGGCATTGGAAGGAATAGAACGCCGGTCACTCTCGGTGATGTGCCGCATCGATTTTTATAGGGGCTCTGATCGGCTCTCTGGTGTTGACAATGACGGGGTGGATCTACGCTTCAGGATGGGTTGCGCCAAGGCTCATCTAGCGGAGCTTCGCGAAGCAACCAAGCCAACGCGACCAGCGACGGTATCCACGTAAGCATCACGTGTGAGCATTGGTCAGGAGGGCTGACCGATGGGGTATCCGTCAGGTAGACTTGATGATCGCACCCAATCGGCGCAGGATCAACCTTGAGGGCTGACGAGTCAGCGATTCGAACAAGGGGTCGCGTATCATGACAGCCACGTCGATAGGCCGAGTAGTTGTACCCTCTCTGGGACTTCTTGCGGCATGTGGTGCAGTACTTGTCGTCGGCATCACGCACATGCGGCGCGGGCCACCGGTCGAAACCAGAGCTGCGACTGCCTCGCCGGCGGTTTCGGGCGCTCGAGATCAGAGCCCGGCCGCGCTCGCTACGGTGCAAGCTGAAGCAAACGCCGTGGGGGCTGCACTTGCTGTATCGCCGAGTTCGCCGGAGACCGATGAGTCCGTGCCCGCCTTCGACATTGCCCGCATTGAGCAAACGGGTGACGCGGTCATTGCCGGCAGGGCCGCGCCAGGCGCGGTCGTGGAACTGTTGCGCAATGGCGAGCCCCATGATCGCGCGGTTGCAGATCAATCCGGACAATTCGTCATGGTCCCTTCCCGGCTTCCCCCCGGGGATTACGAGCTGACGCTGAGGTCCAGACAACCGGACGGCAAGCAGGCAACATCCAAACAGAGCGTGGTGGTCGCGCTAGCCGAGGTGGAGTCCAGCTCCGGCGCGGTCCAATCGCGCGCCGAGGCGCCATTCAATGTTCCGGCGATGGTGGGGGCAAACCGTTTCGTGCCGGATCAGGCCGTCGGGTCTCCTCAAGCGCACCAGCCCTCCCAGCCTCCCTCGCAAATTGCAAAGCGGCAGGACATTGCAATTTCACAGCTGCCGCACGCGACTGCGGCTATCCCCCTGTCAGACGAAGGCTCACCGTCCGCCGGGGTTGGGCCCAAGATCGCGACCACGGTCGTATCCCGTGGCGACAGCCTCTGGCGCATCAGCCGTGTCACCTACGGCGTCGGCATGCGATACGCCGTCGTCTACAAAGCGAACCATGAACAAATCCGAAATCCAAATCGCATTTATCCGGGCCAGATATTAGTCCTTCCCATGAAAGCGCGCTGAAAAGTGACGGCAATTCCAGCGCCTGCATGAGAGATTGGCTGCGCGCCTCTTTGCTCGCGCTCGGCCATGCGCGGCTCGGTGCTGCAGCCGGTCGACGGGTCATCAGGAGAAATCACGAACCGGCTGCCGCAAAAAAAGGGGCCCGCCAACTGAGGCGGTCCCATTCCAAATTCGTGTTCTTTTCCGCCGGTTCCGCGGCCGCGATCTCCGGGCAGAGTTGTTTCAATGGCGGCGCAGTCCGGTACGGTCAGCCCGGATCGAAGCCGGGCGCCTCCGGTTCGATGCGCGCCAACAGCAACCACCTACCGCATCCCGAGCACGGCGGGCGAAGCCTGTCTGCGAATTTGCCTCCGGGGATGTTTCGCACCGTCGTCAGTCCTCGACGTCACACGGCAGCAAATCGATCACCTGTCCGGCCTCGGCAAACGACAATTTTGCCCGCAGGAAGGGAGCAAGCTTCTGAACGATCCGATGCCTCTCCAGGTAGATCTCCCGACCGATCGCATCACTGTAGAGCCGAATGACGTGAACGGTGTCACGCGGCACCCTGCAGGTCACCCGGCCGGCGTCCGTCGCAGCCTCGATATAGAGTGCCTGGCCATCCCAATCGATCTGGTTTGAAAATTCCGCCGCCATCAACCGCCCCGACCGAACCGTGCAAGCAGTCCAACACGTCCCGCCGCATTATTCAAATAAATATTTAAGTCTCCAGCGAAATATATTAAAATAGAATATATTAAGATTTAACAGCGCCCGGCCGACACCAGGATAACCTCGGCGCGCAATAAAGATTCCAGGCATGTGAAATTACCTAGCAACATCAACCAATAAAGAGGGGCGGTCACGACGGCAGCATATCGCCCGCAGCCACGCGATCTCAAAAAATTTAAATAATATTAAATGCCGCACAGGAATTTCTCGTCGTATTGCGCCACAACATGACATGAATAGCTGGCGTTTCGTCGGGTCGCGCCGGCCCAAATTGCAGCCACCCCCTGTAGGCGGAGCCTTTTTGGTCAGCGAGGGATTTTTTGACCCGGGTGCCGCACCGAACGTGCAGCGCAGCTTCGTTTCGGAACGGCGGCAAGACCTACTGCCATACCTTGGCGCGGAGCATTATCTTGTTATTAAATTTTGAATTCGATTAAATACCGGTTATTCTGTGTAGTATCGTCCTGAAGCGCGCGAGACTTTTCATGGAACTGGCGAAACAAATTGAACTGGCTCCCAAAAACGGGGACTTCGTTGTCCTGCAGGACGGATGGTCGGGTTCTTGGGAAGTGGGCCGATGGGCGCCCGAAAGCAACAGCTGGGTCCAAATCGACGGCAAACCTCTGCGAATTTTTCCAACACATTGGGTGCCCGTCTCCGGTGATGCTGTTGGCGCGAAGAATACTGAAGGCTTGTCGTTTCTCGTTCCTGCGATCCAAGAGCCCCCAAGGCGGCTTCGTATTCGTTTCATCCTGGCTTCCACCGTCGCAGCAATCTTCGTTGGCGGGTACGCCGCTTTCGATTTTGGCTTCACAGGGCCTGGCCCCACCAAAGATTCGAGCTTCGATAAAATCGTCCTTTCGGCGGCCGAGCTGAAACGAGAGGTTTCCGGCGAGCGAGATGGCGCAGCTGTTGTTACCCACAATCTCGTTCCTGCTCGCGAGGAGATTGCACTTCACATTGAACGCGAAGATGCTGTGCGAGCCGAGGCGCTGGCAGCTAAGCGAATTGCGGATGCCAGGCAGAGGGAATTGAAGCTGGCGCTCGACGAAAGCGAGGCAAGGGCGGAAGCGCTCGCACACGAACTTGCATCCGTTCGCGCGGCGGCCGCCAAATCTTACAACGAGAACGCAGTTGCTGAAGACGGCGCTTCGCCAACAGGACCGCTCAACCGCCCCATCCAAGAGTCGAACGCTGTATCCGGAATGACAGACGTGGTACCGAACACGCAAAGCCTGGACGAAGTAGCGGCAGGAACACCGGCTTTTTCCAACACCTCCGGCGCTCCGACATCGGCTGCGCCGGACGATCCGGTGGTTGAGCCTTCACAACCGCCGGCGCGGCCACATCAATCCCAACCGACAAGCGCGATTTCCTCTGCGGATGAGGCAAGGGTTATCGCTCGATCAGAGTTTCTGATTAAGCAATCTGATTTTTCCGGCGCGCGGCTTTTGCTCGAATACGCTGTGGAAAAAGGCAGCGCGCGCGCGGCGTTTATGATGGCCGAGACCTACGATTGGCGAGTGCTTCGCTCAACACAGGCCTATGGCGTCCGTCCAGACGCCGAGAAGGCGCAGGAACTTTACCAGTTGGCTGCGGCGGCCGGCATCGAGAAAGCGCGGGAACGGTTAGAAGCGCTGAAATCACATTCGCCCCCCGACGCGGTGTCGTTTGGAGGAAGAAAGGCGCAACATAAGGAGAGTTCACAACAGCGAGCCGACGCTCGCAGGATCGCGGGGAATTTCGAATGGCTTGCCAATTTGCGGCGCCAGGTCGGTGCCACAACAGACGACAACGCGGCCCCTAACAGCGATGTGTTCAACGCAAAAGCCACCAAATAAGCCACCCCAACACCGCCCACAGCCCGAGGCTCAACACTGTGGCCAATATCCACGGCTTAGGGGACGAGAAGCGAATAACCTTATTGGGGTTGGCAGTCTCAATCTTTGAAGCGAGGTTGTCAGTCTCAACCTCTAAATGTGGAGGGCGATGAGTGGATCTTGGGACCATTTGAAAACGGGCCACTGTTAGATCGGGCGGTGGTTGCATCAACCCGTTGGAACTTCATCGCGTTACAACATCCAATACCGGCGTGGTTGTATTGAAATAAAGATTTGGCAATTCACGGAACCTGCATAACCGAGCGAGCAGTCGACCACGTTTCGTCAAACTATTCAATTAAATATTAAAATGCAGCGCAGGCTGATTGAAAATCTAACGGCGCCTGGCTGATCGCAGAACAATGCTCGCTCGAAGAATCCCCGCAACGCACTGAATTTGCTGGATAAAACTACCGGAGGTGAAAACGATGTGATCGTCGGAGGACGTCTCCAATTGCGCTTTTTAACCATTCACATCATATTAAATACCGCTAAGGTGTTTGTCGTCATATTCCGAGCGTCGTTATTCTGGCGCCGCCGCCCACCTCGGTCGCCAGACACTTCCTTCCAAAGGCCGGACATTGTGTGGAATTCACCGTCATTGCAAAGCGAGCGGGCTGCGGCGAGATTACCTGATGGGCTCCGGATTTACGCGATCGGAGATATACATGGCCGTGCTGATCTTCTGGCAGCCCTGCTTCGCCAAATCGACGTGGATTGTACCCTGTACCCATCCAGTCGCCCGATCGTGGTTTTTATTGGCGACTACATCGACCGGGGATCGGCCTCGAGAGAAGTGCTGGATCTTCTGCTTGGATGCGAACGAACCAAAGAAGCGGTTTTTCTCAAGGGCAATCATGAGACCTTCGTTCATCTCTTTCTGAGCGCGCCGGCAGTTCTGGATGAATGGCGACTCTGCGGCGGTCTCGAAACTCTCGTGTCCTATGGGCTCAAGCCATCGATTAATCCAGGCGCCGCCGAGCAAAGACGACTGGCCAAGGAATTGGCCAAGTCTATACCCAAACCGCATCTTAAATTTCTCGACTCCCTCAAGCTCTCGTTCAGTTGCGGGGATTTTCTGTTTGTCCATGCCGGTATTCGACCCGGCGTTCCCATTCGAAAGCAGGGGGAAGAAGATCTGCTTTGGATTCGTGAGGAGTTTCTCTCCTGTGAACAGCCGTTCGAGAAATTTGTCGTGCATGGACATACACCGGTTTGCACGCCCGATATCCGATCAAATCGGATCAACATTGACACGGGAGCCTTCGCGACCGGACGCCTGACCTGCATCGTGATCGAAGGTACCGCAATGGTGCCGCTTATCGATGTGCGCGAATGTATGCGCAGCGCCACTGGTATCAGCGCCCGAAATACCCAGACAAGGATGGAGCCTGCTGCATGGGCCGTGGCTACGCAAAATCTCGCCCGACGCCTCAAAGCATAACAGTCGCTGCCCATTGCACCGTCAAGTCAACGGAGAAAATGCATTCGGCATGGCAAGGTACCGTGAACTCGTCCTGACTTTGCGTCCCATCGAGGTGGGCAATCCTAAATTGGGTTCGTTTTGGCAAATACGAACATGGCCTCCGGGCCTTGGGGCAGCCGTCATTTGCATTGATCGAATTGGGTTCGTTCTGGCAAACGTACGCCGCGCTTTTTTGGCAGCCGAGCCTTCAGGCTTTTCCATTCCTTCCATCAATATTCAGGTTCCCCGATCCGAGCATCAAAGGTTACGGGACGCTCGTCGGCGTATGGTAAGAGAATAACGTTCGTATCGGTCCAGCGCCACTACGTGGTGGCGCAACTCCTGCGTGTTATTGTAATTTAACTCAATCTTTTCCATCAATTCGGTGCGCGTCGAGCGGATCCGCAGCAGCCCAAGCTGAGCCCGTGCAAAATCCGCGGCTGACGTTAATCGATCTTCATTAGCTTTTTCGCCAGCCAGCGCATGGGCAATGGCGTCGACCTTGGCCGAGGTCACGGGATCCAACCGCAACGGGCCCGACAAGCCATGTCGGTACGCGTTGCGGCTGGACTTCAATTTACCAGCCAAAGTCTTAGGCCCAGTGCTGCACATGGCGTTGGCGCGGTTAGCAGCGACTTGTTTCTCGCTTGCCATATCCGAACGCTCCGTTTCTTTGTTATTTGATCACCTCGCCGTCTGGCTCGCGAGTGTTGGCATTTTCGACTGCAGGACGGCGATCGTTCTCCTTCCGAAGCATGCGCAGAGAGGTCTCGCAGTTGGTTTCCATTCGGTTGAACATTAAGACACCGCCGCCACAAAGCTGCATCGCTTTAGCGCGGATTTGCTCCACAGTGATCCCGTATTGCGCCAGGCGCAATTCCACCGCCTCCACTTTTTTTGCCTTGGCCTCACCGCCGTAATAGTCACGCGCCGCAGAACCTCAGCCTGCCTGGTAATCGACAGGTCGTGCTTGCGGTCGATCATCGCTTTGCGCTCAGCAAGCCCGCCTTGGTGAGCGCTCCCTCTAAAAAATCGTTCTCCAGTGTCAACTCCCCGATCTTGGCGTGCAGCGACTTCACGTCGATCGCGGGAGCGGCGGGTGCCATGCTCCCCGAGCCGAAAACCCCGGAAGCACCACCCTCCAACTGGGCAGGCCGTAATCTGATTGGGATGGACATCGAAGTGCTCCGCCAGTTGAGCTATCGTCCGGTCACACTTGACGGCGGCAAGCGCCACCTTCGCCTTGAAGCCCGGCGTGTGGTTCCGGCGCGGTCGTCTGTTAATGGTCTCTCCTGATTCGCAGGCACCAGCGTGCCCGCTGTCAGGCAGAAACTCCACTTATCGTCCTGTTCAAATTTGCGGAGTCGGCTCTCCGCGCCGATCGGGATATAGATCGATTCATTCTCATGCACGGTCTTGACCAGATCGTTGACGGTGACGCACCCCGCACCACGATCCAGTGCTCGGATCGATGATGGTGTTCTGCAGGGAGAGCCGGCTGCCCGGCTTGACGATGATGCGCTTGAACATAAGCGCAGTTTTCAGGCCACGGCTTTGAGGTGTTGACGTTGATAAGCCCCTGGGAGGAACTGATCGATGGCGCTGCTGGGACGTCCGTTGGCGATCCACCAAACTGTTGAAGTTCTGACCGCCAACGCGTCTGGCACTCAAGGTGGAAGCTAATCGTACTGAGTCAGAAGGTCGCAGCCGTTGCGGCCGAGAATCAAATAATTGAAGGGATTCAGATTTTGGCACGTGGAGGGCCAGATGAATCTCAAGCATGTCGGCGACAGTGAAGCACG
>Ga0137395_10000799_pt1 | contig 13803 bp, 14 predicted proteins | sample czobulk216metaG_FD_108283 | JGI IMG/M metagenome (GOLD analysis project Ga0137395, IMG submission 108283) | Vadose zone soil microbial communities from Angelo Coast Range Reserve, California, USA - czobulk2.16 metaG | ecosystem: Environmental > Terrestrial > Soil > Vadose zone | place: USA...
CCGCCTCCAGCGCGAGCAGGGCCAGCGGCGCATCGTAATGAATGTCGGCGATGATCGGCAGCGGCGAGCCCTTCTTGATCTCGATCATCGCCTGCGCCGCTTCTTTCGTGGGAACTGCGACGCGGACGATCCGGCAGTTCGCGTCCTTGAGGCGGGCGATCTCGTTGAGCGTCGCCCTGACGTCACGCGTGTCCGCCTTGGTCATGGACTGGACCACGATCTCGGCGGCACCGCCGATGACCACGTCACCGACACGAACCGGAACCGACTTGCGGCGGGTTCTCATGACCTCATCTCAGCACATCGTTATATGTCACCAATCCGATCAAAGCAAACAAGAGCGCCAGCCCCACGTAGTGCACGACCTGCTCCCGAGCCGGATCGACAGGCCGTCCCCGAATTAGTTCAAGTACCAGGAAGGCGGCCCGACCGCCATCCAACGCCGGGAACGGCAGGATGTTGGCCAGGCCCAGGCTGAGGCTCAGGAGCGCCACGACGCCGACCACCGACAGGATCCCCGCTTGCGCCGCGCGGGCGGTGGTCTTGACGATGCCCACCGGCCCTTCCAAACCGCGGGGACCGAGCAGACCACCGAGGCTCTTATCCGTCGCCAGCTGGTAGATGCCACCGGCGATGCCGGCGATCGAATCGCCCGTCTGGCGAACCGCCAGCCCCGCCGCCTCGACCGGGCCGGGCTTCCAGGCCCGTGCCGCCGGGTGAAACCCAAGGATGTAGCCGCCCGTGTTCGGATCCAACCTGGGTGTGATGGTCAGCGTCACCAGTCTCGAGTCGCGTTCGACGACGACCGTGACCGGCGTGTTCTTAGCGGCATCGAGCGCAGTGGGAAGATCTTCGAACCTGTTGATGGGATGCGAGTTGACGGCCCGGATGACGTCGCCGGGCTGGAGCCCGGCGTTGTACGCCGGCGTGCCGGTATCGACGGCACTGACCTCGATCGGGGTTTTGACTTCAGCCGCCCCGATCGTGGTGTAGACGCCGAAGAAGATCAACACCGGGAGCGCGAGGTTGAAGGCGGATCCGGCGACGATGACCATGAACCGCTGCCACAGTGGATGCGCGTTGAAGCTGCGCGGACCGGCATCCATGCTGCCGTCCATGCCGGCGAGCTTGACGAAGCCGCCCAATGGGATGGCGCGAACCGCGTACAGCGTCTCACCGCGCTGCCAGCCAACCAGCTGCGGCCCGAAGCCAACGCTGAATTGCTCGACTTTGATGCCGGCGAGCTTCGCGGTCAGGAAGTGGCCAGACTCGTGCACGATCACCAGCAGGCTGAAGATGAGGACGACGAGCGGGACGAGGATGATCGGGCTCATGCCGGTAACTTGCTCCGAAGCCGGCTGGTTCCTCCCGCCGATGCGCGGACGTGGGCGCGTGCCCAGCGATCGGCGGCGATCGCCGCGTCGAGGGTGAGCTCCTCCGCCGGTAGCGCGGCCTCGAGGGCGGCACGTACCGAGGGAATGATGTCGACGAACCGAAGCTGGCCATGAAGGAAGAGAGCCACCGCCTCCTCATTGGCGGCGTTCAGCACCGCGGGTGCGGTACCACCTCGCTCACCGGCCTCGCGCGCCAGCGCCACCGCCGGATAGCGGTTCCCATCCAGGGTTTCAAAGGTAAGCTGACCGAGCGCCGCCAGATCGGGCGCCGGCGTCACGCCCTCGAGACGCTCCGGGAAGCTGAGCGCCACCGCAATCGGCAGGTGCATGTCGGGAACGCCGAGCTGGGCCTTGATGCTGCCATCGACGAATTCCACCATCGAATGGACGACGCTTTGCGGATGGATGAGCACATCGATGGCACGATACGGCACGTCGAACAGGAAATGGGCCTCGATCACTTCGAGGCCTTTGTTCATCATGGTGGCGGAGTCGACGGTGATCTTGGGACCCATTTTCCAGCGCGGGTGAGCGAGCGCCTCGGCAATCGTGACCGTTTCCAAGGTCTCGAGCGGGCGGCGCAGAAACGGGCCGCCCGAGCCGGTGATGATCAGCCGGCGGACGCTGCCACGATTCTCTCCCCACAGGCACTGCCAGATCGCACTGTGTTCGCTGTCGACGGGAAAAATCTGCGACCCGTGGCGGCGCATCCGCCCGCGCACCAGTTCGCCCGCCATGACCAGCACTTCCTTGGTGGCCAGTGCGATATCCTTGCCCGCGTCGATCGCGGCGAGAGTGGGCGCGAGCGCGGCGCTTCCCGAAGAGGCCACGACGACGAGGTCGACCTCGGGATCGCTGACGGCCTCATCGATGGCACGCCCGGCGCGGACCGGATCGGCTCCCACCGCATGCGCGAGTAGCGCGTGTGCCTCGGGGTGCCGGCGCGCGACCGCTTCCAGCGCGGCGGCGTCGCTCCCCGCGACCAGCACGTGCAACGTGAACCGATCGGGGTGCCGCTCCACGAGGTCGCAGACCTGGCGGCCGATGGACCCGGTCGCACCCAGCAGCGCGAGTCGGCGGGGGGAGGGACGGGAAGATCTCATCTCTGTGGGCTGAAACGCGGGCTTCACGCGGGTCATTGCACCGTCGGCTCAAGCGAGGTGCAGGAAAGTGACGTAATAGTACACGACGACTCCCACCAGGAGCAGCGAATCAATACGGTCGAGCGCGCCACCGTGACCGGGAATCAGCTGGCTGGTGTCTTTGACTCCCGCAGTCCGTTTGATCTGCGACTCGACCAGGTCGCCAACCTCCGCCACCGCCCCAATCAGAAGCCCAAGGATCAGGTTATGCGGAAAGCTGATGTTGAGGAGCAAGCCCGCGACCCCAAAGAAAAGCATGCTGGCGATCAGCTCGGCAACCGCCCCTTCCACGGTCTTCTTGGGGCTGATGCGCTTGAAAAACGGGTGTCGCCCGAAGCGAACACCCACCACCATCGCGGCCGTGTCGCCGACCCAGATCGCGCCGAAGACGGCGATGACGTACCCGAACCCGAGGTGATTCGGATCCGGCTGGTGCAAGAAATAGAGTGCGAGATAGAAACTCAATAAGAAACCGAGATAAAGGCTGCCACCGACAGCCAGCGCCCACCGGCTGAGGCTGGCTTTCCAGTCGCGGACGAACACCATCGCGCCTAGACCGACAACGGTCCCCGCCGCCAGCAGGAATGTAACGCCGGCCCAGGAGGGCAGCCGATCGCGCAGGAGGAGCGCATAGGCCAGCGGGAAGAGGAGCCAGATCGGCGCGGGCGTACCCATGGCGCGGGTCAGCTGCCAGTACTCGATCAGCCCTGCGCCCAGGACCACCGCGACCGCGGCGTAGACCCAGATAGAGCCGGCGATCAGGGCCGCCAGCACGAGGGCGATCAGCACGGCGGCGGTGACGATCCGGACCGGCATGTTGTAGCGCCGCGCCACGACGGCGGGAGGCTGGCCGGCCTTCACATCAGCGGCCTCGATTGGAGACCTCCTCCGGCCTCGCCCCAAACCGGCGCACGCGCCGCTGGTAGGAGGCGAGCGCCTCGTCGAAGTCCGCTCCGCCGAAATCCGGCCACAACGTTTGGGTGCTGTAAAACTCCGAATAGGCCGCCTGCCAGAGCAAGAAGTTGCTGAGTCGCATCTCGCCGGCGGTCCTGATCACCAGGTCCGGATCGGGGAGCCCGCGCGTGTAGAGGTGACTCGCCAGGCCGACTTCGTCGAGCTGGGTAAGGTCTGCACCCTCGTTGGCGAGCTCGTGGATCGCATCGATGATCTCCTGGCGGCCGCCGTAATTGATCGCGATATTGAGAATCGCCCTCCCGCTGACTCGGGTTCGCTCGTTCGCCTGGCGCATTTGCTCCTGGAGTGGGGCGGAGAGGTCCTGGAGGCGGCCGGAGAATCGCAGTTCGATGCCGCGCTCTGCCAGCTCGTCGACCTCGCGGCGGATGGTCTCCGAGAACAGGTTCATCAAGGCGTCGACCTCATCGCGCGGGCGCGACCAGTTCTCGGTCGAGAACGAATAGAGGGTCAGGACCCGGATGCCGCGTTTGTCGGCCGCCTCGGCGACGCGACGGATCGCCTCGATACCAGCCTTGTGGCCCATGACGCGAGGCAGCAATCGCTCACGGGCCCAGCGGCTGTTGCCATCCATGATGATTGCGACGTGCTCGGGCGGGGGCAACTGGCTCACCTGGGGTTTTTGGGCGCTAGACCTCCATGATTTCGGCTTCTTTGCGCGCCGCCATCTGGTCGACCAGGGCGATGTAGCGGTCGGCGAGCTTCTGCAGCTGATCACCACCGCGGTGCGCCTCGTCCGCCGAAATTTTCTTCTCCTTTTCGAGCGACTTGACGCGGTCCACTTGCTCACGACGGATGTTGCGAACCGCGACATGCGCTCCCTCCGCGTAGCGCTTCACGAGTCGCGCATATTCCCGGCGCCGCTCCTCGTTCAGGGGTGGAATCGGGACCCGGATCAGCTGACCATCGTTGCCGGGGTTCAATCCCAGCTCTGACTTCTGGATCGCCTTCTCCACCGCGCTGATGATGGTTCGGTCCCACGGTTGGATGAGGATCAAGCGGGGCTCGGGCACCGTGATCGTGGCCAGTTGGTTCAACGGCGTGGGGTTTCCGTAATACTCGACCGGGATCTTATCCACCAGCGACGGGCTTGCTCGTCCGGTCCGGATCGTCAGGATCTCTTTGCCGAGGGCCTCCAGGCTCTTCTGCATTTTGGTTTCAGCGTCTTTGAGGTTGGCTTCGATCATGCGGGCGCTCCAACCAGGGTACCGATCTGCTTCCCCGCGATGACCCCTTCCAGGTTTCCGGAGTGCGAGAGGTCGAACACGATGATTGGGATGTTGTTCTCGCGGCAGAGGGTCACCGCGGTGTGGTCCATCACGCGCAGATCTTTGTTGATGAGGTCGAGATAGTCGAGCTTGGCGAATCGCTTGGCCTTGGGATTGGTCACCGGGTCCGAATCATAGACGCCGTCGACCTTGGTCGCCTTGAGCACGACCTCCGCCTCGATCTCGACCGCCCGCAGCGCGGCCGTCGTGTCGGTGCTGAAATAAGGATTGCCACTGCCGGCGGCGAGAATGACCACCCGGCCCTTTTCCAGGTGCCGGACCGCGCGCCGCCGGATGTATGGCTCCGCGATCTGGTGCATGCTGATCGCGGTCTGCACCCGGGTCGGCTGGCCCCGGTTCTCGAGGGCATCCTGCAGCGCCAGGGCGTTGATGACGGTGCCGAGCATGCCCATGTAATCCGCCGTGACCCGGTCCATCCCGCGCTTGCTGGCGGCATCGCCACGGATGATATTGCCGCCACCTACGACGATCGCGAACTGGGTGTTGTAGACGTTTTTCACGGCGATGATGTCCTCGGCGATCTCATTGACGACATCCGGATCGATCCCGAAGGCAGCTTTTCCAGCGAGTCCCTCGCCCCCCAACTTGAGGAGCACCCGTTTGTAGCGCGGCTGGGGCGTCGGTTTGATCACAGCATGCAGCGGTTGGACTAGCTGGCTTCTCCGACTTTGAAACGAGCAAAGCGGGAAATGGTTATGTTCTCGCCGAGCTTCGCGATCGCCTCTTTGAGCAACTGGTCGACCGTCCGCTTGTCGTCCTTGGCGAAGGGCTGGTCGAGCAACACCTCGCGCTTGTAGAAGTCGTTGAGCTTTCCCTGGACGATCTTCTCGATCACGTTGGCTGGCTTCTTCTGCTCGCTCGCCTGGGCTTCGAAGATGGCGCGCTCGCGGTCGAGCACGCCCTGGGGCACGTCCTCGCGCCGCAGATAACGTGGCTCCGCCGCCGCGATGTGGACTGCGATCTCATGCGCCAGGTGCCGGAACTCGTCGTTGCGCGCGACGAAGTCGCTCTCGCTGTTGATCTCGACCAGCACGCCCAACTGATGGTTGTGGTGGACGTAGGTCGCGATGATGCCTTCCCGCGCGGTACGGGTTGATTTGGCGCCGGCCTTCGCCATACCCTTGAGCCGCAACCAGTCCTTGGCTTTCTCGAAGTCACCATTGGTCGCCTCGAGGGCACGCTTGGAATCCATCATGCCGGCGCCGGTGGCATCGCGTAGCGCTTTTACCTGCTCGGCGGGAATTGGCTTGCCGCCGCCCTCAGGCGTCGGGCTAGCTGTTGCCGGCATCGCTTTCAACCTCCGGTGATTGCCCAATCCTGAAACGGGCAAAGCGGGACAGCGTGATGTTCTCGCCGTAGCCGCTGACAGCCTCGTCGAGCACCTCCTTGACGGTGCGCTTGTCATCCTTCGTCCACGGCTGCTCCAGCAGAACCTCGCGCTTGAAAAATTCGTTGAGCTTGCCGTCGACAATCTTCTCCACGACCTGCGACGGCTTATTCAAGAGCGCCGCCTGCTTGTGGAAGTCCGCCCGCTTCTGCTCGATCAGCTCCGCCGGCACATCGTCGCGCCGGACATACTGCGGGCTCGCGGCCGCGATGTGGAGCGCAATCTCGTGCGCCAGGTGTTGGAAGCCTTCGGTGCGCGCCACGAAGTCGCTTTCAGAGTTGAGCTCCACGAGCACGCCGAGCTGCTGATCGTGGTGGACGTAGACGTCGACCGTTCCCTCGCGCGCGACACGGACGGCTTTCGCCCCGGCCCTGGCGATGCCCTTTTGCCGGAGCCAGTCCTTCGCCCGTTCCAGGTCGCCCTCGGCCGCCTCGAGAGCGCGCTTGGAGTCCATCATGCCCGTGCCGGTGATGTCCCGCAGGGCTTTGACGTCCTGAGCCTTGATCGCCGCTGTCATTTTTCGTCGTCCAGTGCCTCGTCCTCGTAAAACTCGGCCTCATCGATTTTCGGCATTCCGGCGAATCCCTTCTCCTCTTCTTCCTCTTCTTCGGCACCGAACTCGAACTCGGTGACCGGCGCTTCGGGCGCCGCGATGAGCTCCTCGGGGCTGATCAGTTGACGCGCCTCGAGTGCCGCGTCGGCGATCTTCGATGTGATCAGCTTGACGGCGCGGATCGCGTCGTCGTTCCCGGGGATGACGTGATCGATCTCGTCGGGGTCGCAGTTGGAATCGGTGATCGCCACGATCGGGATGCCGAGCTTGCGGGCCTCGGTGACAGCGATGTGCTCTTTCCGCGGATCGACGACATACACGGCGCCGGGCAGGCGCTTCATCTCTGCCATCCCACCGAAGAAGCGCTCCAGCCGTTGGTACTCCTCTTCGAGCTGCGTGACGGCCTTCTTGCTGCCGGTAAACCCACCGTTATTGCGGATCGCCCGCAGGCTGTTCAGCCGATCGATTTGGCGGCGCATGACCGTGAAGTTGGTCAGCATCCCGCCCATCCAGCGGTGATTGACATAGGGCATGCCCGAGCGACGGGCTTCCAGCTCGATCGATTCCTGGGCCTGCTTCTTAGTGCCGATGAAGAGCACCAGGCGGCCGCCGCCGACGACCTCTTTCACCCAATTGGACGCGTCATCCAACAGCTTGACGGTCTGCTGCAGGTCGATGATGTGGATCCCGTTGCGCGCGGTGAAGATGTACCGCTTCATCTTGGGGTTCCAACGGCTGGTCTGATGCCCGAAATGGACCCCAGCCTCGAGAAGTTGCTTGAGCGTGACGAGTGGCATGCGAAAAACGGACCTCCTGTTTGTACTTCCGCCTCCGTCTTCCGGCTGCCGGACCTGTGGTAGGCAACCCGACGCCGTCAGGAGACGTGCTTATTTGCTCGCCAAAGTATAGCCGCCCATCGTGAATTTGAAACTGCGGCTATGCCGCGGGGATGGTCGGCTTTTTCGCCCGCGGGGCGCGCGGCGCCCGCGGGGTCCTCGGTGCTCTGGTGCGGGCCGCCCGCTCGGGTTTGCACGCGGGGTAATCGGAACAGCTCTTGAATTCGCCGTAGCGGCCCTGGCGGAGCACCTGGGGCTTGCCGCAGCGCGGACAGGGGTCGTCCATGAGCAGCTCGCTGGGCGCCGGCGGCGTGACCACCCGCTTTCCGCCCTCGATGTAGCGGCAGTCCGGATAACCGGAGCAGCCGACAAAGCTGCCGAACCGACCCTTGCGATTCAGAAGGGGCTTGCCGCAGGTTGGGCAGACCCGGTCCTGAACGATGTCGGCCGGGTCGATCTCACGCTTGACGTAGCGGCACTTCGGGTAGCCGGAGCAGGCGACAAAGGGCCCGCGCTTGCCGTTGCGCGTGACCAATGGCTTGCCGCACTTGGGGCACATCTCACCGGTCGGCACCGCGGGCGGCGCCTTCTCCTGCCCCTCCCGACCCTGGATGTAGTCACACGCCGGGTACAGCGAGCAGCCAATGAACTCGCCGAGCCGGCTCATGCGATGAACCAGCCGGCCGTTTCGTCCCTCCTCTTTGCACTTGGGGCAATCTTAACCGGTCTCCCGCATCGGGACTTTTACCCGGGCCGTGGCTTCCGCTTTGGTCAGGGTTTTGGCAAAGGGTGCGTAGAACTCCCGAACGATCGGCACCCACTTCCGACGCCCCTCTTCGACGTCATCGAGCTCTTCCTCCATGCTCGCGGTGAAGGTCGTGTCGACGATGTCGGGAAAGTGCTCGACCAGCCAGTCATTGACGGTCTTGCCCAGGTCGGTTGGGGACAGCCGGCGCTCTTCTTGCTTGACGTAGTGGCGCGTCTGGATGACCTCGACGGTCGGTGCGAAGGTGCTCGGACGGCCGACGCCCAGCTCTTCCAGCGCCTTGATCAAGGAGGCCTCGGTGTATCGCGGTGGCGGCTGGGTGAAGTGCTGCTCGGGCTTCAGCTCCTGCAAGTTGAGCGGCTCGTCGACATCGAGCGCGGGCAGTTCCTTCTCTTCATCGTTGTCGCTATCGCGCTCCCAGACGCGGTAAAAGCCGTCGAAGACCAGCACCGAGCCATTCGCACGGAACAGGTAGTCGGCGGCCCCGATATCGACGCGCGTCTGGGCAAAGCGGGCCGGGGACATCTGGCTGGCGGTGAACCGTTGCCAGATCAGCCGATAGAGCCTGAGCAGGTCCGGCGTAAGAAACCCGCGGACCGAGTCCGGGGTCCGCTCGATGTCGGTCGGCCGGATTGCCTCGTGCGCATCCTGCACCGAGCCTTTTGCCTTGTACTCGATTTTGTCCCGCCGGGCGTAGGTCGGTCCGTACTGTTCGGTGATGAAGTGGCGCGCCGCGGTCGACGCCTCGTCCGAGATGCGGAAGGAGTCGGTGCGCATGTAGGTGATCAGGCCCGTCGGCCCCAGCGCCCCAAGCTCAACACCCTCATACAGCTGCTGCGCCAGGCTCATGGTGCGGTTCGGCTTCATGCGTAGCCGGCTGGACGCATCCTGCTGCAGCGTGCTCGTCTTGTACGGCGGCGGGGAATTCCGCATGCTGTCCTTGGTTTCAATCGAGAGGACTTTGTAGCTCGCGCCATCGAGCTGCGCCATGATCTCGCGCACCTGGCCCTCTTCGGTCAGTTCGAGCTTTTCCTCGGCGCCCTGCTTGCTGTAGAGGCGAGCGCCGAAGATCCGCGGCTGATCGACCTTGGACAGCATCGCGTCCAGCGTCCACGATTCGACCGGGACGAACTTCTCGATCTCCTCCTCGCGCTCGACCACCAACCGAACCGCGACCGATTGGACGCGGCCGGCGCTCAAGCCCTTTCGGATCTTCTTCCAGAGCAGCGGGCTCAGCTTGTAACCGACGAGGCGGTCGATCACGCGACGCGCCTGCTGCGCATCGACAAGATCCTGGTTCATCGGCCGCAGCGCGTTGAGCGCCTTCTCGACGGCGCTGGGCGTGATCTCATGAAGCTCGATACGCTGCGGGTTCTTCAGGTTGAGAACGTGCGCCAGGTGCCAGGCGATGGCCTCGCCTTCCCGATCAGGGTCCGAAGCCAAGAGGATCTCGGAGGCCCCCTTGGCGGCGGCCTTCAACTCCTTGATCGTCGCTTCCTTCCCGGGGATCGTTACGTATTCCGGTTTGAAGGAATGGTCGACATCGATACCGAGGGTGCTTTTCGGCAAATCACGGACGTGCCCCATCGAGGCACGAATGTCGTACTTGCCACCGAGAAACCGGCCAAGCGTTTTGGCCTTCGCGGGGGATTCAACAATGATCAGTGGGTTTGCCATGTCAGTCTCGAGGAGAACGCGTCACCGCGCCGCAGTCGCCGATTATATAGCCGCTTATTTCCAACAGCGTCAAGCGCCGATTCACTTCCTTGATGTCAAGGTTCATCATGGCCGCCAGGTCATCATGATGCCGCGGTTCTACCCAATCAAGCAACTCCCAAACGGCCAGAAGCTTGGGATCTTGCGGTCCTGAATCCGCGCGCGTACGCGCACGCGTACGCGCACGCGTGCGCGTGTGTATGCGCGCCTGCGCACGCGCGCGTGCGAGAGACAGCTCGGCAAACTCGTCGAGCACGTCCTCAACCGTTTGCACCAGCTTGGCCCCGTCCTTGATCAGCTGGTGTACCCCGGTTGCCAGGGGGTTCTCGATACTGCCGGGAACGCACAGGACATCGCGACCCTGTTCGGCGGCCATGCGCGCGGTGATCAGTGCACCGCTTCGCTGCGCGGCTTCGACCACGATCACGCCAAGGCTGAGCCCGCTGATAATGCGGTTGCGCACGGGAAAGCGACCGGGCAGCGGCGGTGTGCCGGGTTCAGCTTCGGTGATGACCGCCCCGGATTGCGCGATCGCCTGCGCCAGCTCGGCATGCTCGGGTGGGTAGATGCGATCGAGACCGGTCGCCATCACGGCGACCGTCGGGCTGCCGCCTTCGAGCGCGCCACGATGAGCCGCTGCGTCGATGCCGCGCGCCAGCCCGCTGACGACCACCACGCCGAGCTCCGAAAGATCGCGCGCCAGCCGACGGGCGGCACGCTGGCCGTAGGGTGTCGCGCGGCGCGAGCCGACGATCGCGATCATGGGCTCCGCCGGCAGCCGGCCGTTGACATACAGGCGCGCCGGCGGATCGTGGATTTGCTTCAGTAGCGCCGGATAGTCGGGATCGCCGAGCGCTATGGTCCCCTCCCCCGCCCGCGGGGGAGGGTCAGGGTGGGGGCGGCTATCCACTCTCGCGGTACTGCAATGCCTCCGCGACGTGCGCCTCCTCGATCCCCGGACACTCATCGAGGTCGGCTACGGTGCGGGCGACGCGCAGGACACGATGGATCGCCCGGCCACTGAGCTGCAGCCGTTCGGCCGCCGCCTCGAGCAGCGTTTGCCCGGCGGCAGCCAGTGGCTCTCGCCGCAACTGCGGACCGGTCAGCGCACCGTTCAACGGACCCTGGGGGCGCCGCTCCCGCTGGCGCTCGCGCGCCCGCAGTACGCGGTCGCGAACTTCGGCGCTCGATTCAGCGATCGCCGTGCTTCGCAGGAGCTCGCCGGCCGGCTGCCGTGGGACCAGGACCTGGAGGTCGATCCGGTCCCGGATCGGTCCCGACAGTCGCGCCCGATATCGCTGGCGGTCCAGCGGGGTGCATTCGCAGATTCGGCGCGGGTCACCGGCGAAGCCGCATGGGCATGGATTGGCCGCCGCGACCAGGATGAAGCGGCCTGGCAGGACCGCGTGCCCGCGCGAGCGAGCCACAGCAAGCCGTCCTTCCTCCAGTGGCTGGCGCAAGGACTCGAGCGCATCGCGGTGGAATTCGGTGATCTCGTCCAAAAAAAGAACGCCCCGATGGGCTCTGGAAATTTCGCCTGGCCGGGGCGCGGCCAGGCCACCGCCAACCAGCGCCGCCGCCGAGATGGTGTGATGGGGAGCGCGAAAGGGCGGAACCTCGAGCAGGCCCGCCCCCGCGGGCAGCGTGCCGACGCACGACGCGATCGAGGTCACCTCTACGGCTTCATGCCGGCTGAGTGGCGGCAGGATGCCGGGGAGCGCCCGCGCGAGCAGCGTCTTGCCCGCCCCCGGCGGACCTACCAATAAAAGATGATGCGCGCCGGCGGCCGCGACCTCCAGGGCGCGCTTGGCATGGGGCTGGCCAAAGACCTCGGCCAGGTCGACGTGCTGGGTCGGCGCGGGAGTCGTCGCCGGCTCGACCGGTGGCGAGTCGTCGAGCGTGGCGCCGTCATCCCAGTGGACCTTGAGCTGTCGAAAATGCGTGACACCGATCACCGGCGCCTTGGTCGCGATCTTCGCCTCCGCCGCATTGGCGGCCGGGACATAGAAACGCTTGATTCCCAGCCGATCGAGATGCGCGATGATCGGAAGGGTGCCGCGGATCGGGCGCACCGCGCCGTCCAACGCCAGCTCCCCAAGCCATGCGGCGTCCGGCGGCAAGCCGCGGTCCTGCGCGGCGTTCACGATGGCCGCCGCCATTGCCAGGTCGAAACCACTCCCCTCTTTGGGCAGCTGGGCCGGCGCGAGGTTGATCGTCACCTTGCGCCCCGGAAACTCGAAACCGCTGTTGTTGATGGCGATCTTGACCCGCTCCCGAGCTTCCTGCAACGCCCGATCACCCAGCCCGACGATGTGAAACCCCGGGAGCCCGTCGGCAATATCCGCCTCGACCTCGACCCGGACGCCGTCGAGGCCGAAGACCGTCCCCGAGAGGGCCCTGGCCAGCACCAGCGCCGATATTACACGGTTTTGTGTATATGTGTCAGCTTAGTCAAATGCTCCCGTGCCTGGGCAACGTCGTACGCTGCCGTGTGATCGACCCCCCATGCAGTTGAAACTAACGGCGGCCCGCGGTCTTGGTTGGCTCACGAGCTTGCCGTTTCGTCTCAACCCTCGGATTCGTATCGGGCCCGGACTCCTCGGGAATGGCCGGCTGCGCATCCAGGGCCCCGGGCGGGTGGTACTGGACCCAGACGTCAATGCCTGGTCACACGCTGAGGTCAACCGCCTCATCACCACGCGCCCCGAAGCGGTCATTCACATCGGCCGGCACGCCCGGCTCAACGGCTGCACCATCGTCGCCGCTGACCGGGTCGAGGTCGGCGCCGATTGCGTCCTCGGTTCCTGCGAGGTTCGGGACCATCTCCCCTACTCCGAGCCGCCGGCGAATCGGCGCAATCCGGGCCAGCCGCGGCCGATTGTTATCGAGGACAACGTCTGGATCGGCGGACAGGTGTCCGTGCTGCCCGGCGTGCGGATCGGCCGTGACTCGGTGGTGGGCATCCACGCGGTCCTTTTCGACGATGTGCCGCCGGGCGTCATCGTCGGTGGGAACCCGGCTCGGGTGCTTCGCCGGCTTGATTTATCGGTCAGCGGGGATAATCGAGGACAGTGAAGCTCAATCCACCGCCGGCAATCTGCGACCAGTGCAAGCATCTGCCGCGCTGGGAACACATCAGTGGTCCCGATCAATCGGTGAAGCTCGAAGATGGACGCCAGGTCGTGCGCCGCGGGCAGGTCTGGGTTTGTACGCACTGCGGCCACCAGGTGCCAGTCTCCTTCGAGGCGTGGACCTGACGACGGCCGCCGCCACCCGGCTCGAGCGACTCCGGCAGGCGCTCGAGCGGCGCGTCCGGCGCAGCATCGACATCGCCCCACCGTTGGTCCGAGCCGGCGTGCTGATCCCACTGCTGATGCGGGGCAACACGCTCGAGATGCTCTTCACCCGACGCACCGACACGGTCTTGACCCATAAGGGTCAGATCTCATTTCCCGGCGGCCAGCAAGAAGAGTCCGACGCCGAGACGGTCGAGACCGCGTTGCGCGAGAGCTACGAGGAGATCGGCCTCGAGCCATCGCGGGTCACGGTGCTCGGCGAGCTGGACGACGTGTTCACCGCGGTCAGCAGCTTCGTGATCACGCCCGTCGTCGGCCTGGTGGAGGGTGGCATCGATGACCTGCGACTGGCGCCCGACGAGGTGAAGAGCGTGCTGATGGTCCCCGTCAATCGTTTGCTCGACGCCGACGTGCACACCACCGAGACCAGGAGCGTAGGCGAGCAGCAGTAC
>Ga0137395_10000801_pt1 | contig 13784 bp, 14 predicted proteins | sample czobulk216metaG_FD_108283 | JGI IMG/M metagenome (GOLD analysis project Ga0137395, IMG submission 108283) | Vadose zone soil microbial communities from Angelo Coast Range Reserve, California, USA - czobulk2.16 metaG | ecosystem: Environmental > Terrestrial > Soil > Vadose zone | place: USA...
CCCGAAGGCAGCGTGGTGGAAAGCACGGGAATGCACTGCAAATAATGGCTGACCACCGCGAGCACGTCGCTCGAAGTAGCGAAGTCGAGGAAAGACGGGTAGTTCTCGAGGTCAGCCGGTGCCCAGACATCTTGAAAATAGCTTCGGTAAGCGCCCTTGGAGGAACGGCGTTCTCCGGAACGTTCGGCAATAATCTTCTCGGAATCCTCCAGAACGCGATCGAGGTAGGGAAGCGACATTGAGATGTCGATGGCCCATCCGTCTTTGATCTCGATGAGCGGACCCGTCAACGAACCGTTTTCCTCCAAGAGAGCACTTAGTTGCGTTCGATACAGAGCCCTGCGCCAATTATCCTGACGGCCGAACTTTAGCCGATTGTAAGAATAAGCCAGGCGCATCGTATTGGCGATGCCCAGGCGCGCCATGTGGTTTTCGTGCAGCCGTTTCGCGACTGGGCGAAAAAAGATGTCGAGCTTGGAGTTGTTCATCAAGGTTTACGCCAAATATATCGACTGCATGCGGGTGAAGAACTCGCGATTCGAGGGGCCATGTTCCGCAGGGCCGATTCCGGAAGCTTTCCAGCCCCCGAATGGCAAATCCACGGCTGCATTGGCAGTGGAACAGTTGATCTTGAGAATTCCGGCGCGCACGCGTCGGAGAAAATCTTCGATCCGCTTCGGCGAGGTGGTAAAAATGGCGGCGGCCAAACCTTGCTTTACGCCGTTGCAGAGCGAGATCGCTTTGTCCCAATCTTTCGCTTTCTGTATCACGAGGACCGGACCGAACGTTTCTTCCTGGACGACCTCCGCATCCGGATTATCGCAGCATATAATGGTAGGTTCCAAGCAAGCACCGCTGCGATCCCCATTGAATTTTTCCAAAGGCGTAATCACTCGCAGTGAAGCGGCTCGCGCCCGATCGATTACTGCCTTCACACGATTGTGGGATGCGGAAGAAATGAGCGGACCAATTTGCGTTTTCTCGTCTACGGGATCGCCCCAGACCAAACGGCGCGATGCCAGGATTAATTGATCCAGAAAAACATCGTAAACACTCGAATCGACAACGGCCCGCCGGTTTGCTGTGCAGCGCTGTCCCGCGAAGGCGAAGGCCCCTTCCGAAATGCTCTCGGCGGCGGCGCCCAAGTCTGCGTCTCGCCACACAATGCTGGCATTATTTCCACCTAACTCCGCCTGCAATGGGATGTGATGCGTCGCGCAAATTTCCTGCGCGGCTCGTCCCGCTTTCAACGAACCGGAAATGGTCACCGCGTCCGAGACGGCCATTAATTCGCGAGCCGTTTGATCTCCACCGGGCAAAACTTGCAACACTTTCGGCCAGCCAGTCGCCATCGCGAAAAGATCCGCTGTCTGCTGGGTGATTCGCGATCCGGGAACAGCTGGTTTCCAAATGACAACATTTCCGTAAAGAAGAGCAGGAACAATTTTACCGACTGGAATTGCGAGCGGATTATTAAAAGGCCCAACTAGTGCGATTACTCCAAGCGGCTCGCGGCGAAAACCGGTTTTCTGCGGTACGCGATCCTGTCTTGGTTCGACCTGTTTGGCCGCCGCATCTATGAGAGCGATAGCGCGCGCCACTTCATCGCGCGCATAACGAATAGGTTTGCCGATATCCTCGACGAGAAGATCGACAAGTTGCCGCTCATGTTGCTCCAGCTGGCGGCCAAAAGCTTGCAGCAACCTTAGCCGGTCATCGACGGGAACCCGCCGCCAATCCTCCAAAGCCTTTCTCGATGCAGCGACTGCAGCTTCAATATCGGGTTTTCGCCCTGCTGCCACTCGCCAGGTACGTTCGCAATTCCGGGGGGAACTATGAGTCACAACCTCGGGCTCTTTATCGACCAGTAATTCGCCGAACCTTGCCCCGCCTGCGGAAATCGCTGCCAGAATCTCGCCTGAGCTTCGGAAGACCAGCGATCGTTTCTGCAGGTACCGCTTCGTAATTGCGCCATGCAGCGGATCATTGCTTGCGGTGGAATCCTCGGCGACGACAACGCTGTAACCCTTGGCGTAAGCATCAAGCGCAGTCGCGCGCACACACGCGTGCAAGTGCACGCCAGCGATGATCAGCGCGTCCGCATTGAGCTCATGCAAAACCAAATCGAGCTGCCCTGTCGAAAAGGCACTGAAAAATGTTTTATGGATGATCGTTTCTTTCTTGTGCGGACGAAGCACATCGGGACAAGCGTGGCCCGCCGAATCCTCAAGGCACATCCAGACGCCATTTCTTTTTTGATGCGGCATGCGGTTATCACCGGATCTGTTGACCGTGCTCCAAACATGGACGACTGGGACTGCCCCCGTGCGGGATGTATTCAGCAGATCGGTTGCGGCAGCAACAATACTGGCAGGGTACGGCTCTAAATCGCCGGCTCGCAGGAAATCGTTCTGGAAATCAACTAGCAACAGAACAGGCTTCATATTCACGGACCCCGGCGCTCTGGATTTCGCGCGCCACCAACTCTCCGAATTGCCGCGTGCCCGCGACTTTACAGCCGGGTTCGGTCAAGTCTGCGGTTCTCCAGCCGGCGCGCCAGACGGCCTGCACCGCATCTTCAATCAGGCGCGCGGCCGACTGCAGACTGAACGATTCTCGCAGCATCATGGCCATGGAAAAAATTTGCCCCACGGGGTTGGCCGTGTCCGTTTCGGCGCGATCATGAGCTGCACCGTGATTGGTCTGGTAAACCGCGGCGCCGTCCGCAGCGTAGCTGGCTCCAAACGTCAGGCCGCGCGATCCGGCCAGAACGCCGCCAAGGTCGGAAAGAATATCGCCAAAACAATTCGGCGCGACGACGACGTCGAAGCTTTCAGGTTCCTGTAACAATTTGTAGGCGGCATAATCGATGTCGAGCGACAAAACGTTCACTCCCGAGGCTCCAGCAACCTCGAGTGCGCATGCGCGCCAAAGCGAATGAATGGCTGGGAGACCGGAGTTCTTGCCGATCACGAAGAGAATGTTTCTCCTTCGCTGCGCTGCCGTCGCGGCCACTTCCAAAACCGCTCGCACTTGTTTTTCCTTATGAACACACGTATGCAGAATTTCCCGACCGTCTTCGCAAGATGCTTCGACCGAATTGCCCTGATAAACGTCCTGCAAATTTTCGCGCACAACCAAAATGTCGAGCGGCTTCGCGGGAAGTTTTATGCGACACACGTCGCGTAACTCCGAATACGAGCGCAACGGATTGAGTTTGTAGTAAAGGTCGAACCGGCGGCGCATATCATAAACGAATCGGCCTCCTGCCGCACCGGCCATGATCGCGCCGCCGTCCGCGAAGATTTCGCGACAAAACTCAGCTACTTCATCGGTAAGAAACTCACCCGTGCGTTCAGCCGACAGGAAACCAATGTCACCTCCGGTTTTGACACAGAAATTGAGACGGCAGCTTTCCGCCACGGCATCTAGCACGCTGCAGGCAGCATCGATCAACTCCGGTCCACTACCTTCGCCCCTCAAAATTCCGACAACGAAAGGCCGCAAGTCTGGTCTGAAGTCAATCCGTTGGCTAGTCACGGGCGCCGAGAGTATCACAAAAGCCTGTTAGGAACAAGACTCGCCGTCTCGAATAAAGAGGCATATAATCCTTCCAGCCGTCGACACCGCGCGTTTTCTGGAAATAATATCTTGAAGCGCACGGAGAAATTTCTTGCCTCTCGAAAGCGCTCGCCTCGAAATAATGTGCGGTCATTATGAATTCCGACATTTATTCGTCAGCCGGTCGGCAGCTTGCATTGGCTTTGCTTTTCTTTCCGACAGCAGCCCTCTTGGCGGCGCTCGGACAAAAGAATCCGCCCGTCCGACCTGAGGATGCAAACTCGCCGGTGTTGATTTGGGACATTGATCTTAAGCTTGACAAGAGTCTGCCGCGAAACTTCCGCACGACGGACGATCCAGTTGAAGCGAATGGCGCTCAGAAAATTCCGGTCACAATCGGTTTGACTGATCTCCATGCTTCTGGCAGCGGAGAATTCACGGCCGATAGCCTGAAGCTCTTGTTAGGACGCACTCGTGGTCCTGTTACGGTTTTCGATTTGCGGCAGGAGACGCACATATTTGTTAACGGTCTGCCGATTAGCTGGTTTGCCACGCACGATTGGTCCAACGTCGGTCGCACTCACGATGAGATCGAAGCAGACGAAGCTGCGCGCGTGAAATCGCTCAAGGCCGGGAGCAAAATCGTTGTTAATCCAGGAGCCGCGATCAAGAAACCTGGTGCCACCTCGAGTGCGCCGGAAAATGTGACTGTCGAGCATGCGAGTACGGAGCACGACATTGTTGTGGGCAACTACGCGGCCTATGTCCGGCTCACTGTTACCGATCATGCGCGCCCGCTCGACGAAGAGGTCGATCGATTCATCCTCGCCGTACGGATCATGCCGAAGAATGGTTGGGCGCATTTCCATTGCGAAGCGGGCCGGGGTCGGACGACGACCTTCTTGGTGCTGTACGACATGATGCGAAATGCGAACCGTGTCTCGCTCGAGGATATTGCGCGTCGTCAGCAGCTGCTCGGCTACGATTACGATGTTCTCCGCCCTGCTGATCCCGGAAGCTGGAAGGCTCCATATACCGACGACCGGATCGCGTTCGTCCGCGCCTTTTACAGGTACGCTCATGCCAATCCTGGCGGCCAGCCACAGCTCTGGAGCGAGTGGCTGAACTCAGGGACAAACTGATTACCTTCCTCACAACGCAATGAAGACTATTTCGACTGGGCCTGCCAAGGCGGTAGTCTTTGGAGTGCTGCGTTAATTGAAAAAGACGGCCTGCCTTCGTTCCACTCCGGCCCGGCACTCCCCGCCCTTCACTCCGTTCCGAGCGAAGACTGGAGGCGAGGGGAGTTGAACCCCTGTCCTCGTCGCTATCCACGCAAACATCTACATGTTTATCCGGTGATAAGTTTTAAGGAGCCGAACGTTGCACCGGCACACTGCCGGCTCCCGAGCGTCCGCGAAATTCGATTCACAAACCGGCGCGGTCGCTCCGCCGATTCGCCAGCCTGCTGTCCACGTTTCCGACGCTAGCAGGCGTCGCTCCGGAAACGTCGCGGTCAATTAAGCCGCGAGAGCGAGATCTTCGTGATCTGCGTTTATTTGTTTTGGTCCGGTTTTTAACGAGGCCAACGAACCATCCTCGACATGCCGCCCGCGCTTCGAACGATGAGTCGAAGCCAGTGCGCCCCCGATTGTACTTGAACAAATACCGTCGATTGAGGTCTTATGCAACCGAGCTTGTGCGCTTTTTGTTCCCTTTCGCAGTGCTGTAGGTTGGTATGAAGAGTGATCCGAAATGGCTATTGAAGTAACATCTCGATCTTTGTTCAAAGGTCGTCCGGACAAGAGCGCCCTTTACAAAGAGATCCAGCCAAATCCTTCCGTCGCGAGGAGAAAATCGATCCCTCGGTTTCAATCTGCGCGAGCAGTCACGCGGTTGATGCGCCGGAATTTCAGCAGTCGCGCGCCCGAACTTTCCGGAGGCGAGGCAATCATCCTTTCTATTCCAAAAAGCGGACGCACATGGGTTCGGACATTTCTTTGTGCTTACTTCTGTAAACGTTATGCCCGCGAGTTCACGCTCGAGCCTGAACGCTACGGCGAGCCCGGTATTCCCCGACTCATCTTTTCACATGATTGTTTCGAACACCGGACCAAAGGCGACCTTTGGGACAGAATCCGTGGCAAATACCTGGTCCCAAAAAAGGAGCTTCGACGCGCTAAAATCGTTCTACTCGTGCGCGATCCGCGGGATTGTTTCGTTTCCCTCTATGTGCAGATGACGCGGCGCGATCGTGGCGCGCCTACAGAGTTCAAGAGAAAAACAGTCAGTGATCTCTTGCGTGGCAGGAAATTCGGGGTTCACGCCATCATCAGAACGATGAACGCCTGGTTGACTGAGTTCTCCGGTCGCGACGATTTCACGATCATCCGTTATGAGTCGCTACGCGAATTTCCTGCGGAAAATTTCCGGACCCTTCTCGCTGTGCTCGGCGAAACGACGCCTGACATATCGATCTTTCAAGACGCGCTCGATTTCTCGCAGTTCGAGAATATGAAAAAAATGGAGGCTGCCGGCGCTTTTGACTCGAAAATCCTGCGACCGGGCGATGTCCGTGATCCGGAGTCGTTCAAAGTACGCCGCGGCAAAGTGGGCGGTTATCGTGAGTATCTGTCAGTCGAAGATCAAGAATACGCCTTAGCCGCGTTGACCAAGCTCGATCCTCGGTTCGGCTACGGCCTGGGCGAGAGCGCGCACCATTAGGTCCAATGTAGGATCAAGCTGCCGCTCGCGGTCTTGCCTTCTAGGTAGCGCCCCGTGCCTCGCGTTCGGGTGATCGCGTCTTCGCGATCACCCGAACTTTCCTTGACGGCGGCAATTTCCAGGGAGTAATCAACCCGGGCAAGACTGTTTCGGGTGGCCCCGCCGAACGCAGCACGCGAGACGCGCGTCCCGATCCGAAAATCATCACACCTCCCGTTTTCGATCGCTCGTGGGAGGGCTTGAAAAAGTTCTTGCATCCCTACCAATTTAGTAGAAATCTGAAACCATATCAGTTCAGTAGACATTAAATAAACGAACCGAGGGAGGTCGCATGAAGATAATGAAATTGCTAATGGGATCGATGTGCTTGGCCTTGTTCTGCACGAGCGCGGCATGGATCGAATACAAGATCGTGTTGAGTCTCGGAAGCGTGCTCAGTCTGTTTGCGCTCACGTCTATGTCGGCCGCGATCTTAGTCGCGCTGCTTCGTGCGCCGGAGGGCTGCGAAAACGTTGATGGATTTTATGCTCGACTGCGCAAACGTCGCTCGGATGCGATTCGGCATGGCCAACGCACACGTACGGCGAACATGGACATGGTCCGATTTTTAGTAGGCCGACGGCCTCGCGCTCATAACTAGACATGAAACTTTCTAAACGCGGCGAGTATGCACTCCGAGCGGTAATTGATCTTGGGATCGCGCAAGAGCTGGGTTTTCCAATTCTGCAGGCGAGCGAATTGGCGATGAAGGAGAAACTTCCAGTAAAATTTCTGGAGCAGATTTTGGCGCAGTTGAAGCTGGGCGGGTACGTAAAAAGCACTCGTGGAAAGTTGGGCGGCTATTCGCTGGCCAAGCCAATGAAGCGGATCAAGTTCGGATCGGTCATCCGTTTCATAGAAGGACCGCTGGCACCGATCCGATGTGTGAGCCAAACAGGTTACGCGCGGTGCAGTTGTCCGGACGAAGTGCACTGTGGCTTGCGGATGCTTATGCTTGATGTGCGTAACGCCATCGCGAAGCTCCTCGATCGCTACACGCTTAAAGACATCGTAGAAATCACGTTGCGCAAGCTGCGCAGAGACAAGGTTACGCCCGCTTTTATCCCGTCATCAATCGGACTCCAGTCCCTGCTGCCGACCAAGGGTAGCCCGGTGTTTCGGGGCCGTCGAAAATTGAATTCAGTAGAACCTATATCGGTGAGGCAGAGAAAATAAAAACGCAGAGGAATTGATCGAAGAAAATTAGTAGAAGCGAAAAACGCGACAAAAAGGAGAAACCTAATGTTTATCAAGAAGTTCGTCTTACGGGCAGCGGGCGCGAGCCTGGCTGCAATCATTTCGCTGGCGGCGCAACCGCTTGGCGCGCAGACACCGTCCGAGTCCGAACGGCTTCAGAAGCTCGAGCGCGCGGTCGAGCAACTGCAACACCGCAATGCCGAGTTGGAACAGGAAGTTGCCGGCTTAAAAAAGCAGGCTGCGGTTGCCCCTGAAGGCAGAATGAAAACGAAAGTCGCTTACGACGGAAAAACGTATGTGGAAAAGGCCGTTGTGGAAGAAGAGAAACCGCCGGTTTTTGTCGTTCCGCGCGGATCGGAACTCAAGCTGGTGCTTGGCGGATACATTCAGATCAACTTTGAAGACGGCGATGTCTCCGCCTTCGAAGGGAGCTTCGGTTTGAGGGCGCTGAAGGATCGATTCCGCCTGCGCCGGACGCGCGTCAATTTGACCGGTGATTTCGCGGAGCAATTCGACTTCAAAGTCGAAGGCGACTTTGGCCAGGGCGATGGCCTGAACTCGAACCGCCTCGCCTTTTCGGCCACGGACATCTTTGTTAACTGGCATCAGTTTCCGGAAGCACAAGTCAAGGTCGGCCAATGGAAAGCGCCGTTTGGCTTGGAGCAACTTACTCCAGACCCTTCCCTGATCATTATCGAGCGCAGTCTGCCTACTGGGGCGATCACGCCCGACCGGCAGATCGGTGCTCAACTCTGGGGAAAGCCGTTCACGAACGTCTGGCCTGACCAGAAGGATCTGCTGACATATTACGCCGGCATCTTCAACGGGAACGGACGCAACGTCAGCGTTAACGACAACAATAACTTCATGTACGTCGGCCGACTGGAGTTGATGCCGTTCAAAGGCAAAATCTTTGGTCAGGAGTCCAGTCTCAAGCTAGGTGGCGACGTGCTCAACAGTCGCGATGACGCGGGAACAAATATTTCATCAACATTGAACCTGTTGGTCAACGCTGACGGGTCCCTCTCGCCGTTTGTCCTGCCGGGAGCGGATGAAAGAACGGCGTGGGGCGTGGACGCCTGGTTCAAACTTGGTCCGTTTGATTTAATCGGTGAATATCTTCAGGAAAAAGTGAACGGCCGCACAGTGAACGGGGTGCCACCAGGGTTCGCCGACTTCACAACGAATGGATACTATATAACGGCAGCCTATTTCCTGATCCCGAAAAAGCTTCAAGCTGCGGTTCAGTGGCAGGATTTAAATCCAGGGCAAAAGGGCAACGACGGGATCCATTCCATCACCGGCGGTCTCAACTACTACATCCACGGCGACGACCTCAAGCTGATGGTCAACTACATTCATACCTGGTCTGATTTCCGGGAAGCGAATCATCAGTTTGGCGAGGATCAATTCGATGAAGTCATCGGGCGCATCCAAGTGATGTTTTAGTTCGAACGAATTAAAGCGCGCTCGTATCTCAGCGAGGCTGGTCGGGGCGACGATGCTGACTTCGCTTATCTCATGACGACTTTCTCCTATTGAAAACAAAACTATGAAGACAAAAACATTGATAGCGGTTATCGGAACGCTTGCCCTTTTCCTGCAAGCCGCCGGCGCAGAAGAAAAAACGGTGATTCGTTTCGGGCACTTCCCGAACATCACTCATGCCCAAGGTGTAATTACGCACGCCCTCACACGTAAGGGCAAAGGCTGGTTTGAAAAGCGGCTCGGCCCAAATGTCGAGATCCAATGGTTCACTTACAATGCCGGACCTTCTGCGATGGAGGCGATCTTCGCCGGTTCGCTCGACCTGACTTACGTCGGACAAGGGCCCGCGCTCAATGCCCACTTTAAATCCAACGGCGGAGAAATCCGAATCCTCGCGGGTGCAGCGAACGCTGGCGCAGCACTCGTCGTCAAACCGGATGGCCCGATCAAGACAGCGGCGGATTTTCGCGGAAAAAAAATTGCCACACCGCAACTCGGCAACACGCAGGATATTTCCTGTCGAGCGTGGTTGAAGGCGCAAGGGTTCAAGGTCACGCAAATGGGTGGCGATGTGATGGTGATCCCAACTGCCAATCCGGATCAACTCGGTCTGTTTCAAAGCGGCGGCGTGGACGCCGTCTGGACGGTTGAGCCATGGGTCACGCGTCTCGAGCGCGAAGCGAAGGCGAAGGTATTTCTCGAGGACAAAGATATCATCACAACGTGGCTTGCATGCAGCGTAAAGTTTTTCAACGCTCATCGCGATTTGGCCAAGAAAATTGTCGCGGCGAACAAAGAGCTGACCGATTGGATCCAAGCTCACCCGGATGAAGCGCAGAAGCTATTGATCACTGAATTGAAAGAGGAGACAAAGGCTGACTTTGCACCAGAGGCGGTCGCGCAGGCTTGGAAGCGCATCAAGTTCACGACGGATGTGTCCCCCGAACTGGTTGCGAAGGCCGTGCAGGACGGAAAAGATGCCGGTTTTTTAAAAGGCTCGACCGACACCTCCAAGCTGATTGAAAATCCCTAATGCGTCGTCTAGCCGCCCGCAGTTCCTCAGCGAGCCAGGAGCTCGAGGTAATCGCGCCCTCGAAGCTCGCAATCGACAACGTGTCGAAAAGCTTTCAAAGCGCGTCAGGCACTGTCCTGGCGCTCGACCATGTGAGTTTGCAAGTAGACGAAGGTGAGTTTGTCTGCCTCGTCGGCGCGAGCGGCTGCGGGAAAACGACATTGCTGAACATCATTGCTGGATTGGAAAAGCCGGACAGCGGAAATGTGCTCGCCGATGGAAAGCCGATAACCAGCCCGGGACGAGATCGCCTGGTGATGTTCCAAGAACCAGCGCTTTTTCCGTGGCTGGATGTTTTCGGCAACGTGCTTTTCGGTTTGAAGCTGAAGCCCAATCTGACGAACAAAGATCGCCGGGATGTCGCCAAATATTATCTCGAACTGGTCGGGCTCACGCGTTTCGAGCGAGCGAATATTCATGAATTATCCGGCGGCATGAAGCAACGTGTCGCCCTCGCGCGGGCTCTCGCGCCAAATCCGCGTGTATTGCTCATGGATGAACCATTCGCGGCGCTGGATGCGTTGACGCGGGAACAACTCTACGGCGACCTTCAGAGAATTTGGGAAGAGCGCAAAAAGACGATCGTCTTTGTTACCCACAATGTTCGCGAGGCTGCCTGCCTGGGCGAGCGCGTGCTGCTTTTTTCCCCACATCCCGGGCGCATCCAAGAGGAATTTGCGGTAGATCTGCCGCGACCGCGCGATATCAATAGTGTCGATCTCGCCGGTTACGCGACGAAAATCATCCGTTCGCTAAGAAAGTTTAGCGAGGAGCGACGCGAGGACGGCAGATGAAAAGATTTCTTTCCGCTGCCCTTTTTTTCGTTGTGCTTCTCTTCCTGTGGCAAGCGTTTTTTCGCGCAAAGATCTGGTCGCCGGTATTGCTGCCGTCCCCGCTCCAGGTAGCAAACTATCTCAAGGGCGCGATTGAGGATGGGACACTCGGCCACGCAACAGTGATCACGATGCGTCGCCTTTTAATCGGATATTTCATCGGAATCGTTGTCGGTTTGCCGCTCGGACTTCTGATCGCTCGCTGGAATTTATTGCGTGATACGCTCGGAACGACGGCGCTGGGATTACAAACCTTGCCGAGCGTTTGTTGGGTTCCGCTCGCGTTGCTTTGGTTCGGGCAAACCGAGGCGGCGATGTTGTTCGTGGTGGTGATGGGAACTCTCTGGTCGGTCATTATCGCCACCGAAACTGGTGTGCGAAATGTTCCGCCAATCTATCGCCGCGCGGCGCTTACGATGGGTTCGAAGCGCCTGCACATCTGGTTGAAAGTCATCCTGCCGGCGTCCCTGCCATTCATCGTCAGCGGCATGAAACAAGGTTGGGCCTTCGCCTGGCGCTCGCTGATGGCCGCGGAAATCTTTGTGACGATCCTTACCGGTTTCGGCCTTGGCCAGCTTCTGCATTACGGACGGGAATTGAGCGCGATGGACCAAGTCATTGCCATCATGCTTGTGATCGTTGTTATCGGTTTGCTTGCGGACAAAATCTTCTTTTCTCCGATAGAAAAATTTCTCCATCGCCGCTGGGGCACGAGTCAGGCATGAGATTTGGCGAAAAGCGAGCATCCGTCTCCGCGCAACGCGAGGTGCGCATCACTAATGAACTTGGCCTGCATGCGCGACCGGCGGCCGAGTTCGTCAAACGCGCGAACAGTTTCCGATCGGAAATTTGGATCGTGAAAGGTGGAAAACGATATTCCGTTGCCAGTCTCATCGACATTCTCCGCGCGAACCTCGATTGCGGCGCCACGGCTACACTCGAAGCACATGGCGTCGATGCGGAAGAGGCCCTCGAGCGACTAGAGAAGTTGCTCGCGGAATTCCACGAGCGGGAAAAACTCTAACGCAACGGACGCGCGACCAGGATTCCGCTGTCGCTCCGGTAGCGATATAGATATTTCGAAAGCTCTGTGTCTACGATGACGCGGCCGGAATTTCCCGGTGACGAGGCGTGCATGAAATGCAGAACACCGTCACTGGTGCGGAGCGCGAGACCGACGTGCGCGGTTGAATAGAGACCATTTCGGTCGCGTGAAATAATTCCGATGACATCGCCGCTGCGTAATTTCGATTCGATCCCAGCGACACGGTTCTTTGGAATTTGATAGAGCGGACGCGATGACACATTCGCTTCCATCCGGCCGAGCGGTCCGAGCAGCGATCGGTTCGCTGCGAGATAACGGTAGTGCCGCCAACCCACACTCATCTCGCGGGCGGAATGTGGAACGCCGCTGCCGCCCAGACTGCGCGTCAGGTCCTCAACAAGGCCACGACGGTCATTGTCGTAAAGCCAGTCTTCCAAATAATGCAAACGCGAGAGATATTCGCCGGTGCATTCACCGCCCCGATAGCGGTCCAGTTCGATGTAATGCAACAAGCGCCCCGGAGTCCAATTCGATTCCGGCTCATTTAGCATCCGGGCGAAACCGAGCGCGATTTCGAAAAACGTCCAACAATCCACACCCTGAAAATTCACAGACGGCGATTCAATTCGGTTATCGATTTCGAGTGTGAAATGTTTGTAACGTGTGCCGACCAATGCCTGACCAACAGCGGCAGTTCGTTCACCGATCGGAAGCGCTTGCCAATTCCCGGATTTAGCCTTCGCAACCAGCCGATTGAATTGGTCCTGCCCTTTAAAAACTGTGCTGAATGGCAAGCGTGATTCCATCGCTGCCGCCACCGAACAAATCAAAACAAGCGGAATCAAGATTCTCCAACAGCGCATAACGCGGACAACTCAACGCGGAATTCCCATTCAATCAACCTTGATCGTCAGTGATCATCGCTCATCGGTGCAAAAGCTTTTGCTTCACTGGGGCAAGCTTATATGCTTTCTTGATCGTGCCGATTAGTTTTCCAAAGAAAAGTCGGAGGAATATCGTTCGCCAGGCGTCCGGGGATGGCGCTGTTACCAAGCGTTCCACGCGGGTGCGATTGCGTCCGTCACCGGACTGGCACAAGCGCAATTTTCTGACCAGCGTTCTCATTCCCTCGCTTTTCACCAAACGTTCCGGCGATTACGCGCCCCCACAGTTTCCGAAAATCCGGGAAGGCCAGGTGTGCATTACTTGGATCGGGCATGCCTCATTTTTGATTCAAACGCACGAGGTTAATGTCTTGATTGATCCGATCTGGTCGAAATGGCTCAAGGTAATCAAGAGATTGAAGCAGCCCGGCTTTGAAATTCATCATCTACCCTCGATTGATTTCGTTCTCGTGACCCACGCCCACTTCGATCATCTCGATCGACGAACGTTGCGACGGGTAGCAGCTGATCAGCCCATTGCCGTTCCGATGGGAGTTGGGAATTTGGTCCACGATCTCGGTTTTCACATTGTGCACGAGCTTGATTACTGGCAGACGGTGCAACTCGGGCCGCTCAAGATTTCACTCACGCCGTGTCATCACTGGGGCGCGCGATTTCTCGCGGACCTGCATCGCGACTTTGGCGGATTTGTCATCGCCATGGATGGTCGCACTATTTTCCATTGCGGCGACAGCGCTTATTTTCCCGGATTCAAGGAAATCGGCGAGCGCTACAAGGTTGACATCGCCTTGCTTCCGATCGGCGCTTATGAGGCGCCCACCGGCCGCGAAGTTCACATGAATCCGGAGGAAGCGGTAAAAGCGTTTCTAGAACTTCGGGCCAAAACTTTGGTCCCGATGCACTATGGAACGTTTCGTCTA
>Ga0137395_10000803_pt1 | contig 13774 bp, 12 predicted proteins | sample czobulk216metaG_FD_108283 | JGI IMG/M metagenome (GOLD analysis project Ga0137395, IMG submission 108283) | Vadose zone soil microbial communities from Angelo Coast Range Reserve, California, USA - czobulk2.16 metaG | ecosystem: Environmental > Terrestrial > Soil > Vadose zone | place: USA...
AAGCGGGACAAAAAATCGATCGAACAATCCACGCCGCCCGAAGAGCGCCGTGTGCGCACTGAAGGTTTGTGGGTCAAGTGCGAATCCTGCCGCACCATCGTATTCCGCAAGGACCTTGAAGCAAATCTCTTCGTCTGCCCCAAGTGCCAGTTTCATTTCAAAATGAATTCCAAGCAGCGCCTGGAGATGCTTCTTGACGGGCGCTGGACCGAGCACGACGCCGGCATGACCTCCACCGACCCGCTCAAATTTGTCGATACCAAGCCCTACGCCGCGCGCCTGCGGGAAGCCAAGAAAAAGCTTGGCATGAACGACGCCGTCATCACCGCGGAAGGCCAGCTCAACGGCCGGCCCGTGGTCATGTGCGCCATGGAATTTGGTTTCATCGGCGGCTCGATGGGCGCGGTGGTCGGCGAAAAAGTTACCCGCGGCGTTGAACTGGCCATCGAAACGCGCCAGCCGTTCATCGCCATTTCCTGCTCAGGCGGGGCGCGCATGATGGAAGGCACCATCAGCCTTATGCAGCTCGCCAAAGTTTCCGCGGCCCTCGCGCGCCTCGATGACGAAAAGCTTCCCTACATCTCCGTGCTCACTGATCCCACCACTGGCGGCGTCACTGCCAGCTTCGCCATGCTCGGCGACCTCAATATCGGCGAACCCGGCGCGCTCATCGGTTTTGCCGGCCCACGCGTCATCGAGCAGACCATTCGCCAGAAACTCCCCGAGGGTTTTCAACGCTCCGAATTCCTTCTTGAACATGGTTTTTTGGACGCGGTTGTCCACCGCAAGGAGCTCAAGTCATTTATCGCCAGCTCCCTCGATTTGCTCTTGACCTGAGATGAATTACGAGGCCTCGGTCCGCTATTTGCTTTCCCTTGGCCGCGAATTGGCCGCGCCAACGCAGGCTGCCGCCGCGAAGTTCGATCTCGAAAATATCACCGTCCTCGCCGAGCGCCTCGGCCGCCCCGACGGCGCCTATTCAAGCGTTCACATCGCCGGCACCAACGGCAAAGGTTCTACTGCCGCGTTCCTCGAATCCATTCTTCGCCGAGCCGGCTTTCGAACCGGGCTGAATACCTCGCCACACCTTGAAAAAATCAACGAGCGCATCCGCATCAATGGCGAAGAAATCGGCGACGCATCGTTTGCGGAAACCTTTACGCGCGTTCAGGCCCTGATCGAAGAACTCCTCGCCGCCGGCAAACTGCGCGCCCATCCCACCTATTTCGAATGCGTCACCGCCATGGCATTCGAATCCTTCGCCCGCGACCGCGTTGAGTTCGGAGTTTTCGAAGTCGGCCTCGGCGGGCGCCTCGATGCCACCAACATTCTTTCGCCGGTGGTCACCATCATTACCCGCATCGATTTCGACCACGAAAACTTTCTCGGCCATTCCTTGCGCGAAATCGCAGCCGAAAAAGCAGGAATCTTGAAGCCTGAGGTGCCCGTCGTCCTCGCCGAACAACACCTGGAAGCCCGCGAAGTAATTCGCGCTCGCGCCAGGACTCTCGGCTGTCCGGTCATCGAGCCAGCGCAACTCTTTCGCGTGGACCAGGAGTCTTGGCGAGGTGGCAACATCCGCGCTCGCGCCGTCGAAGCGGAGTCCGGTACGGTCTTTGAAATCGCCCCCAGCCTTCCTGGCCGCTTCCAGTTCCAGAATGCCCTGAACGCCGTCGCTGCCGCGCGGCAACTTCAAAACCGCGGTTTTCGAATTCCCGATGAGGCGATCACTCAGGGGGTCGCCAACACCGTCTGGCCCGGCCGCCTTGAAAAACTGCAATCCGGCCCCGACATTTACCTCGATGGCGCTCACAATCCCGGCGCCGCCCGCGAACTCGCTTATTTCCTCGCGCAAAATCTCTCAGGCCGCAAAATATGGTTGCTCTATGCCGCCCTTCGCGACAAAGCCGTGGACGAAGTCGCCGGTCTTCTTTTCCCCCACGCCGCGGAAGTTATCTTCACTTCGCCGCGCACCACGCGCGCCGTCTCGGCCGCCCAGCTCGCCGAAATTGCCGGCCATCATGCCAGGCGTTTTTCGGTGATCCGCGATGCCGAACGTGCCCTCGAGCACGTTCTTGCGGAAGCCGCATCGGAGGATGCCATTTTCATCACCGGCTCGCTCTATTTGGTCGGCCAGCTTCGCCACTATTGGAAGCACCGCGCGCAAGTCGCCATGCGCTGAAAAAAACCGTAGAATATCGCCGCGGGTTCTAGGGTGTCTTTGTAGCGCCGGCTTTCCAGCCGGCATTCTTTCTTTAGCACGATGGATGGTTACAGTGCGGAAGAAACCAAATGGATTCATTAATGCCGGGAGCGATCAGCTTGGCGAACGCGAACATCCTCTTGTCGCCATCATTATGGGCTCCGGCTCCGACTGGGATACCATGAAATTCGCCTCCAAGACTCTCAAGGCCCTCGGTGTTCCACATGAAACGCGCGTCGTCTCCGCCCACCGCACGCCCGACCATCTCTTCGCATACGCTTCGCAGGCCGAAAAACGCGGCATCGAAGTCATCATCGCCGGCGCAGGGGGCGCCGCCCATCTTCCCGGCATGACCGCTTCAAAAACCGTGCTTCCCGTCCTCGGCGTTCCCGTCGAATCAAAAGCCCTCAAAGGCCTCGATTCACTCCTCTCCATTGCGCAAATGCCAGGGGGCGTCCCCGTCGGCACGCTCGCCATCGGCAGATCCGGCGCGGTCAATGCCGCTCTTCTCGCCGCCTCCATCCTCGGCACCAAGCACCGCTCCTACCGAGAGGCCGTTCGAAAGTTCCGCACCGAACAAACTAGCCGAGTCCTCGCCAACCCCGATCCTGCGGCAGCCGCATCGGCGCAAAAGAAAAAAGGAAAGCGCGCATGACCATCGGCATTCTCGGCGGCGGACAGCTCGGCTATATGCTCGCTCTCGCGGGCTACCCGCTCGGTTTGCACTTCCGCTTCCTTGATCCTTCCCCCGAGGCTCCTGTAGGCCGGATCGCCCAGCGCGTCACCGCCGATTACACCGACGAAGCCGCGCTCGAAAAATTCTCAGGCGGCCTCGAGCTCGTCACCTACGAATTTGAAAATGTCCCCGTGGAAGCTGTTAATTTTCTGGCTGAACGCGTTCCAGTTTATCCTCCGCCAGCCGCACTCGAAGCTGCCCAGGACCGCCTCGCCGAAAAATCTCTCTTCCGTAAACTGGGCATCGCCACCACCGAATTCGCCCTGGTTTCGAATCCCGGCGAACTCGACGCCGCCGTAAAAAAGATCGGCCTTCCCGCCGTTCTGAAGACTTCTCGCATGGGCTACGACGGCAAAGGTCAGTGGATTCTTCGCACCGCACAAGACGTCGCAAAAGCCACGTCGGAGCTCCCTGGTGTAGTTCTAATTCTCGAACGTTTCGTTCCGTTCACTCGCGAACTTTCCATTCTCGCCGTTCGTTCGCGCAATGGGGAATCTGCCATTTACCCGCTCGTGGAAAATCACCACCGCAGCGGCATCCTCCGCCTCTCAGTCGCCCCCGCGCCGCGCCTCGATCCTCCCATCCAGCACGCCGCTGAAAACGCCGCCCACCGCGTGCTGGAATCCTTGAAATACGTTGGCGTGCTTGCCCTTGAATTTTTTGAGCATCAGGGTGAACTTCTCGTCAACGAAATGGCTCCGCGCGTCCACAATTCCGGCCATTGGACCATCGAAGGCGCCGTAACCAGCCAATTCGAAAATCATCTTCGCGCCGTACTCGGCCTCCCGCTCGGCTCGACCGGCCCGGCCGGCCATTGCGCCATGCTCAATCTGATTGGCGACCTCCCGGACTCCTCCGAAGTCCTCGCCGTCCCCGACGCGCATCTCCATCTCTACGGAAAATCGCCGCGTCCCGGCCGCAAACTCGGCCATGTCACTCTCCGGGCCGCCTCTCCCGAACGGCTCGTCCTCCGCCTCTCCGAACTCCCCCCCTACTTCCACCGTCCCGACTTCTGCCTCGACGCCGCCCTCGTCCACTCCGCCTCTCTCCGTGCTTGATCTCGGTGGACGATTCACCCCAAGCTTGCCTTCCTAGCACGGCCGCCAGCTAAAACTTCACGATGTTTCCCTTCTCATCCAAATGATAAGCAAGGTCACGGAGCTGCCGAATCTCGTCGGGCAAAAGAAATCGCGACGATGCGCCACCGGGAGCGGCGAGCAGACCGGTGTCTAATCCTTTGTCCTGCAACTCCTGGAGAATCCCTATCATTCGGTTCTTATAAAGCTTCATGTAGAGATCGAGCGTCGCCTGGTCGTACTTCATCGTGTCTTGGCCATGGCCCGGAGGACGCTTCGCCCACCGCTCCCCCAGAAATACGTTCAGGTCATTTGCTAAACCGAGCGTTCTTTTTCTCAGCGAATTCTTCGGCTCTACATAAGGCGCTGCCATGACGGGCGCAATAGGCTTGGCGAGGTGCTTCCTCGCGTACAAACCGCCACCGCCGAGGACTCCTGCCAGCACGACCATCCCAAACAAGCCGTGGCCCCAATGCACTTTGCGAGTTCCGCCGCCAACGGTTAAGACTTCCTTATGGAGCAGCCAGGGTGTACGGAGGACATGCCATAAGGCAATGCCCCATACCGCAATTACCATCGACAGGCCCGCGCTCTTGAGGCTCGTCCACCCGACCACATTCACCCGTTGGATCAGGAGATACGTGCCCGTGGCCGTCAGCGCCGCGCCCGCCAATTCTCCTCTCCAGGTGCGACTGCACTCGTTGCCAAGCCGCTTAAAGAAACCCCCATAGTAGGCAAGGAATGTCCGGGTTGAGCGCTGTTTCTCCATGGGAACGGCGTCGTCTTGAATCGGTTGTGTGGCAGCGACGGTTTGCGCGGGGGGCTTTGCCGCTGCTTTTATCTTAGCCGGAGCAACCTCCTTAATCCGTATTTTCTCCTCCCAATTCTTCCATGTTCGCAACACGCGATCGTGTGCATGGGCGCAGCCTTCCATCAGACTCTGCTCCGGATCACATTGCACCGGAGTGCGCCTTGCCCGCAAGAAATTATCGATGAAAGAACTGGAATGCTTGACCTGGATCTCCCCCACGGTCTTGAGTTCCTCGAGGATCTCCTCCAATTCTTCGTCTGTCGGAACCTTCCCGGTTTCTTCGTATGCTCGCTGGTAGGACTGCAATCGCGCAATCATGCAGCGTTCTATATGCTGCACCTGGAATTTGATGATACTGTTGATCTGGCTATCCCTGACGGGCATTTTGGCAGTTCGTCTGGTGATTCTTTGCTTCAGCAGGTTTGTCGTATCGGCCCTCGTCGATACCGCCGATTCCACGAAGGATTGCTCGTACATCGAGTCCGCGTAGCCTTTGATCTGGGTATCCATGGGGTCGATTACCTTCCATGCCGGATTGTACTCTGGAATTTCGCACTCAGGCACCCGCGCTTTTCTCTCGATTTGGTTCCTCCCACCTCCGGTTGCCGCCTTCCCGTCTGAATGCTACGATTTGGTGTTCCATGATTCCTGCTAATCCCCGACAGAGCGCCGCCAGCCGCCCCCGTGTGGGCATCCCTTGGCGCACTTCCGCCGAAGAGGAGATAGCCACGAACGGCGGTCCGACGGGCAAGACTGAGGATTATCTCAAGGCGGTCGAGAAAGCTGGCGGCGAGGGGCTCCTCATTCCCCTGAGAGATCCCGAGGCCCGCAACACCATGATTCCTACACTCGACGCCTTTGTTCTCCCCGGCAGCCCGGCGGACGTCGCACCTGGCGAATACGGAGCAGTGAATCGTGGCCTTTCCGCGCCGCCAGACCTCGCTCGGGAAGAAACAGACCGCACTATCTTGAAGTTCGCCCTCAAACAAAGAAAACCTGTCCTGGCCATCTGTTACGGCTGCCAACTTCTGAACGTTTACCAGGGTGGAACGCTTATCCAGGATCTAAGGGCCGAGACTGGCACTGCCGTGCCTCACCGCAAGAAAGACGTCGGCCCCGAAGCCCAGGATGATCCCATTCACGGCGCTACATTTGAGTCCGGCAGCCGCATGGCCTTAATTGCAGGCCGCACGGAGGCTGCAGTCAACAGTTCGCATCACCAGGCCATTGCAAAACCGGGCAAGGATCTGCGCATTACCTCGCGCGCCTCCGACGGCACGGTCGAAGCGATTGAGTGGAGTGGCGATTCCAACTGGGTCGTCGGTGTTCAATGGCATCCAGAGCGCATGCCGGCAGATCCGCTCGCCGAGCGCCTCTTCCGGGATTTCGTTGCTGCCGCAGGTGCCCGTGAGGCCGTTGCTCACAAGAAATAGGCTGACCGTCTTTTTCCGGTTTCTAGTTTCGATTTTTTAGTTTCCAACTTCGGGGGCTTGATGATTTCTCTCGCAGGCAAGGCGGCACTCATCACTGGCGGTTCACGCGGAATCGGCGCAGCCGCCGTCAAACTCTTCGCGCAAGCCGGCGCCGACGTGGTTTTCAATTACGTCAAAGCCAAGGACGCCGCGCTGCAAGTGCAGCAGGAAGCCGCCAAGCACGGCACTCGCGTGGAAGCGTTCAAGGCCGATGTCGGTAAACATGCCGAAAATCAGAAGCTCGTCGAACACACCATCGCGCGACTCGGCCGCCTGGACATTCTCGTCGCCAACGCAGGCGTTTGGAACTTGGAAGATCTCCCGATCGAGAAAATGACCGAAAAGCAGTGGGACGACATGATTCGCATCAACCTCAAGAGCGTGTACTCCATCATTCATTTCACCGTCCCGCACATGATCAAGCAAAAGTCCGGAAAAATCATTCCCATCAGTTCCACGGCCGGACAGCGTGGCGAAGCCTTGCACACGCATTACGGCGCAAGCAAAGGCGGCATCATCAGCCTCACCAAGGGCCTTGCCACGGAACTCGCGCGCCACAATATTCTGGTGAACTGCGTCGCCCCGGGCTGGGTGACCACCGATATGTCCGTTCCCGTACTCGAAACGAAAGCGGGCCAAAAGATGGCTTCCACGGTTATTCCCCTTGGCCGCGCCGCCACCGCCGAAGAAATCGCCGGCCCCATTCTTTTTGTTGCATCAGACCTGGCCAACTTCATGACCGGCGAGATCATCAATGTAAATGGAGGTTCGGTCTTGTGCGGCTAAGGTTTCTCCATCTCGCTCCGCTAATTCTTGCCGCGTCCCTGGTCTTTGCTTCGGGCGCAGCGGCGCAGCGGCCCGATACCTTGATGCCGGAGCAGAGCATCGCAAAAGGTAAGCAAATTCTCTCCGATCTGACCAACGCTCTGGGCGGACCGGGTTACCTGGAAGTCCGCGAAAACCAGTGCGAGGGACGCCGCGTGCTTTTCGGTCACAATGGCGAGCCGGTCGGCAACATCGGATTTGTCAACTACCGCCGCTATCCCGATAAGGATCGCACCGAATATATCGGCAAGGGCCGTCATTCGATTCTCCCGTATCTGATCGGCATCGACGGTTTGGATTGGTCGCACGGCGGCATCGTCATCACGCTCTACAGCGGCGATCACGGCTGGACTTTCGATCGCAGCGGCGTCAATGAATTGCCGGCTACCTCCATCAGCGATTTCCAGGAACAGGTCAAGCGCAACGTCGACAATCTCTTGCGGCTGCGGCTTAACGAGCCCGGCATGGCCATCCGCTTCGGCGGCAACGACACCGTGGACCTGAAGCAGGTGGATTGGGTCGAGATCAGCGACGCCCAGGAGCGCGTGTTCCGCCTTGCCGTTGACCGTTCCACGCACCTCCTGGTTCGCAGCTCGGTTACCACCAAGGACGAGGAAACCCAGCAGATCAACGAAGACGTCTCCATCTACTCCAACTACCATTTGAAGGACAGCGTCTGGACGCCGTTGCAGGTCACCCGAGAGCACAACGGCCGCCGCGCCGTCCAAATCTTCTACGACACTTGCAAGTACAATCCCGGCTTTCCCGACGAACTCTTTGATAAGTCGTCGCTCTCCAAGCAGGGCGCCCAATCCCTCGCAAAGAAGAGCAAGAACTAACTAGACGATCAGCAAAAAAGAGCCTTTCCCGCGTATGATTACCATAGATTTAAATAGATTTATATAACTAAACTGCAATCATTCCGTTGCAAATTGTTACATTTCCACCCATTCCTTGACGTATGGCATAGAATGTAAGGGTCTACTGCGAGCAAGTACTATGCTTCGCAGTCAGTTGCACCCGGTCGTCCCTGGCATGGCAACTGCATCAGAATGGTCGCTGGACCACCCTTAATAGGTTGGATCGCTGATCCCGCCTTTGAATGAGGAAACGATCTTGTTCAGGAGTGCCACACGCTCTCGCACTCGTCGCAGCCGCATTGGCGGCTTCAGCATGGTGGAATTGGCTGTTTCGCTGGCTGTGCTGATGGTTCTGACGGCGATTGCAATTCCTTCGCTCATGCACTCGTTTCGAACCTACCAGCTTAACGATACGGCCGCACGCTTGTCCGACATGCTGAAGTTCACGCGGTTCGAAGCGGTTCGCCGGAACAAAGCGGTGCCGTTCCAACTCGCGCAGTTCGGCAATGATTGGGTTGCCTGGGCGGATACCGATAACGACGGAATCCTGGACACAACGGAGAAGCAAGTGCGGATCAGTGGCTTTGTGACGCTGCTACCAACGGGGGGAGGACCGCCGGCTCCCGCAGCCATCACTAATGCCAACGCCGTAGGCGCGTTAACCGCCACGCCCGCGGGCCCCGGCGCGCTGCAATTTGACGCGCGCGGAGCGGTTCGCGTGGGCGGCACACTGACCACCAGTGTATACGTGCTCTACGTCGGCGGCGCGGCCAACCCCGACGAGTTCGGGTATCGCGCCGTGATTCTGCTTCCTTCAGGCGCCACACAGATTTGGACCGCACCTGCAGGCGGACCCTGGAGACGAACCGGCTAGTTGGTACACAAAGTATAGACGGAATAGGGTATGCGACACTCCTCTACAAGGCTTGGCGAAGGACAGGGTGGCTTCAGCATCCTGGAGATGATGTTTGCCACGGTCATTCTGCTGGTAGGCCTTGTAGCCATCGCGCAACTCGTGCCGGCCTCGATCCTTATGAATCAACAGAATCGGACGAACTCTTCGGCGCTGGTGTTTGCACAGCACGAGCTAGATCAAATGCTCGACCAACCGGTGACCGTGAATTCGTTTACCGATGCGCTAGGAAACGTCTGCCAGCTCGGTAATCCGGCGGTTACGAATACTGTCCAAGGCACCAACGTATTGCTATATAGCAACCCTTGGAATCCAAACGATGCGCGGGCGGTGATCGACTTCACGTCCTCGGTTCCCGGCTACACCTTTACCTTCCAGGACGCGACTGATCCTAGTGGCACGACTTACGACGTGCGCTGGGCGGTGATCATTACAGGCAATGGTTCCACGGCCTCCTCGAAACGTTTCATTCTTGGCGTACGACAAGTAGGCGGCAACGGATATTTTCAGCCCATCACCCTTGACACCATGGTGGCAAGATGAATCCGGCCTCCATCGACAAGCGCCAACGCGGGTTTACGCTGATCGAATTGCTGGTCTCGCTGGGCATTTTCCTTCTGGTCATCGGGGCGGCGTTCACTCTGCTGGGCTCGTCGCAAAACCGATACCAAAGCGAATCGCAAGTGCTGAACTCCTTCCAGGAAGCGCGGCTCGGGCTGGACCAGATCGTGCGCGACGTCAACGATGCCGGGTATCCCCCCCCCACCTACTACGTAGGTAGTCACAACTTTTTTGCAGATTCACCTTTTGCCTGGAGTCCGGGCTACGCCGGCAACATTCCCTGCGTGATTGGAACGGGCGGCGGCGGAACATGCGCCACGCCAGGCGATTTTGATCTCATCGTCGAAACGACTCCCAATCCGAACGATCCCAGCTGCGCTCCCTCGCCGTGCCCGGTTCAGTGGATTCGCTACCAATTGCAGACTCCCCCGGCCGTTCAAGTGCCCACGCTCATGCGCGGCATGACTCCCAAGGTAGCGGGCGGCGACCCAGATGCAGCTACGAGTGTGGCAGGCGTGCTGGCCCCCTTCGTGCAAAACGTCGTAAACAGTCCAGCACAACCCATTTTTTCCTATACTTGCGACACTTTGGCCGTGCCGCCATCCGCGCCGCTTTCGTGTCCCTCGGCGGCGCCCGCCGATAATTTTCCCGCGAACATTCGCGATGTCGTGATCAATCTGATTGTTGCAACTCCTCAGGCGGATGCCGCGACGGGACAACCGCGCGTCGTGGAGCTGCGTGGGCGAGGCCGTCGGATTAATCCTAATTAGTGAGACAGGGGAGCGATGATGGAGCAGAGGAGAATTCGAGACAGCAAGTCGGAAGAAGGAATCGCCTTGCTCATCTCGATATTCGTTCTGTTGCTGATCAGCGTGGTGGCTATTGCCTTGATTGTTTCTTCAGGCACGGAGTCGGCGCTGGCGGGCAATTATCGTTCCTCGACAGGCGTTTACAATGCGGCCATCGCCGGCCTGGAGGAAGTCCGCGCGCGCTTACGCCCCCAAAGCCCCATTTCGTTCAAGAACACCGATGCGGCGTTCCTGCCCGCCGGGGGAGCCCCGCTGGCCGCTTGCTCTCCTATCTATGTCACCAATCCGCTGGGGGGAGAGCTTGTTACGCCGTGGGTTCCCGGATCAACCTACGCCGATGCAGAATTCAATCTGGAATTTGGCGGCATTTGTCCTGCGCCTTTGCCTCCCAACCCCTCGCCGAGCACTCTATCTATCTGGAATAGGAACCCGCTAAACGGGTTGCCTTTCCCCGGGCCGCTCTACAAGTGGGTGCGCATCAACGGTGTTACCGAGCTATCGATGAACCTGGACACCTATCCCTATGACACCACCAAGGACGCGACCTTGGTCTACTACGATGGCCAGCACCTAACCGATAATATCGGTGCCGGCCAGCAAGTGCTGGAGGTTACTGCGCTAGCGGTCCTGCCCAACGGCAGCCAGAAGCTCGTTCAATACCTCGTTGCGCCGGTCCCCGTCACGTTACCGCCTTTTATGGCGGCACTTACACTCTCTGGCAGCAGCGGGGGTCCTAACCCCGTGTTTCAGGCTCCGGCTGAGAATCATACGTATGCGGTGAAGGGGGATGATTACGATTGCAGCGGCAATCCGTCGGGCCTGCCGTCATCCAAAGCAGCGATCGGTATTTATGGCGATTACCCGGGTAGCACTTCTAACTTGATCGTCAGCGGTATGAAAAGCGGCATTCCATCCTTCCCTCCATCCACCGCTGCCAAATCGAACTACACGGGCCAGGGTAGCTGGCCGGATGTCGAGTACCTGAACGCGTCCCAAACACCGACCGAACTCAACAACATTGTTCAGAGTATTATTCATTCGGCAGACGCCGTCGTCCCGGCAGGTTCCGCGTCAACCCAGACCACCTATCTGAATTCCCTGAACATGTCTCCATCCAACATGCTGACGGTCGTTGCGAACGGTAATCTGGATTTGACGCACTGGGGCAACACGGGATACGGACTTCTCCTGGTGACCGGCACTTTCACCATGGACCCGGACAATGGTTGGCGTGGGATTGTCCTGGTTATCGGCGAGGGTAAAATTAATAACACGGATACTACAGGAAGCCGTGAATTTGACGGCGCCGTTTTCGTCGCTAAAACGAATATAGCAGGTTCGAATCTGGGTGCTGCATCGGTACAATTCAACGACGAGATGCAAGGCAACGGCATGCGCTACAGCTCCTGCTGGATCCAAAGGGCCCAGCCAACGAGCGGTTACAGGATTCTCTCCTTCCACGAAATCGCGCAGTAGGAAATTCTCGGATGAAGATATTCTTACCTCAGTTTCTGGTGGTGCGGTCTCCGATGCTCTCTGCGTTCTGAAAAGCAACCCGCGCACTTCTCTACTTTTGGCGCTACCGCTCGGCGGCGCTATAATGCTTGGATGCCAAACAGGCGGGGAGACGCACGGATGCACGGCACCACGGTTCTGTGCGTGCGCAAGGACAATAAAGTCGTGCTCATCGCCGATGGCCAGGTGACCATGGGCGATCATGTGATGAAGCACACCGCGCGCAAGACGCGCCGCCTTTACAATGACAAAGTTGTCGCCGGTTTTGCCGGTTCCACGGCGGACGCCATCACGTTGTTCGAACGATTCGAAGGTAAGCTCCAGGAATTTTCCGGAAATCTCCAGAAGGCCGCTGTCGAGCTGGCCAAGGAATGGCGCAAGGATCGCGCACTACGGCATCTGGAAGCGCTGCTAATCGTTGCCGATAACAAGGGCACTTTCATTCTTTCCGGGAACGGTGACGTCATCGAGCCCGATGATGGTATTGTCGCTATCGGCTCCGGAGGCAGTTACGCACTGGCCGCCGCGCGCGCGCTGCTGAAACACTCGAACCTCACCGCCAAGGATTTGGCCATGGAGGCCATGCGCATCGCTAGCGAGATTTGCATTTTCACTAACGCCAACTTTACAGTCGAAGAGCTCTAGGGTAACGCACCGGCACGCCAAGCGGCGTTCGCGCATCAAAGGAACTGAGCTGGGTACATGACGAGCAAGTCCGAAAAAGAAGTGGTTTACCTCCCGGGAGGCAACGGCGCCGAACCGGTCGGAGAGCAGGAATTGCTTCCCGCCCTCGACGATATGACGCCGCGTGAAATCGTGCTGGAGCTCGACAAGTACATCGTCGGGCAGGCGGCGGCGAAGCGCGCGGTGGCCGTCGCGTTGCGCAACCGGGTCCGCCGCCAGAAGCTTCCGCCGGAAATCGCCGAAGACGTTCTGCCGAAAAACATTCTGATGATCGGCCCGACCGGCGTCGGAAAAACGGAAATCGCCCGCCGCCTGGCGCGCCTCGCCGGCTGCCCCTTCGTAAAGGTGGAAGCTTCGAAATACACGGAAGTCGGCTATGTCGGTCGCGACGTGGAATCGATGGTCCGCGATCTTGTCGAGACCTCCATTGACATGATTCGCGAGGAAAAACTGGACGAAGTCGCCGACCGCGCCGAGCAGGCCGCTGAGGAGCGCGTGCTCGACCTTTTGCTGCCACCGTCTCCACCGCCCGTGGCCGGAACGCCGGAATCCGAAGTTACCGCTCAACGCGAACAAGCGCAACGCACACGCGAAAAACTCCGCGCGCAACTCCGCGAAGGCAAGCTGGACCAGCGCATGGTGGACCTCGAAGTCCGCGAGCGCGCCATGCCCTCGTTCGAAATCGTCTCCAACCAGGGCGTCGAAGAGATGGACGTCGGCAAGATCCAAGACATGTTCTCCGGCATATTCGGCCAGCAAAAGAAAAAACGCAAAATGAGCGTGGCCGACGCGTTCGAATACTTGATCCAAGAAGAAGAGAACAAGCTGCTGGACATGGACCAGGTTACGCGCGTGGCCGTCGAGCGCGCCGAGCAGATGGGCATCATCTTTATAGATGAGATTGACAAAGTTGCCGGGCGCGAATCCGGTCACGGCCCGGACGTTTCGCGCGAAGGGGTGCAGCGCGACATTCTTCCAATTATTGAAGGCACCACGGTCAACACCCGCTATGGCATGATTCGCACCGATCACATCCTGTTTATCGCGGCGGGCGCGTTTCACGTTACGAAGCCCTCTGACCTGATCCCGGAACTTCAGGGCCGGCTGCCCATTCGCGTCGAACTGCAATCCCTGAAAGAAGAAGATTTTATTCGCATTTTGACCGAGCCGAAGAACGCGCTCATTAAGCAGTACGTCGCGCTACTGGAAACCGAAGGCGTCAAGCTCAACATCACGGAAGACGCTGTCGCCGCCGTCGCCCGCTTCGCCACCAGCGTGAATGAGCAGACCGAAAACATTGGCGCTCGCC
>Ga0137395_10000805_pt1 | contig 13755 bp, 10 predicted proteins | sample czobulk216metaG_FD_108283 | JGI IMG/M metagenome (GOLD analysis project Ga0137395, IMG submission 108283) | Vadose zone soil microbial communities from Angelo Coast Range Reserve, California, USA - czobulk2.16 metaG | ecosystem: Environmental > Terrestrial > Soil > Vadose zone | place: USA...
GAGGGCCTTCGTCATGATCTCCGCGGTGATGCCGGAGACCTTGATGTCCATCTGCAGGGCGGTGATGCCGTCGGCCGTACCGGCGACCTTGAAGTCCATGTCGCCGTAGTGATCCTCGGCGCCCGCGATGTCGCTGAGCACAGCGTACTTGCCTGTCTTCTCATCCATCACGAGGCCCATCGCCACACCGGCGACAGGCGCCTTCAGCGGCACCCCGGCGTCCATCATCGCCAGTGAGCCTCCGCAGACCGACGCCATGGACGAGGATCCGTTCGACTCGAGGATGTCCGAGACGACCCTGACGGTGTAGGGAAACTTCTCGTCGGTCGGCAGCATGTGCGCGAGCGCGCGCTCGGCGAGAGCGCCGTGGCCGACTTCGCGGCGGCCGGGGCCCGTCATGCGTCCCACTTCGCCGACCGAGAAGGGCGGGAAGTTGTAGTGGAGGATGAAGCTCTTCCACGTCTCGCCCTCGAACGTCTCGATCTTCTGCGCGTCGTCGTCGGTTCCGAGCGTGCAGGTCACGAGCGCCTGAGTTTCACCGCGCGTGAACACGGCCGAACCGTGTGTGCGGGGAAGCACGCCCGTCTCGATCCAGATCGGACGGATTTCATCGAACTTGCGGCCGTCGAGGCGGACGCCGCGCGTCAGCACTTCCTCGCGCAGGACCTTTTCCTTGAGTTCCTTGAATATCGCCTTGGCGTCCGCCCGTCGTTCCGCCTCAGTCTCGGGGATGGCGGCGACGAGCTCCTTCAGCGTCGTCTCCACGCTCTCGTAGTTCTCGAGCTTGTCGTGGATCCGCATCGCCTTCGCCAGCGGTTCGAAGATCTTGCCTTCGATTTCGCGGTAGAAGTCGCCTGCAATTTCCTTCCTCGGAACCGCCAGCTTTTTCTTGCCGGCCTCGCGAGCCATGTCGTCGATGGCGGCGACGATCTGTTTGATTGCCGCGTGCGCCTGGTTGAGCCCCTCGACGACCTGCGCCTCGGTCACTTCCCGGGCGCCGGCCTCGACCATCACCAGGCCGTCTTTGGAACCCGCGACGACGAGATCGAGTGTGCTTTCCTTCCGCTGCGCGAACGTCGGGTTGATGACGTACGTTCCGTCGACAAGGCCGACACGGACGCCTGCAATCGTCTTCTCGAACGGGATTTCCGAGAGCGCCAGCGCCACCGATGCTCCGGTGATCGCCAGCACATCGGTGTCGTTTTCAGCGTCGGCCGACAGCACAAGCGCGATGACCTGTGTTTCGTAGCGCCAGCCCGACGGGAAGAGCGGCCGGATCGGCCGATCAATCACGCGGCAGGTGAGTACTTCCTTTTCAGCGGGCTTGCCCTCGCGTTTGAAGAAGCCGCCGGGGATGCGTCCAGATGCGTACGTGTACTCACGGTAGTCGACCGTCAGCGGGAGGAAATCGATGCCCTCGCGCGGGTTGGCCGCCCTGTTCGCGGTGACGAGCACGACCGAGTCGCCGTAGCGGACGATCACGGCGCCGTTTGATTGCTTGGCGAGCTTCCCGGTTTCGAAACGCAGGGGCTTGCCGTTGATGGAAACTTCGCGGGTAGTCATAAAGGATCAATCGTTCAAGGGGTTCAAGCGGTTCGAGAGGTTCACCACGTGAACCATTTACTTGCGAATGTTGAGTCGTTTGATGAGGTCCGAGTAGCGCTGCGCGTCCTTGGTTTTCAGATAGTCGAGCAGCCGCCGGCGGCGTCCGACGAGCATGAGCAGGCCGCGCCGCGAGTGATGATCTTTGGCGTGTGCCTTGAAATGTTCGGTCAGATAGTTGATGCGCTCGCTGAGAATCGCGACCTGAACTTCTGGGGATCCGGTATCGCCGTCGTGGGTTTTGTAGCTGCCGATAAGCTCGGTCTTGCGGTCTTTGGTTAACGCCACCTTGGTGGTCCTCCACGAACGGTCCAGACGCACAGGCTCATCCAGACCGCCGTATGCCGAAAAATTCTTAGTCGAACAAGCTCAACATTTTACCTCAGGACAACGGCCGGATGCAAAACGCCCGCGACGCTCGATGGCTCGCCGATCGCAACGAGCCGTCCGAGCTCGTCGACCAGCCTCACAGCGGTGGTGATGGCCGTTTGCGCCGGCGCCTCCGCGAGCACTTCTGAGCGGCCGATGTTCCGCCCATGGACGGCGCGGAGCACTCCTTCATCGGTGAGCGTTACCGACTTCAGCCACGGCAGCATGCTATCGATCGGCACCACGGCTGCCTGCGCGTCCTCTCGGCTGCGTTCGGCGAATTCCAGCGGCATCGAATCATCGAGCGAAAGGCCCGCGCTGAGCGTGCGGCGCAGCGCGGCGAGATGCGCGCCGACACCCAAAACACGGCCGATGTCGTGCGCGAGCGACCGGACGTAAAAACCAGCCGAGCACTCGACGTCGAGCGTCACGTCGTCGTCCTCGATGCGGGTGATCTGCAGTTGGCGAACCGTGACCGTGACTGGCGCCGGAAAGGCCGGCTCGGCGTTGTCCGCGGATGCGGCTCGCGCCATCTCGTAGCTGCGGCGTCCGGCGATCTTCTTGGCGGAGTACGGTGGCGGCTGCTGGATGAATGTCCCGCGAAACGCGGTCAGCGCCGACTCGATCTCCTGGCGAGCAGGTGTCACTCCGGTTCGTACGGCGCCGATTGGTGTCCCCTCGGCATCGTATGTATCCGTCGCGACGCCGAACCTCACGACGGCCTCGTATCGTTTCTCGCCTGCGCTCAGAAAACGCGCGAGCCTGGTCGCGCGCCCGAGCACGAGCGGCAACACGCCGCTGGCAGCGGGATCGAGCGTGCCCGTATGGCCGATTCGCCGTTCCGCCAGGACGCGCCGCATTCGAGCGACGACATCGTGAGAGGTCGGGCCGACGGGCTTGTCAATGACCAGCAGGCCGTCCATCGATGGCCCGTTGAATCTTTTCGATGAAGGACGCCTTGAGCGCCTCGATGGGACCGCCCGCCGAGCAGCCCGCGGCATTCTTGTGGCCGCCGCCGCCGAATTGTTTGGCTACTGCGCCGATGTCGACGTCGCCCTTCGATCGCATGCTGACGCGGTAGGTGTCGCCTTCCGACTGCTTGAAGAAGACGACGGCCTGGACTTCCTTGACGGTCAGCGGCTGGTTGATCAGGCCTTCGGTGTCGTCGTACGTGCCGCCCGCGGCGCGAGCCATCGCAAGGTCGAGAAAGAGAACGCCGATCCGGTTGGATTCATCGAATGTCATCGCGCCCAGGACCGACGCCATCAGTTTCAAACGGCCCATGCTGTTGCTGTCGAACACCTGCCGTGAGACGCGCACGGGATCGACGCCCGCCTCCACCAGCTGGCGGCAGATGTCGAACGTTTTCGGCGACACGCCCGAGTAATGGAACGATCCCGTGTCGGTCAGGATCGCCAGATAGACGTGCGTCGCGATTTCGAGCGACAGCTTTACGCCCATCGCGCGAATCAGGTCGAACACCATTTCCGCGCAAGCGGCCGCGGACGCGTCGAACCAGTTGATCTGCCCGTACGACGTGTTGCCGGGATGATGGTCGATGTTGATGACGAAGGCGCGGTCGAGTCCCGACACGCCGGTTCGCGCCAGGTCGCTGCACTCCATGATGATCGACGCGTCGAACCGGCCTTCCACCGCGGGCGCGATCCGGATGTCGGGCACGCCCGGAAAACCCATGAGCTGCGGCGTAGCTGCGTCGGCATTCACGAGCTCGACGTCTTTGCCCAGGCCGCGGAGGGCGTAGGCCATCGCGAGCTGAGAGCCTATGGAGTCGCCGTCGGGTCGCGAGTGCGACGACAACACGAATCGCTGCCGCGAGCGGATCGCGTCGACAATCTGCGCAATTTGAGGCGGCGTTGCGGTCATTCAGGATCGGAGTCGGTGTCGCTGTCAGCCGGGTGAGGACCGGCGTGAATCTCGTTCAGCAGCTGCTCGATGCGGTCCTGCCCGGCCACCGCCTCGTCGTACTGAAAAGCGAGGTCCGGCACGCGCTTCAGTCGCAGCCGTGCGCCGACTTGACGCCGCAGGAATGGCTTTGCGCGGTCGAGCGCGCGGGCGCTGCTCGTCCGGGCTTTCTCGTCGCCGAGCACGGTGTAGAAGACGCGGGCGAGCTGGATGTCCGGACTGACCTGCACCCTGGTGAGTGTCACGAAACCGATTCCCGGATCGTGCACCTCGCGCGCGAGCAGCAGCGCTAGTTCGCCGCGGATTTGATCCGCGACGCGATCTGGTCTGGAGCCTTGAGACACGCGGATTACGCGGTGACCGCGACGCGCTCCATGACGAACACTTCGATCACGTCGCCCACCTTGAGGTCGTTGAACCGCTCGAAGCCGATGCCGCACTCGAGGCCCGCCTTGACCTCGCTTGCATCGTCTTTGAACCGGCGCAGCGATCCGATCTTGCCTTCGTAGACGACGACGTTGTCGCGCAGGAGCCGCGCCTGGGTCTCGCCGGAGCGCGTGATGCGGCCTTCCGTCACCATGCAGCCGGCGATGGTGCCGTACTTCGGAACCTTGAAGGTCTCGCGCACCTGGGCCGCCCCGACCCGGACTTCCTTGAACGTCGGCTCGAGCAGGCCCGTCATCGCCTTCTTCATTTCGTCGGTGACGTTGTAGATGACCGAATGCGCGCGGATCTCGACGCGCTCGCGCGTGGCGATCTCCTCGGCGTTCCTGTCGGGCCGCACGTTGAACGCGATGATGATCGCGTTGGACGCGGACGCCAGCAGCACGTCTGATTCGTTGACGGCGCCGACGCCCGAGTGGATGATGCGAATCTTCACCTTCTCGTCCGTCAGTTTCGTGAGCGTGTCGGCGAGCACTTCGGCCGAGCCCTGCACGTCGCTCTTGATGATGATCGGCAGTTCCTTCATGCCGCCTTCGGCAATCTGGGCCTGCAGTGATTCGAGCGTGAGGCGGCCGCCTTTGGATCCGAGCGAGCGCGTCTTCGCCTGCTCCTCGCGGAACGTCGCGATCTGGCGCGCCTTGGCCGCGTCGGCTACCTGGAACACGTCGCCGGGCTGCGGCAGGCCTGCGAGACCGAGCACTTCGACCGGCGTCGACGGCCCCGCCGCGCGCGTCGGGCGTCCGCGATCGTCGATGAGCGCACGAACGCGGCCGACGATGGGGCCGGCGATGAACGTGTCGCCCACATGGAGCGTGCCGTCCTGCACGAGCACGGTCGCCACCTGCCCTCGGCCTTTGTCGAGCTTGGCCTCGAGCACGGTCCCCGTCGCCGTGCGCTTCGGATTGGCCTTCAGCTCGAGGATGTCACTCGAGAGCAGGATCATTTCGAGCAGGAGGTCGATGTTCTTCTTCTGCCGCGCCGACACTTCGACGGTGACGGTCTGACCGCCCCATTCCTCGGGCATCAGGTTCAGCTCAGTCAGCTCGCGCTTCACGCGCTCCGTGTTGGCGTTCGGCTTGTCGATCTTGTTGATGGCGACCACGATCGGCACGTTGGCGGCCTTCGCGTGATCGATCGCTTCTCTCGTCTGCGGCATGACGCCGTCGTCGGCCGCGACGACCAGGACGACGACGTCCGTGACCTTTGCGCCTCGGGCACGCATCAATGTGAACGCTTCGTGGCCCGGCGTGTCGAGGAACACGATGTTCCGATCGTTGATCGTCACGTGATAGGCGCCGATGTGCTGCGTGATGCCGCCGGCTTCGCGTTCGGCGACGCGCGTCTCGCGAATCGCGTCGAGGAGGCTCGTCTTGCCGTGATCGACGTGACCCATCACCGTGACCACCGGCGCGCGAGTGACGACATCTTCGGGGTGCGCTTCTTCCGTCACCTCCTGCAGCAGCTCTTCTTCGAAGCTCCGCATCTGGACGTCGGCGCCGAATTCGCGCGCGATCATCGTCGCGGTTTCAGGATCGAGCGTCGAGTTGATCGTCAGGCGCAGCCCCTTCATGAACAACTTACTGAGCAGGGCGTTGACCTTGATGTCGAGTTTGTCGGCAAGATCCTTCGCCGTCATTCCTTCGGCGAATGTAATCGTGCGCGAGACCGGAGGTGGCGCCACGGACGCCTGCGCCTGCGCGTTGGGCCGCGCCACATTCTCACGGCGCTGCCCAGGCCCTGGACGCGGACCTTGCGGCCGCATCGGCGGTCGCTGCGGCATGCCCGGTCGGTGCGGGTACGGCCCGCCCGGCCGCGGCGGCATGCCGGGCTGCTGTGTCCGTATCGGCTGAGACGGGAGCGGACGCGGTCCACCGACCGGCATTTGCGGTGGGCGTGGACCCGCAGGGCGAGGAGGCCCGGCAACGCCAGGCCGCGCCGAGACACCCGGCCGCGCCGCGCCTGGCTGTGGCGGCCCTGCTGTCGCGCCCGTCGCCGGACGCCCCGGAGCTGCCGCAACGGGACGGGCCCCTCGCGGAGCGAGCCTCGGTGCCGTTCGCGGCGCCGCTGAAGTCGGCAGCGGCGGCGTCGGGGTCGTGGGGCGTTGTTCCTCGATGCGAAGACGGAGCGTCGGCGGCACGATGCGGCCAGGTACGGGCGCTTTCGCCGCTGGCTCGACGGGTGCTGTCGCCACTTCCGGCTGCTCAACGACCACCACCGGTGTGGTTTCGGGGGCAGATGCTTCGACTTGGACCTCGGCAACCGCGGGCACGGTTTCTACTTCGGCGGGCGCGGGCGTCTCGATCGCAGGTGGAACATCGGCTAGCTCCGGGACCTCGGCCTCGATCTCAACCGCGGGCGCAGCGGCCGGCTTCGCCATCTTGACGAGTCGCGGCGGCGGTAATGACGGCCCGGCCGGCTTGACGGGCTCGGCTGCCTTTTTCCCGGGAGCTGCGCCCTTCTTGCCTTTGGCGACCGGCGTCTCGGCAAAGATGTCGCCGCCTGGCAGCGAGATGTTGCGCTCGCGGGCCAGCCGCTCGACGAACTGGCGGGCGACGACCTCTTCGATCGTGCTCGAAGCGCTCTTGGCGTCGATGCCGAGACGCTTGAGGAGCGACGCCACTTCCTGGCTGGATGTGCCGAGCAGCTCCGCGACCTTGTAAATCCGGACTGTGGACAACGATTACTCCTGCGGTGTTTCCGCTGGTGACTCGCCCCGAGCGGCGCTCAGAATTTTCTCGGCCGTCTTCTCGCCAACGCCGGGCACTTCGGACAACTGTTCCACGGTCGCCGCGGCGACCGCTTCGACCGAAGCGAAGCCTGCTTCGACGAGCTTCCGTAGAATCTTCTCGCCAACGCCAGCGAGCGTGTAGGGCAGCGGCGGAGCCTCGACGGCTTCCGCGGAGTCTGGTGCTACGGCTTCCGCTGAGTCTGGTGCTTCGCCAGATTCGCTGACCTGGCCGGCGTCAGCAGCCGCGTCAGCCTCGTCACCCTCACCCGGGCCCGGCACCACTTCGAGGCCTTCGAACTGCGCTTCCACTTCGCGGCGCTTTTCCTCTTCGCTCTTGATGTCGATCCGCCATCCGGTCAGCTTGGCCGCCAGCCGGACGTTCTGGCCTTTCTTGCCGATCGCGAGCGACAGCTGCTTGTCCTCGACGACAACTTCCATGACGCGCTCGCGATCGTCGACGACCTGCACCCGCTGCGTCTTGGCGGGGCTGAGCGCATTGGTCACAAACGCGACGGGGTCCTCCGAGAACTCGACGATGTCGATCTTCTCGCCGCGCAGCTCGCGGATGATCGACTGCACGCGGGTCCCCTTCATGCCGACGCACGCGCCGACAGGGTCCACGTCGCGCTCGCGCGAAAACACCGCGACCTTCGCGCGGTCGCCGGCTTCGCGGACGGCCCCGCGAATCACGACGGTTCCGTCGTAGATCTCCGGCACTTCCTGCTCGAACAGCTTGATGAGGAGCGCCGGATCGGTGCGCGACAGCACGATCTGCGGTCCCTTCGCACTCCGATTCACGCCCTTGATCACGGTGCGAACGCGATCGCCCGGCGTGTAGCTTTCCGCGCGGGACTGCTCCTTGCGCGGCAGCACCGCTTCGATCCGGCCGACTTCGAGAATGATGTCGCCGTTCTCGAAGCGCTTGATCGTTCCGTTGACGACGTCGCCGATGCGCTGGTTGTACTCGGCGAAGATGTTCTCGCGTTCGGCCTCGCGGACTTTCTGGAAGATCACCTGTTTCGCCGTCTGCGCGGCGATGCGTCCGAGCACTTCGGTCGCCTTGGGGAACTCCATCTCGTCGCCGAGTTCGATCCCGTTCGCGACGTCGTCGCCGTAGAGCTCGCGGTACATCTGGCGGGCTTCGTCGATGGAAATCTCGGTCGCCGCGTTCGTGACGTCCTGCACGACCTGTTTGAGCGCGAAGAGATCGACCTGACCGGTTTCCATGTTGAAACGCGTCTTCAGGTTTTCGCCCGTCTTGTAGTACTTGCGCGACGCGGTCGCCACCGCCTCTTCGATCGCGGTGATGACGACATCGGGCTCGATCCCTTTTTCCTTGGCGAGCGCTTCGATCGTCTGCTGTAAAGGATTGGACATTGTTTACTCCGGGCGCCCCTGCCCCCCGGCCCTAAAACTCCACTTCGAGATTGGCCCGCGTGATCATCGCCAGCGGCACGCGATGGGTGCGTCGATCTTCGGCGTCGATCAGCACGTGGCCTTCTTCGACGCCGCCGAGCGTTCCCTTGAAGAAGGTCTGGCCGTCCACGGCCTCGCGCATCACCAGTTTTGCGCGGCGTCCCGCGAACCGCCGATAGTCGTCGGCCCGGGTGAGCGGCCGGTCGAGACCCGGCGACGACACTTCCAAGGTGTACGCGCCCGGCACCACGTCCTCGACGTCGAAGATCGCACTCAGGTCGCGGCTGACGTGGGCGCAGTCGTCCACGCTGACGCTTTCCTCGGCCGTTCCTCCAGGTCCCGGCCGGTCGATCTGGATCCGCAACACCATGCCCGGCGCCTCGCGCCGGAACTGGACGTCGAAGATCTCCAGACCATACGACGTGGCCACACGGCTCGCGATGGCGCGCACCTGGCCGACCACGTCCGTCGTTGCCATCGCTCTGGCCCTTAAACAAAAAAAGTGGGCATACGCCCACTTCGGTCCTACACCCAGGGTCCGAATTGAAAATTATAGCACGCCTTCGAGGACCTCAGGCCAGGGACGCGCGATCAAGTCGTAGTCTCGAGCGCCGACAAGCGTCACCTCGACAAATTCCCCGGACCGGTAACGCGACGGGTCGCACTCGGTCAGATAGACCGACGCGTCGATATCGGGCGCCTGGCTGGCCAGCCGCCCTCGCAGCACCAGTTCGTGCTCGCCGGCCGGGCCGTCGACGAGCATCCGCGCGCGCTCGCCGATCCGGCGGCGTTGCCGCTGTCGAACGAGCCGTTTCTGGACGCCCATGATGCCGTTGCGCCGGCGGACCTTGACCCGCTGCGGGACGTCGTTCTCGAGCGCGTGAGCCGAGGTTCCTTCTTCGTGTGAGTAGGTAAACACGCCGAGGTGGTCGAACTCGTGGGCACGCACGAATGAAGTCAATTCCTCGACGTCGGCCGCGGTCTCGCCGGGAAAGCCGACGATGAAAGTCGTCCGCAGCGAGACGCCCGGAACACGGGCCCGAATGCGATCGAGCAGGCGATCGTACTGCTGGCGCGTGCCGGGCCGCTTCATCCGCGCAAGCACCGGGTTGGAGGCGTGCTGCAGCGGGAGATCGATGTACTTGCACACGTGCTCGCACTCCGCCATCGCCGCCAGCGTGTCGTCGTCGATCGTGGTCGGATAAAGGTAGAGCAGCCGGATCCATTCAAGCCCCGGCACGGCGTTCAGCCGGCGGAGCAGCCGCGCAAGCGCGCCGCGCTCCTGACGGTCGATCCCATAAAACGTTGTGTCCTGCGAGATCAGCAGCAGTTCTTTGACCCCTCGAGCCGCCAGCGATTCAGCTTCGCGCACAATCGAATCAGCCGGTCGCGAGCGATAGTGTCCGCGGAGCGTGGGAATGATGCAGAACGCGCATTTGTAATCACAGCCCTCCGCGATTTTCACGTATGCGTAGTGCCTCGGCGTGGCGAGGAGCCGGGGAGTATCCGAATCGTAGAGATAAGTCGGCAACGATTGGGAAGCGGTTGCTGACTGCGGACTGGTGACTGGCGACTGTTGACTACGATGGAATGTCAACGGCACCGCGCCCGTGCTCGAGGGTATCGTCGCCCCGCCGATCGCGCGCACGATGTCGGGCACTTCGCCTGTGCCCAGGATCGCGTCGATTTCGGGAATCTCCTTGCGCAGCGTGTCGCGATAGCGCTCCGCGAGACAGCCCGTCACGACGAGACGCTGGCAATTGCCGGCCGTCTTGTGGCGCGCCATCTCGAGAATCGCGTCGATCGATTCCTGTTTGGCTGAGTCGATGAACGCGCAAGTGTTGACGACGATGACATCGGCGCCTGCGGGATCAGGCGTGAGTTGGTGACCGGCGTCGCGTGCAAGCCCGAGCATGACCTCGGAATCGACGAGATTCTTGGGGCATCCGAGAGAAACGAGGCCAATTTTCATTTCTGTGAGGACCTTAACCCTAAGAGTCTACCGTCGTTTCCGTGTTCGATGCTGGTAAGATGGTTAAAGCGTGATGATCAGGAGCCTTGGGGCGGCACTCGTGATGGCTGTGATGGCCGGCGCAGTCGGATCCGCCCATGTGCTGCAGCAGCCGGCGAGCGGACGCATGGCGCTTCTCGATCGCTTTCTTGCGCCCGACGATCAACCCCTGGTCAGCTATCGCGCTTTTCGCCATCTGACCGCCACAACCCGTGGAGGGCGGATGCACGCGTCGATCGACGCGTGGACAACGCTCGATCCGGTCCGTGGCTTTCGTTTCCAGATCACGTCCATGGAAGGCTCTGCGCTGATCCAGAGGAAAGTGCTCCTCGCTGCGCTCGAAGCCGAGCAGATGGCGGTCGAGTCGTCGACGAACAAGGCGCAGTCTGCCCTCACGCCAGCCAACTACGAGTTTCTCGGCATCAGCCCGCTTGACGCCAACCTCGTGAAGGTCGACGTGCGCCCCCGGCGCAAGCACGTGATGCTCGTCAACGGCGTGCTGGTCATCGAATCGGATTCAGCCGACCTGGTCCGCGTCGAAGGCGAACTGTCACAGCGGCCGTCCATCTGGACGCGGCATGTCCACGTCGTCCGCGAGTACGACCGGGTCGGCGGCGTACACGTTCCCATCAGCATGAAGTCGACTGCCGATGTCCTCATCGTCGGCTCGTCGTCGTTCTCGATGACGTATCGCTACTCCGACATCAACGGCAAGCCCATCGCGCAGTAGGGCGGTCCTTTTCCCTGGAAGGGAACGCTTAACTGCTCCCGCTTGTCAGCGCCCGGACCAAGCTGGTCGTCCTCCGGACGAAGCTGGTCGTCCTCCGGACGAGGCTGGTCGTCCTCCGGACCCAGTTGGTCGCCCTCCGGACGAGGTTGGTCGCCTTCCGGAGCCGTCTGATCCGTGCCGCAGTGACGTTGATCGCTGTCCGGACGACCCTGGCGCCTTCCGCGCATGTAACTGATGGCGTCCTACGTCGGTTGGTCACGCCCGCAAGCAGTTCTGCAAGCCCCGCACGCTGATCCGCGCCGGGTCTCGAAACCTGGGGCCCCCGAAACCCTGGAAACCGTTACCGCGCTCCGGCAGCTCGCAGCATCGCAATAACCTCGAAATGACCCCGCCGGGTCGCCCACGCCAGGGGCGTGGCCCACTGTTCGTCGTCCGGCAGATTGGCCGGCGCGCCGCGCGACAGCAGGAACTCCACCATCTTCGGCTTGTCAGCGCGCGCGGCCCACGCCAGCGGCGTGGAGCGGAACTCCTCGTCTCGCGCCGTGATGGTGGCGCCCGCGTCGAGCAGGATGGCGCCGCATTCGCTGCTGTCGTGCAGGGAGGCCCAGTGGAGCAGCGTCTGGTGCTGCCAGTTCATCTGGTCGGGGCTCATGCCGTGCGCGAGGAGCGTGCGAAGCGCATCGGGTCTCACCAGGTAACCCTGGCAGCTCGTGTGGATGTCCGGCATGCGAAGGCCGGCGCAAAGCAGGCGCGCGAGCAATTCCGGACGATCCGCGCTCATCGCGATCGCCGCGCCGACGCGGCAAGTGTCGCGTTGATCGGCCGCCAGGCGCCCGAGCGCATCGTCATCGTGTTCGATCCCGCTCGTGTCATAGATAGAGAGCTCCGCGCCATGCGATTCCAGGAGCGCGCGGATTTCCGGCGTAGCGGCAAACGCCGCCGCCGGGGACGTCGAATCGATGTCCTCGTTGGGGTCCGCGCCGTGATCGAGCAGCAGCTTGACGATCGCGAAGTCGCCCCGGACGGCCGCCTTATGCAGCGTCGTGCCGTGTGGCGCGTCCGGTTCATCCCAACACGGATCGACGCCCCGCTCGAGCAGGAGCCGGGTGACGTCGTCGTGGCCGAACTGGACAGCCGCCGCCAGCGGGCGGCGGCCGGACGGACGCGCCTCGTGGATTCGGGAGGGCGCGTTGTCCAGCATCCGTCTGACGCTGTCGAGATCGCCGAGCGCGGCGGCGACCGTCACGTCGTACGTCGCGCCGCGGGAGACGAGCAGCCGCGCGATGTCGGGGTGGCTGGAGTGCCCGCGCTCGCCCCACAGCGCGAGATCTATCGCCTGCAGATCCTGGCCGCCACCAGAGGCGTGTATGTTCGCGCCGCGATCGAGCAGCAACGTCACGAGCTGACGACTGCCGCCGAGGACAGCCAGGTGCAGCGGCGTCAAGCCACGCTGGTGTCCGCGATCGATGATCGACGCGTCGGCGTCGAGCAGGGTGCGGACGGTGTCGGCGTCGCCAAGCGCCGCCGCGCGATGAATCGGATGGTCGGTCTTCTGTGCGACGACGCGTCCGCGCTGATCACGAGCGCGCTCGAGCATCCGGGCGATTGGCTCGTGGCCGCGCTCTTTCGCCATCTCGATGAGATTGCGATCGTTCAATCCATTCCGTTCAGGGTCGGCGCCGCCGTCGAGCAGGACGCGGACGGCTTCCACGTGCCCTTCCCGAGCGGCGAAATGCACCGCGGGCAGGTACCAGTATCCTGCCCGGGCGAGACGGGGGTTCCGTGCGAGCAGTCGCCGCAGCGTCGGCACATCGCCTGCCGCGGCGGCGGTCAGCGTGTTCCAGACGTCGTGGCCCTCGGCCGATTCGAGCTCGACTGGCTTGATCATCGCGCTCCCGCTGCTTTCAGCATATCGACAATCTGCGCATGTCCGCGACGCGTCGACCACGCGAGCGGCGTCGCCCACGGCTCATCGTCCGGCAGATTCGCCGGCGCGCCACGGGACAGCAGAAACTCGACCATGTCCGGCAGGTTGAGGCGCGCCGCCCAGGCCATCGGCGTCGATCGATATTCTTCGTCGCGCGCCGAGATGTTCGCGCCTGCACCCAGCAGGACGGCCGCGGACTCACGACGAGGTTCAATCATCCGGTTGCGCATGTCGCGCACGCAGCATTCGTGCAGCAGCGTGACGCCGGATTCTGTCGGATAGTCCGGGTCGAGACCGCCGCGCTCGAGCAGCATGCGTAGCATGTCCGGTTGCTCGGCCAGATAGGAATGGCAGCCGCCGGGCTCAGGATGGACCTTCACGCCCATATCGAGCAGCCGTACGAGCAGCTGACGCTTTCCGCGCGTGCACACGGCCGTGAACACGCCGCCGCAGCCTGCATTCGCGGACGCGGGATCCGCGGCGATCCGGCCGACCACCTCATCGTCTTCGTCCATCCACACGAGATCATATGGATCGACGGTTCCGCCATGCGCGAGCATCAGCGCGCGAATCTCGGGCGTTCCCGAGGCGTAGACGGCGTTTCC
>Ga0137395_10000806_pt1 | contig 13750 bp, 10 predicted proteins | sample czobulk216metaG_FD_108283 | JGI IMG/M metagenome (GOLD analysis project Ga0137395, IMG submission 108283) | Vadose zone soil microbial communities from Angelo Coast Range Reserve, California, USA - czobulk2.16 metaG | ecosystem: Environmental > Terrestrial > Soil > Vadose zone | place: USA...
AACGTCATTGCCGTCGGGATCGACGACGCGTATCTCAACACCGGGAACCGGGTGGCCGGTGCTGGCTTGTTTTTCAAAGCGCTCTTGGCCCTGCCATTCGAGCCCGGGTTTCATGCGCGCGGTGGTGAGGACCGGAGCGGTTTCGGTGAGACCGTAGCCGGAGTAGCAGGCGCAGCCCATTTTCTCTTCTACCTCGCGCACCAGCGTGGGTGAAGAAGCCGCGCCGCCAATGCTCATGCGCTGCAAGGTCGTCAAATTGAACTTGGGCCGTTCCGGACAATTCACCAGCGCCGTTGCCATAGCCGGCACCACGCTCAAAGACTGTGCGCCTTCACGCTCAATCAGGCGAAAGACTTCAGTGGTTTCAAATTTACGCATCATCACGTGCTTGCCGCCGACGTAGGTCAAGGAATGCGCCACGCCCCATCCGTTGGCGTGGAAGAGCGGAATGGTGTGCAACTCCACGGAATCGCCCCCGGCGCCGAACGCAATGGCGACGTTCAACGCATGCAGATAAATGTTGCGATGCGTCAGCATCACGCCTTTGGGATTGGCGCTGGTGCCGCTGGTATAGAAAAGCTCGGCCAGAGAATTTTCGTCGATCTGCATCACGTCGGCGCGAAACGGCGTGGCCGCGGCCAGCATTTCTTCATAGTTCTGCCGCTCCATCCATGGAGCGTTGGGCTTGAAATCCAGCGGGACAAAATTCTTCACGGCATGAAGATTGTTGCGGAAAGACTCAACCAGAGGAATGAACTGCTCTTCAAAGAAAAGGACGGTGGCTTCAGAATCATTCAGAATGTAAGCCAGTTCCTGCGACGCCAGCCGGATATTGAGAGGAAGAAGAACGCCACCGGCTTCGAGCACACCGTAATACCCCTCCAGCAGGCGATGACAATTGGCCCCCAGGAAAGCAACGCGATCGCCGGCCTGCAAGCCAAGAGACCGCAATGCGCCGGCCTGGCGGGCCGTGCGATCAGAGAATTGCGCGTAGGTGAAGCGCTGGTCGCCGCAAACCACGGCGGTCCGGCCAGGGTATTGCTGGCTGGAATAGCGCAAAAAGCGCAACGGTGTGAGAGGAATATTCATTGGGACCTCAGTGTGCTCAAGCGGATTGGCCTCCATCCACCACCAGCACGTGACCGCTCACGTAAGCGGATGCCTCCGAAGCCAGGAAGACCGCGGCGCCTTTCAGATCGTAGCTGGTACCAAAGCGGCGCGCCGGAATGTGGCTAAGAAGATAGTCTTTCTTGTGCTCGATGATCCAGTCTGACATGTGCGTGGGAAACCACCCCGGAGCGATAGCGTTGACCTGGATATTGTGCCGCGCCCATTTCACTGCAAGGTCGTGCGTGAAAGAAATCACTCCGCCTTTGCTGGCATGATAGGCGATGGCTTCCACGGTCTCCGGCGGCGCGCCCCTTATCCCGGCCACCGACGCCATATTGATGATCTTGCCGCTCTCCTGCTTAAGCATGATTTTACCGGCGGCCTGGGCACAGAGGAAAGTACCAGTCAAATTGGTTTCAAGCACCTTATTCCACTCGGCCAGGGTCATCTTCTCCGTGGGTGCGCCCCAGGAGATGCCGGCATTATTGATCAGAATGTCGACGCGGCCGAATTCGGAGACTGTATCTGCTACAAGGCGCTCGACGCTGGCCTGGTCTTTGACGTCGCAGCCCATGGCCAGGGCACGCACGCCCAGCTTTTCCATGTCATGGGCGGTCTCTTCACACCGCTCTTTTTTGCGCGCGCAGAGAACGAGATTGGCGCCCATTTCAGCCAGGGCCTCCGCCATCTGGCGGCCCAATCCAATGGACCCGCCGGTGATGATGGCGACGCGGCCGGTCAAATCGAAAAGTTGTTTTACAGTCTTTGACGCTTCCTTGGTTGGCATAGACGATCCAGTCTCCTGCGATCTACTACGAAGTCTTTGGGGCGATGCCGGTGGGACGGGGAATGGCCCCCACTTCCCACGGCGCTTTCAGTTCGGTGCGCCATTCCAGCAGCGCGGGACCGGGCGCTTCCAGCCAGTCCGGCAGGCGCTGCCGCAAACTATCAATGCTGGTGACACGTTCGGCGCGAATGCCGTATGCTTCCGCCACACGGCAAAAATCAGGGTTCTTCAGAGCAATCTCGTGCGTCTGGCCGAACATGGAGCGCTGCAGAAACGCGATGATCCCGTATGACTCGTCGTTGACAAGGAGTATCTTGACCGGCAATCCGTATTGCGCCAGCGTGGCCAGTTCGTGCTGGGTGTATTGAAACCCGCCGTCGCCGGCGATGCACAGAATCTTTCGTGCCTCGCCGGATTGCCGCATGGCGCACGCCGCGCCAATCGCTGCCGGCAGTCCGTAGCCCAGCGTTCCCGATCCTGCCGGATATAGAAACGTTCGCGGCTCCAATACCGGAAAGAAAGCCGAGGCCCAGTAATTGAGAATGGATTGATCATTCACCAGCACGTCATGGCGATGCATGGATGAGCGAAGCAGTTGAAGCGCGGCATAAGCGTCCTGCCCTAATGCTTCCAGGCGTTCTGTTTCGCGCGACTTGATGGCCGCAATATCGCACCAGGCAGGCCGGGCGGCGAGCGCTTGGGTGAAGGCATCGGCAATCTCATGGATGGCGCCGGTGACCAATGTGGAGGGAATTCTGTTGCCCGCATAGCTGCTGTCTTCGACCACCTGAATATGCTGTGGGGGAAGCTTCAGCCCGAACCGGCCAGTATCGAACTCGGTGAGGCGCGCTCCGAAGGAAATGAGCAAATCACTTTCCAGCAGGACATCCTGTACAGCGCCGAGACGGGAGATGCACCCCAGAGAGAGCGGATGATCGCCGGCAAACATTCCCTTCCCAGTGGTAGTGGTGAAGACGGGAGATTGCAGAAGCTCGGCCAATTGACGGACCGCGACGCCGGCATCGCGAGCACCGGAACCGACAAGAATAGCGGGCTTGCGGCTCTCAGAGATTTGCTGCCTGGCGCTTTCAACGCCCGGGGCTGGAAGAGCGTGCGCTGTCTTGGCTGGCGCGTCGGAAGCGGGGATACTGGCGCTCACCGGGGCATGAAAGAAGTCGTGGGGAATCTCTATGAAAACCGGGCCAGGCAAAGGACCGTGAAGAATTTCCGTGGCTTGAGCGAAGGTTGCGGCCAGATCGTCAGGGGTGGCCACGCGGCGGGCAAAGCGCGTGAGCGGCCGGATGATCTCCACCTGTTCCGGCGTTTCATGCAGCGCGCCGCCGCTCCGGGCAAGCAGCGGCGAAGCAATGTTGGTCCCGATCAGAAGAACCGGGGTGTTGGTCTGCAAGCTTTCAAGCAGCGGCACCAGTGTGAACAGGTTCCCCGGTCCGGTAGAGGCAAAGATGGCGGCGATTTGACCGCTCCGGCGATAGAAACCATCGGCTGCGAAACCGGCCGCCTGTTCATGGCGCACAACCCAGTGATGGAATTCAGGCGCCTGTCGCAACGCCTCATAGAGCGCGATGTTGTGGATGCTGGGAATACCAAAGCCCGAGGTAATACCGTGGCGCAACAGAGCGGCAACCACAGCGTGGGCGCCGGTGATCTGGCTGACTTGTGACGGAGTATGAGGGGCGGCGGACATGCTTGAAGCAGAGTCTATATCAGGCGCGAGTCGCTGACGATTGCTGGCGCTTTCCAGAGCAAAAAGAGAAAGACGACGGAAGCGGCATCGCCTCCGTCGTCCGGTTAAGAGCTAGAAGCCGATGCGAAGCCCAAACTGCAGTTGGCGCATCGGGAATGCCGAGGTGAAGGCCAGGGGTGCGCTCGCAGGCCGCGATGCACTGCCAGCCACGTTGAAGTTGGTGAAGCCTGGCGTCAGATCGAATCTGGGACCGACGACGTTGTTCACACTGGCAAAGTTCGTGCGGTTGGCCAAGTTGAAACCTTCTGCCAGAAGCTGGAGGTTGGCCCTTTCGCCCATCTTGAAACGGCGGCTGATGCGCATGTCAAAGCTGAGGAAGTCCGGACCTTGGCCGGTGTTGCGGGCGGCGCCGACGGGACGATCATTGGTGGAGTGGCGATCGCCGTTAACATCAGCGCCAGCCAGAAGGTTGAAGGGGTGGCCGCTGTTGTAGCGGACAACGGGCGCAAGCTGGAAGCCGCTCAACAGTCTGCTGCCTTTGTTGCCTGTATCCACAATGGTGGCGACCACAACTTTGTGGCGCTGATCAAAGTTGGAAAGACCGCGTTCACCCGCCAGATTCGTATTGTCCTGGGGGCCGAAGTCGCTGTTGAAATCCGTTGTGGTATCGAATGCCTTGCTGAGCGTGTAATTGGCCAGAAGGGAGAAATGCGTACTAAAGCGCTTCTTCACTTCAAGGATAGCACCCTCGTATAGTGCAGCGCCCTTGGAAGAATACTGGTCGCTCTGAAGGCGCAACGGAATGGCAAAGCAATTGACGATCGCCGCGCCACCGCATGGCGCCAGGCCAGGAGTGAGAGGATTGGTGGTGCTGGTGTTGAAGTTCCGCACCGGAACGACGGCGCCGTTGGACAAGGTTATGTTGGAAATAGGAGCCGTGGGTAGTGCGTTTAGATCAATGGCAACCGGTAGCCCAATAGTGTGAACGTAGATGCCGCTCAGGGAGACGGCCCAGCCTTTGGTGATCTCGCGCTCAATGCCAAATTCCGCCTGTTGCGAGTACGGGTTCTGGTAGTTGGGCTGGCCGCTGAAGAGGACGCTGAGCGGAGGAACCGGTCCAGTATGGGTGATGTTGATGCCGAACGGCGCCAAATTCGCCGGCGTGATACAAGCCGCGTTGCCGGCAGCCGGGGTTGTGCACTGGACTGCGCCGGTGGCAAAGAATGTCTGGAAGATGCATGGCGCATTAAGGACATTACCCGGGCAAACGCCTGGCGGGGTGACTCCTGAAGGGTTGATCGACACAAACGTTTGCGCGATTGGCCGGACGCCATTTACCAGTCCCAGGGTTTGCACAACGTCAGCAATCTGGCCGTAGATGGGCGAGTAGAAGATGCCGTATCCGGCGCGCACCACTGTCTTGTGATCTTTGAACGGGTCCCAGGCAAAGGAGACGCGTGGAGCAAAGTTGTTTTTATCCGTCGCCAAAGCTCCGTATTGAGAATCGAGCTCGTACCGGACGCCCACATTCAATGTGAAGTTCGGGGCCATGGACCACTGGTCCTGCACGAAGGCCGCGGTAAACGGCCGCGGATAGTTGTAGATGGGATCGCCGAATCCCTGCTGGTAGAACTGAGGAAGCCCGAGAGAGACCGACTGAATTGAGTTAAGGGTGGCCGATGCCGAAGTCAAGCCGCAGGCAGCCGGGACCTGCAGACAGGGGCTAAGAAGACCACCCGGCAGATTGCCGAACACAAACCGTCCGGGGAAGAACGTATGCGACTCAGAGTGATTTCCGCGATACAGCTCATATCCGCCAAACTTAATATTGTGCTTGCCACGAATGAGGCTGACGTTGTCAGCAAACTCGTAGCGCCGCATGATGGTAAAGCTGGGCAGGAAAATTTGAGTTCCCAGATTTCCAAAACCTGGGATATCCAGACCTACTTCACCAGGTACGTTCGGGGTCACGCCAAAATTGGAGTAATTCCACTGCACGCGGGCCTCATTCAGCGTCCTGCCGCTGAACTGGTGAAACCATGAACCGAGCAGCGTGTGGTCAAAAGCCTTGACCGAACTGCCGCGTGAAAAACCGGTCAACGAGGTCACGTCAGGATTCTCTTCCCGATCATGACCAAAGCTGTAGCGCAGAGCGACCTGGTTGTGATCACTGAACTGATGGTCAAATCGAGTCGAGGCCAAGTAGAGGCGGTTAGTGTAGGGGAAAAGTCCGCCGTTGCCTTCAAACTGACCAATAACAAACTTATTTCTTGCAGTTTGGCCCGCGCTTAGGCCGGTGACGGGGCTTACCGTGAGTGCGCTGGTCAAAATCGCAGCGCAAGTTGCTGCCGGAAGAACGGTAGGTGGATTAGGAGCCGGGTTGCTGATGCAGGGAACATTCGTTGCGCCTTGGGCCGCCAATCCGCTGATGATTGCAGCCTGCTTGTTGCCGCTAAACTGGCCGGTGTCGGGCCGGAAGATGTTGGTATTCGTCAGCAGGGGAACGGCGTTCTGTGCATCGCCTAACAGGCCCTCAAAGGAGCTATAGAGAAAAGTCTTGTCCTTCTTAAGAGGGAAGCCAACGGAGCCACCAAATTGCTCGCGCGTCAACGAGTCTTTGATATGAGTGCCCTGCACGTCAGATGTGGCGGGATTGAATGCCTGCCCGGGAGCGAGCGCCTGGCTGATGGAAAACGGATTGGCTGCGTCAAGGGAGTCATTGCGGAAATAGCCAAAGAGGCTGCCGTGCATATCATTGCCGCCGGACTTGGTGACGATATTGATGGTAGCGCCGCTGGCGCCGCCCAGATCAGCCCCGTAATTGCTGCGGTTGATCTGAAATTCCTGCACCGCGTCCTGGCTCATGTTCAGGCGGACGCCGCCGGCATCGTCATTCACTTCGCCGCCGTCTACTGTAACGCTATTACCTCGGCCATTGCTTCCGTAGAATGACAAACCGCTCTGCGGTGTCTGCTTCACGCGGTAATCCTGATCAGAGGCCAGCCGGGTTGAATCCGAAACAGCTGGGGCCAACAGAGTAAACGTAAGATAGTCGCGCCGATTGATGGGCAATTCGCGAATGTATTGCTCACTGACTACGTTCGCCTGCGCGCCTCGCTCCGTTTCTACCACCGGGGGTTCAGTGGTGACCTCAACCTGCTCAGAAACCTGGGATACTTTCAGGGGAAAGTTGACGTTGCTGTTCTGGCCAATATTAACCACAACATTCTTCGCGATCTCCGGCTGAAAGCCCGACTTGGTCACACTCACGCTGTAGGCGGCAGGCGGCAACGAAGCCAAATGAAATTGCCCGTTGTTGTCTGTGGTAACGGTGTGCTTGATGCCTTTTTCCACATCCGTGGCGGTGACAGTCGCGTTCGCGACCACGGCGCCCGAAGGATCCGTGACTGTTCCTTTGATGTCACCTGATGCGCCGACACCCTGTGCGTAAACCATGCCGGTAAGCAGCAGGCACGCAAAAATAATTCTCAACAGATTGATTGACCTCATAAACCCTCCATGGTGGCTGTTGCGAAGCGTGGGAGACCGGCGAGCTCATGCGTCCGATCCAGCGAACGTTTGAACACCAGCAAATGCGTGAATGAGCGCTCATTCATGAGACGAATGGGATTCATTCTCTTCATTGGCCGTGTATTATCCCACATCATTACGGCAGACGGGCTATTCACCCGTAACCTTTTTTATACGTGTGCAAATTACCCCAAGCGGACGCGAGTGTTCTTACCATGGTCCAAAGCGCCTGGGGCATCATCAGTGATCAAAAAAGCTCTACGTTCCGAAACACCGTCATTCTGACTGCCTGAAGCAGCTAACGTCACTACTGACTTGCGGTAAATGGCGAGGAATTATGTCCCGCCGGGGACAAATTGTCAAAACTCATCCTTAATGTAGGACGGATGTCTCCCCCTACAGCCTGGCACCGAATCGTTGTTACTTACCTGCCTTGGCGACGCGACGCGCCTCTTCCGCACCGGCCCTTTTGGCCAGCCAATCGGCGAACATGGCGCTGGCGCGAGCCGGAAAGAGGCGCTGGATCCGGTCTATCCGATAAGCGTCCGCGCCGATCAGCACGCGAGTCTTGTTTCCCAGAATTCCCTTGACGATCACCCGCGCCGCCTCCTCCGGCTTGATGACGGCCACGTTCTTGAAATGCTCCAGCGCTAGTTCACGCGCCTCCGATTTGTAGCCGCGGCCGGCGCGAGCTTTCTCCGCAATCGGCGTGGCGATGCCCGCGGGATGGACAGACGTAACTTTGATTGCGCCGGTGGCCCGCAACTCCTCCCGCAGCGATTCAGTGAAACCGCGGACCGCGAACTTGGCCGACGCATAAGCCGTCTGCCCCGGCGGGCCGATCAGACCAAAAATGCTGGAGACGTTCACTATGTGGGCATCGGGCTCACGCTGCAACAGCGGCAGAAAAAACTTGCAGCCGTAAACCACGCCCCAGAAGTTGATCTGTATCAGCCACTCCATGTCCGCCAGAGCGACTTCCTCGAACGTCCCCAGCAGCGCCACTCCAGCATTGTTCACCAGCAGCGAGGCGCGGCCAAAGTCGTGCTGCACACGGCGGGCAAAGTCTTCGACGGCGGACGCCTTGGCAACGTCGACGGTGTAGGTGCGCGCCACGGCGTCGCCGAGCAGCTTGCGCGTCTCTTCCAGCCCGGTGGAGTTGACGTCAGCCAGCGCGAGCTGCGCGCTAAGTTTTGCCAGATCGATGGCCAGCGCCCGGCCGATCCCAGACGCCGCTCCGGTTATGACTGCAACCGCACCACGAATATCACGCATAGTCGGGCAAGCATAGCAAAGTGAGATTGAAAATCTGAAATCTAAATTTGAAACCTAAATTCTTGCTTCTTCTCCGAATACCAATATGCCGCGCCAATGCGGTCGCCAGCTTGACAGGCCGCTCCGCTGCCAAGACAATGTCCCACATGGCTGAGTCGTTCAGCAGCAAGCTGGCGGGAATCTCGCTGCCCGATGTGGATGGAAACGCCGTTCGCCTGGGTTCGTTGTGGGAAAAGGGCCCCGCTGTCGTGGTCTTTCTTCGTCATTACGGTTGAATCTTCTGCGGCGAGCACGTCGCGCAGTTGCGCGAATTTGAAGACGAGTTTCATAGTAAGGGCGCGCGTCTGGCGGCGGTCGGGCTGGGCGACATGAGCTACGCCAAATTCTTCCGCGAAAAAAGCGGCATCAAGTTTCCTCTGCTGGTCGACGAAAAACGCGAAGCTTACAAAGCGATTGAGCTGCGCCACGCTTCCCTGCTCCACCTTTTGCGGCGCGACAACATGCAGGCCCGCCGCCGCGCGCAGGCTGCCGGCCACAAGCAGCATCGCCTGGGCAAAGACCCGCTCCAGCTCGGCGGCAGCTTCGTCTTCGCGCCCGGCAATAACGATATCTTCGTCCACGTGAGCCAGACCTTCGGCGATAACGCCAGCCCGAAAGATATGCTGGCGGCGATCGCCTGAATTGCCAGAAATGCCAAAATTGCCAAAATCGCCCGAAATTTGAAAACCCAAAACCTTACCACTGATAAACACTGATGACACTGATTCGGAGAGGCCAAAGTTGCGGACGAGATCTGTGCCACCGCGCGCTTCCGGGTTAAGATTTTGCCGCTCCTTTCCTCCGCTCCCTCCGTTCCTCTGCGTTTCAAAGGTTTTCGGTTTTCGATTTTGGCAGTTATGACAATTTCCTGATCAGTGTCATCAGTGTTTATCAGTGGTAAGATTTTTTGCCTCGTCTTACAATTCTTAACCCCAGCTCTCTCTGACCGGCAACACTTCTTTACTTCAGCCACCGCAACAACTTTCCGCCGCGCGCGTTGTAGCTAGTAACGAACCCACCTTACCAAGGAGAGCCAAAAATGCGCCTACGCGCGATCATACTGTCAACCATCTTGTCTTTACCGCTGTTCAGCGTCGCCCAGGAAACCAGGGAGCCGGCAACACGCGGAACGGTCTACGGCGGATATTCCCTGCTTCATACCAACAATGACCTCGGCAGCAGTATCGGCAGCAACATCGGGGGCAGCGGTTTCAACCTCGGCGGCAACAATCTCAATGGATGGGAAGGCCAAGGCACCTTCAACTTCACCCGCCATTTCGGCGTCACCGCCGACTTCAGCGGCAACTCCCAACAACTTGCCGGTGTTTCCTTTCTGGGCTTCTCCGCCGGCACGCGACAGCACATGTACAACATGCTGTTTGGTCCCACTGTCACCACTTACTTTGGCCATAGCTCGGTCTTTGGACACGCGCTGTTCGGCGCGGCGCACTCCAACTTGTCAGCCGGCGTGACCGTGCCGATCATCGGCGGCCTGTCAACTCCCCTTAGCAGCGCAAACGCGTTCGCCATGGCCTTCGGCGGCGGCGTCGATATCGGATTGGGACGGCACTTCGCCATCCGCGCAGCCCAGATCGATTTCATCCGCACCAATTTCAACTCCGTCGACGCGCTGGCCTCCGGACTTTCCAGCGGCATCGGAAATAACCAGAACAGCTTCCGCTATTCGGGCGGCGTAGTGTGGAGGTTCTAGGATCGCCGTGATCGCGCGGAATCGCCGTGATCGCTGAGATTGGAAAAGTGACAAACCTTACCGCTGATGAACGCTGATGACACGGATTGGAGCTTGCGTGTGTCAGTCCCCATCCTTTCCGCGACCGAGTGGAAAGGATGGGAAGTTTTAAGCCTAAGAAGATCAGGCCCTGAGGGTCTGGCTGTGGATGAGCGGCCAGCGTTTGATGCGGCGAAGATTGCTTAGCTGCGAAGCGTAAAAGACCAAGAGCGCGCTTCTTGGCAAAAGGATGGAGCACCCACGGTGTGGTGAAAGACAGAAAAACAGAGAGAGGTGGGGCACCCGACAAATTGACCGGAAATCAGAAAAGGGCGTCTTCCGTCGAGGTCACCAGAAAGCAAGTACAGCCGGTCTCACTCCACACACGATGATCGACGCTGCCCGCCTCGCTATGGATGAAATCGCCCGGATATAGTGTTCTGTCATCGACCTTCAATATGCCGTGGAGGAGATGCAGTTCTTCAACGCCGGCATGCGTGTGTCCGGGATAATCGGTTCCCGGATCCAGCCGGACTAACATGCTCACGCTGTCGTTCTCGGCGTTCCTGGCTAGTATTTTGACGTGGATACCCGGCGCCGCTTCCTCCCACTCCGGTTTAACCGGCGATTCCAAAGGAGGTGCGAAGGGCTGCGTAGCCGCTTCACTGGCGATTCGCTTCGCGAGCCGCCCCCATAGCGATTCCGCGGGGCGCAACACATCAGTGTACCAGCCGACAAACGAGCAGACTATGGGCCGAAGCGTCTCGATCTCCTGCCGGCAATCCTCGCATGACGAGATTTGAGCTTCAACCGAAGCCATCTCGCGCGGAGGAAGCGCCTGCAATGCAAACAGGAACACGAGATCCAGATGCTCTTGACTGTGTGTGCCTGGTTTTGAGTTCATTGTCCGTTCAATTTCCTTCCCAGCGCCTCTCGAAGTTTTCCCAGTCCGGAGCGGATCCGTGTCTTCACGGTCCCGAGAGGCTGATTCAACTTCTTTGCTGCTTCCTCATAGGTCAATTCAGCGAAAAATGCGCTTTCGATCGCCTTGCGTTCTTCTGGAGTCAGTACCTCAAGCGCATTCCGCAACAAACGGCCCTGCTCCTCAAACAGGCAGGCTTGTTGTGGATCAACAATGTCCGTTGTGGGCCCCAAGCTGTGGGGATAGGTGTTCACTCGTTTTTTTCTCTGATCGAAACGCAGGCGGTCAATCGCCCTGCAGCGCGCCTGATTCATGATCCAGCCGACGACCGATCCGTTAGCAGGATCATAGGTCGAAGCTTTTCGCCACACGTCATAGAACACATCGAGAGTGACCTCTTCGGCAGTTTCTCGATTCATGGTTATTCGCACTATCAACGTAAAAACAATTCGATGCGTTTGCTCGTAAAGTGAATGCAGTGCACGCTGGTCACCGCCGGCGACGGCCCGGACGAGCCGCAGCCACTCATCCTCGGAGACGCGAAACTTTGCCTTATCGACATAGAGAATATCCCCAAGGGTCTTCTTATCCGGCACAGTCACATTATTGTGCCCGGCGCAATTCTGCCAGTCAAGAGGCCCGGAACCGACCAGGAACTTATATTCCTTATGCAACGTGTAGCGTTTCACCTATATGAGAATGAAACGCCAAAAGCCTGCAGCCGGATTTGAATAGAAACCAACAAAAATGTCCCGGCCAAAAGAAAATTTCTTGCAGAGCGCAAAATCCAAGATTTGATCGTTGGCGTTACTAGAGGCAAAGCTTCGTTGGCTTCACGAGGGCACCCTGCGTGGCTCTTGTGCCTATAAAGCCGACAGGAGCAGGTTCGGAGGAATTCATGAGCAAGCGAATACTCTTAGTGGATGATGAGCCGGCAATCCTGCTCACTCTGAAAGCTATTTTGGAGATGAACGGCTTTGAGGTCGTCACCGCCGCTTCATCTGCTGAAGCCAAGATCCGGCTCCAAGCGGACAGCTATCACCTGGTTATCACCGACTTGAATATGGAGAAGGAGACTTCCGGTTTCGACGTTGTACGGTTCGCTAGGATACAACCGTATCGTCCCGCAGTCGCAATCCTGACTGCTTACCCCGATCTTGGCAGCGATTGGAAGGAACAGGGAGCCGAGAGCCTTTGGATAAAGCCTACGAATGTGCCGGAGCTCCTGGAACGAATTGAGGCCCTTCTGGCACGGCAACAGGTTACAACGCGGCAGAAGAAGAAACCCTCGATTGCCGCCAGAGGCGAACAACTTCCATCGGGAGCGACGACCTAGCTTATGAGAGCCAGCCAGAAATCACAAAGGGAAAACGCAGTTCATTCTGAGAACGCACATGCAGCGACTTCCCCCGTCCAATACGCGGCCGGGGGCGCGCGTACCACAAACCGGCATTTACATTTTTCGGCACACATGTTCGCGCCCCGCGCAAGAGGTGGTAGTCGTACGTGGATGGCGATTGCCAGCCTGCACCGAGTGCATTGGTGGCGGCGGGTATCTCCTGCAACGCGCTGTGCCAGGGCTTGACGAAGATCCCGATTTAAATCGTAGAAGGCCGCTCACCCGGCCGCCGAGATCGCTGGTCATGCCGGTGTAGAGCCGGCGTGACTTGTTCGACATTGAGATAAACCCAGAATTGCTTCATGAGACGTCGTGCATTCTACGCCTGGTGTGCAGCGGAGCCGATTCCTCGGCCTCACGGAAAGGGTATGGAAGATTGCAGCAGCGATGGAGAGTTCGGCCTCGGAATGGCGGGGGTTAGGGTTTGGACGGCGACGGCATGCGATTCGCGGTCGCGGGAGAGTGGGCACTCCGGGCGTGGCGTTTGGGAGTAGATCGTGAGCGGCGGAAGGTCAGTACAGCAATTCTTCAGCACGCGAAATGGGACGATGAACGGTTTCGCACTTTCTTTCCGGGCGAAAATCAGGCTAAAGTATGATTGTAGAAATTTGCCCAAAAATCGAGAAAAATGCTTTTCCTGCGGCGGAAAGCCCAGTGGAAAGCGGAAAGAAGACGGCGCATGCCTTGCGGAATCGTAAACGGTAAACCATTGACGGACAAGGAAAACCTGGAACATCAACAGCAGCAAAACACCCCACCGAGCCAAGAGCAGGCTCGTCGTGAAGAACACGAGCAGGAGGGGATACGGGAGCGGGCGGAGGCTCTGGCCCATAAGCTGGCGCAGACCTATGACGAGTTGACGAGGCTTCTGGAGCAGAATCCGGAGGTGGGGCGGCAGGTGACGGACACGACGGTGAAGCACGAAGGGGTCTACCGGAGGCTGAAGCAGAGACTTGAGCTGGCGAATGCGTCGCCAAGGTGCCGGTGGGTCAGGCAGGATGGCACGACCTGTGGGTCGCCGCAGTTGCGCCACCATATCTATTGCTTTGCCCACAAGCAGATGATGGAAGCCAGAGCACTGGCGCTCAGGCTGCCCGCGCCGGAGGACGCAAACGCGATCCAAGTTTGGTTGATGCGGATACAGAAGGCGCTGATTGAGGACACGTTCTAAACCAAGAAGGCCGGGATGCTGTTGTATTCCATGCAGTTGGCGTTGACGAACGTCGGCCAGACGACCTTTGGGCAGGCAAAAG
>Ga0137395_10000807_pt1 | contig 13739 bp, 10 predicted proteins | sample czobulk216metaG_FD_108283 | JGI IMG/M metagenome (GOLD analysis project Ga0137395, IMG submission 108283) | Vadose zone soil microbial communities from Angelo Coast Range Reserve, California, USA - czobulk2.16 metaG | ecosystem: Environmental > Terrestrial > Soil > Vadose zone | place: USA...
CCGGCGATCGACTGCAACAGGAGCGCCGCGTCGACCACGTCGCGTGTCATCGGACCGATCTGGTCCAGCGAGGACGCAAAAGCAATCAGGCCGTAGCGGCTGACGCGTCCGTACGTCGGCTTCATGCCGACCGTCCCGGTGAGCGCGGCCGGCTGCCTGATCGACCCTCCGGTATCGCTCCCGAGCGCCGCGATCGCTTCACCAGACGCGACCGCCGCCGCCGATCCGCCGCTCGAGCCGCCCGGCACGCGGTCGAGGCCCCACGGGTTATGGACGGGCCAGTACCCCGAGTTCTCATTCGATGAGCCCATCGCGAACTCGTCGCAGTTCGTCTTGCCCAGGAAGACCGCGCCCTCGGACTCGAGCCGGTCGACGACGGTCGCGCTGTAGGGCGGGGTAAAGCCCTTCAAGATCTTCGAGCCCGCGGTCGAGACGACATCTTTGACGCAGAGGACGTCCTTGAGCGCGATCGGGATCCCGGTCAGCGGCTTGACGTCACGCTTGGCGCGCAGCCGCTCGTCGGCGGCCTTAGCCTGACGCAGCGCGAGCTCGCGGGTGACGAGCAGGTAGGCCTTCGTCCTCTCGCCGACCGCGTCGATCTGCCCGAGCACCGACTCGGTGAGCTCGACCGACGAGATCTCCCGGTCGAGCAGCATCTGGTGCAGGTCGCGGATCGTCCGCTGAAAGTGCTTCATTCCTGGATCGCCTTGACCTTGAAGTACGGTCCCTCACGGCTCGGCGCGTTCTGTAGCGCCGCCTCAGCCGGGAGGCACGGCTCGGTCCGGTCGTCGCGCATCACGTTGCGCTCCTCGAGCGGATGCGCGGTCGCCGGGACCGTCGAGGTATCAGCCCGCTTCAGGGCATCGATCGCGGTCAGGATGTGCCTGAGCTGATCGCGGTAGCGGACGACCTCGTCTGGTGTGATCCCCAAGCGCGCCAGACGCGCGACGTGCTCGACTTGGCGGGACGAAAGCTCGGCCTCGGGTTCGGGCAAGACCTATAGATTACCGCGGCGTCAGGCGATCATCGCGCCGAGCCCGGCTCGCGTCCGGAGCCAGGGGCCAAGCGGTCCGGGCGGGGCCGGACGGCTGATGTGGAAGCCCTGGAGGAAGTCGCAGCCGTACTCCCGCAGCAACGCCGCCGTCGGCTCGTCCTCGACCCCTTCAGCGACCACGGTCAATCCGAGGCTGTGGCCGAGGTCGATCGTGGAACGCACGATGGCGGCCCCGTCACGGTTGGTGGCCATGTCGACGACGAACGACTTGTCGATCTTGATCTCGCGGACCGGGAGCCGCTTGAGATAGGCCAGCGTGGAGTAGCCCGTGCCGAAATCGTCGACCGAGATCTGGACCCCGATGTCGTGCAGCCGCTGCAGCGTGTCTTCGGCTTCGTGCGCAATGATCGTGCCCTCGGTGATCTCGAGACTCAGCTTCTCGGGCGACACCTGCCAGGCTCGCAACAGCTGCTCCACCGCATCGGGGAGCTCGGTATCGAGCAGGTTTCGCGCCGAGAGGTTCACGGAGACCCCGATCTCTATGCCGACCTTCGACCAGGCGTGGACCTGGCCCAGCGCCTCGTTGAGCACCCACGCCGTCAGGGGTTTGATGAGGTTGGTCTGTTCCGCCGCTGGGATGAAGTCGTCAGGGGGCAACAACCCGTGCACCGGGTGACCCCAACGGACCAGCGCCTCGACTTTCAACGGCTTGCCGTCGACGGCTTTCACGATCGGCTGATAGTGCAGCACCAGCTCGAACTGGTCGATCGCGTAACGCAGCTTCCCGACCAGGGGCACGCCCTCACCGTTCTCGCCGCCCTCCTGGTCGACCGAGTACACGCTAAAGCCGCTGCGGGCGCGCTTCGCCGTGTACATCGCCACGTCGGCGCGGCGGATCAGGGTCAACGCATCGTCGGCATGCTGGGGGAAGGCCGCGATCCCGATGCTCAGGCTGACTGAGATGGACTGATCGTCAATCGCGAACGGTTGGTCCATGGTATTGAGGATCTTTTCCGCGATCAGCACCGCCCGGCTCACGTCGGTGGCGCCCCAGGGGACCACGGCAAACTCATCGCCGCCATAGCGCGCGACGGTGTCCGCCTTGCGCAGGACGCGACGCATGCGCTCCGCCACCTGCAGCAGCAGCCGGTCACCCGCCGGGTGGCCGAGGCTGTCGTTCACACTCTTGAACCCGTCCAGGTCCATCAAGAGGACCGCACACGGTTTCATGTCGCGCTCACCGGCCCGGATCGTCTCTTCGAGCCGCTCCTCGAGGAAGGTTCGGTTGGCCAATCCGGTCAGGGGATCGTGGAGCGCTTGGTGTTGCAGCGCTTCCGTCTCGGCCTTGCGCTCCGACACGTCGCGAAGGCTTCCGATGACCAGCCGCTGCGGCCCGAGCCAGCCAACGTTGAACTCCATCGGGAACGTCGTGCCATCTTTGCGCAGCCCAGACGTCTCGTGGCTGCCCATCTCGAAAAGACCCTGCTGGGCCCGCATGTAGGAACGCAGTTGCGGCTTGACCTCGGTGCGGCGGGGCTCCGCGATCAGGCGAAGGAATTCTTTGCCGATCACCTCGTCCGCGGCGTAGCCAAAGAGCCGTTCAGCGGCCGGGTTGTAGGAGCGAACCACCAGCCGATGGTCGACCGAGATGATGCCGTCGGCCACGTTGTCGAGGATGGCCCGGATCCGATCGCCACTCCGCCGCAATTCGTCCTCGGCCCGGCGCCGCTCGATGAAGTTGCCGATCTGGCTTCCGATGTCGGCCATCACCCGCAACGTGGCGCGATCGAGGGAACGCGTCTCGTTGCTGAAGAGCGCGATCACGCCGGTGACCTTTCGGCCATTGGTGACGGTAAAGGCGAACTGGCCGTGAAGTCCGCTCCTGCCGGCGGCCGCGGCGCGCTGCGAATTCGGGTCACCGGCGAGGTCCTCGATCGATCGGGCACGGCCGGTCGCCCATACCCGGCCGAGCAAGCCGACGCCGCGGGCAAAGCTGATGTCGCGGCCGGAAGCTTCGAAGGCCGCGAAATCCCGCGACGGCCGGTACCAGCCGCAGGCCATGCGTAGGACGTTCGCCTCCTGGTCGACTGCCCAGAATTCCCCGACGGGCCAGCCGAGCGTTTCGCAGACGCCCTGCAGCACCTGGGGCGCCGCCTCCGCCCAGGTGGCGGCGTTGGCCAGCGGCCTGGTGACCGCAAACTGCACGGCGCGAAGGCGATCGGCCATGCGCCGGACACTGATATCGCTGATGAAGGCGACAAACTCGACGCGCGCCCCGGCGCGCCGGGTCGGCGAAACCGAAATCTCGACCGGGAACTCGCCTCCGTCCCGGTGTAACGCGGACAGCTCGACCGGCCCGCTGAGGAGCTTGCCCTCACCCGTTTCGATGAACCGGTTCAGCCCACGCTGGTGGGCCTCGCGGTAACGGCGCGGAATGATGGTCCCGGCGAGCGTCCGGCCGATGGCCTCGTCATGCGACCAGCCGAAGATCTCCTCCGCCTTGCGGTTCCAGCCGGTGATCAGGCCGTTCTCATCGGCGGTGATCACGGCGCTCGGTGACGTGTCGATGACGATCTGCAGATGCCGCTCTGATTCCTTGAGCCGCGCCATGACCCGCAGCTGGACGTCCGCTTCGTGGCGTGCCGCCACGTAGAGACCGACAGTGCCGACCAGCAGCGCGGCGCACGGCAGCATCATGAGGGCGTGGCCGACGTACCAGAAACCGTCATAGGGCGCCCCCATGAACATGAACATCATGGTCTCGACGGTGACCAGCACCAGGCCTGCGATGACGCTCGCCTCGATGTGCCGCTCCGGGCAGCGCCCCTTCCGGTAGGCCGCGGCGGCGAAAGCGACCACGACGAATGGGGCGGCTTGCAGCAACGTGTTGAATTCGGTGAAGCGGACTCCGACGATCAGTGGGGGCAGCACCAGGGCCAGGCCCCCGGTGACGGCGATGACCGCCACGCTGATCCCCACGGCCAGGACGATGGTCCGAAGCAGTGAGTGACGGGGGCGTGCCAGCGGACGAGGCCGATGCAGCAAGATCCATGCGAAGAGCATCGGCGTCCCGATGTGGCCGGCATGGAAGAGGAAGCTGGCGGTCTGGTTGGTCGCAAGCGGCAAGCCGATCGGAAGGACGCCCGGGAAGGTCAGCATGTGCTGGAGCCACAAGATGCCCAGCGCGACGCTGGCAAATGCCAGCGGCAACGACCGGCTGTGGCGGCGGAGGACGACGTCAGCTGATGAGAGGGCCAGGACCACCCCGAGCGTGACCACCATGGCGCTGTCCAGCACCGGGACGTACCAGGTGAGCGCGAAGGTGGCATCCGGCAGAAAGGCGCCGAGCACCGTGATTAGCAACAGGGCGGCCGCCGTCACCAGCGCCACCAACCCGCGGGCGCCGATCCGGCGGAAGCGGTCGATGGCGCGACCACCTGGCCCGGCAAGGAGAGTCGGGAGCGCCATGGTCGCATGATGGGTGCCAGACCCGGAAAGACAAGTTAAGGACCTGTGACGATTCGTTACAAATTCTGATAGCGTTCACGGAGCGTTATCTGGGAGCGATCATGCCTAGCAAAGGGGCTGTTTCAGCCGCTGAGCAGGGCCAGAAAGCCGGCCTCATCCAGAATCGGGACCTTGAGGCGCTGGGCCTTCTCCAGCTTGGAGCCCGGGTCGGCGCCCACCACGAGGTAGTCCGTCTTCTTCGTCACGCTCGAGCCGACGGTGCCACCCAGCGACTTGATTCGCTCTTCCGCCTGGCCGCGAGCTAGCGAGCTGAGGGTGCCGGTCAACACGAACGTCTTGCCAGACAGCGGGCCCTCGACCCGCTCGGGCGGCTTGATGATGATCCCGGCGTCCAGCAGTCGCTTGATGAGGCGGCGCGACTCAGGCCGCTGCAGGTATTCGTGGACTTCTTCCGCCACGATTGGCCCCACCCCGCCGACGGCACGGAGATCGTCAACGCTGGCGGCCTGCAGCCGCTCGATGGCACCAAAGTGGTCGGCGAGCAGGCCGGCCATGGTCCAGCCGACATGGTTGATGCCGAGGGCGGAGAGAAACCGAAGAAACGTCGTCGACTTGCTGGCCTCGATGCGGTCAAGCAGGTTCTGCGCGGACTTGTCCGCAAAGCCCTCCAACGACAGCAGCTGTTCCTTCGTCAGGTGATAGAGGTCTGCCGGATCCTTGACCAGCTTCCGGTCGATCAGCTGCTGCAGCGTCGCGTAGCCGAAGCCCTCGATGTCGAGCGACCCGACGAAGTGCCGCAGGTGCTCGAGTACCTGGGCGGGGCAGGTTGGATTGATGCAGCGAGTGGCGGCTTCGCCCGGCTCCCGCACCAGGTCCGTCCCGCACTCCGGGCATTTCTTCGGCATGTGCCACGGGCGGCTTGATTTCGGTCGCTTCTCTTTCAGGACCCGAACGACCTCGGGGATCACATCGCCGGCGCGCTGGATGATGACGTGGTCCTGCGGCCGGACGTCCTTGCGGGCGACTTCGTCTTCGTTGTGCAGCGTCGCGCGGCTCACGGTCACACCGGCGATCTGGGTCGGCCGCAGCCATGCAACCGGCGTCGCCGCGCCCGTGCGCCCGACGTAGATCTTGATGTCCTCGACGACGGTTTCCGCCTGCTCGGGTGGGAACTTGAATGCCAGCGCCCAGCGCGGACTCCGGGAGACGAAGCCGAGCTCCGCCTGCTGCCCCAGGTCATTGACCTTGATGACGATGCCGTCGATCTCGTAGTCGAGGCCATGACGCTTCTCCTGCCACTCGTCGAGGAAGGCGATCACGGCCTCGATGTCGGGATGGGTGCGACGGTTGTCGTTGACGTGAAAGCCCATCTGTGCGAGTCGTTCGAGGATCTGCTCCTGGCTTTTGGCGCTACCGGGCGGATCGAGCGCATAGATGAAGGTATCGAGGCGCCGGCGGGCCGTGATCCGCGGATCGAGCTGCCGAACGGCGCCGGCGGCCGCGTTGCGCGGGTTCGCGAAGGGCGGTTTGCCTTCGGCGGCCAGCTCGGTATTCAGGCGCTGGAAGCTACGCTTGGGCATGTAGACCTCGCCTCGCACCTCGAACGTTTGCGGAAACTCCTTTGGAATCGTGACCGATAGCGGAACACTGGGGATCGTCTTGACGTTGGGCGTGACGTCTTCACCGACGTAGCCGTCGCCACGGGTGGCGCCGATCGTGTAGCGACCCTGCTCGTACAGCAGGCTCATCGCCAGCCCGTCGATCTTGAGCTCGGTCACATACTCGACTTTGAGATCACCCAGGGCACGGTGGACACGCCTGTCGAACTCGCGGACCTCGTCGCGCTCGAAGGCATTTCCGAGGCTCAGCATCGGCGTGCGGTGGGTGACCTTGGCGAAGGCGTCCGAGGGCGGTCCGCCGACGCGTTGCGTCGGCGAGTCGGGCGTGATCAGCTCGGGAAACTGCGTCTCGAGATCGACCAGCTCGCGGAAGAGCGCGTCGTACTCGGCGTCGGTAATCTCCGGATTGTCGAGAACGTAGTACTCGCGATTCGCCTTGTCGATTAGCCGCCGCAACTCGATGACCCGCGCTCGCGCCGCTTCGATGCCCCCACCCTGCCCTCCCCCAGAGGGGGAGGGGTGAAGCGCTGAGCTCACAATTTGGTGATCGGCGCCAGGCTGACCGCGAGGATCTTCACGCCGACCTTGTCGAACTTGACGATGAGCTCTTCGTCAGTCCGCGTCATCGTGCTCTTCATCACTCGGCCATGGCCCCACGAGCGGTGCTCGAGGTTGTCGCCAGGGTGGTACCGCTGGCGAAGCTCGAGGGGGGCACCGGGACGTGTGGCCTCGACGAGGCGCGCCGGGGCCATGCCCTCTCCATCAATGCCGGGCGGGATGCCCGCCGCACCGTCGACGAGCTCCGGAGGGATGTCCTTCAGGAAGCGCGACGGTAGATTGAGATTGGCGCTGCCCCATAGATGTCGTCGAAAGGCATGAAAGAGATACAGGCGATCCTTCGCGCGGGTCATGCCGACGTAGGCCAGCCGCCGCTCTTCTTCGAGCTCCTCCGGCGAATCGAGACTTCGGCTGTGCGGGAACAGCCCCTCCTCCATGCCGAGCATGAACACGACGGGAAACTCGAGGCCCTTCACCATGTGCAGGGTGATGAGCGTCATGCCCTGCGTGCCCTCCTGCATGGTGTCGACATCACTCATCAGCGCCGTCTCCTCGAGGAAAGCCTGCAAGCCCTCGCCGGGTGGTAATCCGTCGTACTCGGAGGCCAGGCCGCGAAGCTCGAGCACGTTGGCCCAGCGCTCGTCACCGTCCGCGCCGGCGTCCTTGACATACCGTTCGTAGGCGCTGCGCATCAACAGCAGGTCGATGGCTTCCACGAGCCGGCGCTCCTGCGACGCGGCACGGACCTCATTGATGAGGTCGCGGAATTCGGCGAGCGCGCTCTTGGCTGCCGGAGTCAGGTCATCCATTTCGTCGAGGCGGTTGAGCGCGTCCCAGGCCGACAGGCCGTGCGCGTCCGCCCAGTACCCGAGCTGCGCCAGCGATTTCTCCCCCAGCTTTCGCCGCGGGACATTGATGATGCGCGAGAAGCTCAGCGTGTCCTGCGGGTTGGCGATCAGCCGCAAATACGCCATTACGTCCTTGACCTCGCGGCGCTCGTAGAAGCGTAGGCCGCCGATCAGCCGGTAGGGCACACCGCGCCGGAGTAGGACTTCTTCCAGCGCGCGGGATTGGGCATTTGTGCGGTAGAGGACGGCGATGTCGCCGAGCCGGTTGTCGCCCTCGGCGACCAGTCGCATCGCCTCCCGGGCGACGGCCTGCGCCTCCTCCTGCTCGTCGTAGGTCTGCGCCACCACGATCTTTGGGCCACCCGGCCGGTCGGTCCAGAGGCGCTTCTCGGCGCGGTTCGGGTTGGCCTTGATGACGTGGTAGGCCGCGTCGAGGATCATCTGCGTCGAGCGGTAGTTCTGTTCCAGCTTGATGATCTTCGCGTCGGGATAGTCGCGCTCGAATGACAGGATGTTGCGCACGTCGGCGCCACGGAACTTGTAGATCGACTGATCGTCGTCGCCGACGACGGCGAGATTCCGGTGCTTCCCGGCAAGATGCCGGACCATCAGGTATTGGGCGCGGTTGGTGTCCTGGTACTCGTCGACCATGACGTACTTGAAGCGCTTCTGGTATTTCTCCAGCACCTCGGGATGGCGGTCGAACAACCAGACGGTGCGCATCAGCAGATCGTCGAAATCCAGGGCGTTGTTCTGCTGCAGAAACGCGTCGTAGCGCAGCCGGATCTGCGCCGCCAGCTCCTCGTTGTGGGAACCGGCCGCCTTCAACTGATCTTCGGCGCTGATGACTTCGTCCTTGGCGCGTGAGATCAGCGCCACCATCCCGCTCGGTGGATAGCGCTTCTCATCGAGCCGAAGCTCGATCATGACCCGCTTGATGACGGAGAGCCGATCTCCCTCGTCGTAGATGATGAAGTGCCGGTCGATGCCATCGGCACTCCCGTCGCGCCGAAGAATGCGCACGCCAATCGCATGGAACGTCCCCATCCAGATCGCGCCCGCGCTCAGATTGACCAGGCTCTCGACGCGACCGCGCATCTCCCGCGCCGCCTTGTTCGTGAACGTGACGGCCAGGATCTCGCCCGGCTCGGCTCGGCCCTGCTGAATCAGCCACGCGATGCGATGGGTTAGCACGCGCGTCTTGCCGCTGCCCGCCCCCGCGAAAATCAGTAAGGGACCGTCGTCCGCGGTGACGGCCGCGCGCTGCGGCGGATTCAGTCCGGCGAGGAGATCGACACCGCGCTCTGCGGTCGTGGGGGAGCTTGCCAAATCAAGGGCAAGTCTACCCGTCAACGGTTAGATCAGAAACTAAAACGCGCGAGCGGCGGACGGCGCACCGGCGCGTTTTGGTTAGTGGCGACGGCCACGACCGCGCATGCGACCTGCGGCCATGTCATCCGTATCGTCGAAGTTGTCCTCGCGCTTTTGCTTGGATGCCTTGAATGACTCGGAGAAAGCGCCGATGAACTGATCACGCAGCTCCATGGTGGAGATCTCGAAGGCATCTTTGAGTGTCCAGTGGTCATCCGGCGAGTAGCGGCGCTCGCACGCCCAGAGGAGGAACTTGATCAGCTGGATCTTGATGGCGGCCTTGAGCTTGGAGTCGGCCTTCGGCGCAGCGGCCTTTCCCTGGACAACGGCGACCTTTGGGCCCTTGTCCTTGCCCTTGGCCTTGTCCTTACCCTTGGCTCCCTTGCGTCCGGGAACGACCGGCGGGGCGACGGGTTCTCCGCCGCGAACACCCCAGGCCGGGGCGCTTGGCGCCTGCGCCACGGGCGGCGCCTGCGCGACCAGGCTGGCGCGCAGCGCGGCAAGGTCGTCTTTGGGCGCTGACGGCTTGGCCGGCTCGGGCGCGAGCGGCGCCGGGGCGGCAGCTGGCGGCTGGTAGCTCGGGAGCGGAGCGGCCTCGCGCTTCCGGGGAATGGCCATCGGCGGTACGGAAAAGCTCGGGGGTGTGATGGGTCGGTGCGGCGCGGGCGGCGCAATCGGAGGCTGAGCCGCCATTGGCTGCTGCGGCGGCATGGCCGGTGGTTGCGGGTAGGCGGGATAGGCGGGCTGCGGCTGCCCAGCCGGGGGCGTCATCGCCCCGGGCGCCTGGGGATACGCCGGCTGTGGGTACGGCTGGCCCGGCGGCTGCGCGCCGGGATACGGGGCCGCGGGATACGGGGCTCCAGGGAAGCCGGGAGCTTGCTGCTGCTGCGGGTAACCCGCCTGCTGTGGCTGAGGATATCCCTGGGGCGGCTGCTGGGGATATCCCTGGGGCGGCTGCTGAGGGTAACCCTGCGGCGGCTGTGTCGGGTAGCCCTGCGGTTGCGGCTGGGGAGGATAACCCTGCGGCGGCTGCTGAGGGTAACCCGGCTGTTGCGGCTGGGGGAATGCCGGCTGCTGCTGCTGGTAGCCACCCGCGCCCCACGAGGGAGCCGGTTGCGCCCCCGGCTGCCACGCGGCAGGCGCGATCGGGCGCTGCTGATCCGGGGGGATGTAGGGCGCCGAGGGACCGTGCAGGGATGCCTGGCTGCGGCGAAGCAGGTCTTGCAGGCGACCCTTGTCGATATAGAGGTTGCCCGCCAGGTTGGGATCGGCTCCGGGCCTGAACGAGCACTCGCCGCTCTGGAATTCCCAGAGGAGGTCGAAGGCCTGCCGCGCGCCGCGCACCCGGCCGCCGCTGGCGTGGGTCAGGGCGCCGCCCTGGAAGGCATACACGTAGTTCCCTCGCGGTTCGTGCAGCTCGAGCACGCCCGTCTGGGAACCGTTGACGACCTGGTCGAGGAGGCCAAGCAGGCCGACGCGATCGATGGGGCTGAACGGGGGGGCCGCGGACTGCTGGGCGCCCTTCTCCACCTTGCCCTTGGCGAAGAGCTTCACACCGCTGTAACCGGCGATGGGAGGCCGTCCTTGCCCGTGTAAAACCTCCGCTACAACGTGTTACCGGCCAGCAACAGCGCTCGCACCTCGTCGTCGGTGACCTGTGGCCACTCTTTGAAGAAGTTACCGACGGCGTAGAACGGCTCCGGCGTCACGAGGCAGACGAGCTCATCGACCTGCGGGGCCAGGACCGCCGCGGTATCGGGGGGCGCGACCGGCACCGCCAGCAGGACCCGCTTTGCCCCGCGCCGGCGAAGCGACTCGACGCCGGCCTGGGCGGTGTAGCCGGTGGCGACGCCGTCGTCGGTCAGGATGGCGGTCCGACCCTCCAACGGTGGCACAACATTCGAACCCAATCCAGCCAGCCACCGCTGTAATTCCTCGCGTTGCCGAGCGGCGGCGTCCAGAAGATCGTCGTCCGAAAGGCCCAGGTGGCGGCTCAATTTGTGATCGAGCACGATGACGCCCTGGTCGTCAACCGCGCCGATCGCAAGCTCCGGGTTCTCAGGAGCACCGAGCTTGCGGACCGGGCAGATGCCAAGCGGCAAATGCAGCGCGACCACGATCGCCCGCGCCACGACGACGCCGCCCCGCGGGATGCCGAGGACGACCGTTGCCGGTGCGTCCCGGTAATGCTGGAGCGCGGCGGCCAGCCGCTCGCCGGCGTCGAGCCGGTCGCGGAAAATCACGGCACTACAATAAATCGATGTCGAGCACCATGCCGTCGATGCCGGGTGTCGGTGACCTGGCGCCGGACTTCACCCTGCCCGGGACGCCGGACGGCGACCCGGTCAGCCTCGCATCCTTCCGCGGCAGCAAGCACGTGCTGCTCGCCTTCTACGTCTTCGACTTCAGCCCCGGTTGAACGAATGAGCTCACCTCCTTGCGAGGTGATCACGAGCAGTTCGCCAAGGGAGAGACGCAGGTGCTCGGCATCAGCGTCGACCACATCTGGGCGCACAAGGCCTACGCCAAGAGTCTCGGTGATCTTCCCTTTCCCCTGCTCGCTGACTGGGATAAGTCGGTCACTCGAAAGTATGGCGTCCTGAACGAGGAGCGTGGCGTGGCGCACCGCTCGCTGTTCTTGATCGACTACCGCGGCTATATCCGCTGGCGCAATCCGCACTATGACTGGCGCAGCTCGGAGCAGTACGCGGAGATGAACGAAGCGATGCTCGGGCTGCCGATGATCCCGCGCCCGAAGCCAGTTTCGTAAAAGAGAAAGCCAACCCGAAGGCTGGCTCGTTCTCGACGGGCGGTGGTTAGCTCTTGCCGTTCGCGACGACGGCCAGGATGTCCTTCTCGGACAGGATCAGATACTCGATCTCGTCGAGCTTGATCTCACTCCCAGAGTACTTCGCGTAGACGACACGGTCACCGACCTTAACGTCAAGCGGCTCCCGCTTGCCGGTGGTCTCGATGAACCGGCCGTTGCCGACGGCTTCGACCATGCCTTCCTGTGGCTTCTCCTTGGCGGTGTCGGGCAGCACGATGCCGCTCTTGGTCTTCTCCTCACGCTCGACGGGCTTGATCACGACGCGGTCGCCCAGTGGACGTAGCTTCATGGAACCCTCCTTAGGTAGTAACGGTACGGTTTAGCACTCAATTAGCCCGAGTGCTAATGATAGCCGATGTGCAGGTCAGTTTCAACCCGGGGAGGCGGTCCGCGAGCAGGTCCGCTCCGGGGTCTTGTCAGGGCGCGGCGAACGCGCTAGGCTCCGGTAAAGATCTTTCGGGACTTGGGAGGAATTCGATGAAGAGGGGTTTTCGCGTTCTGGCGCTCGCCGCTGCCACCGCCGTCGCCCTCATGGCGACCCCCGCCCTGGCAGCAGAGTCACCCACCTACCTTGCGCTTGGCGATTCGGTGCCGTTCGGTTTCAGCCCGTCCGTCTCCCCCAGTGATGCGGACGGATTCATCGGCTACCCAGAAGACCTCGCGGGCGTGCGGGACGTGGCTGTCCGGAACGCGGCGTGTCCTGGCGAAACCAGTGGCAGCCTGATCTCGACCTCGGCTCCGGACAACGGCTGCCAGGCTTTCCGGTCACTCGGCGACCTCCACGTCAACTACCAGGGCTCGCAGCTCAGCTATGCCCTGGCATTCCTGCGAGCGCACCAGCACACCTCGCTGGTGACGATGACGATTGGGGCGAACGACATCTTCCTGCTGCAGAAGGCCTGCAACTATGTCGTGCCGTGCATCGTCGGTGGCCTCCCCGCACTCTTCGCTAGCGTCCAGGCAAACCTGACGGCGATCTACCAGGCCATCCGCGGCACGGGCTACCAGGGATCGATTGTCGCGCTCACCTACTACGTAACCAACTACAACGACCTGGTCGCGGTCTTTGTCATTTCAAAACTCAACGCCGTAGTCTCCGCCGTCACGCAGGCCTTCGGCGGTCGTGCTGCGGACGGATTCGGTGCGTTCGGGGCGATTGCGCTAACGACAGCCGGCGGCGACAGTTGCGCCGCGGGCTTGCTGATCAAGATGGCGGACGGGAGCTGCAACATCCATCCGTCGGCATTCGGTGCACAGGTGCTAGCACACGCGGTCGAGGCGGCGCTCTAGCCCTTAGCTGAAGCCGAGGCTCGGGTCCGCGTCGAAGGGCGCCGGATCCGGGCCTCGCCGGTCCCACTCGATCAGCGCCGCGGCGCCGATCATGGCGGCGTTGTCGGTGCACAGCTCGGGCGCCGGGATGATCACGCGGGCGAGGTGGCCGAGCCGCGCCTGGGCTGCCTCCCGGAGCCGGCGGTTCCGGGCGACGCCGCCACCGAGCACGAGCGTCGGGGCGGGGTCTATTGCCTGCGCCGCTTCGACCCTCTGCAGGAGCGCGTCGACGATCGCTTCCTGGTAGCTGGCGGCCAGGTCGGCCCGATCCTGCTCGTTTATCGTCCCCCGCTTGCGGACCTCGTACAGCAGGGCAGTCTTGACCCCGCTGAAGCTGAAATCCAGGCCCGGCGCCCGTGGCCTCGGAAAGGCCACCGCCCGCGGATCGCCGGTGGCCGCCAGCTTGTCGATCGCCGGGCCGCCGGGAAACGGCAGACCCAGGATGCGCGCGCCTTTGTCGAACGCCTCCCCCGCGGCATCGTCGCGGGTTCGGCCGATCACGGCGATCTCGCCGTTCGCCTTCCATCGGATGAGGTCGCTGTGGCCGCCGGACACGACCAACCCCAGCACCGGCGGACGAAGCTGGTCGTCCTCGAGCAGCCCGGCGTAGACGTGGGCGGCCAGGTGGCTGACCCCAATCACCGGAAGTCCACGCGCCCAGGCGATCGCCTGCGCCAGGTTCACCCCGACGAGCAGGCAGCCGATCAGCCCCGGTCCACGCG